>Ga0065709_1005988_pt1 | contig 39201 bp, 31 predicted proteins | sample Hoacrofraction14_2_FD_59096 | JGI IMG/M metagenome (GOLD analysis project Ga0065709, IMG submission 59096) | Hoatzin crop microbial communities from Cojedes, Venezuela, sample from fiber fraction 14 v1 | ecosystem: Host-associated > Birds > Digestive system > Esophagus > Crop | place: Venezuela...
AAGCAGCCCCTGCGGCGGGCGCGGACGCCGCGATTGCTGCTGCCGACTCCAAAGCGGAGGACAAGGCGGAACGCAGCGACAGCATCCGCGAAATCGGCATTTTTAACTTATCTGATGAACCGGGAGAGGACGGCAAGCGCGCTCCCTCCCTGCTCATAAAAATCTATTGATGTCGGAGGTTGGTGGGCCGGCAGGCACCGAAAAAATCCGACGGCGCGGGGCATCCCGCAGAAAGGAAGAAACATGGATATCAAAAGCTTAACCGAGAACACGAAGGTCAAGGAAGTTCTGAATGCATTTCCGGGACTGAAGGACAAGCTAATCGAAAAGTACAGCGAACTGAAGGCGCTGGACAACCCGCTCATGAAGGGCATTGTGGAGAACGCCACCCTGAAGGACGTCTGCTCCAAGCTGAATGTTGATCTGGATACCATCAAGATTAAGCTCGAAGAGCTGGTTGCCGGCCTGGGCAAATAAAACGAAAACAGGGCCGCCGGGCGGCCCCTTTGGAGGGAATCATGAAAATCGGATTCGATAACGACAAATACCTGAAAATTCAGTCAGAACACATTATGGAGCGGATCGCCCGGTTCGGCGGCAAGCTGTACCTTGAATTCGGCGGCAAGCTGTTCGACGACTATCACGCTTCGCGCGTACTGCCCGGATTTGAGCCCGATTCCAAGATTCGTATGCTCAAAAAGATGAAGGATCAGGCGGAAATCGTGATTGCGGTCTCGTCTAACGACATTGAGAAAAACAAGGTCCGGGGCGACATCGGGATTACGTATGATCAGGATGTGTTGCGTTTGATCGATGCCTTTCAGGCGAACGGCCTGTTTGTGGGCAGCGTCGTGCTGACCCGTTTTGCGGGACAGCCCTCGGCCATTGCTTACGAGCACAAGCTGAAGGCGCTGGGCCTCAAGGTCTACCGTCACTATCCGATTGAAGGGTATCCCTCCAACGTCGCCCTCATTGACTCGGACGAGGGCTTTGGCAAGAATGATTATGTAGAGACGGAGCGGCCGCTGGTCGTCGTGACGGCGCCGGGCCCCGGCAGCGGCAAGATGGCCGTGTGCCTGTCGCAGCTCTACAACGAGAACAAACGCGGTGTGCAGGCGGGGTACGCGAAGTTTGAAACGTTCCCCGTCTGGAACCTGCCGCTCAACCACCCCGTCAATCTGGCTTATGAAGCCGCCACGGCTGACCTGAATGACGTGAACATGATCGACCCGTGGCATCTCGAGGCTTACGGCGAGGCTTATGTGAACTACAACCGTGACGTCGAGGTGTTCCCGGTTCTGCGCGCTCTGATGGAGGGAATTTCCGGCGAGGTGCCGTACAAGTCTCCGACCGACATGGGCGTGAACATGGTGGGATTCTGCATTAGCGATGAGGAAGCCGTCAAGGAAGCCAGCCGGCAGGAAATCATCCGCCGGTATTATGCGGCGCTGGTGGACCGCCGGAAGGGCCGCGGCTCGGACGAGGCGGTGTACAAAACCGAACTTTTAATGAAGAAAGAGGGCCTGACCACGGACGACCGCAAGTGCGTGGTGTACGCGAACAACAAGGCGCTCGAGACCGGTGCGCCGGCGGCGGCCATGGAAATGGCGGACGGCACGGTGCTGACCGGCAAGACCTCGGAGCTTTTGGGCTCCTCTTCGGCGCTGCTTCTGAATGCGCTGAAGTATCTGGCCGGGATCAATGATCCCATTAAATTGCTGGCGCCGACCGTGATCGGCCCGGTGATTGACATGAAAATCAATGAGCTGGGAGCGGATGAAACGTCGCTCCTGCACCTGAATGAAATTCTGGTCGCGCTGGCCATCGGATCGGTGACCGATTCCTGTGCCAAGCTGGCGCTCGATCAGCTTTCAAAGCTCCGGGGGCTTGAGGCCCATTCAACGGTCATCCTTTCCCCGGTGGATGAAGATGTCTTCAAGAAGCTTGGTGTGCATCTGACGAGCGAACCGCAGTATGAAAGCACCAAACTGTATCATAAGTGATTGTCCGAAAGGCAAAATATTCATGAAACAATTTCGGGATTTTCCCCGCGTCAGTGTGACGCCGAAGGGGGAGAGAAGCATAAAGTTCGGCCACCCATGGGTCTATGAGGGCGAGGTTACGGAAACGACCGAGGGTATCCTGGACGGTTCCCTGGCGGATGTGGTCGGCCCGAAGGGGGCCTACCTCGGGACAGGCTTTTACAACGCCCATTCCAAAATACGGGTGCGCCTGCTGTCCACGAACGCCAACGACACCTTTGATGCGGCCTTTTTTGAGCGTCGCCTGCGCTATGCCTGGGAGCTTCGAAAGCGCGTCATGGGACCGGACATCAATGCCACGCGTCTCGTTTTCGGCGAGGCTGACGGCCTGCCGGGCCTGACCGTGGACCGCTTTGAAAACGTACTGGTGACCGAGACGTTGTCCCTGGGCATTGAACAGCGGAAGGATCTGATTTTCCCGGCACTCGTCAGCATGCTCCGGGCCGATGGACAGACCATCGATGCTGTTTATGAGCGAAACGACTCCAAGGTCCGCGGCCTTGAAGGCATGGAAACAGGCCGTGGCTTTTACGAGGGCGTGACGCGGCCGGAAGGCTTTGACGAAGCAGCTCCGGTCATCATGACGGAAAACGGCATCCGCTACGAGGTGGATTACCAGAACGGCCAGAAGACCGGATTTTTCCTGGATCAGAAGTACAACCGCCGGGCCGTTGCCTCGCTGGCCAAGGACCTGCGCGTGCTGGACCTTTTCACGGATACCGGCTCTTTTGCACTCAACTGCGCAGCCGCCGGCGCGAAAAGCGTCACCGCGGTCGATATTTCCGAGCCGTCGCTTCAGGTGGGACGCCGCAACGCGGCCTTGAATGGATTGGAGGACATTGTGACCTTTCAGCAGGCGGATGTGTTCGACCTCCTGCCGGAGCTGGAGAAGAATCAGAAAGGTGCGTACGACCTGATTATTCTGGACCCGCCGGCCTTTACGAAGTCCCGCAAGACGGTCGAGAGCGCGGCGCGCGGCTACAAAGAAATCAATTACCGGGCGCTTAAAGCACTTCGCCGCGGCAGTTACTTTGCTGCCTGCTCGTGCTCGCATTTCATGACGGAGGATCTGTTCAAAAAGATGCTTCGCGATGCGGCTTATGATGCGGGCGTGCACCTGTTGGAGCTGGATCGCCGCCGTCAGGCCCCGGACCATCCGATTTTGTGGAATGTCCCGGAGACGAATTACCTGAAGTTCTTTATCTTTCAAGTTTTATAAAAGGGAGGAAACAAAATGTCAGTTCATGTCATTGATGAGGCGAAAAGATGTTTACAGTGCAAGAACCCGCGCTGCCGCCAGGGCTGCCCGATTAACACCAACATTCCCGAGATGATCCGCCTGTTCAAGGAGGACCAGCTCATGGAAGCGGCGACCATGTTGTTCGAGAACAACCCGCTCTCAGTCGTGTGCTCGCTGGTGTGCAATCACGAACAGCAGTGTCAGGGGCACTGTGTGCGCGGTATCAAGGAAACGCCGGTCCATATTTCCGCGATTGAGAACTACATTTCGGATTCCTGCTTTGACCGACTGGTTCTGGAAAAAGCCCCCGACAACGGAAAGCGGGTGGCGATTATCGGCGCGGGTCCGGCCGGCATTACGATTGCGCTGTGCCTTTCGATGAAGGGCTATCGCATCACGATTTTTGAGGGTAATGCAAAGATTGGCGGTGTGCTTCGGTACGGCATTCCGGAGTTCCGCCTGCCCAAGAGCATTCTGGACCGCTACGAGAAGCGGATGCGCGACATGGGGATTCAGTTCCGCATGAATTTCACCATCGGCGGGGCCGTGAGTATTCAGGACCTGCTGGATGACGGCTATTCGTCGGTCTTCATTGGCACCGGCGCCTGGCGGCCCAAGCGGATGCATATTCCGGGCGAGACGTTCGGCAACGTGTGCTACGGCATTAATTATCTGAAGGATCCGGCCGCCTACAATCTGGGCGATACGGTCCGGGTGATTGGCGCGGGCAACTCGGCCATGGACGTGGCGCGGACCGCGATTCGGCATGGGGTTCGAAATGTGTACATCTACTCGGTGACGCCGCAGCCGGTGGCCTCGGAGGAAGAGGTCAGTCTGGCCAAGCTCGATGGGGCGGAGTTCATTTTTGGAAAGACGGCGGTCGAGATCCGTGAGGATGGAATTATTGAGGCCGAGGTAGCTCAGACCGAGGATGGGCGCTTTGAGCCGGTCGCCGGGACGGAGCAGTTCCAGCCCGCTTCGCATGTGATCATCTGCATTTCTCAGGTGCCCAAGGACAAGTTGATTAACCGTGATCACGAGTTGAAGGCGACGGGCCGCGGCACGCTGGTGACGGATGAGCAGGGCGAGACGACCATGGAGGGCGTGTTTGCCTCCGGCGACGTTGTGACCGGTGCGAAGACCGTGGTGGAGGCCGTGCGCCGCTCGAAGGAAATCGCCCGGGTGATGGACGAATATATGTCCAACAGCTGACAGCGCGATGCGCTGCCAGCTGTACAAAAACCGTCACGCCAAAGGCGTGCGGTTTTTGAGGGCTGGTTGCCTTGATAAATTAATCGAGTAACGTAATAATTCTATGGACTAGGAGCGTTTTTAACGCATGGGAAATGAGAATATTTGGGCGGATACGAGGTTGTTTCATTATACCGACTTTTCCGCGTTGTCGGGCATTCTGGAAAACGGCGAGCTCTGGCTTTGCAACGTGTTTTCCATGAATGACCAAAAGGAAATGCTCTACTTTATGGAGCTTCTGAAGAAGGCGGTGCTTGAGCGGGCCGGCCGCAAGTATCACACGATCGGCGACCTTTTTGAGCAGCAAATCAACCGCCTCAAGGACCGGCCGGTCTATGCCGTGTCGTTTTCCCGCAACAAGGACGACGCGAGCCAGTGGGAGCGCTACGGCGCCTCGGGCTACGGCGTCTCGGTCGAGTTTGATGCGGAGGTGCTGTCGGGCCAGCTCAAGGAAAGTACCATTCTGCAGCCCATTTTCTATGTGACGGATGTGAGCGCAAGCCCTTACGTGGACGTGATTGCGTACTATGCAACGCATGAGTTCACGCTTCCCGAGGGCTGGGATTCGATTGACAGCGTGTTTGAGAACGCCTGGGCGACAAGCTCCGGCTTCAAGCATCGCTCCTTTGCCAGCGAGAACGAGATTCGCGCGACGGCGCTTCCCTTTACGATTGAGGCGACGCTGGGCCGCCCGCGGTTCAAGCCGTCCAAGCGCGAGCTGAAAGAATTTTATGCGATTAACCTCCGTCAGGAGGACGGTTGGATTCGCGAGGGCCTGATTCGCGGCGTCACGATCGGGCCCCGCTCCGATGTGAACGTCGACACCATGCGCCGCTACTTGGAGTCCATTCCGAACCTGGATCCGACGGATATTGAAGTTGAATTTTCCGATTGCCCGCTGAGATAAAGATACTCTACACGACCGCTCGTCAAAAAGAAGGGAGTCCCGGTCATGTTTGCAGAGGAACGATTTCGAAAGGTTGGGTTGCTGGTGGGGACCGGCAAGGATGATTTCACGATGGAACGAGGGAGCTTTACGTACCGCCGCAAAGGCGGCGCCGTCAAAAGGCTGAAGCTCCTTGATTTCGTGCGCGCTGAAAACCGGACAGGCGGCGGATGCGCAGCACATGCTGACGCCTTTACCTTGATATTTTCTCTCGACGGTAAGGCCGAATCCTGCCGGCTGCACATTCAAAAAAAGGCTTATGCGTGCGGTGTGCGGTATTCTCTTACCCTCGACGCGGCTTCCTTGTCCCCTGAAATGAACAGGTTCACTTTCATTTTGCCCAAAAGCCCGGCGGAGCATTTTTACGGCTGTGGGGAGACTCATTCCGAGTTCGACCTGCGTGGCCAAAAAGTGCGCATCTGGGTGGCGGAGCACCAGAACCTCAAGCGGACGGCGGCGAAAATCCGACGATTGAAGACGGTCGGCAGGGTGCTCGGGCCGCAGCCACAGCACAAGCTTCCCTTTAGAAAATACGAATCTTATTATGCGCAGCCGACCTTTACCTCCAGCCTGGGTTACGCCGTCCACGTGGAGACGAGCCGGTTTGCGGAGTTTGATTTTACGCGCCCGAAGGAGCTTCGCCTCGAGCTTGAAGAGGCCGCCCGCATTACCATTCTCGCGGCGGGCGATTTTCCGGCCCTTTCGGAAATGCTTTACAACTATTTAAAGACCGATGCCTTGCAGCCAATGGATCGGGACGAAAACCCTGAAGGTAAAACATGCCCGGACCGAGCGGTGTCGAACGATGAACTTCCGGCTGATGACCGGCCGGCTGCGCCGCCACAGCCCCGGTACCTTCCCGACTGGATTTATGACGGCGCTATTGTGGCGATTCAAGGCGGCGTCAGCGCAGTCGAAGAAAAAGTGAAAAAGGCCCGCGAAGCCGGAGCCCGGGTTTGCGGCGTGTGGTCGCAGGATTGGTGCGGGTGCCGCAAAACCGCCTTCGGCTATCAGGTCATGTGGAACTGGCACTATGACGACGAATTGTACCCGAACCTGCCGGAAAAAATAAAAGAATGGAAAGAAGACGGCCTTCATTTCCTTGGCTATATTAACCCCTTCATGGCGATTGAAAAAGAGATTTACAAGGAAGCCAGCGCGAAGGGATTTACCGTCAAAAACAAAGACGGCGAGGACTATCTGGTGACCATTACGACCTTCCCGGCGGCCATGATTGACCTGACCAATCCGGCGGCCGTGGCGTGGTTCAAAAATTTAATCAAGGTGAACATGATTGACGCCGGCCTGTCCGGCTGGATGGCCGACTTCGGCGAATACCTGCCGGTGGATGCGGTGCTGTTTTCGGGTGAGGATGCGGCGGCGCTCCATAACGAGTGGCCGGCCCGCTGGGCGAGGCTGAATCGCGAGGCCATCGAGGAGCGAGGCAAGCAGGATGAGGTGTTCTTCTTTACGCGCGCCGGGCACACAGCGACGGTGCGCTACTCCGACATGATGTGGACCGGCGACCACCACGTGGACTGGTCCGTGGATGACGGAATCGGCTCGGTCATTCCGGCCACGCTGTCGCTCGCCATGAGCGGCTTCCCGCTGGCGCACTCGGACGCGGGCGGCTACACGACGAACCCGCCCATGCACCGCGAAAAGGAGCTGCTGCTCCGCTGGGAGGAGATGAACGTCTTTTCCCCGCTCTATCGCTTTCATGAGGGCAACCGCCCATGGGAAAATGTCCAGTTTAATGCGGACGAGGACCTGCTTAAAAATCTGGCGCAAACCAGCCTGGCCCATGCAGCGCTGAAGCCCTACCTGCAGGCGCTTGAACACGAGGCCGCCGAGCGCGGCATCCCGGTCATGCGCCCGCTTTTCTACCACTATAACGAGCCCCGCGCTTACACGGAAACGACGGAATACCTGCTGGGCCCGGATCTTTTGGTGGCCCCGGTCCTGCAAGCCGGCGCGACAAGCCGCGAGGTCTATTTCCCGAAGGGTGAGTGGGTCAGCTTCCGGGATTTGAACGGCGCCCCGGCCGTGGAGCCTGCAGAGCCACAAGTCATCATCGGCCCGACCGTGCTGGAGATCGAAGCGCCGCTGGGGCACTGCCCGGCCTACATTCATAAACAACCGAAGCTTTTTTCGGTGAAATAAGGAGGTACGACATGAGTGAACGAAAGCCCGGATTCAAAGACAGATTTGCTTACGGCCTGGCCGATGTGTACGGTGGAGGCGCGTTTGTGGTCATCGGCACGTTTTACACGGTCTTCCTGACCAAGGCCATGGGCATGCCGACCGCGCTTGCGGGCGCGATTCCGCTCGTCGGCAAGGTGTGGGACGCCATCACGGACCCCATCATGGGGAACATCGCCGACCGGACGAAATCAAAATACGGCGCCAAGCGATTTTATATCCTGCTGGGCAGCATTATCTCGGCCATCACGTTCCTCATGATGTGGATTGTGCTCCCGGCCGAGGGCGTCATGGCTAAATTCGTGTTCTACATGGTCATGTACATGCTGTTTTCAACGGGCTTTACGATTGTCATGGTGCCGTACAACGCGCTGCTGCCGGACATGATGGAGGACTACACCGAGCGCGCCAAATTCTCGTCCGCGCGCATGATTTGCTCGACGTTCGGCGCGATCCTGGCGGGCCTCATCCCGTCCCTCATGATCAAGGACAACACCAACGCCGGCCAGTACTTTACGGTGGCGATTATCTTTGCGGTGATTTTCTTTGTGGCCATTCTGCTGACCTTCCTGGGCACCTGGGAAAAGCAGAAGCCGGTCGTCAAGGTCACGCTGAAGGAGAGCTTCATCCAGTCCTTCACGGTCTATAAGAACCGCTCGTTCCGCCTTTTCATTCTGGTCTTTATCTTCGGACAGGCGGCGGCGGACTTCCTGACCGGCCTTGCGGTCTACTACATTGACGATGTGCTGAATGCCTATGGCGGCGGCCACTTTACGATGCTCATGGGCGTGATTCTGATTTCGCAGTTCCTGGGCACGATTATGTTCGGCCCCATCATGGCTAAGACGTCCAAGAAGTTCCCGGTCATCGTGGGGACGCCGGTGCGCATTCTGGCGACGCTCCTCATGCTGTTCTTCTCCCACGAGGGCGCGCCGTTCGCGGTCATTCTGGTGCTGACGTTCATCATCGGTCTGGGCATGGCCGGCACGTCCACGAGTATTTACGCGATTCTTTCCGACATGGCGGATGTGGACCAGGTCATCACTTCGATCTACCGTTCGGGCACGTGCTCGGGCATGGCGACCTTTGCGCGGAAGATTGCCGCCGGACTTTCCTCGTTCATTATTGGTATTTTACTCGCGGCGGTGGGCTATGACGAGACGCTCGCGACCGAGGGCCTGCGGCAGGCCGCCGGGACCCAGCGCGGCATCGCGTACATCTACATCTTTGTGCCGGTCATTCTGATGGCGCTCACGTGGATTTTTGCCCGGAAGTTCCCGGTGAATAAGAAGGAGTACGACATCGTCCGCAAGGAGATCGCGCGCCGCAAGGGCGAGGACGATTCTGTAACGACCGACGAGGAGAAGCAGGTGCTTGAGGCCGTCACGGGCTATCACTACGAGGACCTTTGGAAAGAGGAGAATGCACTGAAGCTTTAAAACGGACCAACGGGGCCTTGAAATGTTTCTGAATTTAAGTGATTGAGGCCCCGTGAGAAAATTCAAAAGACATTGTCTTTTGAATTTTCCGAACTATAAATTTTTAATGGAGGATTTGATTATGAAGTATTTTCTGGACAGTGCAAAGCTTGATGAAATTAAGGAAGCGTATCGGGTGTTTGGAATTGACGGTGTGACCACGAATCCGAAGCACATCATGCTTTCCGGCAAGCCGTTTTTGACGGCCATCGGTGACATTGCGGACTGGATCCGCGCCGAGGGTCTGTCGGGCCTGGACCGCTTCCCGGTGTCGGTCGAGATCAATCCGCATCTGGATCAGGCGGAAGCCATGATCAGCGAGGCGAAAAAGGTCGCCGCCATCAGCGAAAACTTTGTGATTAAGATTCCGTGCACCTATGCCGGGATTGAGGCGGCCAGAGAGCTGGAGAAGATCGGCATTCGCACGAATGTGACGCTGGTGTTTTCGCCGGCGCAGGCGCTGCTGGCCGGGCGGCTGGGCGCGAAGTTCGTGTCACCGTTCATCGGCTGGAAGGAGGACAACGGCGAGGACTGCCGCCAGTACATCGAGGACATCGTCACGATTTATGACAACTACGGCTGGCTGGGCCAGACGGAAATCATCTGTGCGGCCATGCGTTCGCCGAAGCAGATGGTGGATTGCGCGGTGGCCGGAGCGGACATCGTGACGGCGGGGCTGGCAGTGTATCAGAACAGCGTGAAGCATGCATATACCGTGCAGGGGCTGAAGAATTTCTGTGAGAGTTGGGATAATACCCGAACCATGGAGTAATTACGAATCGACAAGGGAGGGGGAATTGACAATGAAGATTGGATTTATCGGCCTTGGGATTATGGGCGAGGCGATGGCGGCGAACATTGTGAAGAAGCATGATGATACGGTGCTGGTGTCGGATGTGGTGCCGGAGAAGGTGGCTGCACTGACGGCACTGGGGGCCGTGGGCTGCGAGAGCAATCTGGAGCTCGCCGAAAAGGTGGATTTTATCATCAGTATGGTACCGAAATCAGAGCATGTGACGGCGGTCTGTGAGGGGATTTTGCCGGCGCTGGGCCCGGGAAAAATCTGGGTGGACATGTCCACAATTGACCCGAGTGTGTCGGTGGAGATCGGCCGCAAGGTGAAGGCGACGGGGGCCGTTTTTGCCGATGCCCCCGTCGTGAAGTCGCGTCCGGCGGCGGAGGCGGGCAAACTGGGCATCTACGTGGGCTGCGATGAGGCAGATTACGAGAAGATTCAGCCTGTCATGGCCTACATGGGCGAGAACATCATCCGGATGGGTGGTAATGGCAAGGGCCTCGTGATGAAGATTTGCCACAATGCCATGGTTTCGCAAATCCAGAACGGCGTGAACGAAACGCTGGCGCTGGCCGAGCTGAATGACATCGACGTAGACACGTTCGTTACGGCCGTGTCCTACGGCGGCGCGTTCAACTGGTATCTCGATTCCAAGAAGGCCGTGCTGAAGTCCGGCGATTACACGACGGCGTTCTCCGCGGAAAACATGAATAAGGACATCGGGATATGCCTGCGCCTGGCGGAGTCGGTGGGCCTTTCCATGCCGGGCGAGAAGAATGCGCAGGAGGTGTACCGCCGCACGCTCGAAGCGGGCAACGGCCGGAAGGACTTTTCCGTGACGTTTGAGACGGTCAAGGCCGGCCGCACACCGGAAAGTCAGATTGCGGAAAGCCGCTATGCGGCGGGGGAGAACCATGAATAATCTTTGCCGTGAAAACGATATAAAAGGACAACCGGACAAAGGATTGGAGGGAAAGACAACCAATGAGGGCACTGAAGAGCTTCGGGTCCTTTACCTCCCGATAGGGGTCGGAACCTTTAATCAGGAGCTCGCCGCCACGATGGTGGCGGACTCGAAGGCACTGTTGGCGGGGCTCTACGAGAAGGCTGACTTGCACGAAAACTTCAAACTGATTTCTCCTGACGGGGTTCTGCTGTCAACCGCGGCACTTGGTTCGTTTATCGAAAGCCTTGAAGAAAAGCCGGACCTGGTCATCCTGCAGAACACCACATTTGCGAACGCGGCTTATGCGGAGCTGATTGGCCGGTCTTTTGACTGTCCGATTGTGATTTGGACGCCGGACGAAGAGGCCTTGGCGAAGAAAGCTACGACGGAGGAAGTCAAAGCGAATCCGATTGAAGAGGCTTCGAATACAGAGGCCTCGGCTTCGGTGGACGATGATTTGCCGAATGCCCCTTGTGGTTCAACGAACGACCGATTGAAAAATACAGGAAAGGCAGCCGGCTCGCTGGGCGCAGACCCGAGGGCAACCCGGCTGAATCTGAATTCGCTGACCGGTGCCTTTTCAGCCTCTAACATGCTGGCCTCACTGGGAAAGCCGGTGGAGTGCTGGATTTTCGGGAATCCCGGGGAGGATATGGTCGGTCACAAGCTGGCGGCCTGCGTGGCGGCCGCGGGCGCAAAGAAGGCACTGGGCAGCCTGCGGCTCTTAGCCGTTGGTGAGCCGCCGGAGGGTTTTTTGTTCGGAAAATCTTCGGAAGAGGAGCTGAAGGAAAACTTCGGTGTGACGATGCTAAGTGTGCCGGCGCAGGAGTTAATGGCGCGCGCCCGTGAGGTTTCGGACGAAAGATTGCCTGAGCTTCGTCAGGAAGCGGACGCAGCCATGAACGGGCTGGACAAGCTGCCCGCGAAAAATGTGGATGACTTTTTAAAGCTTTACGAGGCCTATCGCACCTACATAGAGGAAAATCAAGTCGGAGCGCTTTCGTCCCGCTGCTGGCCTAACTTCTTTACGGAGTACGGCACGCCGGTCTGTGCGGTGCTTGGCATGCTGAATGATCTCGGCATTGCCGCCGCCTGTGAAGCGGACACGATTGGCGCACTTTCGATGTTTTTGGGCATGCATCTGAGCGGCGGCCCGGTCTTTTTCGGTGACCCGGTTGGCTTTGATCAGGACGAAAACGCGCTGGTTTTCTGGCATTGCGGAACGGGTGCCTGTTCGCTGGCACGGAAAGACGAAGCTTTAGCTCCAGCCGTACCTGCAGCGCAAGTTGCACCAGCCGCTAAGGTCGGCGTCCATTGCAACCGCAAAATCGGCCCGACGCTCGAATTTGGAACGAAGCCAAGTAGCGAAGCAACGGTCTTCCGCATTGGCCGCAAAACAGACGGAACGTTCCGCCTGTTTGCCGCCGAAGGCGAGTGTCTGGACGTGCCGCAGCGCTACTTCGGCACGAGCAGCGTGATTCGTCTGAAGGAAGAGGCAAGGCCGATTTTGGAAAAGATGATTGACGAAGCGTGGGAACCGCATTTCGTGATCGCTTACAAAAANATCAAAGAAGAGNCTCAAACTACTTATGAAAATGTTAGGCTAAAAAGGGAATTCATGAAAAAGAGCCGGTCACCATTCAATTTTGGAAGGATGGCCGGCTTTTTATGGGGTCAAATTTTGAAGACTCATTAAAGCAGGGCAAATCCACCATGCTTTAGAATTCTCTTTGCGAGCTCCTCGGTATCGTGCATCCCTGAATCGGCGAGAGCAAGAGCGCTTTCCATCAGGGCTTTTTCGAAAAGTTCTACCATCCTGTCAAAACGGTCCATGGCAAGGGCCTGGCCTAAACCTGTCTCTCGAGCAGCATTTTTAAAAGATTCCCTGCTAACTTCATCCAGCGACACCTTTCCATCGATAAAAATGGACATGTCTCGAGTACCGCTTTCATAGACGGTTGTACTAATCATGTCATAGGCGGGAGCAAGGTGGACTCCCTGCAAGTTCGGCAAATAAAGCAGAGATATGTTTTTGATATGGTTATCAGTGTTTCCAATCAGGTAATTGAAAATCATGCGGTCCCAAAGTTGGAGCATGTCCGGAATGGGATTGACAGAAAAGGATTGAAGAACTTCAAAGACCCGTCGAAGGTACATCCCATCCGGAGCCTTCTCATATTTATCAGCAGCCGCAATTCCAAGCGCTTGCGCCATGTCCTCCTGATGCAACCGAAGAGGCACGGGCAGTGTATCGAGACGAGTCGGAGAATCGGCAAACGAGCGGTCATAGCGCTTTTCTGCAAGCAAAATTTCGTCATCCCCGGCATCACCGGTGTTGATGATAAAGCTTTCGGGAGTCACAATTCCGAGCTTCGAGGCCGTCAGCAGACATAATTGCTCGTTGGGAACAACCCCGTGAAGGCGGACATGACTCTGCTTGACAATGTGCGTGCTAGGGGCGCTTCCTTTAGGAAGGTACCAACGTCCTTGCGAAGCATCCCAGTAAAGGCCAACCTTTCCGGAAGCACCCGTGAGTGACAGATGGGCCTTGGTTACTAATTCTGTGGATTTGGTCGCACCCTCTTTTGCCAACGCTTCCACTTGGTTCAAGGTCAATTCTTCATAGTGAGGAACATCCGTATCATGAATTTCATCAGATACGATTTGAATGGCACCCAGACACTCACTTCCCAGATAAGAGAGAATCGTTAAATAATCTGCTTCGTTCGCATGAATACTTTGAGCGACGCTGTGGCGGGTAAATCCTTCCGGAAGAAGCCCATCAAAAAAGGTGCGGGTTGCCTCCGGTGAAAAAGATGTTTCGCTGAGCGGAAGGCTTAGTGAAATAGCGGTTGCAGAAGGAAGCCGGAGATAATCCGGCTCATAACTAAAAATGGCATCAGCAACACTTGAATAGCGAATGTTGCCCACGTGCCTCTTTTGTCCGTCAATCTCTAAAAAGACCTGTAGAGTCATGATTTTGCCTCCCCACGAATGGAAAACGAGAGATCTATTCCAAGCACGTTGGCGACAAAGAGTGTTTTTTCAGTCACACAAGTCGGCTTCCCGTTTTCAAGATCCGACAGGAAGCTTACACTCAAGCCGGTAAATTCAGAAAGCTGCTTTTGTGTGTAGTGAAGTTGCTTTCTTCTGGTACGAATGGCCTGTCCCAGCTCTTTCGCATTCGTAATCCTTTGCATATACGGTCGCCCCCTTTCGCCTTTAGGATAACTTTCGGAAAACGCGAAGCGTTTTCGGAAGGGGCCTCATTTTTGCGTAAACAGAACGAGGTGAAGGCCCCTTTTTAGCCGAGCGGCTAAATTCCTGCAAGCTCATTATAAATTACGCCGCTCGGCGAAGTCAATATTAAATTTTGTCTTTACATCCCCGCCAAATCTCTCACCACTTTCCCGGCAATCATGAGGCCGGCGGAGGGGGGAACAAAGGAGGTACTGCCGGGAACAGGACGAGCGGCACTGCCGGTATTTCCTTTATTTTCCGGCGTTTCCCTGTAAGGCGCCGGAAGTTCGTCGGAGTAGAGCACCGTGAGGTGGCGTACACCGCGGGCCTTGAGCTCATGGCGCATGACCTTGGCGAGCGGGCAGACAGAGGTCTTGTAGATGTCCGCAATTTTAAGATGCGAAGGGTCGAGCTTATTGCCCGTGCCCATGGAGCTGATGACCGGGACGCCTGCGGCTTGCGAGGCCATAATGATGGCCAGTTTCGCCGTCACTGTGTCGACAGCGTCAATCACGTAATCCAGATTTTGGAAGAGCAAGTCAAAGGGAGGCTGGGCGAGCGTATCTGCCAAAACGAAAACAGGATAAATGTGCACCTCGGCCTCGGGATTAATATCGAGGATCCTCTCCTTCATGACCTCGACCTTCGGCCGGCCGATTGTCGAATGCAGGGCGATGATCTGGCGGTTCAGGTTGGAGGGGGACACGGTGTCGTTGTCAATCAGGTGGAAGGTGCCAACGCCGCTGCGCGCGAGGGCCTCTACGACGTAGCCGCCCACGCCGCCCACACCGAACACGGCCACACGGGCATTCTTCAGTTTTTCCAGACCGTCATTTCCGTATAGCAAGGCCGCACGGGAAAAGCTTTCATTGTAACTCATGCTCATGTGCTGCTCCTTTCATTTTCAAGGCTATGCCCTATCTTACCACGAAAGGCGCCGGCTGCCAAACCCGGAAAAAGTTGCGATGGCGCAACTTTTTAGCCTGAAAAATATGCAAGCATGCAACTTTTTCTTTAGAAAAATATGCATCAATGCAACTTTTTCTTGAAAATCGGGCCGGAGGGAGTGTATAATAACGGCAGAGAAGCTTTGGGGATGCCTGCAGAAGAAGGGATAAATACGAAGAGCCTCTAAGAAACAATAAGGAACAATAAGGAACAATAAGGAACAACAAGAAACCCGAGGGACAAGGACAAATGCTGAAGCGAAAAGCGGAGAAGGAATTGCTTTCCTGGTATGAGAACAGGAAAAACAAAAGCCTGTTGGTAGATGGTGCGAGACAGGTTGGCAAGACATTTATCGTGTGTGCGTTCGGGCGTGAGCATGCAGAGTCCTTTATTGAATTGAATCTTTTGAAGAATCCAGACCTAAAGGGCATATTCGCCGGTTCTTTGGATGCGGATACGATTTTACGGGAGGTTCGTCTCTTTAAGCCGGAGACACAAATCATAGAAGGCAAAACCATCCTTTTTATTGATGAGATTCAGGAATGCCCTGCAGCCATTACAGCACTTAAGTTTTTAGCCCAAGACGAGAGGGTCGCAGTGATTGCCTCCGGATCCTCGCTTGGCATACGATATAAAGGAGAGAAAGCATCTTTTCCGGCAGGCTATGTCCAATTTCTGAACATGTACCCCCTCGATTTTGAAGAGTTCTTGTGGGCCAAAGGGTTGGACGACGACATCGTGAACATGCTGCGAGAGCATTTGCGGAACATGACGAGTTTCCCTGAGGCCATCCATTCAAAAATGATGGAATATTTGACGGAATATCTGGTCATCGGCGGTATGCCGGAGGTGGTCAGCGCCTACGTGGAAAGCCGTGATGTTACAACCGCAGACAGGCTTCAGCGGGATTTGTATCAGTCATATCTGGCGGATATTGCGATTTATGCGGAACCCGAGGTGAGAATCAAGGCGGAAAAGTGCTATACCTCTATTGCGAGACAGTTGGTAAAGGAAAACCATAAGTTCCAGTACAAGGCGGTGGAGAGGGGCGGCAGCGCCCGAAAATATGAGACGAGCCTTGACTGGCTGGCAGCCTCGAAAATGGTCATTCCGGTGATGAACGTCACAACGCCGGAATATCCTACGGAGGCTTTCGAAATCGATAAGAACCTTAGAATTTATCACAATGATATAGGCTTTTTGCTTAGTCAATATGGACTGGAACTCAAACAGGCGTTGCTTCAGGAAAGCACCATGGAAGGCGAGAGCATGAACCTTGTGCTCAAAACTGCCAAAGGCGGGATTTATGAGACTTTGGCGGCGCAGATGCTGAAAAGCACGGGCATTAAGCAGCTGCATTTTTATAAGAGCGAGGACAGTACCGTGGAAATGGAGTTCCTTTTGGAAAATTCCGATGGGGTGATCCCTATTGATGTGAAAGCGGGACGCAACAAGTCTCGGTCGCTGGCGCGGCTGTTAGAGCGGGATGATATCCGCTATGGTTATAAATTCTGCTCGCAGAATCTTGGCGTCAGCGGGAAGCTCAGAACCGCTCCGCTGTACTTGCTGCCCTTTATCCGGGAGATTTAATGACAGCACAGACTTTTTGAATTAATAACAAAAGAAAATTTGGCTTTTTCGGCCGAATTCCCCCCGCTGCGGTGGCAACGGGGGCTCTTTTTTTCGTGTATGATGGAGGGCACAAATACGACATGTCAAAGGAGAGATCACATGGCGAAAGAAAAACCTACCACCAAAATCTGCAAGTATTGCAAGACCGAAATTCCCTATGAGGCAAAGATTTGCCCGAACTGCCGCAAGCGGGTGAAGGGCGGCTGGTTCAAGAAAATCCTGCTCATCCTGCTCTTGTTGGTAATAGCGATTATCGCAATTTCCTGCATCAGCAGCGGCAACTCGGCCTCGAGTAAGCCGCAGAAGGTTGGGACGGTCGGGGAGTCAAGCACCGGCACAAACGATAATGCGGATAATAGTGAGGGTGCCGGCGCAAGTACCGACAACGCTGCCGCCACCTCCGGTGACACCGCCGCGACGGGTGACAGCACCTCCTCCGACTCCGCCGAAGAAACCAAAGACATCTACGTCGTGGGTGACATCCTGATGGATGGCGACATGAAGATTGTCTACGTGAAGAGCGGCGTTTACAATGAGGACAACCAGTTCTCCCAGCCCAAGGACGGCTATCAGTACATCTATATTGACCTGGCCTTCGAGAACACGGGTGACGGTGACGACAGCGTGAGCTTCTACAGCTTCGACTGCTATGCCGATGGCTACCAGGTCGATCAGCATTACACGGACGACGACGTTTCGGCAACCCTTTCCGGCGGCCGCATGACGGAAGGAATCGTCTGCTTCGAGGTCCCGGTGGATGCCACGGAAATCGAGATTGAGTACGAGACCAACATGTTCACGGAAGAGAAAATCAAGTTTGCTTATGAGGGCGAGAAGGATTCAGGCTTTACCCTGACGAAGAACACCGCGGCGACGGAAGGTGCGTTCCAGCCGGGCGACGTGGTGGAAGTGGGGGACCTGACCATTTCGTATCTTTCGGTCGAAAATTATGAGTCGGATAACCCCTTCCTGACGCCTCGGGACGGCTGCCACTATGTGTCCCTGACCTTCGAAGTCGAGAACACGGGCGACAGCGACGAGTCGATTAGCTATTACAGCTTTGACTGCTTCGCGGACGGAATTGACTGCGACGGGTTCTATGGTCGCGATGACGGCCTCTCGGCCACGATTTCCTCCGGCCGCAAGGCGAAGGGCACCGTTTCCTTCGAGGTTCCGGACGACGCAACGGTCGTCGAGGTCGAGTATCTTGAAAACATCTGGACTTCGAACCGCATCGTCTTCAATGCCAAGACGGAGTAAGGATCGAAACTAAAACAAACTCCCGCACTCCGCGGGAGTTTTGCTTTGTCCACCTTCCTTGACGCGGGGGATAACCGGGGTATAAGGGAGCCAAATATAAACTGCTACCTTAATCCGCGTGTTGATAGCGGTAGTGGTGGTAATCGTCGCCATCGTTCTGGGTATTTATACCCACACAATTGGCGTGGTGTTCACTTGGCTGTTGATGATCGGCATCATCATGCTGGCGTCATATCTAATCGGCCTGCTCCGGCGGATTGCGGAAAGGAAATCTTAAGAATTGATGAAGAATCGGCAGATGTGTTGAATTCCGACTGGGGCGATGATATAATGACGGTACCCCGTAATAGAAAAATTGTTGATAAGGAGGTACTGCAATGAGCGAAAGAATGAAAGAAAATCTGTTGACAAAGATTATTTTTCTCCTGTCACTGGTATGCCTGTTCCTGCCGTGGTTTACGATGAACCGGACGGAGCAGACGCCTATGTTTGGATGGTACTTATTGCCTGCTTTTGCAATTACGTACACCTTGATTGCCGTGTATCTGTTTGCACCTAAGCAGAAAGCGTGGATGCGCCTTTCGGCGATTATGGCGGGAGCCATGCAGGTACTCGCGGCGATTTACGCCATGGGGCGTTGGCAGTACTGGTGGCATATCTCAGGAAAAACCTTCGATTTAAGCTTGATGCGAAGGGCAGCTCAGCCGGAATTCTGGATTTCGATTACCATTTATGTTATCCTTCTGATTTCCTTGATTGTCTCGGACAGAGCCATTCAAAGGGAGGAAGCACAAAATCCCCTGACCGCTTAAGTGAGCGAAGCAAACAAACGAAAACACAAGAAATGAGCCGTTGCTCTGGATTTCAGAGCAGCGGCTCAATCTTTTTTTGAGAGATGGAAAGGATGCGGCCTTGTCAGGCAAGTGACAGGATAACATATAAGAAAGGCCCATTTTATCATGCGCCGCAATCATTGATTGCGGAAATGTAACACGGAAGAGGTGGACTTTTGGCGCCACGTTGAATACCTTGTAAATATCGACAAGCAACCGGAGGCAAGTCAAAAAATTTTTAGAGGGGAAGAAAAATGAAGAGAAGAAAAAATGCTTGGACGTTGATGGCCGTCGTTATGGCGATGTCAGTAATTTTAACGAGCGGCCTCCTTCCGACAAAAGCTTCTGATTTGGAAAAAGATTATGATGTAACCTTGGGAGAATTACAAGAGACATTTGATGAATATCTCATGGAAGAGGGATATGATTTTTCAGAAGGCACAGATGAATATTATGAGTATATCAACGAGCAGTTGTTGTATCACACGGATGAACGGCTGAGGCAGCATCCGTCATATGACCTTCTTCATGCATTTATGGTTGAATATAAGGTGGCATATGCTGACTTCTTACTTTGTCAAGAGGTTCTGGAATACTCAGAAACCGAGGAATTAGCAGAAGTGTTTACAGATGCAGTATCAAAATCAAATGACTGCATTGTAGTGAATTCATCTCAGGACACTGTCGAATTTTGCTTGTCTGAAAGTTTTCAGAGTAAAACCATTAACGACATTATTCAAGAAAATGCGGAAAGCAACAGTTCGATGTCGTTTAATTCAAATAAGGTTTCCGGATACAATGCCTCAGATGCTGTTTCTTATGCCAAGAAATACGCAACAAGCTATAACACATCAGAATATCCTAAATATTCAGGGGAAGATTGTACTAATTTTGTTTCACAATGTCTGTACGCCGGGGGCATTTCTATGAAGGGGACTAACTCCACGGCGGGGATCTACGACAGCACTACGAAATGGTATTGTCGGTACATAAAAACAGTACTGCTTGTTCGAAAATATGCTGTAAGCACGTCCTGGATCCGGGTTAGCGATTTTAATACTTATATGAAATCGTTGGTGTCCACGTCGAAAAAGACGACCATTTCTTCTCTGGTAAGTTCCTGCGCTGTGGGCGATGTGGTTCAGTTGGCTGATAAAACAACAGGAACGCCATATCATACAATCATTATCAGCAGTAAGAGCAGTTCATCGTCAACGGTACAAACTGCAGGTTATTGTGGCCATTCGAGTGATCGAAATGATGTGGATGTCCATGACTATCTTGATGAAAGCAGTGATTGCTTTATTCTGTTTGACTTCACATAAAGGCTCTGCCGAGCAAAAAAGAACATATATTAGCTGATGGAAAAGGAGGCGAAAAATTTTGTTGGACAAAACGAAAGGCAATCGATTTGCGGTTATTATGTTTGCGCTCTCTATAGTGTGTCTTTTCTTGCCGTGGTTCACCATGAACCGTACAGAGGTTACTGCCGTTCGCGGTTATCACCTTTATCCGATATTTATTGTGACCTATTTTTTTATAGCACTTTATCTCTTTGTGCCCGCGAAGAAAAAGTGGATGGGAATTGCGGCGGGCGCTGCCGGCGTTATTCAAATAGCAGCGGCGATTTGTTATCCGCTTATTAAATGGGAATCAGCGCTATGGCAGAGAGTGATTCAACCGGAATTTTACATATCAATGGTGATTTATGCTCTGCTTGTTATGTCACTGTTTCTGTCAATTTGCAGAGCCTCAGCAAGTAAATAAATGCATGTTAAAAAGGCTTGACAGGAAGCGGAGGCTTGCTTAAATTTGTATTACCGCCGGTTGAGTGGTTAAAGCCGGCGGTTTGCTTTTGAAACTTTTTGATGTATACTTTGCGGAGTAATTGTTACTGAAAAATTCTTTACAAAGGAGAAAAAATGAAGAAGATTAAAGGAGCCCTGAGCATGCTGCTGGCTGCAGTTATGGTAACAACGCTAACATTATCGTCCTATGGTGCAGAAAACGAAAAAACATCTGCGACAGAAATGTCGGATGAATGCATCATATTTTCGAATATAGAAAATCTGAACGTAGGAGAAGGCTTGGAAAAAGAGGTGTATTCTTCAAGTGGAGAGTTAATCCTTTTGGGTCTGACAAAAACAAGTGAAACAGGCAATAACTATTCGATTTTGGATGGCGGGTCGAGTTCTGGTTCTTCAGAAACTACCATTTATAAGATCTATATTACAACGGGCGTACTTAATTGCCATTTTTATATGAAAGTAACCAATAATAAGGTGGTCAGTGTGTATGATGAATGGATATTAACAGTAGGAGGAACATATGAAAATGCTTCTTTAATACACACAACTACGTACGGAAAATTATCGTTTAAATATATTATGTATGATGGCTTGATTTCATCTTTGTGCTGGTTGAAAGCGACCGTTACCGGAAGTGGTAACCAAATTACAGTTACGTATGAGTTTTGATGAATCTTCCACAGTCATTAAGAAACTTTATTCTTAAGGATGTAAGGGAGAGTGATCGGCTTTATGATGACCTACGTTTTCACACAATCTGACATGTGCTATAATAACAAATACTAAATGTTTGTTATCATTATGAGCATGCACAAGTGTGAGGGCGAAAACATGAAACTAACAGAGAAATTGTACCAACTGAGAAAATACAAAGGGCTTTCGCAAGAAAAATTGGCGGAGGAATTATATGTTTCCAGACAGGCGGTTTCCAGATGGGAAAGCGGAGAGACCATTCCAACCATCGATAACATGGCAGCAATTAGTAGATTTTATGGGGTTACGGTGGATTGTCTCATTAAGGAAGACTGCGAAATAGAATATACAGCTATTTCAGACGGGGAGAGGGAAGAAGGAGAAGTACAAGAAGTACAAGGACATTCATTTGACAAGAAAAACTTTTTAGGCTGTGTTATCTTTGCTACAGCTGTTATTGCTTTGGCAATTATTATTGGGAGTGTTACTCATACAAGGACGGCAATTACAATCTACATAATTCTGCTTGGAAAATTAGCGCTCTTAATTTTTGTTCTTGTTTTAGCGTGGATTTTTGTCAGTAACTTAATCAAAAAGCAATAAAGGCATGCTTTACTAGCCGATTCGCTTTTTACTCCACCGTGACGGATTTGGCGAGGTTGCGGGGCTTGTCAACGTCGAGACCTTTGAACACGCTGACGTAGTAGGCGAGGAGCTGCAGGGGCACGATGGCGAGGCTGGGCGCAAAGAGGGGCTCGGTCTTCGGCACATATACGCTGAAATTGGCCGTGTCCTCAATACTGTAGTTGCCGGCGGTCGTCAGACTCATCAGGTAAGCGCCGCGCGCCTTGACCTCGATGAGGTTGGACAGCGTCTTTTCGTAAAGATCTTGCTGAGTCATGACGCCAATCACGAGCGTGCCGTCTTCGACGAGCGAAATCGTCCCGTGCTTCAGCTCGCCGGCGGCATAAGCCTCGGAATGAATGTAGCTGATTTCCTTGAGTTTCAGGCTCCCTTCGAGGCTTAGGGCGTAATCCAGCCCGCGGCCTATGAAGAAAATATCCTTTTCGCCGGAGAATTTGGAGGCGAACCACTGGATGCGTTCCTTCTCGTTCAGGATGCCGGCAATCTGGTCCGGCAAGGCGCGCAGGGCGGCGGTGAGTTCGCTTTCGCGGAAGGCAGACAGCTCACCGCGATGCTTTCCGAAGGCAATCGCCAGCAGGTACATGCAGATTAGCTGGGCGCTGTAGGCTTTGGTGGTCGCGACCGCGATTTCCGGGCCGGCATGGGTGTACATGACGTAATCCGCCTCGCGGGCAATCGTCGACCCCACAACGTTGACGATGCCGAGGGTCGGGATGCCGCGCTGCTTGCACAGGCGAAGAGCGGCGAGGGTATCGGCCGTTTCACCGCTTTGGGAAATGAATATTGCCAGCCCCTTTTCAGAGAGCATCGGGTCGCGGTAGCGGAATTCGGAGGCCAGGTCCACGTCGACCGGGACGCGGGCCAGCTTTTCAATGACGTACTTGCCCACCATGCCCACATGGTAAGAGGAGCCGCACGCCACGATGTACAGGCGATCGGCGCAAAGAAGCTTGTCGATGGCGGATTCATTTTCCACCAAAGAAGACAGGTCTACGGCCTGACCGCTGAGATAGCTGTTTAACGTGTCCTGAACGGCCGTGGGCTGTTCATGGATTTCCTTCATCATGAAGTGCTCGAAACCGCCGCGTTCGGCCGCCTTGCGGTCCCACTCGATGGTCTTGAGCTCTTTTTTGATTTCATCGCCGTCCAGATTGTAGAAGGTGATTCCGTCGGCACGAAGGCGCGCCATCTCCAGATCGCCCAGATAGTATACGCGGCGGGTATAACCCAGAATCGCGGGGACGTCGGAGCTGATGAACGATTCGCCGTCGCCGGCGCCGAGCACCATGGGCGAGTCCTTGCGGGCAACGAAGATTTCGTCCGGGTAGTCCTTGAACATGACGGCGAGCGCGTAAGACCCGCGGATGCGGACCAGCGAGTGGTTAATCGCATCGACGGGGGTGTGCTCGTACTTTTTGTAATAATAATCGACCAGCTTGATGGCGACTTCGGTGTCGGTCTCGGAGTAGAAGGTGTAGCCCTTGCGGCGTAGCTTGTCCTTGAGCTCCTGATAATTTTCGATAATGCCGTTGTGGACGCCGACCACGTTCATGTCGTCGCTGTAGTGCGGGTGGGCGTTCGTTTCGGTCGGCTCGCCGTGCGTGGCCCAGCGCGTATGGCCAATTCCGTACGTGCCGGGGAGGGCGTTGCCGCCGTCTGTTTTCTGGGAAAGCACGCTCAGACGGCCCTTTGCCTTGACGACCGAGATCTTGCCGTCCTCGTCGTTGCGCACGGCCAGACCCGCGGAGTCGTAGCCGCGGTATTCCAGTTTTTCCAGTTCATCGAGCAAAATCGGCGCCGCCTGGCGCTTGCCAATGTAACCAACGATTCCACACATATTGCTACCTCGTATCATTTTCTATGGGTTCCGCCGCTGGGGCGTGGTTTATTCTTTGATGAAATCGACAACTTCGGTGGCTGATTTCATAATGCTTTTCTCCGGTACTACCCCGCGTACGCTGGTGAGCGGGTAAATCCGGCTGCCCTGACCGATGACGGTTCCGGGATTCAGCACTGAGCCGCAGCCCACGTCCGCATGGTCGCCCAGAATCGCACCGAACTTGCGCAGACCGGTTTCATAATCCTCGTCGCCGTGAACCACGACGTTCGAGCCGCCGCTCTTCAGATTGGAGCAGATGCTCCCCGCGCCCATGTGAGCGTAGTTTCCGAGTACGCTGTCGCCCACATAGTTGTAATGGGGCGCCTGCACGTGGTCGAGCAGCAGGGCGTTTTTAAATTCTGAGGAGTTACCGAGCACGCAGTCGGCGCCGGTCAGGACGTTCCCGCGCAGGAACGCGCCGGGGCGCACCTCCGTGCGCGGCCCTAAGATGGCGGGGGCTTTGATTTCAGCGGTTTTGGCGATCGTCACTCCCTCGCCGGCCCACACACCGGGCTGGATTTCGGTGTAGCCGAGCGCCTTCAGGTCGCCGCTTTCAATCAGCTTTGTCACGATTTCTTTAATCTGCGGGAGGACCTCCCAGGGATACTCCGTTTTTTCTAGCCAAGGCGCCGCCAGCGAAGTGGAGACGTCCATTAACTCACGAGTGGTTACAACCTTTTTATTCACAGCAGTAACCTCCCTTTTTGACCGCCTCATACAATTTGTCAATATACTCATTCAGCTTGGCTTCGTCGTTGCATTCGACCATCAGCCGGATGACCGGCTCTGTGCCGCTTTGACGGAGGAGCACCCGGCCATTGCCGGCAATCTCCTTGGTCACTTTAGCGGCCTCCTCGCGCAGGGCGGGCGCCGCCAGTGCGGCGGCCTTGTCCGTCACGCGGACGTTCTTCAGCTTCTGGGGATAAATCATGACATCCTTGGCCAGATGCGACAGGGACAGCTTTTCCTGGCAGATTTCCTCGGTCAGCATGATGGCGGTCAGAAGCGCGTCACCGGTGGTGGCGTACTTTTTCAGAATGATGTGTCCCGACTGCTCGCCGCCCAGCATGTAGCCGTTCTTCTGCATTTCCTCGAAGACGAAACGGTCGCCGACATCGGTGATCTTGGCCTTGATGCCGAGCTCTTTGAGGGACTTCAGGAAGCCGGAGTTGGACATGGTCGTCACGACAATTGTATTTTTCTTCAGGGTTTTATTTTTCTTCATGCGGCGTGCGAGGATGTACATAATCCGGTCGCCATCCACCACGTTGCCGTGCTCATCGACCGCGATGCAGCGGTCCGCGTCACCGTCAAAGGCGAAGCCAACATCGAGATTGTTTTCGCGGACGAGCTTTTGCAGCGCCTCGATATGGGTCGAGCCGCAGTCTTTGTTAATATTGAGACCGTTCGGCGTGTTGCCGATGACGGTTACCTTGGCACCGAGAGCTTCAAACACGGCTTTGCCAAGCGCCCAGGAGGCACCGTTGGCGCAGTCCAGGCCGATGCGAAGATCCTTATAGGAAGAGGCCGCGAGCGAAATCAGGTAACCGACATAGCGGTTGCGGCCCGAAGCATAGTCAATGATGGCGCCGATGTTCTCCTTCGTAGCGAGGGGGAGATCCGGTTTTGCGCCGGCGGGGAAGGCATCGTCCGCAAGGCCCAGAAGGGCCATGTCGCCGTCCAGGTAGGCCTCGACGTAAGCAGTGGTCTGATCGTCCAGCTTCTCGCCGCTGCCCGAAATGACCTTGATGCCGTTATCCATGTAGGGATTGTGCGAGGCGGTAATCATGATGCCGCAGTCAAAGCCATCCTTGCGGGTCACGTAGGAAACGCTCGGCGTTGTCGTCACGTGGAGCATGTACGCATCCGCGCCGGACGAGGTAATGCCGGCCACCAGCGAGTATTCCAGCATGTAGGAGGAACGGCGGGTGTCCTTGCCAATCACGATTTTCGGGCGGTAGCCTTCTTTTTGACAGCCGGAGAGCGGGGAGGCGTAGTACCAGCCCAGGAAGCGGCCGACCTTGTACGCCTGATCGGAGGTCAGGCCCACGTTGGCCTCGCCGCGGAATCCGTCAGTGCCAAAGTACTTACGACGGACGGCTGCCTGCGGGGCATCCGCGCTTTGCGTGTTTTCGGGCGTGAGAGCGATTTCGTCGCGTAAGAGCTCATCCAGCGAAACGTGGAACAGGTCGCTGATCTGAAGGACCTTGTCCAACTGCGGCATGGACTGATTCATTTCCCATTTGGACACAGACTGCCGGGAGACAGAAAGCGCATCCGCAAACTGCTCCTGTGACATACCGCTTAGTTGTCGTAATAAAGTGATTTTCTCGCCGATTTTCATGATGTACCCCGTTAAGTCTTTTTCTTTGCTTTCTTTTGCTTTGGATTGCCTTACTTTGCCTTGCATTGCCTTGCATGGCATCGTTTTACCTAGCTTGGCTTTGCGGTTCTCCGGCCACATTGCCGATTAGCCGGAAGGGGGCAAGAGCTTTTGCAACTTCAAGTTGCATCTTAGGGGGATTTTATCTCAAAATCGGACATATGTCAATAAATGTTTACCTTATTTGGCGGATGTGTCAGAAGGCCCAAAAATGACTTGTAGCAATATGGACTAACTTTTAAAATTGTTACTATCAGTGCAGTGCCATGTTGAATTTGAATTGTTCCCAAAAAGGAAGTATAGTCAAAAAACAGATTTTTTATTACAATTTTAGGCCCGACAGAACGTTTGGAGATGGGATTGTAACGAGCTGCGAGGAGCTAATGCCGGCCATGAAAACGAGGAAATTAGTGAAAGGACTGCGATGTTACAAAAACGGTATAAATCATGGTAAAAGGAGGCTGCTGAAACAATTCTCAGCGAAAGCATAAGCCATTTAATAGTAACAAAAATAAAAGTTGGTCCGTATTGCTACGGCCAATTTTCAGAATTACACAAAGAGACGCAAATTAATACAAAAATGCACGAATGGGAAAATTTGGGCTATGATATAAACGGGCTTCTTACAACCTAAAAGTTATGATTAAACAGAAAAAGCAAAACAACGAGGAGTAATAACGCATGGGCAGAGGCAACCCGCCGAAAGGGCATTCTTCCGACGGTTTTTTCGATCAAGGATTCCGCAAACTTCCGGGGTGCTTTTTGCCGGGGAATGTGGTAAGATAAAAAGAACCATGGCGCGGCTGAAGGCGGACCGCCGAAAAGTTTACCTACAATTGATAAGGAGGATTTATCATTCATCATGAGAGAAGATATACAGAAAGCATTGGATTTTGTGAACCAGACCCTCGACAAGGCGGAAAAGTATGAGCATGCCGCGAGAGTGCTGAACTACGATCAGGAGACGATTTGCCCGGAGAAGGGGCGTCTGGAGCAGGGCGAGGTCGGGGCCATGCTGTCCAATCAGGCCTTTAAGCTGACCAAGCAGCCGGAATTCATCGAGGCGGCCGAGACGCTGTACGAGGGCCGGGATGAACTGGGCGAGTGGGATCAGGCGCTGGCCGACCAGCTGCACCGCAGCTACGAGCGCACCAAGAATGTTTCCCCCGAGAAGCAGCACGAATGGAGCCTGAGCTACAACGAGGCCTTTGTAAAGTGGCTGGAAGCCAAGCAGAAGAAGGATTACTCGGTTTTTGAGCCGTCGCTGGAAAAGGTGGTCGGGATTGCCCGCGAGCAGGTGAGCCTGCTGGACAACCCGCTGCCGGACACCTATGCGAACCTCCTTGCGGACTATGAGCGCGGCGTGAGCTCTGAGGAACTGAATGAGTGGTTCGGCGCCTACAAGGAGCGCATGATTCCCCTGCTGAAGAAGATCATGGCGAGCCCGAAGAAGATCCGCACGGACTTTCTGGCAAGACCGGTCAAGGATTATCAGCAGGCTGAGATGGCCCGCTATTTGCTGGAGGTGATTGGCTACGACTTTGAGCGCGGCGCTTTCACGACGACTGAGCATCCGTTCACGGACGGAATAGGCCAGAACGACGTGCGCATTACGACGAAGTACAAGCATGACAACTTCAGCTCCAACATGTTCACGGTCATCCACGAGGGCGGCCACGCGCTGTTTGAAATGCTGCAGCCGCGCGAGAATTACGCCCATCATATCAATGGCGGCAAGACCATGGGCATGCATGAGTCCGTGTCCCGCTTCTATGAGAACCGGATTGGCCGTTCGAAGGAGTTTGTGCACCTGATTTACCCGAAGGTGTGCGAGATTTTCCCGGATGCCATGTCGGATGTGTCCGAGCAGGAGCTGTATGAGGCGCTGAACGTGGTGCAGCCGTCGCTCATCCGCACCGAGGCGGATGAGTTCACCTACCCGCTGCACATTATTATCCGTATCGAGATTGAGCAGGGTATGCTGGACGGCTCGATTCCGATTGACAAGGCTGACCAGGTCTGGGCTGATAAGTACGAAGAATATCTGGGTGTCCGTCCGGAAAACCCGGCGGAGGGTATTCTGCAGGATGTGCACTGGACCTTTGGCTTTGCCTACTTCCCGACCTATGGCCTTGGAAACATGTATAACGCCATGTATTACAACCGCCTGAAGGAGGAGATTGACCTTCCGGCGGCGATTTCGAGCGGCGACTTCAAGACGATTGACGGCTGGATGGCCGAGCATGTGTTCAAGAAGGCCGACCGGATGGACATGAAGTCCTGGATTCGTGATATTTGCGGCCGCGACTTCACGCCGAACGACTTCCTCGATTATCTGGAGGAGAAGTACTCGGCACTGTACGAACTTTAATTTTTAGGAGGCAGCCATGCTGAAGGAGCGTCTGGAAAGCGATAAGGAGAGGATTCTCTCCCGCCTTTCGTCCTGCGACACCTTTAAGGATGCGCAGGTAGTCATGGAGGATGCGCTCAGTCGCGTCATGCTGGCGGAAAGCGACAGTGAGTTTTCGGCCGAGCTTTTTACGACGGCCAAGGCGGCACTGCCGCTCATGGAGAGCTTTCGTGACCCGGAGGAAGAGGACGAGAGCCTGAAAAAAGAGCGAAAAGCGCTGAAAAAGGTGGACCGCCGTGAACGCGGAAAACGAGGATTCAAGGGAATCCTGATTCTGCTTTTCGGCGTGTTGCTGGCGGTGATTCCCTTCGTCCTGCTGTACCTTCAGAAGGAACGTCCGGAGGATGCGTTCTGGATCATTATGGCCATTCTCCTGTTAGGCGGTCTGGCCATGATTTTGCTGGGCGGGCGCATGCTGGGGCTGGCTTCGCTGAAGGCCCGGGATGCCTCCCTGTCGGTATCCGTCAGACCGGACAGCACGAAGCTGTATCACCATTTGTCGGTGCTGGTGGCCGTGATGGACGACCAGCTGGAGCGCTATAAGGCGTCACAGGCGAGAGCCGGCGCCGATGGAGCGGGCGGGGCCGAAGGCGCGCAGTCAGCCTCTGCACAAAAGGCCCTCCTGCTGGAAAGCAAACAACAAAAGGAAGAGCTCGAAGCCGCTTCGGAGTTGCTTGAAACGCTGTACGCGGCGAAGCAGTCCGGCATGGAAACGGACGAAGCCGCAGAGCTGTTGGGACAGGTCAAGCACCTTTTGTACCGGCGCGGCATTGATACGGAAGACTTTACCGCTGAAAATGCGGCGCACTTCGACCGCATGCCCGCGCAGACGGAGGGAACCATCCGTCCGGCGCTTGTGAAGGAAAATAAAGTGCTGGTCAAGGGACTGGCCGGAACGGCCGGAAAGCGATGATGCCGGACGGCCGTAGCCACGGCCCGGCAGCAGAAAGGAGGCCCCATGGAGAGATTTTTCGGATTTGACCTGGGCGACGCGGAAAGCGCAGTCGCCGTTTTGAAGAAGGGAAGCAAGGAATCGCCCGAAATGCTTTCCGTGGCCGAAAGCCAGAGCCTGATCACGGCCTACGCAATTCTCAAGGACCGGAGTCTTGTAATCGGCGAGAACGCCTGCTATGACCCGGATGCGAGTGTGCGCCGACTGCGCTTCAAAAGCCGGTTCTTAAAGGACAAAGAAAGCGCGGAGGATATCCGCCGGTTCGCCTCGGGCGTGCTGGGCGACCTGTACACTTCCTCCTCTCTGATTCAGGGTGAGGATGCCTGCTTTTACGTGGGCTGCCCGGCCGGCTGGGACAAGAATGCGCGTGAGCGCTACCGTCAGATTTTTGAGCTGACGGGCTACCCGCCGACCCGCATCGTGTCTGAGTCGCGTGCGGCGCTTGTGGGCGCCTGCCGCTCGAAGCACCTGCAGGTGGGTTACGACATTTTGCAAAAGCCCGTGCTGGTGGTCGACATTGGGTCCTCCACGACGGACTTTGCTTACATCCGCGGGGGCAAGGAGGTCGAGCTGAAGACGGCCGGCGAAGTGGCGCTGGGCGGCGGGCTCATGGACGAGATGCTCCTGGAGGAATCCCTCAAGAACTCGCCGAACGAGGCCAAGTTACGGAAAATCTTCAGTGAAAGCGACGCCTGGAGGACCTATGCGGAGTTTGCCTGCCGCCGGCTGAAGGAAAAATATTACAAGGACGAGGCGTATTTTAAGGAAAACGAGTGCTCGAAAACGCTGCGGATCAGCTACCGGCTGCCGGTCAAGCTGACGATTAAAATGGACGAGGAGATTTCCAAACGTCTGCTCGAGAAGCGGTCGCCCATTTGCGGCGGGAAGTCGTTCAAGGAGGCCTTTGTCGAGAGCCTGCACCAGATTCACGAGGCGCTCGAGGACGAAAAAATGCCGGAGCTTGTGTTCCTGACGGGCGGCGTGTCCAAGATGCCGGTCATGTCGGACTGGCTGCGCGAGGCGTTCCCCGAGGCGGTCGTGATCATGGGCAGTGAGCCGGAGTTTTCGGTGGCGCGCGGCCTTTCCTGGTGCGGACAGATTGACGAGGATGTGCGTGCGTTCCGCCAGGAAATTCAGGACCTCAAGGACTCGACCACGGTCGAGCGGCTCGTGGCGGACCACATCGATGAGCTGTTCCGGGCAGCGGTGGACACACTGACCGACCCCCTGCTCGAGGAGGCGGTGCTGCCGGTTGTCCTGCGCTGGAAGAGCGGCGAAATCGAGAAGCTGTCGGACATTGACGGGCAGCTGCGCACCGAGGTGGACGCGTACCTGCACACGGACCGGGCGAGGGCGCTGTTGCAGAAGCCGGTCGCGAAGTGGCTCAAGCAAATTGCTTATGAGCTCGAGGAGTACACGATTCCGATTTGCACGCGTCATCAGATTCCGTACCAGACGCTGAATCTCAACAGTTATCTCTCGGGCAATGAGGTCGAGATTAAGGTGGATACGAAGGATGTGTTCGCGGTCGAAGAAGTGACCATCCTGATTGATATGATTATTACCGTGGTCGTCGGGCTTTTGTGCGGCGGCGGCGGAATTGCTCTCATTGCGGAGGGCCTGCCCGGTATTGCGGCCGGCATGGTGGTCTCGCTCCTGGTCTTGCTGCTGGGCAAAAAGTCCATGGAAAAGGCCATTTTAAATGCGAACCTGCCCAAGCTGGCGCGCAAGCTCCTGCCGGAAAGCTACCTGAGAAGCCGTCTGAAGGCGGTTTCGGGGGACGTGAAGGCGGCGTTCTACGAGAGCCTCGAAAAGGACAAGAACGAGGCCATTGAGGAGCGTATGACCGAGGAAATTTCGCGGCAGATTGATGACTGCCTGGTCAAAATGGCCGAGGTGGTGGAATTGCCGCTGTAAAAACCGAGGCTTGAACTTTATCTGACTTCAAGCGACTGAGCCTCGGTAAGAAAACAGTAGCGCCGAAGGCGCAAGCGCTTCAGCGCTAACTGTTTTCCGAAGGTATAAAATAAAACCGAGGCTTGAACTTTATCTGGCTTCAAGCGACTGAGCCTCGGTAAGAAAACCGTAGCACCGAAGGCGCAAGTGCTTCGGCGCTAACTGTTTTCCGAAGGTATAAAATATATTGCGAGAAGGGAGGGTATGCCATGGCGGAGAACGAGAAGGACCTTATGAATGAGGTGCCGGATTTTTCGGAACCGGATTTGAATGAATACCCCGAGGAGGAGGAAGACTTCGGCGCGGACCGTCTCGAGCTCGAGGACCCGGCGGATGCCGAGGCCCGCGAGGCCCGGGAGCGCGAGGCGCGCGAGCACGAGGACGAGCCGGAGGAGAAGGAGGAGCCGCAGGAAAAACCGGATTATGCGGACGAAATCCTTCATATTGTAAAGAGCAATGCCTCTCCCAAGCTCATGCGGGCCCAGCTCGAGGACTACCACGGGAAAGACATCGCCGAGATTCTGCCCAAGCTGTCGCAGGCCGAGCGCAAGAAGGTTTATCGAATCCTCGATAACGACATGCTCTCCGACATTCTGGAGTATCTGGAGGAAGAGGACGCCGGCAAGTACCTTTCGGAGATGGACCCCCGCAAGGCGGCGGCCGTCATCACCGAGATTGAGCCGGACAGCGCGGTCGATATCCTCCGGGCGATTCCGCGGGAGCGGCGGACGCTGCTGATTGACCTGCTTGACGAAAAGTCGCGAAACGACGTGCGCCTGATTGCGTCCTTCGATGAGGACGAAATCGGTTCCCGCATGACGACGAACTATATCGTGATCCGCGAGAATCTCTCGGTCAAGGAAGCCATGAGCGAGCTCATCCGCCAGGCGGCTGAAAACGACAACATCTCCACGATTTTTGTGGTGGATGAAAACGGTCAGTTCTACGGCGCGATTGATCTGAAGGAGCTCATCATCGCGCGGCAGGGAACGAACCTGGAGGACCTGATTGTCACCTCCTTCCCCTATGTTTACGGTAACGAAAGCATTGACGATTGCATTGAAAAACTGAAGGATTATTCCGAGGACAACATCCCCGTACTGGACAACTCGAACCGGCTGATTGGTGTCATTACCTCGACGAACGTGATTGAGGTCGTGGACGAAGAGCTGGGCGAGGACTACGCGAAGTTCGCCGGTCTGACCGCCGAGGAAGATTTGACGGAGCCGCTGGGCCAGAGTATGAGAAAGCGCCTCCCGTGGCTGATGACCCTGCTGCTTTTAGGCATGGGGGTGTCGGCGGTGGTCGGCGCGTTTGAAAGAGTAGTTTCGCAGCTGACGATTGTCATGGCGTTCCAGTCCATGATTCTGGACATGTCCGGTAACACCGGTACGCAGTCGCTGGCTGTCACGATCCGGGTGCTCACGGACGAGTCGCTCTCGTTTGGCCAGAAGGTGAAATTTGCCTTCAAGGAGCTGAGGACGGCGCTTGTGAATGGTCTGATCATTGGCTCGCTGGCGGTGATTCTGGTCGGCCTGTACATTATGTTCTTCAAGGGCAAGAGCGCTGAGTTTGCGTTCCTTGTTTCGGGCTGCATCGGCTTTTCGATGGTGATTGCCATGTCGATTTCGGGCCTTTTGGGCACGCTCATCCCGATGCTGTTTAAAAAGCTCGGGGTCGACCCGGCCGTTGCTTCCGGTCCCCTGATTACGACCATCAACGACTTCGTCGCCGTTGTGACCTATTATTCCCTGTGCTGGGTCTTCCTGATCGGGGTCTTTCATCTGGGGTAGAAAAAGCAGTGCGTCGCTTGAGGCGACGCACTTTTGTTTTACAAAAACGTGGTCATATATACGGGCAGATAGGTGATACCGTTCTCTTCTCTGTAACCACCGGGATGAATGACATAAGCGCCACCGACTCTGCTTTTATATTTTTCATTAAAACGGTTCAAAGACACGGTGCTGTATCTGTTGGAAGATTTGACTTCCATCGGGAAGATTTTAAATTTCAACTTGCTTTTGTTACTGAGAATGAAGTCAATTTCTATGTCATTGCGATGTTTCTCTTCATTGTAACTCGTATAAAAATAGAGATCATGTCCACGCGCGGTCAACATCTGGGCGACTACATTTTCGAAGAACATTCCCTCATTAATAGAGAGTGAGCCCGTCAAAAAATGGTTATAAAGATTCTCGTCGGCCATTTCTTGCCCAGTAAAGGAATGGCTGATGAGAAGTCCTGTGTCACCCATATAGCACTTGATGCTGGTCCTATCTTCGTTGATGGCGAGACCGATATTGGGATCCGTTGAAAGGAAGCACTCATTACAAATCATCGAGTTGCCCAGCCAAAAGAAAGTTTCGCTGTATTGATCAATGGTGGAACCTTCGGCGATCTGATTCAGTCGGACTCGTTTCTCATGTTTGGAAAGGAATTCGGGGATGCGTTCGTAAATGGAGAGCACCTTTGTGGCATAAGGCGCTTTGATTTTCATAATATCCTCCCGATAAAGGTTAAGAATATCTCTTTTTTCAAGATCAGCGCCGATGTAGTCCAGCGAGCCCTCCAGATAAGCAGCCACCGCCTGCGGCATGCCCCCGATTAGCATATATTCACGGAAGAGGAACATGGCTTTCTTGTGAATATTGTTGTCAATCGGCTTTTTCACTTCAAAGCAATGCCGGAGGTATTCAACGAGTTCTCTTTCTTCGTGCGCCCAGCAGAACTCCTCAAAGTCCAGAGGGTACATTTTCAGTTTTCTTTCTTCTGAGGGAATGACGATTCCTTTCGTGTTTTCCTTGATGGATATCAAGGAGCCTGTTTCGATGTAATCATAGCGTCCATCGGCGACCAGATATTTAATCATTTCCCGAGCTGTCGGAAATCTCTGAATCTCATCAAAAATAATCAAGGATTCTCTTTTATACAAAGGGACGCCGTATTCCGTGGAAAGCAAGAGGAAAAGTTCATCAAAAGAGTCTTTATAGTCTTCAAAATAAGAAAGAACCTTCTTTGAGGCATGCGCGAAATCTATGAGCAGATAGCTTTTGTACTCCCTTTTTGCAAACTCTTCCGCCAGAGTTGACTTGCCTACGCGGCGAGCACCTTCAATCAACAGGGCGCGTTTACCTGAAGTGGTCTGTTTCCACTCTTTAAGCATTTGATAGGCTTTTCGTTCAAAAATCATGAGGGCACCTCCTTTCCTTTATTTTAAAAGCTTTTTCTGTAAAACGCAATATAAATATTCTGAAATATCCGGCAAAACGCATGTTAAAAACTCACCAATTTCTGATAAAACGCAGGTTCAAACGTCTGGCGGGGCAGCAACCGTACCGGCTTTCCTCTTGACAAAAACCCCCTGGGGGTATATGATGTCGATACCCCCAAGGGGTAATTCGGCGGTGGAAGACTGCGCCGGAGAAAGCACTAAAGAACGTATCATAGAAAGTATCAAAGAAAGGGGGACAACCCATGAGCGATAAATGCATGCATTGTCATAACGAAGAGACATGCCCGGAGGGCGCAAAAACAAAGGCCCGTTCGGAAGAAGAGCAGCAGAAACTTTTGAACCGGCTTTCGAGAATTGAAGGCCAGATTCGCGGCATCAAGAAAATGGTGGAGGAGAACCGCTATTGCACGGACATCCTGACCCAGTCCGCCGCCGCGGCGCAGGCCATGAACGCCTTCAGCCGGGAACTTTTGGATGAGCATCTGCGAAGCTGCGTGGCGGAAAATCTCAAGGCCGGCAACACGGAAATTGTAGATGAACTGATTGATACCCTTCATAAACTGATGAAATAAGAGGCAAACAAATGGATCAATATGTAGTCACAGGCATGAGCTGCGCGGCCTGCCAGGCCAGAGTCGAAAAGGCGGTCTCCAAAGTAGAGGGCGTCGATAGCTGCTCGGTGAGCCTGTTAACCAATTCCATGGGTGTGACCGGAACGGCCAGCCCTGAAGCCGTGATTCAAGCGGTGGAAAATGCCGGGTACGGCGCGAGTCTGGCGTCAAGCTCCGGTCGGAGCGGCACTGTGAACGATGCGTCCGGGACAACCTCGGGCGCAAGCGCAAGTGCAAGCACAAGCACAAGCACAAGCGCAGGAAGCGCAGGAAGCGCAGGAAGCGCCGGTGGTGCTAACTCCCGCCTCGAATCCGCTCTGTTCGACCAGTCGGAAACCAAGCGCATGAAGCGGCGTCTCATCATTTCGGCGGCGGTGCTCCTCGTGCTCATGTACTTCTCGATGGGCGTACACATGTGGGGCTTCCCGGCGCCGGCGGGCCTTAGCGGTAACCACGTGGGTCTGGGCATTTTGCAGATGTTCCTCGCCGGTGTGGTGATGGTGATTAACCAGAAGTTCTTCATCAGCGGGACGAAGAGTGCCCTGCACGGCGCGCCGAACATGGACACCCTGATTGCCATGGGTTCCGGGATTTCCTTCCTTTGGAGTGTTTATGCGCTCATTACCATGTCGGCGGCACAGGCGGCGGGCGACAGCGAGACGGTCATGAAGTACATGAACGAGCTTTATTTCGAGTCCGCGGCCATGATTCTGGTGCTGATCAGCGTTGGAAAATTACTTGAACAGATCTCGAAGGGTCGCACGACCGATGCGCTCAAGGGGCTCATGAAGCTCCGTCCGCAGGAGGCAAGCTTGATTGACGAAACCGGCGCCGAGCACACGGTGCCCATTAGCTCCGTCAAGGTGGGCGACCTGCTGGCGGTCCGGCCGGGCGAGAATATCCCGGTGGACGGCGTGGTCCGCGAGGGCCACAGCGCGGTCGACGAGTCGGCACTGACGGGCGAAAGCATTCCGGTCGATAAGGCCGAGGGCGATTCGGTGTTCAGCGCGACGACCAACCAGTCGGGCTTTCTGAAAATCGAGGCGTCGAAGGTCGGTGAAGACACGACGCTCTCCGGCATTATCCGGCTCATGCAGGAGGCGAGCGCGACGAAGGCGCCCATTGCCAAGATTGCGGATCGGGTGTCGGGCGTGTTTGTGCCGGCGGTGATTGGCATTGCGGTGCTGGTCACGATAATCTGGCTGTTTACCGGCGCCGATGTGTCCTACGCTTTGGAGCGAGGCATTTCCGTGCTGGTCATCAGCTGCCCGTGCGCGCTGGGCCTGGCGACGCCGGTGGCCATCATGGTCGGTAACGGTGTGGGCGCCCGGAACGGTATTTTGTTTAAAACGGCTTCTTCTTTGGAGGCAGCCGGCAAGACGCAGATTGTGGTCCTGGATAAGACCGGAACCATCACAACCGGCGAGCCGGCGGTCACGGCCATCCTTCCGACCGAAGGCGTGACCGAGGAGGAACTGCTCAAGAAGGCAGCCGCCCTTGAAAAGAAGAGTGAGCACCCGCTCGCCAAGGCCATTTTGAAGGCGGCACAGGGGAGTGAAGGTACACAGGCCGGTGCTCGTTCTGACCGGACCGGAGCCCTGTCGAATGGGACAACCGATGGCATTTCGGCCACTGAAATTCCGGACGTGCAGGCCTTCCAAGCCTTGACGGGAAGTGGCGTTGAGGGTATTCTGAATGGGAAGAAGCTATTCGGCGGCAAGCGCGCGCTCATGGCTAAGAGGCTGGGCGAAGCGGCCCTGCCCAAGGAGCTTTTGCAGAAGGCTGACGAACTGGCCAAGGAAGGGCAGACACCGCTCTACTTCGCGGAAGAAGGCAAGGTTCTCGGCATCATTAGCGTGGCGGACACGATGAAGGATGGCGCGCCCAAGGCCATCAAGGAGCTGAAGGGGCAGGGCATCCGGACGGTCATGCTGACCGGCGACAACGAGCAGACGGCCCGCGCCATTGCGGCGAAGGCCGGGGTGGATCAGGTGGTGGCTGAGGTGCTGCCCGAGGACAAGGAAGCGGTTGTCAGAGCCCTGAAGGCCCTTGGCAAAACGGCGATGGTCGGCGACGGAATTAATGATGCGCCGGCCCTCATGTCAGCGGACACCGGCGTTGCGATTGGGGCAGGCACGGATGTGGCCATTGACGCAGCGGAGGTTGTGCTCATGAAGAGCCGCATGGAGGATGTCCCGGCGTTGATCCGTCTGAGCCGGCAGACTCTGAAGAACATCCACGAGAACTTGTTCTGGGCGTTCTTCTATAACGTGATTCTGATTCCGGTTGCGGCCGGGGCGTGGGTGCACCTGACCGGCTGGAGCATGTCGCCCATGCTCGGCGCGGCGGCGATGAGCCTGTCGAGCTTTTGCGTGGTCACGAACGCGCTCAGGCTCAACCTGTTTAACATCCGCAGTACGAAGAAGGACCATCCGAAAAACGAAATCGAAGCCTCGGCGCTCGAGGAGGCGCTTCAGGGCTTTCAATTAAAACACAAGGAGGAAAATCAAATGGTGAAAACAACGGTGAAGGTAGAAGGTATGATGTGCGAGCACTGCGAGGCGCACGTGCAGAAGGCGGTCGAAAAGAACTTCGACATCGAGTCTGTCAAGGCGGACCGTAACGCGAAGGAAGCGGTCATCCTGTCTAAGGCTCCGCTCGATGCGGCGGCTCTGAAGGCGGCCATCGAGGATGCCGGTTATGAGCCCGGCGAGGTTGTGAGCGAATGAGCGACCGGCAAGTCGAACAGCAGGGCGCGCAGGAGCCAGCGGCGGTAAATTCGCCCTTTGAGCCTAGTGGCGACCGGCCCATCATCGCCTTTGCCTACGACTTCGATAAAACGCTTTCCACGGAGGACATGCAGAATTATGCCTTCATCCCCGCGCTGGGAAAGAGTCCGTCCGAGTTCTGGAAGGCGGCGAACGAATTTAGCAAGGCGCACCACATGGACGGAATTCTCGCGTACATGTACAAGATGCTGGAGGAAGCGAAAAACTCAAACCAGCCGATCACCCGCGAGCTGTTAAAGAGCTGTGGTGAGAAGATTGTGTACTACCCCGGCGTCGAGGAGTGGTTCGGGCGCATGAACCGCTATTGTGAGGAACGCGGCTACCAGGCCGAGCATTACATTATCTCGTCCGGCATTAAGGAAATTGTCGAAGGCACAAAGATTGCGGGCGAGTTCAAGCGCCTGTACGCCGGCGAATTCGTCTATGACGACGAGGGCCATGCCATCTGGCCGGCCATGGCGGTGAACTACACCTCCAAGATGCAGTTTTTGTTCCGGGTCAATAAGGGCGTGCTGGACGTCACCGAGGACAAGGCACTCAACAATTACACGGAGGATATCAACCGCCGCGTGCCGTTTACCCGGATTATCTACTTCGGCGACGGTCTTACGGACGTGCCCTGCATGAAGGTGAACAAGATGAACGGCGGGCATTCGATTGCGGTTTATCCCTGCGATAACGAGCAGGCTCTTGTCAACGCGCAGGGGCTCTTACTCCACGGCCGTGTCGACTTCGTCCTTCCGGCGGATTACACCGACGGCAGCGAGCTGGACAAGACGGTCAAGGACATCGTGGACTACATCGTCACGGATGATCAGCTTCGGAACCTGCATAAGCGGCAGAAGGCCTGCGGCCTGGCCAGAGGCTTGAACGCGGATCTGGCCGCGGGTCTGGCCGAGGGCTGAGCGGTGGTGCCGATGTCACGTAATTCGACTCTTTTTCGAGCCGTTTCCACCAACGCCTGTTTTGGCGGCACGCCGATGTCACGTAATTCGACTCTTTTTCGAGCCGTTTCCACCAACGCCTGTT
>Ga0065709_1006024_pt1 | contig 38733 bp, 38 predicted proteins | sample Hoacrofraction14_2_FD_59096 | JGI IMG/M metagenome (GOLD analysis project Ga0065709, IMG submission 59096) | Hoatzin crop microbial communities from Cojedes, Venezuela, sample from fiber fraction 14 v1 | ecosystem: Host-associated > Birds > Digestive system > Esophagus > Crop | place: Venezuela...
ATGTAAACATTGGTACGATCGGTCACGTTGACCATGGCAAGACCACCCTGACCGCCGCGATCACCATGACGCTGGCGACCAAGGGCGAAGCGCAGGCGATGCGCTATGACGAAATCGACAAGGCCCCCGAAGAGAAGGCCCGCGGAATTACGATCAACACCGCGCACGTCGAATATGAGACCGCGAAGCGTCACTACGCGCACGTGGACTGCCCCGGGCACGCTGACTATGTGAAGAACATGATCACCGGCGCGGCGCAGATGGACGGCGCGATTCTGGTTGTGTCCGCTCCCGACGGCCCGATGCCCCAGACCCGTGAGCACATCCTGCTCGCCCGTCAGGTGGGTGTGCCGTACATCGTCGTGTTCCTGAANAAGACCGACATGATGGACGACGAAGAGCTGCTGGAGCTGGTCGAGATGGAAATCCGCGAACTGCTGAGCAGCTANGACTTCCCGGGTGACGATATCCCGATCATCCGCGGCAGCGCGCTGAAGGCGCTGGAGTATGTTTCCAACGGCGGCACCGACGTGGACAACGCGCCGGAGTGCAAGTGCATCTGGGAACTGATGGACGCTGTGGACAGCTACATNCCGGAACCCGCCCGNGCGACGGATCAGCCCTTCCTGATGCCTGTTGAAGACGTGTTCAGCATTTCCGGCCGCGGCACCGTGGCGACGGGCCGTGTTGAGCGCGGCACCGTGAAGGTGAGCGACCAGGTTGAAATCGTTGGTCTGACCGAAGAGAAGCGGACCACGGTTGTGACCGGTGTTGAAATGTTCCACAAGCTGCTGGACGAAGCGGAAGCTGGCGACAACATCGGCGCTCTGCTGCGTGGTGTGCAGCGCAACGAAATCGAACGCGGCCAGGTGCTTGCGAAGCCCGGCAGCATTCATCCCCACACCCACTGCATCGGCCAGGTGTACGTGCTGACCAAGGAAGAAGGCGGCCGTCACACTCCGTTCTTCAACGGTTATCGTCCGCAGTTCTACTTCCGGACGACGGACGTGACCGGAAGCATCAAGCTGCCGGACGGCGTGGAAATGGTGATGCCCGGTGATAACATCGACATGGAAATCACCCTGATCACCCCCATCGCGATGGAGCAGGGCCTGCGCTTCGCTATCCGTGAAGGCGGCCGTACGGTCGGCTCCGGCGTTGTGGCGAAGATCATCGAATAATATCGTTCTCCCGGAACGCTCCCCGCAGCGGGAGCGTTCCTTTTCATTTTGTCAAAAATAAGGATGGTTGAGTTATGTTTACATACCGCACGAAAGGGACCTGTTCCACGAGCATGGATCTGGAGATCCGTGACGGGGTGATCACCCACTGTGAAATTCACAACGGATGCAAGGGAAACACGCAGGGCCTGGCGAAAATGGTGGTCGGCCGGAAGGCGGACGAGGTGGCGGATTTGCTGGAAGGGATCCAGTGCCGCGGCGGCACCTCCTGCCCGGATCAGCTGGCCAAGGCCATTCGCGCCTATCATGACTGAGGGGAAAGGAGTTTCTCTTGACAGAACAGACAGAAAATATACCGACAAGCTTTGAGGAAATGGATCTCTCGAAGGAGATCCTGCAGGCCGTGAAGGCGATGGGGTTCAAGGAGCCCTCCACCGTTCAGGCCAAGACGATTCCCCTGATGATGGAGGGGATGGACATCAACGCGATTGCGCCGACCGGCACGGGGAAGACCTGCGCGTTCGGCATCCCGATGCTGGAATATGTTCAGCTGAAGGACAGCCGGGTGCAGGAGATTGTGCTGGCGCCGACGCGGGAGTTGGCGCTGCAGATCGGCGAGGAGCTGACGCAGCTGGCGAAGTTTATTCAGGGAGTGCGGATTGCCGTGCTGTACGGCGGGCAGAGCATTTCCAAGCAGATCAGTCTGCTGAACCGTCATCCGCAAATCGTGATCGCGACGCCGGGACGGCTGCTGGATCACATGCAGCGGCGGAATATTTCATTGAACGCTGTGCATACCATGGTGCTGGACGAGGCGGATGAGATGCTGAACATGGGCTTTGTCAAGGACGTGACAAAGATCATCGAGGCGACGCCGAATGACCGGCAGCTGGTGCTGTTTTCCGCGACGACGAACCCGGACGTGCTGACGATCGCGTGGAAGTATCAGCATGACCCGGTGGAGGTGACGGTCGAGGCCACGAAGGCGGACCGGCCGCAGATTACGCAGTACGTGATCAACACCGAGGCGAACGAGAAGACGGATCACCTGATGTACCTGCTGGACGCGAATGTGTACGGGCGGGTGATGATTTTCTGCAATACGAAATTCATGACCGACAAGCTGACGCGGCGGCTGGTGAAGGAAGGGTATCACGCGGAATGTCTGCACGGGGATATCCCGCAGGCGAAGCGGAATGTCGTGATGAGCGACTTCAAGCGCGGGAAGTTCCCGATTCTGGTCGCGACGGACGTCGCCGCCCGTGGGATTGACGTGGATGATGTCGAGGCCGTGATCAATTACGATCTGCCGAATGAGAATGAGTATTATCTGCACCGGATCGGGCGGACCGGGCGCGCGCACAAGCATGGCGTGAGCTTCTCCCTGGTGACCTTCCGGGAGAGCGTGCGGATGGACGAGATTCTGAAGTATATGCTGACCTCACCGACCCCGCTGAAGTTTGAGGACGGGGTTCTGAAAACCGAGGACGGGCAGCCGTTCTTCGAGAATATCTGATGGCTGGAAGCTGTTTCCGAGGAAACAGCTTCTTTGTTTTTGGTGTTAAAGTCAGCCTTTGATGTGATGTGATGCTTGATACTATCAAAAAGCAGACACAAAGAGGTGGGGAAATGCCGCAAGAATTCCCGTTTTCGTGCGAAACATGATTTCAAGAATTGCTGTTTTCGTGAAAAACAAGCCAAAAAGAATTGCGTTTTTCGGCGAAGCGTGGTAGAAAATCCGCATAAACTGCCGGCAAGCCCTTGGGAGATGCTGTCCATCGTGAAATCGCAGAGCAAGGAAAGAGGGTTTATCTCACGGGTTACGCCGGGGGTTCCAGAATTGCACCGGCGGTTCGCTATAGCTGCGTGTATGTGTGGGTAGGCCCGGAGAATCCGGATGATTTCATGAATATGGCCGGTTGTAAAGAAGTATCCTTCGGCACAAACGTGAGCATTTACGTTGCGGAGGATGAGGAGATTCTAAATGGTGTTCGGATCGTGCTTTCAGAAACTGGCTGAAGCAGTATGAGGAAGGCGGGCCGGAAGGCTTGATGCGTGCCGGGACGGAGTTCCGCGATGTTCTTCCGGAGGACAGAACGGACAGAAAGAACCTACAAGCGGGAGATTCTGAAGCTGCGAATCGAGTACGAGCGGCTTAAAAAACGATACCTTGGCTTACAAAAATCTTGCGAGAACGGTAGTTTTGGCGTAAAAAAATCTTGCGAGAACGGTAGTTTTGGACGAAAAAAATCTTGCGAAAACGGTAATGGAAATATATAATGGTTGTGGAATAAAGGCTTGGAGGGGATCACATGGTATTCAAACGAAAGGTGTATGACCGGCTGTTGGATTGGAAGGCGCGGTATGCGGACCGGTATGCGGCGCTGTTGGAAGGCGCGCGCCGTGTCGGGAAGACCACTGTGGTTCGGGAGTTTGCCGAAAAAGAATATGAAACATATATCATGATTGATTTCGCGGCCGCGGGAGAGAACATTCTGAAATGTTTTGATGATATCGGAAATTTGGATCTGTTCTTTCTGGGATTGCAGACGATAACCGGGGTGCGGCTGATTCCCGGGAAATCCGCGATCGTGTTTGATGAGGTTCAGCTGTTTCCCAAAGCCCGGCAGGCGATCAAATATCTGGTGGCGGACGGGCGGTATCATTATATTGAAACCGGATCGCTAATTTCAATCAAAAAGAATGTAAAAGACATTCTGATTCCGTCGGAGGAGATGAAGATTCCGGTGTATTCGATGGATTATGAGGAATTCAAATGGGCGACCGGAGATGAGACATATGAGCTGTTTCAAGATTTGCTGAAGAAAAATATCCCGCTCGGGCAGATTCACCGGAAGCTGATGCGGGATTACCGGATTTATATGGCGGTGGGCGGAATGCCGCAGGCAGTGGAGGCCTATATTGAGAAAAAGAATTTTACGGAAATTGACTTCGTGAAGCGGGAAATTATCCGGCTGTATGAGGATGATTTCAGAAAGATTGATCCGAGCGGGAAGATCTCGCGGATGTTTCATTCCATTCCAGCACAGCTGGCAGGGAACAGGACGCGTTTTGTGGTTTCGAGGGCGACGGGGAAGAAAAAGCTGGATTCGGACACTGAGCTGTTGATGGATTTGATTGATTCCAAGACGGTGCTGGCATGTTGTCACTGTGATAATCCGACATCCAGTCCGGCGGCGTCCAGAGATTTGGATACCTTTAAATTGTACATGGCGGACACGGGGCTTTTCGTGACGCTGATGTATATAGATCAGCCGGAGACGGAGAACCGGTTGTATGAAAAGCTGCTGATGGATACGTTGCCGGCGAATCTCGGGTATTTGTATGAGAACGCGGCGGCACAGATGATTGTGACGCATGGTCGGGAGTTGTTTTATCATGTGTGGAAAAAGGAAGATGATTCTCATTATTACGAGATTGATTTCCTGATTTCGCACGGGGATAAGGTGATTCCGGTTGAGGTGAAGTCTTCTTCAATCAAGGCGCATGCTTCTTTAACGGAATTTGACCGCAAGTATCACCGGGCTATGCAGGAGGGGTTGATCGTGTCCCAGAAGGATCTGACAACGCTTCCGGACGGGTTCCGGAATCTGCCGGTGTATCTTTTTCCGGCGTATCTGGACGGGATCGGGTAAGTGAAGATGAAAAGTGAAAATATGATTGGGATAACAAAGGCGGAGGCGCGGAAAATGGCGAAGACCGCTCTGAGCGCGGAAGAGCGGGCAAAAATTGACTGGGAGATCAGTCAAAGGCTGTGCGCGGCGGCGGAGGAGATTTTGGGCGCGGAGCCGGATGAAACCCGGACGGTGATGGTGTATTTGCCGATGCCGGAGGAAGTTCATTTGGACGGGTTTATGGAGGAACTGGTCCGGAGGGGAGTCCGCATCGGGGCACCGAGGATGCTGCCGGGACATAAGTTGGAATGCCGGGAATACCGGGAGGATCATTTGGAGACCGGCGCGTGGGGCATCCGGGAACCGGATCAAACCTGCCCGGTGATTTCGCCGGAGGAGATTCATGCCGTGATTGTGCCCGGGGTCGCGTTTGACCGGAGCGGGAACCGGCTCGGGCATGGCGCCGGGTATTATGACCGGTTTCTGGCGGAGTGTCCGGGAAAAAGAATCGGGGTTTGTCGGAGCGAAATGCTGTGGGAAACTGTGCCGGCAGATGAACATGATCTCCGGATGAGTTGGATTATCACCGAAAAGGAAGCTTTGCGATTTGACGGAGAAGCGTGAAATGCCAGATTGAGCGTTGACCGGGGCGGACTTCTCGGAGCGTAAGAAAGAATAATCCCGGCAGTCTAAGAATGACTGCCGGGGATTTTCAGGTTTTGGCAGAATAAATTTGTGGTTTTAAAATATCATGTGAAAAGAAATCTTCCCTTCAACATGATTGTGAGGATGGGAAATATGTTGCGCTGATTTGAAAATCAGGAGCCGGCGCAATCGTTCTCTTTCGCCAGTAGATGATGCAGAAGGCGGGCACTCATGCCGAATAGTCCGGCTCCTGAGGTTTAATTAAATGCTTCCAATTTGACAAAACTGGAAGCATATGATAAAATGAACGAGGAGGTGATATCATGACCTATCTCACGACTGATAAGCAATTTGTGTCGGTTTCAGATCTTCATGAAGCCGGATATTCAAATTATAAAATTAAGCAACTGACCGCCAAAGGAGACATTGTGAGTATTAACCGGAAGTGGTATGAGGTTGCCGGTTACAGCGGTGAAATTAATGATTTCTATGCGGTCAGAGTGTATGCGGAGCAGGGCGTAGTGTGTCTGCTGAGTGCGGCTGTTTATTACGGACTGACGACATATCGTCCGGTGAGCGTTGAAGTGGCGCTGCCGAGGAGCGCTCGAGTGCCGGCGGCACCGGACTGGCCGCCAATGAGGTTTTATCGCATGAGCGAACCGAGATTCAGTCTGGGGATCGTGACAGTCAAGGAAGGTGAAAATTCATTCAGGATTTATGATCGGGAAAAAACAGTATGCGATGTCATCTTTTATCGCAACAAACTGGGTCTTGAGGCAGCTACGGAAGTGCTGAAAAACTATGTTCAAAATTCGGACCGCGATATCAACCGACTTATGAGATACGCAGAGAGTCTTCATGTCAAGACCACAATTCAACAGTATTTGGAGGTGCTTCTATGAGAAATGCCACTTCAGTGAAAGAAAGACTGAAAAACTACGCTAAGGCGAACGGACGTACGGTACAGGATGTTTTTACGATTTATGTTCTTGAGCGAACACTTTATCGGCTCTCCATATCTGAATATGCCAACAGGTTTACATTGAAGGGAGGAATCCTGTTATATGGGATTTTTACGGAAGATTTTGCCCGCGCAACAACAGATATAGATCTTCTGGGAATGAATATCGATAATGAAGCTGAAAACATGAAAAAGGTTTTTGAGAAGATTTTAAGTATCAAAGCTGATGACCCGATCGTATTTGATTTTGACACATTGGAAGTCTCAAATATTACGGAATTCAAGAAATATCATGGAATCAACGTTTCAATCATGGCGTTTCTGGATCGGACACGTATTCCGGTTCATATTGACATTGGGTTTGGAGACAGTATTTATCCGGAAAGGACCCGCATGGAGTATCCGTCAATACTGGATGATGAGCCTGCGAAACTCTATGTGTATTCTCTTGAGTCAATGATTGCCGAGAAATTCGAAGCAATTGTAAGCCGTGGAGAGGCGAACAGCAGAATGAAGGATTTTTATGACATTTGTTCATTGGCAAAGCAAAGAGATTTTATTGGCGCGGAATTGAAGAAAGCATTGGAGGAGACATTTGAACAACGTCATACGCAGTTCGATGAAATGGTTGCTTTTGAGTCGAATTTCACCAAGGACAATATAAGAACTGCCAGATGGAATGGTTTTCTGAAAACTAAAAGCGTTATGAATCCCATAACATTTGAGGATGCGGTCAAAATAATGAAAAGTTTCCTTAATCCGGTCGTTGAATCTATTCGGAGTGACAGTGTATTTGATGGCAAGTGGTCACACGAGAGCATGGCGTGGAAATAAAATTATAATAAGGACGCAAGGCGAAATGAAATACATTTAAGACTTGAAGTGTGACGGATGGAAGGGTATATTATAAAAGGGTATTGTTGAAACAAAGTAAGTGCATTTGAAGATGAAAGGATATGAAATATTTGCGAAAATTTTGGAAAATGCTCTTGATTTGCTTGGGGATTGAGTTTGTACTTCTTGTCCTTTTTGGAGTGACAGAAGGAGATTTGTTCGTGGCATTGTTTCTTCTGGTTCCGTTTGCCTTTGCAATTTATGGAATTTATATTTGTGTTGTTGGATCAAAGCAAAAAGCAAAGAAATTAGCGGAAGAGACGAGAAGGGAAGAAGCCAGATTAAAAGCTGAAGCCGAAGCAAGGAAAGAAGCAAAGAAAAAAGAGTTTTTTAATCAACTGGAAAACGGAAGGGTTGTGGTATTTGATACAGAGACTACGGGCTTTAAAGCAGGTTATGATGAGATTTTGCAATTCTCTGCAATAGATGGAGAAGGGAACACACTTTTAAATACATATCTCAAGCCCAAAAATAGAAGAACATGGACGAAGGCAGAGGAGGTAAACGGTATTTCTCCTGCAATGGTGAGGAATGCCCCGATGCTTGAGCAATTGAGTGATCAGATCATTGATATCATGGAAGCCGCAGATGTTATTGTTGCATATAATGCGGAATTTGACTTGGGCTTTTTGAAAGAGGGAATCAACTATGAGCCCCACAATAAAATTATTTTTGATGTTATGAAAGTGTTTGCTCCGATTTATGGAAAATGGAATGAATACAGGATGGATTATACCTGGCAGAAACTTACAACTTGTGCAAGATACTACAAATATAAATGGGGTAAAGATAAAGCGCATGATTCGCTTTCGGATTGCCGCGCAACATTATACTGTTATAAACAAATACTTTTGTCAGATGGATACAGGCTTACCTTTGCTGGAGGAGATAATAACTTGAAAGATAATATAAATGTAGCGGCAGGAAAAGATAACACAAATTTAGCTAATAAAACTCAGAATTCATTTAACAATGCAGTTAGAAGTAATGTTCCATCAAGGTTTTATGTTTATGAGTGGATTATTAAGGATACGGGTGAGATATTCTATGTAGGAAAAGGAACCGGAAACAGATATAAAGAATTTCATGAATATGCTTATGATGCTGAGAAGATTCGCGCGATGTGTGAGACTAAAGCGATTATTATAAAAGATAATCTGACGGCAGATGAAGCAGATAAGTTAAAAGACAATGAAATTATAAGGATATCAAAGGAAACTAAGAATGTTCTTACAAATAATGACGTCCCGTATTCAGTGCCAAACGGAAATGATCCATGTGCCAATACTCCGTCTATCAAGTTGGAAGTTGCTCCATATCTTTATACAACAATGATTGATGAGCATTATTTTAACAAACAGCCCAGACCGTTCGATTATGTTGATATGGAACATTTAAAATGTACTGCGTTTGATATGACAGGGAATTTGTGGGGGAGAGAGGGGGAACTCTACAAAGATGCTCACCTTGGTGGTGGGTATGAAAAATATTATGATGATGTTGTTTCGATTCTCACCGAAAGAGGTTGCAGAATTCTAAAAACCAAGAATGCAAAAAGTATAAAATCCTTAATACATATATGGCCTGATAACTTATGCAATTATGAAAGGCGAATGGAGAAATCAATAGAAATCCGTGGCTATGCTATACCGGAATATCATTTGCTGGATGTTTGGCACTACCTGCGAGGAGAATTCGATCAGCTTTCATATAACAAGTCTAATGGCTAAGAAAAAGTTGTTCTTTTGTGGTAGTGTCAAGAATTTTGTATAAACTCTGGAACAAATTTCTTGTTTGGTGTTTTTCATTGATCTCTTGACTGGTTGGGTATCGCGGTCCAACCAGGCTGATGTCTCTTCACAGCATCTCTCATTACTGTAATTCCGTCTGAAGCAAAAAGCAAAACCTGTTCAACACCCCGCTTTTTAATGTCGGCCAGCATTTCTTCATAATTCTCAACTGACTCCGTTGGATATACAGCATATTCCAGCACTTCTCGGCATCCATCTGGAGTAATCATGGCGGAACCTCTTTCTTGCGTGCTTTGTGGTCAACTAACACTTTATAAGAAATCGGCTCCTTTTTCCATACTCAATTTTCAGGGGCTGAACCGTTTACACAAAATATTATACGCTATCGTTTAATAAAATGAACAAATCAGAGCGAATGGGTTAATTTATGATACATTGATCAGAATGGGCGTAAATTTAAAGTTGAACTTGAAAAATACGCCCATTTGCTATAGAACAGCCACGAGGGAGTGCGAGAACATGATCTCCGGATGGATCGGATTGTGACTGAAAAGGAAATGCTGCGGTTTGAGTGAAGCGTGGTTTCAAACCGGAACAAATTTTGATTGGACAAAAGCCCGTTTTCTGCGATATGATGTTCTTGTTAATCATGGCTAACGTCTGAATGCCCGGTTTCATCAAACCGGACAGGAATTGGAATGAGTGGGCATCAGGTCAAAGGAGAAAGAACTTTATGAGCGATTTGAATACGCAGGAACGGAGATCAAAACTGGCCCGGGCGTTTTGGATTGCGGCCGGATGTGTCTTCCTGGCGCTGGGAACCATCGGGGTATTTCTGCCCATCCTTCCCACGGTTCCCTTTTATCTGGCGACTGTGTTTTGCTATACCCGGGGATCGAAAAAACTGCACGACTGGTTTGTGGGTACAAATCTTTACAAGAAAAACCTGGAAAGCTTCGTAGAACAGCGGGCCATGACAATGAAAACCAAGCTTTCCATCATGCTGAGCGTTACGATTGTCATGGGACTTGGCTTCTACTTCATGAAGAAAGTGCCGATCGCCCGGGGAATTTTGGCGGTGGTCTGGGTATGCCATGTGTTGTATTTTTGCTTTGGAATCCGAACCATTGAGGAAGACAGCCGGGAGTGAAATTTTTGAAAGCCCTTTCCAAGGGGCGGGAAATGGGATATAATAAAAGGAGCGCGGGAGCGCGGAATTGAATGAAAAGACGCATTAGGAGGAATGAGCAGATGTCCGTTATCGAGAAGATCAAGGCGCAGGCGAAAACTGATGTGAAGCATATTGTGCTGGCGGAGGGCAGCGAGCCCCGGACCGTGCAGGCGGCCGCGAAGATCGTGGCGGAGGGCCTGGCGAAGATTACGCTGGTCGGCGATCCGGACGAGATTGCCAAGGTGGCCGCGGAAACCGGCACCGATCTGAAGGATGTGGCGATCGCGAATCCCGCGACGTGGGAGAAGAGCGAAGCGTATGCCGAGAAGCTGTGCGAACTGCGGCAGAAGAAGGGCATGACCATTGAGCAGGCGAAGGACCTGGTGTACAACAACACGCTGTACTTTGCCACGATGATGCTGAAGATGGACGACGCAGACGGCATGGTTGCCGGCGCGATCAACTCCACCGGCAATGTGCTGCGCCCGGCGCTGCAGATCATCAAGATGGCGCCCGGGATCTCCACCGCGTCCAGCTGCTTCATCATGGAACTGCCGACGAAGGAATACGGCGATGACGGCGTGATGCTGTTCGGCGACTGCGCCGTGAACATCGAGCCCAACGCTGACGAGCTGGCCGCGATCGCGCTGGCGACGGCGAACACCTGCAAGAGCCTGCTGCAGAAGGAGCCCCGCGTGGCGATGCTGTCCTTCTCCACGAAGGGGAGCGCGAAGCACGATGTCGTGACCCGCGTGCAGGAAGCGACCGCGAAGGCGAAGGAGCTGGCGCCGGATCTGCTGCTCGACGGCGAGCTGCAGGCGGATGCCGCGCTGGTGCCCGAGGTGGCGAACCTGAAGGCCCCCGGTTCCCCCGTGGCGGGCAAGAACCCGAACGTGCTGATCTTCCCGAACCTGGGCGCGGGCAATATCGGATACAAGCTGGTGCAGCGTCTGGCGGGCGCCAAGGCCATCGGCCCGATCATTCAGGGTCTGGCGAAGCCGGTGAACGATCTGAGCCGCGGATGCAACGTGGAAGAGATCGTGAACACCGTGGCGGCGGTGGCCGTGATCGCGCAGGGCTAAAACCTGATTTCCGAGGGGCCGGCCGGAGGGTCGGTCCCTTTTTCCATATCTTGTGGTATGCCCGCGGAAGAACCCACAAAGCAAGAGATTTCAAGAGAAAGGCTTGACTTTTGGGGAAGACTTCCTTATACTTAGAAAGCTGTTTTTAAGCGATCCGGGGGTGCTGACCCCTGATGAATCCAAATTGTGAGGAGTGTTGACCATGTTCCGTACTTATCAACCCAAGAAGCGTCAGCGCAGCAAGGTGCACGGTTTCCGCGCCCGCATGTCGACCAAGAACGGCCGTCGTGTGCTGGCGGCCCGCCGTCGTCGCGGCCGCAAGGAACTGACGGTTTGATCGCCGTATTTGACCGGTTCGATTGAGGATCAGGCCCGCCCCGTTGGAAGGCGGGCTTTTTCCTGATGAAGAGATTTTTTTCCGGAACAAACCGGAGAAGGGAATTATGGAGAGACAGTATCGGCTGCAAAAAAACAGAGCGTTCCAGTATGTCTACCGACGCGGACATTCGGTCGCCTGTCGCGATCTGGTCATGCTTTACGCCCACGGGGCGGAGCTGAAGGTCGGGTTTTCCGTCAGCAAAAAAGTCGGCAACGCCGTGGTCCGGAACCGGACCAAGCGCCGGCTTCGTGAATGCTTTCGGCCCTATCTGGGGGATGTGAAAACCGGCCTGTACGTCATCGTCGCCAGACCGTCGGCCGCAGAGGCCACCTTCCAGAGCCTGCAGAGGGACGTGAAATATCTGCTGAAAAAGCAGAACGCGTTCCGGGAAGGGAATCGCGCCCAATGAAAAAGATCTTTCTGGCCCTCATCCGGTTTTACCAACGTTATATCAGCCCCCGCAAGGGGAAACCGAGCTGCCGGTATGTGCCGAGCTGCTCCCGGTACGCGGTGACCGCCATCGAGCGGTACGGCGCGTGGAAGGGCGGCGCCATGGCACTGTGGCGGATTTTGCGGTGCAATCCTTTCAGCAAGGGCGGATATGACCCCGTTCCGGAAGATCTGTATACGCTCATAAGGAGGGAATAAGAAAGGATGAACGAACTCGTATTCAACTTCCTGGCGTGGATTCAGTCCGGCGTGGGAAGCTGGGGCTGGGCGATGGTGATTTTCACGATCCTGATTCGTCTGGTCCTGACGCCGCTGGACTATAAGAGCCGCGCGGGAATGCGGAAGACGCAGAGCCTGCAGCCCAAGCTGGCGGCCCTGCAGACGAAGTACGCCAACGACAAGGACAAGCTGAACCAGAAGACCGCGGAACTGTACAAGAAGGAAGGCGTGAACCCGATGAGCAGCTGCTTGCCGCTGCTTTTGACGTGGCCGATCCTGATTATCGTGTTCGCCGCGATGCGCATGGCCGCCAACAAGGAGCTGCTTCAGCAGGTGACGCAGATCCTGAACAACGAGGCGCCCGTGCTCGAGCCTTTCCTGTGGATCCGGAATCTGTGGATGCCGGACAGCCTGTTCTCCCCCGCGGTGCCGGATCTGTCGACGCTGAGACAGATCCCCGCGGACATGTGGCAGAGCTGGTTTGAGGGGCTGGGAGACAACCTGCCCGCGCTGCTGCAGGGGCTGGAGCTGACCAGTGAGAGCTTTACCAGCGCCAACCTGACCGCGACGGTGCAGACCATTCAGACCGCCATGGCGCAGAACGCGCAGTATGCCGACGCGCTGAGCGCGGACGCCGGATGGGTGTTCAACCTGTGGATTACTACGCTGACGGTGGTGAAGGAGTACAACGGACTGATGATTCTGCCGATTCTGTCCGCCGTGACGCAGGTCGTGATGACGAAGATCACCGGCGCGCAGCAGAACCAGCAGGCGCAGACCGCCGCGGACGAGCAGGCGCAGGCGACCAGCAAGATGATGACCTGGTTCTTCCCGCTGTTCTCCCTGTGGATCTGCTTCGGATACAGCGCCGCGTTCGCCCTGTACTGGGTGTGCGGAAACATCGTGAGCATGGTGCAGACGATTGTGATCAACAAGATTCTGGATAATCAGGAAGCGAAGAAGGCCAACGTGGCCGGAGAGGGTACGGTGCAATAAGCATGAGAAAAATTGAGGCATCCGCGAAAACCGTGGAGGAAGCGATTGAAAAAGGCCTGCAGGAGCTGGGCGTTTCCGTCGGAGATGTCGATGTGCAGGTGGTGGAGGAAGGTAGCAAGGGTCTGTTCGGGCTGTTCGGATCCCGGATGGCGAAGGTGAGCCTGACCGTGAAGGAAGATGATGAGGATCCGCTGGGCGATCTGATCAACGATGAGCCCGCGAAGGCCGCGAAGCCGCAGAAGAAGGAACAGAAGCCCGCCGAGAAGAAGGCGGAGCCCGCCGCGGAAAAGGCCACGGAGACCGAAAACAAGACCGAGCGCCGGCCGGCGCCCGTGAAGCGCGTGGCGCCGAAGAAGTTTGAGACGAAGCGCGAGGAAAATACCGAAAAGACCGAAAGCACCGAAAAGGCTGAGCCGATCCGGCATATGGAAAAGCCGGAGACGACCGTGATCCCGGCGGAAGAGCTGGACGCGGAGAGCCCCGCGGGTGTCGCGTACGCTTTCCTGAGCGAAGTGACGAAGCTGATGGGCGTGGAAGTGAGCATTGAGATGAGCACCGACGCCGAGGGCAATGTGTACGCCGCGATGACCGGCGACACGCTGGGCATCCTGATCGGGCGGCGCGGCGAGACGCTGGATGCCCTGCAGTATCTGACCAGCCTGAAGGTGAACCGCGGGCGCGAGACTTACACCCGCGTGACGCTGGACACCGAGAATTATCGCGCGAAGCGGGAGGATACCCTGATCCGTCTGGCGAACCGGATGGCGAACAAGGCCGTGCGGACCGGACGCCGGGTGAGCCTGGAGCCCATGAATCCCTATGAGCGCCGGATTATCCATTTCGCTCTGCAGCAGAACGACCTGGTGGACACGCATTCCGAGGGGGATGAGCCGGACCGCCATGTTGTGATCACCCTGAAGAAATAAGAGGCCTGAGGAGGCGAAGATTCATGCTGGATATCAATCTGCTCCGGACGGACCCGGAAAAGGTGAAGGAAAACATCCGCAAAAAGTTTCAGGACCAGAAGCTGCCCATGGTGGACGAAGTGGTCGAGATGGACAAGGAATACCGCGCCGCGCAGCAGCAGGCCGACGCCCTGCGGAATCAGCGGAAGACGCTGAGCAAGCAGATCGGCGGGCTGATGGCGAAGGGCCAGACCGAAGAAGCCGAGAAGACCAAGGCGCAGGTGGCCGCGCTGGCGGACGACCTGGAGGCGCTGGAGAAGAAGGAAGAAGAGCTGAAGGCGGAGATCCGCAAGCGGATGCTCGTGATTCCGAACATCATTGACGACTCCGTGCCGATCGGCAAGGACGACAGCGAGAATGTCGAGATCGAGCGCTTCGGCGAGCCCGTGGTGCCGGAATGGGAGATTCCGTACCATGTGGACATCATGGAGCGGCTGAGCGGGATTGACCTGGACGCCGCGCGCGAGACCAGCGGGAACGGGTTCTACTACCTGATGGGCGACATTGCCCGGCTGCACAGCGCGATCCTGTCCTACGCGCGGGACTTCATGATCGACCGCGGGTTTACCTACGTCGTGCCGCCGTTCATGATTCACGGCGACGTGGTGACGGGCGTGATGAGCTTTGCCGAGATGGAAAACATGATGTACAAGATCGAAGGCGAGGATCTGTACCTGATCGGCACCTCCGAGCACAGCATGATCGGCAAGTTTATCGACAGCATTCTGGATGAGGATACCCTGCCCCGGACGCTGACCAGCTACAGCCCGTGCTTCCGGAAGGAAGTCGGCGCGCACGGCATTGAGGAGCGCGGCGTGTATCGCATCCACCAGTTTGAGAAGCAGGAAATGATCGTGGTGTGCAAGCCCGAGGATTCCATGATGTGGTTTGACAAGCTGTGGCAGAACACGGTGGACTTCTTCCGGACGCTGGACATCCCGGTGCGGACGCTGGAGTGCTGCTCCGGCGATCTGGCGGACCTGAAGGTCAAGAGCCTGGACGTCGAGGCTTGGAGCCCCCGGCAGAAGAAGTACTTCGAAGTCGGAAGCTGCTCCAACCTGGGTGACGCGCAGGCGCGGCGGCTGCAGATCCGCGTGAAGGGCAAGGACGGCAAGAAGTACTTTGCCCACACGCTGAACAACACCTGCGTGGCGCCGCCCCGCATGCTGATTGCCTTCCTGGAGAACAACCTGAAGGCGGACGGCACGGTGGCGATTCCCGAAGCCCTGCGGATGTACATGGGCGGGAAGGATCATATCGGTTAAGTTCATATTTCCGGCGCGCGGAGCGATCCGCGCGCCTTTGTTATGCCCGGAAAACAACGGAGATACAATGGACTTTTCATGTTCTTTTGGCTGAAAGGCATTGAAATAAACCGCGGGCATGGTAAACTGTATACAGAATTCGACCCGGCCGGCGCCGGGGCTTTTTTCGGAGGGATGACATGAACCTGACACAGAAAATTCTCAGCGAGCATCTGGTGAGCGGCCGCCTGATTCCCGGGGAGGAGATTTCCATCCGGATTGATCAGACGCTGACACAGGATTCTACGGGGACAATGTGCTATTTGCAGTTTGAGGCGATGGGAATCGGGCGCGTGAAGACGAAGAGGAGCGTCGCCTACATCGACCATAACACCCTGCAGACCGGGTTTGAGAACGCGGACGACCATCAGTATATCCAGAGCGTGACGAAGAAGCACGGGATTTACTGCTCCAAGCCCGGGAACGGGATTTGCCATCAGGCGCATCTGGAGCGCTTCGGCGTGCCGGGGATGACTTTGCTGGGCAGCGACAGCCACACGCCCACGGGCGGCGGCATCGGCATGCTGGCGATCGGCGCGGGCGGCCTGGACGTCGCGGTGGCGATGGGCGGCGGCGCGTACTATCTGACCTGCCCGAAGGTCGTGAATGTGCATCTGACCGGGACGCTGCCCTACGGCGTGGCCGCGAAGGACATTATTCTGGAGGTGCTGCGCCGGCTGAGCGTGAAGGGCGGCGTCGGCAAGGTGATGGAATACACCGGCGAGGGCGTGAAGAGCCTGACCGTGCCGGAGCGCGCGACCATCGCGAACATGGGCGCGGAGCTGGGCGCGACGACCTCCGTCTTCCCGAGCGACGAGGTGACGGAAGCCTTCCTGAAGGCGCAGGGACGGGAGCAGGATTTTACGCCCCTGGACGCCGACGCGGACGCGGAATATGACGAGCTGGTCGAGATCGACCTGAACACGCTGCAGCCGCTGGTGGCGCTGCCGCACATGCCGGACAACGTGAAGACGGTGGAGGAAGTCGGGCCGATCAAGGTGGACCAGGTGTTCATCGGCAGCTGCACGAACTCAAGCTATCAGGATATGATGCGTGTGGCGCGGATCCTGAAAGGCAAGCGCGTGCACCCGGATGTGAGCCTCGTGATCGGGCCCGGGAGCAAGCAGGTGCTGACCATGCTGGCGCGGAACGGTGCCCTCGCGGACATGATTGAGGCGGGCGCGCGGATTCTGGAAAGCGCGTGCGGCCCGTGCATCGGCATGGGGCAGAGCCCGAAGAGCAACGCCGTGAGCGTGCGGACGAACAACCGGAATTTCTACGCGCGCAGCGGGACCGCGTCGGCGGGGATTTATCTGACGAGCTGTGAGACGGCGGCGGTGACCGCGCTCTCCGGCGTGCTGACGGACCCGCGGGGCCTGGACATTGACCTGACGGTTGAGCAGCCCGCGCACTTCGAGGTGAACGACAACCTGATCGTTCCGCCGGTGGAAGAAGGCATGGAGGACAGCGTTGAGGTCGTGCGCGGCCCGAACATCAAACCGTTCCCGCTGGGGCATGATTTGGAGGACGAGGTCCGGGGCACGGTGCTTCTGAAGATGGAAGACAATATCACAACGGATCACATCATGCCCAGCAACGCGAAGCTGCTTCCGTACCGGAGTAATGTGCCGCATCTGAGCGACTTCTGCCTGACGCCGGTGGATGAGACCTTCCCGGCGCGGGCGAAGGCAGCGGGCGGCGGCATGCTGGTGGCCGGGAGCAATTACGGACAGGGCTCCAGCCGCGAGCACGCGGCGCTGGTGCCGCTGTACCTCGGCATTCGCGCGGTGGCGGCGAAGAGCTTCGCGCGGATTCATCAGGCGAACCTGATCAACAACGGAATTCTGCCGCTGACCTTCAGGGATGAGGCGGACTACGACAGGATTGACCAGGGCGACGAGCTGAGCCTGCCGGACGTGAGAAGCAAAGTCGCGGCCGGGGAGGAAGAGCTGATCCTGAAGAACGAAAGCAAGGGCGAAGAGTACCGGATGGAGCTGAAACTGACGGAGCGGCAGAAGGGCATGATCCTTTTCGGCGGGCTGATCAACTATATCCGGAGCAACCAGTAATCATACGGTTTACAAGGCACCGGGGCGGAAGGCTCCGGTGCTTTCCGTATCTTGAAAAGGGCCGGGTTTGGCTTTATAATAAAGGGAAGAACCCGGAAAGGAAGAACGCGGAATGAATGTGACTCAACTGGCGGACCGGCTGCGGCAGGATTCGCAGTTTATGGCGAATGTGACCCGGTGGGAGGAGATCCCGGCCCGCCCGGCGCGGATGGTGGAATTCCCGGATCTTGTGGACGGGCGCCTGAAGGAAGCGCTGGCGAAGAGGGGGATTTACCGCCTGTACACTCATCAGGCGCAGAGCATCGAGGCCATCGCGCGGGGTGAGGACGTGACCGTGGTCACGCCGACGGCGAGCGGGAAGACCATGTGCTACAATCTGCCCGTGCTGAGCGAGATTCTGCGCAATCCGGACGCGCGCGCGCTCTACCTGTTTCCGACGAAGGCGCTGAGCGCCGACCAGGTGAACGAGCTGTACGAGCTGATCGAGGAGATGGGCGCGGACATCAAAACCTACACCTACGACGGGGATACCCCGGCGGCGGCGCGGAAGGCCGTGCGGCAGGCGGGGCACGTGGTGGTGACGAACCCGGACATGCTGCATTCCGGGATTTTGCCGCACCACACGAAGTGGGTGAAGCTGTTTGAGAACCTGAAGTACATCGTGATTGACGAGATTCACACCTATCGCGGCGTGTTCGGGAGCAACCTCGCGAACGTGCTGCGGCGGCTGATCCGCCTTTGTGATTTTTACGGGAGCCATCCGCAGTTCATCCTGTGCTCCGCGACCATCGCGAACCCGAAGGAACTGGCGGAGACGCTGACCGGGCGCCCGGTGACTTTGATTGACGACAACGGCGCGCCGATGGGGAAGCGGCATTTTGTGTTTTACAATCCGCCGGTGATCAACCGGCAGCTGGGCATCCGGAAGGGGTGTATCCCTGTGACAAGGTCGATTTCCGGGATGCTGCTGAAGAACGGGATTCAGACGATCACCTTCGCGCGGAGCCGGCTGACGGTCGAGGTGCTGACGCGGTATCTGAAGGACATGGCGCGGGACCCGCTCGGGAACTCCGGGCGCGTGAGAGGATACCGCGGCGGATATTTGCCGACGGAGCGGCGGGAGATTGAGCGCGGGCTTCGCGCCGGCGAGGTGGACGCGGTTGTGAGCACGAACGCGCTGGAGCTGGGCATTGATATCGGCGCGCTGGACGCGTGCGTGCTGTGCGGATATCCCGGGACGATTGCCAGCGCGTGGCAGCAGGCAGGCCGGGCCGGGCGGCGGCAGACGGAGAGCATTATCTTTTTTGTCGCGTCGTCGGCGGCGATTGACCAGTACATTGTGACGCATCCGGACTATTTTCTGCACCAGAGCCCGGAGAATGCCCTGCTGAACCCGGACAACCTGTATATCCTGATGAGCCATTTCAAGTGCGCGGCGTTCGAGCTGCCGTTCGAGGACGGGGACAGTTTCGGGAACGCGCCGGGCACGGAGGAGATTCTGGACTATCTGGAAGAAGAGAATATCGTGCACCATGTGGGGAACAAGTATCACTGGAGCACGGAGGATTTCCCGGCGAGCGAGATTTCTCTGCGCAGCGCCGCGGAGGAGAACTTTATCATTATCGACATCACGGACCCGGCGAGGCATCACGTGATCGGCGAGATGGACCGGTTTACCGCGCCGATGCTGCTTCACGAGGACGCGATTTATATGCACGAGGGGCGGCAGTTCCAGGTCGAGAAGCTGGATTTTGAGAACTGCAAGGCATTCATCCGCGCGGTCGAGACCGGGTACTACACGGACGCGGATCTGAACATCAATCTGAGCCTGCTGGATATTGAAAAGGAAGAGGAGACGCCGCAGGGCGGGAAGACCGCGCTGGGCGAGATCAATGTGACCGCGCTGGTGACGATGTTCAAGAAGATCAAGTTCGACACGCACGAGACGCTCGGATTCGGGCATGTGAGACTTCCGGAGACGAACATGCACACGACCGCCATGTGGTGGACCCTGCCGGAGAAACTGGCGAACAGCTTCCCGAGCGACACGCTGAAGAACGGGATGATGGGCGTGGCGAATCTGCTTCGCATCATCTGCCCTCTGTACCTGATGTGCGCGCCGCAGGATATCGCGGTCGTGTATCAGGTGAAGAGCCCGATTACCGGCGAGCCGACGCTGATCCTGTACGACAACTGCCCGGGCGGCATCGGACTGAGCCATAAGGCGTTCGGCATGCGGGAGGTGCTGCTGGAGCGGGCGCTGCAGGTGGCGCTGGACTGCGGGTGTGAGAAGGGCTGTCCGAGCTGCGTCGGACCCGTGGGCGAGATCGGCGAGGACGGCAAGGAGACCGCCATCCGGATTCTGAAGGGGCTGACGGAATGAACCTGCGGGACAAGCTGAGGATGGTCGGCGGACACAACGAAAGCGCGGCGCGGACGGGCACGGAGGAAAACCGGGACTGCCGGCATCTGGCGGTGGTCCGGCCGATGACGGAGTTTCCGGGGGCGCTGGAGGTGCGCGCGGAGACGATCCGGCGGATGAGCCGGGCGGAGATTCCGGAGGATCTGGATCCCAGGAAGATTCTGTACCTGGACACCGAGACAACCGGGCTGGGCGGCGCGGGGACGGTGGCGTTCCTGGTCGGGATGGGGTATCTCACCGACAACGGGTTTGAAGTGCACCAGTTTCTGATGCGCGACTATGACGAGGAAGGGTATCTTCTGCGCCACGTGGCGGCGGGGCTGGAGAAGTTTGACGTGATTTGCACCTTTAACGGCGCGACATTTGACCTGCCCCTGCTGGAAAGCCGGATGCTGATGAACCGGGAGCCGCGGGGGTGCCTCGACAAGCCGCACATCGACCTGCTGCAGATTGCCCGGCGGCTTTGGAAGAAACGGCTGGGGGCGTGCAATCTGGGACGGCTGGAAGCCCTGATTCTGGGACAGCCGCGTGAGGACGACATGCCCGGAAGCGAGGTGCCGGCGCGGTATTTTGAGTACCTGAAGACGAAGCGGGAGGACCTGCTGGACGACATTCTCCGGCACAACGCGCAGGATATCGCGAGTTTGTGCGTGCTGCTGACCCATATGGCGGGGATGTACGAGCATCCGGAAAATGTACACTACAGCGAGGATGTGTATTCGATGGGCCGGTCACTGGAAAAGCTCCGGTACACCGAGGACGCGCGGAAGTGTTACCGGCTGGCCCGGAAGGGACGGATGGGCGCGGAGGCGTCCGGGGCGCTGGCAAGGTCCTACCGGCGGGCCGGGGACCGGGAGGAGGCTGCCCGGATCTGGCAGGAGATGATTAACACGCACCGGGGCGGGGCGCACCCGTACATCGAGATGGCGAAGTACTACGAGCATGTGAAGCGGGACGACCGCGCGGCGCTGGAGATGACCGACCGGGCGATCGCGCTGCTGAGCGAGACCCGGCTCGGGGACGGGCTTGCTGTACAAGAAACCGAAAATGAGTTACAATATCGCAGACGCCGCCTGAAAAGGCGGATCGCGGCCCGGGCAGAAAGGGCTGAACAGGAGGAAGATTATGGGACTGCTGACCGCATTCAAGGCCAATAAGGCCTACCGCGCGCAACAGGGCGGAAACAGTGAGGAAGCGAAGAAGCTGTATGAGGAATGCTTTGCCGAGGGGCTGAACGATCCCCGGTATGTGCTGTCCTACGCGGTGATCATGATCCGCGACGGGGAGTACCAGAAGGCAAAGGATTTCCTGGTCAAGTACCAGAAGGCGCCGGGCATGACGCCGGAGCAGCGGGTGTCGCTGATTGTGGATTACGCGGCGTGCTGTTTCCGGCTGGGCGATTTGGACAAGGGCGTGAGGAAACTGGAGGAACTGCACCGGAAACAGCCGAGCGGGCTGATTTATCAGACGCTGGGGTATTTGTACGTGGAGCAGTTTGACCCGGAGAAGAAGGAAGCCTTTCTCGCGAAGGCGGCGGAGGCGGAGCCGGAACCCGTGATCGACGGGGAGAAAGCGCCGCAGACGCCGGAGGAAAAATGGGAAGCCGGGAAGGAAAAGGCGCTGAAGTTCAACCTTGAGGCGGTGGACTATGACGACGAGGATCCGATTTGTCTGGATAACCTCGGGCAGACGTACTACCGCGTGACGGGTGAGAAAGACAAGGCGAAGGAATATTTTGAGCGGGCGCACAAGATCAAGCCCGGGCAGATTGACACGCTGTACTTCCTGAGCCGGTACGATCTGGAGGACGGGAACAGGGACGCGGCCGTCGAAAAGCTGGAAACGGCGCTGGAGGGCCGGTTCTCCCCGCTGAACTATTGCAGCAAGGCAGGCGTTGAAGCCGAAATCAAACGGATCAGGGAGGCGTAAAGATGGCGGAAGAAGAGAAGATGGAACTGACCCCGGCGGAAGAAGCGCCGGCGGAAGGCACGCCGGCGGAAACGGAAGACGGAAAGAAGAAAAAAGAGAAGGTTAAAAAGCCGTTGGGACAGGAAATTCTGGAATGGGTGCTGACCATCGTGCTGGCGGTGGCCGCGGCGGCGGTGATCCGCTCGCTGGTGTTTGAGCCGGTGCGGGTGGACGGCGCGTCGATGAATGACACGCTGGTGGACGGCGAGGTCATGTTCGTGAGCAAGTGGGACTACGCGTCCACATGGCTGTGCGTGCCGTGGCAGAGCGACGAGGCGAAGGAAAACGCGACCCGGATTACGACCGGGGCAGAGGAGCCGGAGCAGTTTGACGTCGTGATCGCGAGATACCCGGGGCGCGGGGACACGAATTTCGTGAAGCGCCTGATCGGCATGCCCGGGGACCGGGTGAAGATCGAGGACGGATATCTGTACATCAACGATGTGAAGTACGACGAAGAGTACGTGAGTGACGCGTACCGCGAGGGGATTGACTTCGATGAGGTGTACATCCCCAAGGCCGGGGACAGCGCGAGCCTGGAGCTGGCGGTCGGCGTGCAGAACGCCGTGGTGATGACCGTGAACGGCGAAGTGTGGCCGTGGGCGGGCATGAGCTCGGCGCTGGTGAACGAGAACGGTGACCGCCTGGTGTGGAACAAGGAGAATCAGGTCATCCTGAACGGCGAAGTGCTGGACGGCGAGGGGATTTACGAGCTGGTCGGGCAGGAGTTCACCGTGGAGAAGGACTGCTACTTCGTGATGGGCGACCATCGCAACAACTCCAATGACAGCCGGGCGCAGGGACCGATTACGCGGGACATGATTATCGGGCATGTGCGCGTGGTCATGCTTCCCTTCAGCGCGTGGAGAAGCGTGAAATAAGAAGATTCCCGGAGCGATTGCTCCGGGAATCTTCTTGCTTTTGGGGATTTATTCGCAGCAGCGCATGATCGCTTCCACGATTTCCGGGTAGACCCAGGTGAGTTTTTCCCGGTCGAGGAGGCCGAAGCACTCGCCGGAAACATAGGCGTGATTGTCCCACCAGCAGGTGGTCATGCCGCGGGCACGGGCGGAGGTGACATAGTAGGCGGTGAAGTCCACGCGGGACTGAAGGTTGTGCTTGTCCACCGCGCCGAACTCGTCGATGACGACCGGGATGCCCTTGGAGACCCAGGTTTCATACAGGGTATTCATGAAGGAGCCGATTTCGGACTTCTGATTCATGTTATTCAGGTCAAAGACGTCCGTCCCGGAGGTATTCAGGGCAAAATCATAGGGCGTGTAGGCATGGACGGAGACGATGACGCGGTTGTCCGCGGTGTCTTCCGGCAGGGTGAAGGCGGAGACGCAGGCGTAGCCGGCGTTCGCGGCGTAGGACGGCACCATGAGGTAACGGGTTTCGTTTTCCCCGCCGCAGGCGCGGACCGTGTCCACAAAGACCTGATTGAGGGCGCAGATGCAGGCCATGGAATCCTGACAGGAGGCGTCGTTCGGGTCCCAGTACCACTCGTGGTCGGTGCCCTTGAGGCGGGGCTCGTTGATGCCTTCAAAGATCAGGTGATCGTCCCAGGAGGCGAAGCGGGTGGCCAGCTGCGTCCAGATGGAGCGCATGTAGCGCGTGGAGTTTTCGAGATGATCGCTGTCCGGGTAATAGTAGTCCGGGCTGTCATCGTGGTGGATGTTCAGGATCATGTACATGCCGCGGTCTTTGGCCCAGGAGAGGATTTCCTCCACGCGGTCAAGCCATGCGTCATCAATCACCCAGTCCGTGATCACGCCGTTTTCTTCGACGGGGGTCACATGATTATGCCAGCTGACGGGGAGGCGCATGGTGCGGAAGCCCGCGTCACAGAAAGCCTGAATCATTTCCTCCGTGGTGCGGATGCCGACCCAGCCTTTTTCATAGTCCATCGGGTCGGAAAGCCAGGTGCAGTCAAAGGCGTCCATGGTGTTGCCGAGACTGAAACCGGCCTTCATGTCCGCAACGAAGGCGAGGGCGTCATTTTCCGGGATTTCGAATTCCTTCATGGGGATTTCCGGGATGGTGATTTCAGACTCTGCCGCGGCGGAGAAAGCCATGCACAGCAGGAGGCACAGGGCCAGCAGACGGGACAGGTGTTTCATATTTATCTCTCCTTTCGGGATGGTTTGATTGTATCGGTGCGGACGCCGGGTGTCAAGGCGAAAAGAAGGATTTTTCCACATAATTGGTCGTTTTTGGTCAATTGTGAACAGATTCGCCGGAGAGGCTGGAAAGGATTGCGGTGAAAGGGTTTGAGGGCGTTTTCGGGGAGGCTTGGCTGAACTTGAAAAAAGGGCGCTGATTTGTTAGAATATAAGGAATCCGGGAAGGAGGGTCAAAGGATGTCGAAATTGGATCCCGCGGTACGGAAGGAGACCGGGTACATCGCCGCATGGGTGCTGGCGCTGAGCCTGGTCATGGAAGCCGTTTTCGTGCTGACGGGTCAATGGAATTGGAAGGTGCTCGCGGGGAATATCGCGGGCGCGGCCATTGCCATCGGGAATTTCTTTCTGATGGCGGTCATTGTGAGCCGGGCGCTGGAAGGCGGGAAGGCGGACGAGGCAACGCGGAAGATCCACGCGAGCTACGCGGTGCGGCTGATTGTGATGGCCGGGCTGTGCGCGCTGGTGATCGGCGTCGCGAAGACGAATGTGTACGCGACGGTAATTCCACTTCTGTTTCCGCGCATCGCGCTGGCCTTCCGTCCGATGATTGACAAAAAGAACGGGAAAACTGCCCCGGATACGGAAGGGAGTGAACCGCTTGACTGAAGAAAAAAAGCCGGAGAGGGATACACGCTTCCGTGTGATTGACGGGCTGCTGATCGCGATGATGATTGTGCCGCTGGTCTTCTGCATGGCGCTGAAGGTGCTGTACACTCCGGCGAGCGAGGGCGTGGAGATCTCCGGCGCGATGATTTTTTTGGAGATTCCCGCGCCGGTGCAAAACCTGATTATCACCGAGAGCCAGGTGAACAGCTGGGCGGTGCTGATCAGCATCACCGGGCTGTGCCTGTTTCTGACGCACGGGCTGACCGAGCGCGCGGAGACAAAAAGACAGCTGATTGCCGAGTGGATCGTTGAAAAATGCGAGAGCATGGTTCAGGGAAACATGGGGCCGAGGTACGGCGGATATGAGTACCTGGTGGCCGCGGTGATGGGGCTGAGCGCGTGCAGCAGCCTGATGAGCCTGCTGGGGCTGTTTGCCCCGACCGGGGACGTGAACGTGACCGCCGGATGGGCGATTCTTGTGTTCTTCCTGGTGACGCGCGAGAAGCTGCAGGGCGGCTTGTTCAACTACCTGAAGGGCTTCACGGAGCCGATTGCGCTGTTCACGCCGATGAGCATTATCGGGGAGTTCTCCCTGCCGGTGAGCATGGCGTTCCGTCATTACGGAAACGTGATGAGCGGCGCGGTGATTTCGACGCTGCTCGGCGCGGCGCTGAGGAGTTTGAGCCAAATGCTGCTCGGGTGGATTCCGGTGGTCGGGAATATTCCGCTTTTGCAGATCGGTTTGCCCGCAATCCTGTCCATTTACTTTGATGTGTTCAGCGGGCTGATGCAGGCGCTGATCTTCGCGATGCTGACGATGCTGAACGTTGCCGGGGCGTTCCCCGAGGAGGCATGGGCGAAGCGGCAGGAAAAGAAGAAGAGAAGAAAAGCCGGAATGGCTTCGGCTTCTTTGGAGACAGCATAATAAAACCAAAAAAGGATTTTGAGGAGGAAAGAAAAATGACGGAACTGGCAGTAGGAATTATGTTGGGACTGTGCGGCGTGGGTGCCGGGATTGCGCTGATCGCGGGTATCGGCCCCGGTATCGGTGAAGGCCAGGCGGTGGCGTATGCCTGCGAGGCGATCGGCCGGCAGCCGGAAGCGAAGAGCGACGTGACCAGCACGATGGTCATGGGCTGCGCGATCGCGGAGACGACCGGTATTTACGGTCTGATTATCGGCATTCTGCTGATTTTCGTGGCGCCCGGGATTTATTCCAATGTGCTGATTCAGACGGTGCAGGCCCTGAAGTAATCAAAGGCAGGAGCGAAGATGCAATCACTGAGTATTATATCTGTCAATATCTGGCAGATTCTGATTTCCCTTGCCAATCTCGTGATTCTGACGGTGATCATCAAGAAATTTCTTTTTCAGCCGGTGAAGAAGATGCTCGACGCGCGCAAGGAGACCATTGACGGGAACTACGCGCGGGCGGAGCAGGCCGAGAAGGAAGCCAATGAGCACAAGGATCACTACGAGGCGGCGATGGCGGCGGCGAAGCAGACGACGGATCAGATGATCTCCGACGCCGCGAAGGTCGCCGAACGCCGGAAGCAGGAGATTGAAGCCGAGGCCCGCGACCAGGCGGCGGCCATCCGCAAGCAGGCGGAAGAGGACGCGCGGATGGAGAAGGAGAAGGCGCAGGACGACATGAAGCGGGAGATCGCCGAGGTGTCGACGAAGCTGACGGAGAAGCTGCTGGAGCGGGAAGTGACGGCAAAGGATCATGAGGAAATGATTGATCATTTCCTGGAGGAACTTTAATAACCGATGACACAGACGAGCAGAGAATATGCGGAGGCGCTGTTTGAGCTGGCGCTGGAGAGCGGAAATGTGGAAGAGGTGGCCGCGGGGGTCAAAACCGTGGAGGAGGAACTGGCGGAGAATCCGGAGTTTCTGAGCCTGCTGAGCAGTCCCGCGATATCCCGGAAGGAGCGGATGAACGCCCTGAATGCCGCGTTTGAGGGGAAGGTGCCGCTGACGGTGCTGACCCTGGAGCGGATGATGATCTTTCGCGGGCACGCGAAGGAGATTCCGGAGATGGGCGACGCGTTCCGCGACATGGTGATGGCCAGCCGGGGCGAGAAGGTCGCCCGGGTCGTGAGCGCCGTGGAAATGACGGACGAGCAGAAGCGCACGCTGGCGGAGAAACTGGGCGCCAAATTCGGCGGAACGGTGAAGCTGGAGTGCCGGGTGGATCCGGCCCTGCTCGGCGGGGTGCGGGTGGAAATGGATGGACGGGTGTTGGACGGCAGTGTCCGGACCCGGCTGCAAGAGATCAAGGAAGTGATGGGAAAATGAGCTCCAAGGCGGGAGAGATCAGCAGTATTATCAAGGAGCAGATCAAGCAATACGAAAACCGCGTCGAGATGAAGGAGAACGGCACCGTGGTGACAGTCGGCGATGGCATTGCGACGGTGTACGGGCTGCGGAACTGCATGGCGAACGAGCTGCTGCGGTTTGAGGACGGCAGCTTCGGCGTGGCGCAGAACCTTGAGGAGGAGACTGTGAGCGTCGCGATTCTGAGCGACCGGGACGATATCCACGAGGGAAGCGAAGTGTACCGGAGCGGTGAGGCGCTGAGCGTGCCGGTGGGTGAAGGATTGCTGGGCCGCGTGGTGAACGCGCTGGGCGAGCCGATTGACGGCAAGGGTCCGGCGCCGACAAGCATGCGTAAGCCGGTGGAAGCGCCCGCGCCCGGGATTATCGAGCGCAAGAGCGTGTCCGTGCCCCTGCAGACGGGGATTGTGGCGATTGACAGCATGATTCCGATCGGACGGGGTCAGCGCGAGCTGATCATCGGCGACCGGCAGACGGGTAAGACGAGCATCGCCGTGGACACGATTATGAACCAGAAGGGGACCGGGGTCATCTGCATTTATGTGGCGATCGGTCAGAAGCGGACGAGCGTGGTCCAGATTGCCCAGGAGCTGGGCAAGGCCGGGGCGATGCCGTACACGATTATCGTGTCCGCCAGCGCCGCGGAAAGCGCGCCGCTGCAGTACATCGCCCCGTACGCGGGATGCGCGATGGCGGAATATTTCCGCGAGCAGGGGAAGGATGTGCTGATCGTTTACGACGATCTGAGCAAGCACGCGGTCGCGTACCGCGCGCTGAGCCTGCTGATCCGGCGGCCGCCGGGACGCGAAGCGTATCCCGGGGACGTGTTCTACCTGCACAGCCGTCTGCTGGAGCGCGCTGCGTGCGTGGCGCCGGAGTACGGCGGAGGGAGCATTACCGCCCTGCCGATCATCGAGACGCAGGCGGGCGACGTGTCCGCGTACATCCCGACGAACGTGATTTCCATCACGGACGGACAGATTTTCCTGGAGACGGAGCTGTTCCACAGCGGCATCCGGCCCGCGATCAACCCCGGTATCTCCGTGAGCCGCGTGGGCGGCGCCGCCCAGATCAAGGGCATGAAGAAAGTGGCCGGCGAGCTGAAGCTGATGTACGCGCAGTATCGCGAGCTGCAGGCGTTTGCTCAGTTCGGCAGCGACCTGGACGCGGACACGAAGGCGAGACTGGCGCTGGGCGAGCGGATTGTGGAAGTGCTGAAGCAGAAGAAGAGCAAGCCCACGCGCGTCGGGTGCCAGGTGGCGATTGTGTATGCCGTGACGAAGGGATATCTGAACCCGGTCGCGCCGAAGGACGTGAGCGGGTGGATGGAACATTTCTACGCGTATCTGCAGGACCGCTACGGCGATCTGCTTTCGCGGATTGAAAGCGGCGAGTGGGGCGATCAGGAGGTCAAGGACCTTGAGGGTGCCCTGAAGGGCTTCCGGAGGTAAGAGATGGGCGCGGATACTAAATCACTGAGAAACCGCATCCGGTCCGTGAACTCCACGCTGCACCTGACCCGCGCGATGGGGCTGGTGGCGTCTTCCAAGATCCGGAAGGCCACGCAGCACCTGGACAAAGCCCGGGAGTATACCGGGGCGATGGACGCCGTGATGGACGAATTGCGCGCGGCGCCGGAATGCGCGAAATCGCCGTATATGCGGCCGATCGGCGGCGGGACGAGGCTGATTGTGATTGCCGGGGACCGCGGGCTGGCGGGCGGATACAACGCGAATGTGTTCCGGCTGGCGGCGGAGCAGGAGAACATGCAGATTCTGCCCATCGGGAAGCGCGCGTGCGACCGGTTCGGGGAGGGATATACCTCCTGCGAGCATTTCACGGGCGAGGACGCGCAGAAGGTGGCGGAAGAGCAGTGCGAGGCGTTCCGGGCGGGAGAGATTTCCCGGCTGGGGATTCTGTATACACGGTATGTGTCGATGATGACGCAGGAGCCGGTGATCAAGTGGGTGCTGCCGCTGGAAAAAGAGGCGGGCACCGGGATGAAGCCGACGATTTTTGAGCCGGACGAGCAGACCGTGATTGACGCGGCGGTGCCCGGGTATGTGGCCGGGATTCTGGCCGCGTGCGTGCGGGAGAGCTTCGCCAGCGAGGTCGCGGCGCGGAGAATGGCGATGGATTCCGCCGGGAAGAACGCGCAGGAGATGATTGACCGGCTGCAGCTGGAGTATAACCGGGCGCGGCAGAACGCGATTACGCAGGAGCTAACGGAGATTGTGGCGGGGGCATCCGAAGTTTGAGCGCCAGTGGCGCAAATTTCAAACTTCGGTGCCTCAACCGAAACAAGCGAAGAGCCCATGAAGGGCTGTTCGCGCCGATTGAGGTTGCGGATGCAGGGTCAATGACCGCAGAGGAGAGAAAGACATGGAAAACGAACACAAGGGTGTTGTGACTCAGGTGATGGGTCCGGTGGTGGACGTCCGGTTTGAGGAGAACCACCTGCCGGCGATTTACAACGCGCTGACCCTGCCTTTGGGCGAGGGGACGCTGACGGTCGAAGTCGCCCAGCACATCGGCGACGGCGAAGCGCGGTGCATCGCGATGGGATCGACCGACGGGTTATGCCGCGGGACCGAGGTCACGGACACGGGCAAGGGCATTTCCGTGCCGGTGGGCCGGGAAACACTGGGTCGGATTTTTAACGTTCTGGGCGAGCCGGTGGATAACGGCGCGCCGGTGGAGACGAAGGAGCGGTGGGACATTCACCGTCCGGCGCCGGCGTATGACGAGCTGAGCACGAGCACGGAGATTCTGGAGACCGGCATCAAGGTTATCGACCTCATCTGCCCCTACGCCAAGGGCGGCAAGATCGGCATGTTCGGCGGCGCCGGCGTGGGCAAGACCGTCATGATCATGGAGCTGATCAACAATATCGCGAAACAGCACGGCGGTCTGTCCGTGTTTACGGGCGTGGGCGAGCGCACGCGCGAGGGGAATGACCTGTACACCGAGATGAAGGAAAGCGGCGTGCTGAGCAATACCGCTCTGGTCTACGGACAGATGAACGAGCCGCCGGGAGCGAGAATGCGCGTCGGGCTGAGCGGACTGACCATGGCGGAATACTTCCGCGACGCGGAAGGGCAGGATGTGCTGCTGTTTATCGACAATATTTTCCGCTTTACGCAGGCGGGCAGCGAAGTGAGCGCGCTGCTGGGACGCATGCCGAGCGCCGTCGGATATCAGCCGACGCTGGCGACGGAGATGGGCACCCTGCAGGAGCGGATTACGAGCACGCGGAAGGGCTCCATCACGTCCATCCAGGCGGTGTACGTGCCGGCGGATGACCTGACGGACCCGGCGCCGGCGACGACCTTCGCGCATCTGGACGCGACGACCGTGCTGAGCCGGAGTATCGCCAGCCAGGGCATTTATCCCGCGGTGGATCCGCTGGAATCCACGAGCCGGATTCTGAGCCCGGAGATTCTGGGCGAGGATCATTACAGTATCGCGCGGGAAGTGCAGCGGATTCTGGAGCGGTACAACGAATTGATGGACATCATCGCCATCATGGGTATGGACGAACTGGCGGACGAGGACAAGCTGCTGGTCGCCCGGGCCCGGAAGATTCAGAGATTCCTGAGCCAGCCACTGTTTGTGAGCGAGAAGTTCACCGGCATTCCGGGCACGTATGTGCCGCTGAATGAGACGCTGCGCGGGTTCAAGGAGATCATCGAAGGCAAGCATGATGACCTGCCGGAGAGCGCCTTCCTGTACGTCGGGACGATCGACGAGGCGGTCGAAAAGGCCCGGAAAGGCGGAGCGGAATGAACGGATTTGAGCTGACGATTTCCTCTCCGGACGGGGATCTGTTCCGCGGGGAAGCGAGGAAGCTGATTGTCCGGGGGACGGAGGGCGATCTGGCCGTGATGGCCGGACACGCGCCGTTTGTGACCGCGATCAAAAAGGGCCGGTGCGTCGTCGAGACCGCCGAGGGCGAGCGGAAGACTGGGCTGATTGAAAGCGGACTGCTGACCGTCGGCAAGGAGAAGACGACGGTGCTGACAAGTGCTGTGAAGTGGGAGTAAGCATATGGACCATTTAGAGAAGTTTCTGACATTTGTCGAGCAGAGCCCGACCGCGTTTCAGGCGGTGGCGAATTTCCGGGAGGAACTGAGCCGGAAGGGATACCGGGAGCTGAAGGAAAAGGATCCGTGGATGGTGGATGAGGGCGGCAGATATTATGTCGTCCGGAACGATTCCGCGATCATTGCCTTTCAGGTGCCGGGAAGCGGATTTTCGCCCTTCCGGATTGCCGCGGCTCACAGCGACTCGCCGGCGTTCAAGCTGAAGCCTCATTTTGAGGAAGAGGTCGAGGGCGCGTATGTGCGGCTGAATGTCGAGAAATACGGTGGAATGATCATGAGCACATGGCTGGATCGTCCGCTGAGCATCGCGGGGCGGCTGGTCGTCCGCGAAGGGGACGGGATCGCCGTGAAGCTGGTGAACCTGGACCGGGACGCGGTGCTGATTCCGAACATGCCGATCCATTTCAACCGGCAGATCAATGACGGGTACAGCTGGAATCCGCAGGTGGATCTCCTGCCCCTGTACGGGGGGAACGGGAGCGCGGGCAAGCTGATGGAAGAGCTGGCCGCGGCCGCGGGCGTCGAGAAGGACAGGATTATTTCCCATGATTTGTTCCTGTACAGCCGTCAGCCGGCGAGTGTGTGGGGCGCGGATGACGCGTTCTTCTCCTGCCAGCGGATTGACGATCTGGAGTGCGCGTGGGGCGCGATGACCGCCCTGATGGAGAGCGAGGCGCGGGACACGGTCAACGTGTGCGCGATTTTTGACAACGAGGAGGTCGGGTCGCTGAGCCGGCAGGGCGCGGACTCGAACTTTCTGTACGACACGCTGACGCGGCTCGGGTTCGCGCTGGGCGCGAGCGACGGGGAAATCCGCGCGGCGATGGCGGACGGATTCATGGTGTCCGCGGATAACGCGCACGCCGTGCATCCGAACCACCCGGAGAAGTACGACAAGCAGAACCGGGTGTACATGAACCGCGGGATTGTGATCAAGCACAATTCGAATCAGAAGTACACGACGGACGCGGTGTCCGACGCGGTGTTCACGCTGGTGTGCGAGCGGGCCGGGGTGCCGGTGCAGCATTTTTCCAACCGGAGCGACATTCCGGGCGGGAGCACGCTGGGAAATCTGAGCGGGGCGCATGTGTCCATGAGCTCGGTGGATATCGGGCTGGCGCAGCTGGCGATGCACAGCATCTGCGAGACGGCGGGGACGAAGGATCTGGAAGATCTGGTCAAGGCTTTGAAATATTATTGGGAAGAAGAGAAATGAAAACCAAATGGTTCAGACTCCTGGCGATGGTGCTGTGCCTGGGAATGATGATTCCGGCGCTGGCGGAGGAGGACGAGGTCGACATTGAGGAGATCGTGGAAAGCGTGATGCTTGATGACGACAACGAAGAGATTCCGCTGGAGGAAACGGAGGAAAGTGACACGGTGGTCAATGAAGCCCGGGAGGACTTCATTGAGCGGATCATCGCGTTGGGAAAGAAACTGTACGACGAGGCGGGCGGCAAGCGGAAGCGCGCGCATTATGCCTCGGACATTTATGTGTGCAAGAACTTCACGGTGTATCTGTTCCGGCAGAACCGGGATGATTTCCGGATGGCGGAATACCCGGATGTGGAGCTCGTGATTCCGAACAACCTGCCGGCGAAACAGTGTAAGCCGTATGCCTACGGATTCCTGTGGGAGGACATTCCGGCGGAGAAGGGGAATCCCTTCGAGGTGGCGGCCCAGTTCATCTATGACTCCGATCTGACGCAGGAGGAGAACATGGAGCTGGCGATGGAATTCATGCGGCAGGCGCAGCGGGGCGACTATTTCCAGATGTCCGCGAAATATGAATACGGCACGGGCGCGCACAGCGCGATCATGCTGGGGTACGACGCGGAGACGGACGAGATTCACTGGATGGACAGCAATATGCGCGGGGGTAAGATTGACGGGATCCGCTACGGCTTGGTGCAGTACGACGAGGTGAAGAGCGTCGAGTGGTGGGCGTCGACTTTCTGCCATAAGAAGCGCGGGGCGACGCTGTATCGCCTGCGGGATGATATCATCTACAAGGAGGGCGCGGGGCAGTGAAACGGATTTGGGCGATCGTGATGCTTTTGACGATGCTGACGGGATGCGTCTGCGCGGAAAGCGCGGAGACGGCGGAGCCGGAAGAAATCAGCATGACGGACGCGGCGGAAGAAGCCGCGCCGGAAGTGACCGAGGAGCCCGAGGAAGAAAATGTGCTGCCGCCGGAGGACGAGAGCAAGATTTTTACTTTTTCCCTGATCGGGGACTGCACGGTGGGTGAGCAGGTGCAGCATCAGGGATACCAGAGCGGGTACACCTACAAGATTTCCCAGGCGGGGCTGGATTATCCCTTCAGCCTGGTGGCGGATATGTTCGCGAAGGACGATCTGACCGTGGCGAACTGCGAAGGGTGCCTGACGAACTACAAGGTGACGAAGAAGCAGGTGATGGCGCTGATTGCCCCGCCGGAATTCGCCGAGGTGTTCAAGCTCGGGAATGTGGATGTGTGCAACCTGGCGAACAACCACGCCAAGGACTTCGGAAACCGCGGCCAGCAGGAGACGGCCGAAAACCTGGAGGCGCTCGGGATCGGTGTGTTCTACGACGATGTGACGTGGACCACGGAGGTCAAGGGCGTGAAGATCGGGTTTGTGGGATTCACCTACCCGATGTACGAAAGCAAACTGAAGAAATATACGGAGGCCCTGCAGAAACTGCGGGACGAGGGCTGCGGGTTTGTCGTGGCCAGCGCGCACTGGGGTCGGGAAACATATTACGACCTGGACGCGAACCAGAAATACGCCGTGAAGCTGATTGACGCCGGGTTCGACATGGTGTACGGGCACGGGTCGCATACCTGCCAGATGATCCGGTGGTACAAGGGAAAGGTCATTTTTTACAGCCTGAGCAATTTCACCTTCGGCGCGAACTCCAAGCCGAAGGATGATGATACCGTGGTGGTCCAGATCCGGTACGACATTCAGGACGACGGGACCATGACCGCGCGGGACATGACCGCGATTCCGTTCAAGATGGCGTACGAAGGGGACTTCCGCCCGTATCCGATTGAGGATCAGGAAGGGAAGGAGCGGGTGTGGACGAAGCTGTATCAGAACGGGTATCCGAAGGCGAAGAAATCGCCGGCGCCGAGTCTGCCGGAGTCTTTCCTGACGACCGGGTATGTGGATTTCAGAGAGCTTGAGATTACGGAAGAGTGATAAGGGGGGCTTTCCGGTCGCCCCCCTTAGACCCCCTTCGGTGACAACATTTTATTTGATGTGGATTTCAGGGAATTTGAGATTACGGAAGAGTGATATGAAAAAGAAGGAAGAGAGAGCCAGGAAACCGTTTGATCCGGTGCGGCTGAAGGACCGGCCGGGATTCGGGACGCGCGGCATGCGGTGGGTGTATCGGATTTTGTACCCGTTTTTCCACTGCCGGGTGAGGATTTCGAAAGAAATGCGGGAGCGCGAGGAACCGGTGGTGTTCATCGCGAACCATTACAACGTGTTCGGGCCGGCGAGCTTCGTGCTGAGCATGAAGGCGAGGTTCCGGGCGTGGATCAATGAAGAGCTGGTGTCGGCGGAGACCGCGGAGACCAATCTTCAGCCCGGATTGAAGCAGATGTTTCCTTTCCTCGGGGAGAAGGCGGTCGCGTGGCTGAGCAAGAATCTGGCGAAGCTGGCGGCGACGGTGCTGACGCGGTTCGGCGTGATTCCCGTGGACCGGAACCAGCCGAGCAAACTGATTACGACCATGCGGCAGAGCGTGCAGGCACTGGAGGAAGGCGAGAATCTGGTGATTTTCCCGGAGGTGGGGCTGCCCGAATACTCGCTGACGTCCGTGACGCCGTTTTTCGCGGGATTCGCGACGCTGGGGCGGCTGTACTGGCGGAAGACCGGAAAGACGCTGCAGTTCTGCCCGTGCTATATTGATGAACAGCATCATTTGATCCGGCTGGGAGAATTGGTGACATACAACCCGGAGGCGGCGGACATTACGGAGGAAACGAATCGCGTGTCCGACGAGCTGAACGCGAAAATCCGGGAAATGGCGGATGAAAACCGCGGGGTGGAAAAGGAAAAGACGACGCCGGTGCGGCAGACGGTGCTGGTGCTCTGCAATCTGCTGCGGACGGTGCTGCTGATTCCGCTGGTGACGATGCTCGGCATCGGGAATCTGAAGATGATTCTGCTGTTTTATGCGATCAGCGAGGCGCTGCGGATTGTATTCGGCGTGGCGCAGAGCGCGTACGCGTCCTCAAACCGCATGGCGTTTCTGTATTCCCACGGGATCGGGATTTTGACGGATATCGCGGTGGTGACGTATCTGTGCGCGACGGGGAACCGGCTGCATCCGATTTTGTGGGTGCTGGTCGGGAGCGGCGTGGTGATCCTTTTCAGCAATATCTGGGCGGGATTCCATTTCAGAAGATGCGCGGGAGTGAATTATTTTGATACGCTGAGCGCGAATCTTTTGTGCCTCATCAATATGAAGCATTTGCTGGATATTCCGCTGCTGCCGATGGCGATGCTGGTGCTGATGATCGCGGAGCTGGCGTTCATGGTGTGCTCGGCGGGGTTCGCGGTGGCGTTCAACGCGAGAATCGGACTGGAGGACAGGGAGTAGTCGGAGAAACAGCCGGGAAAAGGGAGTGAGAGAAGTTGGCAAAGCTGATTATGGCGTACTGGGATTGCCCGGTGTGCGGAAGCAAGGGCATTGCGGGCAATGTGATGAATTGTCCGACCTGCGGGCGCGCGAGGGGCGATGTCCAGTTCTACATGAAGGAAGGTGAAGCCGCGCGGGAAGAGGATGAGCGGCAGGACCTTGAGTACTTGAGTGATGAGCAGGCGCAGGAGATGGGCGATCAGCCGGACTGGTACTGCAGCTTTTGCAACTCTCTGAACAAGAACGGCGCGGAGGTCTGTGCCAACTGCGGCGCGAGCCGGAAGGACTCCGAAAGCAATTATTTTGATCAGCTGCGGAAAAAGCAGGAGGCGGAGCGGGCCGAGCAGGCGGCTCAGCCGCACGCGACCGTGAAGACGAAAAAGAGTTACAAGGGCCTGATTATTTTCCTGCTGATTCTGGCGGCGATGTTCCTGCTTTTCAGGTATATGAGCGGGAGTGATACCGAAAAGGGGCTGGAAGTAACCGGGGTGGCGTGGGAACGCTCCATTCCGATTGAAGAGAATATTGAGTACGACGAAACCGGATGGTCCCTGCCGAGCGGCGCGACGCTGAAGAACTCCTATCAGGCGATTCAGTACTATGACACGGTGCTGGATCACTACGAGGAGGTGGAGGTGCAGCGGTCGCGGGAGGTGCTGGACCATTACGAGACTTACTACACCTACGAGGACAACGGGAACGGGACATACAGCGAGGTGGAGCACGAGCGGCCGGTGTATGAGACCGAGTATTATACCGAGACGGTGTCGCAGCCGGTGTATGTGTCCGTGCCGAGGTACGGGACGAAGTACGAGTATTCCGTGTGGCGGTGGACCACGACGCGGAAGGTGACCGCGAGCGGGACGGATCATGAGCCGGTGTGGCCGGAGCTTGACCTGAAGGAGAACGAGCGGGAAGGCTCGCCGCGGCAGGAGAATTACCTCTTTATGACGGTGAACGAGAAAGGCGCGACGTCGAAATGGGTGACCGCGGCGGAGACCTGGGATCAGATTCAGGTCGGAAACCGGCTGTCGATCACCACGCCGCGGGCAGGCGGCGCCGCGTACATCACGGATGATAACGGGAATGCCGTCGCGGCGGTGTACAGGACTTACTGATGAGTATGTAGTTCAGTTGTGGCAAGCGAAGCGCAGACAGAACTGATTACGGAATACCATGCTACAGCCGTCCGCGATCCACAAACGAAGTGAAGTGGGAGCGGCTAACGGCGATCGCATGAGTATGTAGTTCAGTTGTGGCAAGCGAAGCGCAGACAGAACTGATTACGGAGTGCCATGCGAGAGTTGTCCGCGATTGGTGAGCGAAGCGAGAACAGAGCGGGCAACAACGGACCGCTGAGGGTAAAAATATGGAAGATGTGAAGATCCCGGAGGGCGAGGAACTGCAGGAAGCGAACAAGAAGGCTTACCGGGTGTATCAGGACAATATCCGGGCGGTGGACCCGATGGTGTACGAGCTGACGAAGGGCGCGAGAAGCGGCGTGAGTGAGAAGGAGCTGCTGAAGATCGCGCTGGAGGCTCTGGAAAAATGCAAGGTGGAGTGAAATGCCGAAAGTATTGTTGTATAATATCCGGGACGAAGGAAAGCGGAAAAAGCTGAAGAGCATGCTGTTTGCCCTGAGGGTATCAAGCCGCGAGATCGCCCCGGAGGAGCAGGGAATGACCCTGAAAGACTTGCTCAAAGGCATGGAAGATGCGGAAAGAAAGGCGACCATCCCGTTCACCGATGAGATGATGGTCATGGAGGGCTTGAACCCGCGGACGTTCAACACACTGCTGGACGGTATGCGGGCGAAGGGCATCCGGATTCCGCTGAAGGCTGTGGTGACGGAACATAATATGATGTGGACCTCCGCGGAACTGAGGGATGAGCTGGTGAAGGAACATGAGGCGATGTTACAAGGGAAGCGCGCTCATGAAGAATAAGAAAGAAGGCAACAAAAATGGCGAAAAAGACGAGCAAACGGGAAAGACAGAAGAAGTTTGACGAGGTGTACGAGAAGACGCTGAAGTGGATCGGGATTGTGCTGGCCGCGGCGCTGGCGGTGTGGCTGATTTTCATCGCGGGACGCGCGGTGTATTACGGACTGCGGCTGGACGGGGCGCTGAAGTATTCCGACGGCGTGGTGGAGGCCGCGGAAAATGATCTGTACGACAATGTCGGGAGCGCGAGCAGCCCGCGGTTCTATAAGTACGGCGAGGTGGGCGAGCTGGAAGGCTGGACGCGCACGGTTGCCGGATGGCGCGGTGTGACGAACGGCGTGCCGGAGGGTTCCGATTTCCTGTATACGCCGTCGGACGATCCGGACAGCCGGACGAAGATTTATATCTGTGTTGCGAACGGGACGTATCTGGAGCTGGCGGAGAATATCGCGAACGGCGGCAGCATGGTCGCGGACGATCCGTCCGAGCTGGTGACCGGGGAGATTGACGGGCACAAGACCGCGTCGGTGACCTACACTTATGAGAACACGCTGTATGACGATGACGGCAACGCGCTGGAGGAGACCGAGACGATCTATGACGCGCTGACCTATATCGAGGCGGGGGACAAGTCGATCATGGTGAACGTGTATTCCACCGATGAGGACGCCGTGAACGCTGTGAAGGACGAAGCGCCGAAGCTGGTCACGGTGACCCGGTAATTTGAGCCGGACATGAATTGAACAGACCAGTTTTATAGTAAAGAGGATGACAGACAAGTCATCCGCTTAGAACGACCATAAACCCAATAAAATCAATGATTTG
>Ga0065709_1029286_pt1 | contig 38728 bp, 30 predicted proteins | sample Hoacrofraction14_2_FD_59096 | JGI IMG/M metagenome (GOLD analysis project Ga0065709, IMG submission 59096) | Hoatzin crop microbial communities from Cojedes, Venezuela, sample from fiber fraction 14 v1 | ecosystem: Host-associated > Birds > Digestive system > Esophagus > Crop | place: Venezuela...
CTCTTCCTCAACAGCCTTGGCTACCACGCCTTCGTGCTCAAGTACTCAACGTACTTCGGTAGCCGCAGGCCCGAGCCGGACGAGCGTGTCACCGTGCGAGGCGAGACCGTCCACCCTGCCCCCCCCTGCTGGACCTCGGTCGCGCCATGCTCTATGTGCGCGAGCATGCGGACGAATGGAACGTGGACCCCGAGCGCATCCTCGTCTGCGGCTTCTCGGCAGGAGGCCACAATGCGGCCATGCTTGCGACCTGCTACAGCAAGCCGTACCTTACCAAGGCCCTGCATACGACACCCCAGATGCTCCGCCCCGCTGGCGCCATCCTCAGCTACCCCGTGACGGACTTCACCCTGCAGAAGGACGAGACCGAGGCCCAGCGGGCGGCCAACCGCGAGTTTCTTCTCACCTACCTGGGAACGAGCGAACCCACGGACGAGCTCCTGCAAGAGGTGGCCACGCACGCCAGGTGAGCCCCGCCACGCCACCCTGCTTTGTGTGGACCACCTCGGAGGACGCCACGGTCGCGCCCGCCAACAGCCTTGCCTTCGCAAGCGCCTGTGCCGCGGCCGGCGTGCCCTTCGAGCTCCATGTGTTCGAGAAGGACCCGCACGGACTCTCGCTCGCCACAAAGGCAAGCGCCCGTGAGGGGCGTCACCTCTCGGCAGACGTCACCCGCTGGACCGAGCTTCTGTCCACCTGGCTGCAGGCCCGCTATCCCCTCGTCTAGAGATGCGGCCGAGCATCCTTCCGGACCACGTCCAAAGAACGCGACGACACGCGACGACACGATAGGAGATACCATGAGCGCAAACGCATTCCCCGACGGCTTCCTCTGGGGCGGCGCCACCGCGGCCAACCAGTTCGAGGGAGGCTGGGACGCCGACGGGCGCGGTCCCAGCATCGACGACCACATCACAGGCGGCAGCTTCGAGCACCCACGCGAGATCACGCTGGACATCGACCCTAACACGCTCTACCCCAACCACGACGGCATCGATTTCTACCACCACTTTGAGGAGGACATCGCACTCTTTGCCCAGATGGGCTTCAAGGTGTTCCGCATGTCCATCAGCTGGAGCCGCATCTTCCCCAACGGCGACGACGCTGAACCCAACGAGGCCGGCCTCGCCTTCTATGACCGCGTCTTCGACTGCCTGCATGCGCACGGCATCGAGCCCATGGTCACGCTCTCGCACTACGAGATGCCCTACTCGCTCGTCGAGCGCCTCAACGGCTGGGAGAGCCGCCAGATGGTCGACATCTTCGAGCGCTACTGCGCCACGGTCTTCGAGCGCTACCAGGACAAGGTGCGCCTCTGGATCACCTTCAACGAGATCAACAACGGCCTCACCGACATGGGCAGCGCGCTCGAGACGGGCCTGGTGCGGGGCTATGCCGGTCCCATGACGGGTATCCAGACCACGGCCCAGCAGCGCTTCCAGGCCATGCATCACCAGCTCGTGGCCTCGGCCAAGGTGGTTCTTCTCGCCCATGAGCGCTACCCGCACTTCCACTTCGGCGACATGAACCTCTTCATCCTCTCGTACGCCGCAACATGCGACCCAGCCGACGCGCTCAAGTGCCAGAAGGAGATGGACTTCACCAATTGGTACTGCTCGGACGTGCAGGTGCGAGGCGCCTACCCCGCCTTCGCAAAGCGCCTGTGGGAGGAGCAGGGCGTCGAGCTCGTCATGGAGGACGGTGACGAGGAGCTGCTGCGTGCCGGCACCGTGGACTTCTACACACTGTCGTACTACATGTCCAACGTCGTGGGCACGCACGACGTCAAGATGACGGCCGGCAACATGACCTTTGGCGGCGAGAACCCCTACCTCAAGAAGAGCGAGTGGGGCTGGCAGGTCGACCCCACAGGTCTGCACATCGCGCTCAACCAGATCTACGAGCGCTACCAGGTGCCCATCATGGTCGTCGAGAACGGCCTGGGCGCCCGCGACGTGGTGGAGGAGGACGGAAGCATCCACGACCAGTACCGCATCGACTACCTGCGCCAGCACGTGGAGGCCATGCGCGAGGCCGTGGCCGATGGCGTTGACCTGCGCGGCTACACCTGGTGGGGCCCCATCGACCTGGTCTCCGCCGGCACGGGAGAGATGCGCAAGCGCTATGGGTTCATCCACGTGGACAAGTACGACGACGGCTCCGGCACCTACGAGCGCCGTCGCAAGGACAGCTTCTTCTATTACCAGAAGGTCATCGCCTCCAACGGCGAGGACCTCGACTAGCAGGCACAGCGGCTACGGCCGCCAGAAGAAAGGAAGCATCGTGGGACTGTTTGACAAGCTCTTTGGTAAGGCCGAGGAGAAGGCCGCCAGTACCACGCCCGCGGCCGTCGAGGCACAGGGCGGCGAGGGCGTGCTCTGCGCGCCGGCATCCGGCAGGGTTGCCCCCATGGAGGACTCCCCTGACCCCGTCTTCAGCAGCAAGGCGATGGGCGATGGCTGCGTCGTCTTCCCCGACGGCGAGGTCGTCTATGCGCCCGTCACGGGCACCGTGGCCGCGGCGATGCCCCACGCCATCGGCATCACGGGCGATGACGGCACCGAGGCCCTCGTCCACGTGGGCGTGGACACGGTGAGCATGAACGGCAAGGGCTTTACGCTGCATGTGGCCCAGGGCGACCATGTTGCCGCCGGCCAGCCGCTCGTGAGCTTTTCGCGCAAGGCCATCGCCGACGCGGGCTACATCGACTGCATCATGCTCATCGTGACCAACACCGACGCCTTTGCGTCTGTGAACCTCGTTGCCGAGGGCAACGTCACCGCCGGCCAGAAGGTCGTGGAGTGCACCAAGGCATAGCCTGGGATTCGATAGGTTTGGCCGATGACGGCGGGATGGGACCCAAGTCCTGTTCCGCCGTCACTTCTCGCTGGCGCGTCGTGCCGACCTGCTGAAGGCGCGGATGTACTCGACGCCGCTGTCGAGGTCGTGCAGCAGCAGCTGCGTGATGATCTCCATGACGAGGTTGAGCGAGTTGTGCGAGAGCACCACGCCCTCGGCGAGGAGCTGGTCGCGCACGCTCACGCAGAGCACATGGTCGGCGCGCTGTGCCAGGGGGGAGGCGGCGTCGGAGGTCAGGAGCACCGTTGGGATGGCGCCGTCCTGCGCGGTGTCCATGATGGACGAGAGGCGCCGCGACTTGCCCGAGTTCGAGACAAAGACGATGCAGTCCTGCCCCGAAAGCAGCATGGCCATCGTCGATGCGGCATCCGAGGTGCCAAGGGCCACGGCCCTGATGCCCACATGTGTGAGCTTGACGGCGACCATCTGGGCAAACTCGAGTGAGGTGCCCACGCCCACGACCATGACCGTGGCGCTGCGCTGGATGAGGCGCGCCACGTGCGCCAGCTCGTCCATGTCGAGCCCGGCCACCGTGTCGTCGATCTCCTCCTTCTTGCGCTCCGCGATGAAGCGCGCCGAGCCGGCCACGTCGTCAAACGAGATTCCCGAGGCCTCCTCGCCCGTGTTCTGCCGCGCGGTCTCCTCGCGCGCGAGGGCAACCCTGAGCTGGGAGTACGAGTCGTAGCCAAGGCTTCGCACAAAGCGCGAGACCGTGGTGTTGGAGGTGCCCGACAGCTTGGCCACCTCGCTGGCCATGAGCGAGCTCACCTGCTCGGTGCCGCCAAGGATGAAGTCGGCGATCTTGCGCTCGGCCTCCGACAGATGGTCATACGCAGAGAGGATGGCGGCGGTCACCGTGGTCTCTTGGGACATGATTCCTCCAAAGGGGTTACTGACTAAAAATCAATATCAGGATAGCACCACGCTCACGGCTGCAAGGCGATCATGCCCCGCTTATGAGGCATTCTCCGAATCAGCATCGCCCGTCTCGCCTGAGGAGTCATCGACAGCGACGTCCGCATCGCCCGTCTCGCCCGTAGGGCCATCGTCGGACACATCGTCCGTCCCGTCATCGGTCGCCGCCGTGGTGGGAAGCGCAAGGCCCACGTCGTTGTCCTCGCCAAAGAGGTAGGCGTAGTAGTCGGTGTCCACCACGTTGCCGCTGAAGGTCAGCTTGTTCTGGACAATGGTGTTGATCTCCTCGACGTAGGCGTCGTCGGCCTCATAGCCGTCGTTGGGATAGAAGACCTGCTCCTCGGCATCATAGTTGCCACGCACCGTCATCCAGCTGCCGGTATTCCAGAAGACGAGCGCCTCCTGCTCGCTGAAGACGTCACGGCCCACCAGCAGACGCGAGTCGTACTCCAGGCCAAAGAGGTTCGACAGCGTGGGCACCACGTCCAGGCTCGACGTGGGCTCCGAGACCTCCACGGTCAGGTCGCCGTCCTCGTTCTCCAGGCAGCCCGACCAGATGATGAGCGCATTGTGGTCGTTCTCCCACGGGTGGTCGATGCTGTCAACGCCATAGAGCTCGAGCAGGTAGTTCTGGTCGTTGCCCCACGCAGCGGACTCGTCCAGGCCGTAAGGGTAGTGGTCGGCCGTGAGCACGATGACGGTGTCGTCGGCGATACCGGCATCCTCGAGCATCTGCACGAGCTCGGTCAGGGCATCCTCAAGGTGCAGCTGATAGGCAAGGTACGCCTGGACCGTCTGTGAGTAGGTGTCGCCAAAGACCTCCTGAACCCGCTCGAGGTAGCCGTCCTGCGCCGCAGCGCCGTCCGCCGTGTAGGGCGCATGCCCGCTCACCGTCATGTAATAGATGCTGAAGGGCTGCTTGTCCACGTAGGTCGCCGCCGTCGTGGGCAGCATCACCTCGTCGCCCGCCCAGGCGGTCAGCGTGATGTTCTCGAGCGCGTTGTCGGAATCGCCCTCCGCCTCGGCACCAGAGCCCGCCACATAGCCCAGGAAGTTCTCGTAGCCCAGGTAGGTATGCGTGACGTCGCGGTCATAGTAGTTGTACGAGCCATTGTGGTAGGCGATGTTGTAGTAGTCGAGGCGCTGCAGCTGGTTGCCCAGCGTGAAGTAGTTGTTGTGGCCCACGATCTCCTGCATCGTCTCGACGGCGTCCAAGGGCGCCAGGCCCATCAGAAACGAGAACTCGCCCGTGGATGTGGAACCGCCCCAGCTGGGCTGCATGTAGTTTGAGAAGTAGAACCCGTTGTGCTGCAGGCGGTAGAGCGTGGGCGTGAGCTCCTCGCTGATGACGCTGTCCGAGAACGCCTCCGCACAGATGAGGATGAGGTTCTTGCCCTCGAAGAGCCCCGTGTACTCATTCTTCGCGGATGGCGTGAGCGACTGCACGTAGGCGTCCAGCCGCAGGATCGTCTTGTCGGTCGTCCCCTCCTCCAGGGCGTCGAAGTCGATGTCCATGGCGTTGTCGCCCTCGGTCACCGTACGCACCTCGGCATCCTCGTCGATCATGATCGACGTGGCCGCATCGTTGCCAAAGAGCCGGTAGCGAAGGTCCAAACAGGACGACGTGACCAGGCCAAAGGTCCTTGTCGCCGTGTCAAAGCCATACTGGCTCCCCCATGTGGTGGCATAGGCTCCATGGCTGGCGAGAAGGGCAAGCGCGAGGGTGGCGACGATGCCGCCTGCCGTCACCTTGGCGGAGCGCCTGCGCGCGAGACGGCCTGGGCGCACCAGGCGCGGGGCCAACAGGAAGTACGCTGCCGGTGGTAGTGCAAAGACCGCGATCTTGAGCACGTCTCCCAGGATGGTCGCCACCACGGCGCCGCCAAAGTCGGCGGCCACGTCCCTCGCCCCAGTGAGGATGTCGCCAGCGCTCATGTACGTCTTGAAGGCGCCGTAGATCATGGACTCGGCTACGAAGGCGACGGCCGCCACGACCATGATGACCAACGTCATGCGATAGATGGTCCGCCCCCTGAAGAACGAGCAGAGGCCGCTTATGAGCGTGCCGGCTGCCAGGGCAAACAGCACGGGGTAGAAGCTGATGGCACGTCCGGCGCAGAACGCGCGCAGCAGCAGCTCGTCCAAGACCAATGCCATCGGGAGGACGGCCAGATGCACCAGAGCCATGCGACGCAGGTGCGCCCTTCTCCCCGACTGACGGGCCTTGGACGATGCGCGCGCGGCAAAGCGCTCGGCGACGATGCTGATGAGCTCTTGGAGGTCTGGCACGGGCTATGGCTCGCAATCTGCTGTGTTTGAGGAACGTCGAGCCAACTATACCGCGGTGAGACGTACGTGCGGGCCCGCGATGCGGAAACGTCATGTGCGAGAAACGCAAGTGCCCGCCCGTCGCTAGAGGGCATCCTCCCCCACGCTCACCTGCCGGTATGGCACGCCACAGTCGCCTAGGATGCGCTTGCTGATGAGGTTGCCCTCGGTGCCGTCGTACTTGTCGCTGAGGTAGACCACCTCGCCGATGCCCACCTGCACGAGGAACTTGGCGCACTCGTGGCAGGGGAAGAGCGTCACGTACACGGTGGCACCGCGCATGTCCTTGAGCGAGCCGCGGTAGTTGAGGATGGCGTTGGCCTCGGCATGCACCACGTAGCTGTGCTTGTCGGTGAGCGGGTTGTCGGTCGTGGCCCAGGGGAAGTCATCGTCGTTGAGACCGGCCGGCGTGCCGTTGTACCCCACGCTCAGGATGCGGTTTTCGGTGTCGGCGATGCAGGCCCCCACCTGCGTGTTGGGGTCCTTACTCCTGAGCGCCGCCGCCATGGCGACGCGCATGAAGAACTCGTCCCAGCTGATGGCACCCTCGCGCTTGCTCGTCATCATGACCTCCGTCCCGTGTGCTACCTGCACCATGCCCCAACCCGCGCGTTTGCGCAAGTGGCAGACGGCAGACGAGCGACCGGCCCTTCTCGCCCGGCGTGCACTATCGGCCTCGGTCGGCCCCCGGTGGACCGATTTGCCCCGCTTGTGCACAGACTGCATAACCATCACGTTGGTAAGATGGACGCATGGCAAGCACAAGGGGCGAGAGGGGCAGTCATGGCAGAGACCAGACCGTACGTACCGTGGGAGCAGATCGGCAACTTCATGGTCGACGCCTTCGTTGGCTACGGCGTGCCCCGCGAGGACGCCGTCATCTGCGCAGACGTCCTCATGGAGAGCGACCGCCGCGGCATCGAGAGCCACGGCTGCAACCGCTTCAAGCCCATCTACCTCGACCGCATCAAGCGCGGCACGCTCCTGCCCGTCACCAATGCCGAGGTGGTCAAAGAGACGCCCACGACCGTCGTCATGGACGCGCATGACGGCATGGGCATGGTCGCCAGCCACAAGATGATGACGATGCTCATCGCCAAGGCAAAGGAGTATGGCATGGCCGGCGGCGCCGTCAGGAACTCCACGCACTACGGCATCGCCGGCTACTGGACGACGATGGCAAGCGACGCCGGACTCATCGGCGTCACCGGCACCAATGCGCGCCCCTCCATCGCACCGACCCTCGGCGTCGAGAACATGCTGGGAACCAACCCGCTCACCGTGAGCCTCCCCACCGACGAGGAGTTTCCCTTCTGCCTGGACTGCGCCACCTCCATCGTGCAGCGCGGCAAGATCGAGTACTACGCGCGCGAGGGCAAGCCGACGCCTGCTGGCCAGGTCATCGCCCACGATGGCTCCACGATGACCGACAGCGAGCAGATCCTCCAGGCGCTCGTGGACGGCACGGCGGCGCTCTGCCCCCTGGGCGGGCCCGGCGAGGACATGGCCGGCTACAAGGGCTATGGCTACGCCACCATCGTCGAGGTCCTCAGCGCCGCACTCGCCGGCGGCGAGTTCATGAAGGCCCTCACGGGCGTGGCCCCCGACGGCAGCCCGCAGATGTACCACTTGGGCCACTTCTTCTTTGTGGTGGATCCCGAGGCATTCTGCGGCCTCGACACCTTCAAGAGGATCGCAGGCGACATCTGCCGGGCACTGCGTGCGTCGACCAAGGCGCCGGGCGAGGACCGCATCTACACGGCCGGCGAGAAAGAATGGCTCGTCTGGCAGGAGCGCAAGGACAAGGGCGTGCCCGTGGGCGAGGCGGTGCAGCAGGAGCTCTGCCAGGTGCGAGACGAGCTCGGCCTCCCCTACCGGTTTGCCTTCGAGGGATAGGGTTCGCATGAAGCTGCCAGACAACAAGCTCGTCCACACCATCAAGCACCTCCTTGGCCTCTACAAGCAGGAGGAGATTGACGTCTACGCCGCGTATGCCACGCTCTACATCCTCATGGCGCTCATGCCGCTTCTGATGCTCGTGATCGCCGTGGTCAACATGATGCCGTGGTTCTCGGCTAACGACCTCACCGAGATGCTCTTCAGCGTGCTGCCCGACCTCTCGCAGGTCAAGAGCATGTTCCTCGGCATCGTGTCGAACCTCAACGTGCAGTCTTCCGGCCTTCTGGCGAGCGTCGCCGCCCTCACGTCGCTGTGGTCGGCAAGCTCGGGCGTCTCGGCCATCCAGCGCGGCCTGCAGAAGGTCACCATCGGCGCCGAGGCGGGCAGGTTCGACAAGCCCAAGGCCGTCCTCTTCACCTTCCTCTTCATCATCATGGTGCTGGCGCTTCTGGTCTTTGGCGTCCTGGGCGACAGCATCCGCACGCTCTTGGTGAGCATCGGTGAGAGCTTTGGCATCGAGGAGCTCATGAGCCGCGTCTCGTCCATCATGCACGTGAGCAACATCTTCGTGCTGCTCTTTGCCGTGCTCGTCATCACGCTCATGTTCTGCTACCTGCCAGGCGGCAGGCGCACCATGAAAAGCCAGCTTCCCGGCGCCATTCTCACCATCGTGGCCTGGGTCGTCTTCACCGTGGTGTTCTCGTTCTTCATCTCGCGCTTCTGGAGCGCGTCTGCCATCTATGGCTCGCTCGCGGCGATCTTCCTCATGACCATGTGGCTGCGCTACATGCTCACCATCCTGTTTGTAGGCGCCGGCTACAACCAGATCGACGCCGTGGCCAAGCTGGGCCAGGACGGAGAAGAGCCCTCCGAGCACGACCTGCGCATCGCGAGTGCCATGACGGACGAGGCCCCTGCGGATGCGGAGGCCTCGAAGTAGTCACACAAGAAATAGCCGAGAAGGGCGGTGCGCTCGCAGCCCCTACGGCGCGAGCCTGAAGACGTCCTCTGCGTCGACGCCCAGGGCGACGGCCAGCCGGCGCGCCTCCCAGATGCTCATCTCGACCTTGCCGCCCAGCTTGCGGTCAAGGACGTCGATGGTGCAGCCCACGCGCGCCGCAAGCCCCTGGCGACTGAGCCCCGTCTGCTCCAGGCGCTGCATCACGAGCTCCTCGAGGTCTTCGATGGCGTCACTCCACGCAAGGTCCTTCTCGTCTGCATGCAAGGTCGCTTCGCGTGCCACGGCGCCTCTCCCCCTTGGGCCAAAAAAATCACTGACCGAAAGGTTGTAGCACGCAGACCATATCAAGACCGAATCACTGGCCATCCATTTCGTGATGCTTCGATGGAGTCCGCCCATACGCACGCTCGTCCATGTGGTCTATGATGGGTGGGTAAGATGCCACGTCGAGGGGCACCGTCCTTCCCGACGCTTCGTGCCATTGCAGAACAGGGGCTGCCATCGTGGACCAGAAGCTTGACATCCTGCTCGTCGACGACGAGCCACTCGCCCTCAGAAACCTCGAGATTGCCACGCAGCAGGCAGCACCCGCAGCTAGGCTGCATTGCGTCCGCTCGGCCCAGGACGCCCTCAACTGGGCGCAGTCAAACAACGTTGACGTGGCCATGCTCGACATCGACATGCCCAGGATGAACGGCCTGGAGCTGAGCTCGGCCCTGCAGGAGATCAACCCCAAGCTCAACGTCATCTTTGTCACCGCCCACCAGCACTACGCCCTGAGCGCGCACCGCGAGCACCCCAGCGGCTACCTGCTCAAGCCCGCGCAGGCGAGCGACATCGAGCACGAGCTCAACAACCTCAGGCACCCTGTGGAGCGTGCCACCAAGCCCATCCGCATCCAATGCTTTGGCCGCTTCGAGGTCTACCACGACGGCGAGCCCATCCTCTTTACCCGCAGCGCCGAGAAGGAGATCCTGGCCTACCTCGTTGACCTGCGCGGCGGCAGCGCCAGCGTGGGCGAGCTGGGCGGCATGCTCTGGGAGGACCCGGAGACCCGCGAGAAGCGCAAGAACTACCTGCGTGTGCTCATCAACGGCCTTAGGAAGACGCTCGAGGCACACGGGGGCGAGGACGTGCTCGTGAGGAAGCGCAACTACCTGGCCGTCAACCCGGCGGCCTTTGACTGCGACTTCTACGACTACCTCAACACGGGTGGGCGTGGCACAGAGTACCACGGCGAATACATGAGCCAGTACAGCTGGGCCGAGGGCACCAAGGCCACACTGGCTACGACGGCAGGCTAGGCACGACCATGGTGGGAACAATCGCCCTCTTCCACATCACCATGGAGATCTGGGGCTGCATACTCTGCCTCATCCTGCTCATCGCCTTTCTCTCCGGCCGCAGGCGAAACCATGCCACCGACCGCTGCGTCATCCTCACGCTCGTCTTCACGATCGTCCTTCTCGCCAACGACTCGCTGGCCTGGTACTTCAGGGGAAACACCACGGAGCTTGGCTGGCGCATGGTGCGCATCAGCAACTACTGGACCTTCATCGCGGGTTTCATGCTCGTCGCCGTGGTTGCGGTCTACGCCTCGATTGCCATAGAGACCGAGAAGGGCGATGCCGGCCACCTGGCCCCCATCGCGACGACGCTCGCACTTGCGGCCATCGTGCTCGTGACGGTCAACATCTTCGTGCCCTTCATCTATGACTTCGACGACCAGAACCGCTACTTCCGCCTGGCGGGCTACGGGCCTGTCGCGGGACTGCAGATCATTGTCATGTTCCTCATCGTCGTGACCACCCTTAGGAATCGCCAGTGCCTGCCCAAGACGCTGCTCGCGGCACTCCTGTCGTGCTGTATCCTGCCACTTCTGGCCGTCATCATCCAGGTCTTCGTCTATGGCTACTCGTTCATCAACGTGGCCGTGACCATCTCGATCATCGTGTTCTTTGCCGTCAACGAGATCGAGGGCGTCCGCCGGATGGCCATGCAGGAGCAGCGCATCCGCGAGATGGACTTCGCCATCCTGCGCTCGCAGATCCAGCCTCACTTCCTCTTCAACAGCCTCGCCAGCATCCAGGCCCTCACCAAGGACGATCCCGACGAGGCCTACCGCGCCATCGGCGACTTCTCGAGCTTCCTGCGCGGTAGCATGAACGTGCTCACGTCCTACGGGCTCATCTCGGTCACGAGCGAGCTGCAGACCGTCCGTGGCTACCTTGCCATGGAGGAGCGCCGCTTTGGCACGGACCGCCTGACGACCGTCATCGATGCCGCCGACACCTGCTTCATGCTGCCCGCCTTCAGCATCCAGACGCTCGTGGAGAATGCCGTGCGCCACGGCATTCTGCAGAAGGACGGCCCGGGCACCATCACCGTGCAGACGCGGAAGGTCTCAAACGCGCATGTCGTCCGCATCATCGATGACGGTGTGGGCTTTGGCCCGGCAAGCGTCGCTTACAGCGACGAGAACACCCACATCGGCATCCGCAACACCCGCAAGCGCATCGAGGAGCTCTGCGGTGGCACGCTGGACATCACAAGCGAGCCCGGCGTGGGCACCACGGTCACGTTGACGCTTCCGGTGGACGGAGCGGCGGACTGGACCGAAGACCTATTGATCGAGCAGTCCCTTGATCGTGGCTAGGAGCACGTCGACGTCGATGGGCTTGGCCACGTGCGCGTCCATGCCGGCGGCGGTTGCGGCGCGACGGTCCTCCTCAAAGGCGTTCGCCGTCATCGCGATGATGGGCACGTTGGCACGACGCTCGTCTGGCAGCTCACGAATCTGTCGCGTGGCCTCGTAGCCGTCCATGCGCGGCATCTGGATGTCCATGAGGACGACGTCGTAGTGCCCAGGCGCGGCATCCGCCACGGCCCGCACCGCCACGTCGCCGTCGTCGGCCACGTCCACCTCGAAGCGCGCCGTCTCGAGGATGGCGCGGGCGATCTCCTGGTTGAGCGCGTTGTCCTCCACCAGAAGGGCACGGTGCCCCTCGAAGGTGGGCCGCTCGTCCAACGCGCTGACGCCGCCCTCGCCCTGTTGTGAGACGGCTGCCGCGGCCGCCGCATCTGCCACCTCGAGGCGCAGCGTCACCGTAAACGTCGTGCCCTTGCCTACCGTGCTCGCCACGTCGATGGTACCGCCCATCAAATCGACGATGTTCTTGGTGATGGGCATGCCCAGGCCCGTGCCCTGGATGCCGCTCACCGTGCTCGTGCGCTCGCGCTCGAAGGGCACGAAGATCTTCTCGAGGAACTCCTCGCTCATGCCAATGCCCGTGTCGCTCACGCGGATCTCGTACAGCGCACTGCCATGCATCCGCAGCTGCGGCTGCGAGAAGGTTACCCGCACCTCGCCGCCCTCGTCGGTGAACTTGATAGCATTGCCCACGAGGTTGAGCAGCACCTGGTTGAGCCGCAGCCGGTCGCAGACCACCACGTCGTCGACGATGCCCGTCTCCTCCACCACGAGCTCAAGCCCGTGCGCCTGGGCGTCGGCCTGGATGATGGTCCGCAGGTTCTCGGCCGTGGCGTGGATGCTCATGGGCTCCATCTCGAGCGTCACGGCGTCGGACTCGATCTTGCTCATGTCGAGCACCGAGTTGATGAGCGAGAGCAGGTGCTGGCTCGAGGCCTGGATCTTGTGCAGGTCGCTCCTGGCGTGCTCGGGGTCGTCGAGGTGCTCCTCGGCCAGGTTGGCAAAGCCGATGATCGCGTTCATGGGCGTGCGGATGTCGTGCGACATGTTCGAGAGGAACACGCTCTTTGCACGGTTGGCCTGTTGCGCGCCCTCGAGGGCATCCGCCAGGGCAAACTCGGCGCGCTTCTGGTCGTCGATGTCGACGAACATGCCAAAGAAGGTGATGGGCGAGCCGTCCTCACGCCGCGAGAGCCGGCCCGACATGTGGACCCAACGGTAGCCCGCATAGCGCGTGAGCAGCCGGTACTTCTCGTCAAAGGTCGTCTGGCCCGTGTAGTCGCGCACGGTGTCCCAGTACGCCGTGAGCACGCGCTCCTTGTCCTGTTCGTGGATGAGGTCGGACCACGATCCCAGCACGTTGGGGAAGTCCTGGGCGTTCTCGTAGCCAAGCATCGAGCGGAAGGTGTCGGTCCACGTGCACGAGACCATCTTGCCCTTCTCGTCAAAGTCCATGCTCCAGGGACCAGACCCCAGGGCGCCGTGGATGCTCTCCATCTCTTGCTGGCGGTACTCCGCCTGGGCCAGGGCCTCGCGCACGCGGGCGTTGTCCGAGACCTCCTTCTGCAGGGCAAGCCGCGCGTTCTTGCGCGAGTGGCGGATGAAGAGCCAGAACAGGAGCACCATGGCCGCCACGACCACCGCAATCTGCAGCAGGCTGCGCCAAAGCATGTCCTCGCCGATGGTGCCAATCTGCTCGCTGATGACGTTGTCGCCCACGAGGACCGCAAGCATCCAGTTGGTCCCCTCGATGGGGCGGTAGCACACGTAGCCCTCTGTGCCTTGGTACGTGAAGGCGACCTGTCCCGCACGCCCCTTCAGGAAGTCGTCGACAACCTTGTCATACGAGTAGCCGCTGGCAAGATCGGCCGCGGCCAGCTCGCCCAGGAAGTTCCCCTCGGTGCCAAAGGGTCCCATCGAGCTGTTGGTGAGGTCCTCGCCATTGCGGTAGTAGAGGTTGACGTAGGTGTTCTCGGTGTCGTCCTGCAGGACCAGACTCGAGATCATCTCGTCGATGTTCACCTGCACAAAGCACGCCACAATCTGTGCGCCCTGGAACTCCACGCCCTCCACGGGCATGGCGAGGACCACCTGCTTCTTGGCGCCGTACAGGTTTGACGTACGAATCATCCGCTCGTCCACGCCCTCAGCCAGGAAGGTGTAGCGCGAGAGGCCCGACGAAGTGCTGTTGCGCGTATACACGATGCCGTTCTCGTCAACCAGCGCAAAGCGCTCGACGCCGATGAGCGTGGTCACCCGCCCCAAGTACGCCCTAAGCGCGTCCTGTGACGCAAGGTCGTCCTCGTCAAGCACGTCAAGGGCGTCCTGCATGTGGTCGAAGTCCGCCTCAAGCTCGGTCTCGACGATTCGCGCGCGTTTGCCGGCCAGCTCGTCCAGGTAGAACTCGCTCACGCTGTCCACGGCCTCGCTCGTGCCCTCGCGCGCGCCCATCGAGACCCAGGCGCTGGTGAGAAGCACCACCAGCCCGATGGCAAGGCCGCAGAGCACAAGGAGGATCGTCTCCCTGCGTGCATCCTTTTGGATGGTCGAGCTGTCACCCGGGCGCACCATCCGCTACTCCCCCACGCCCACGGACGTCTCGCCATAGAGAATCTGCAGCATGGCCTCGGCGTCCTGCTGGAAGATAATCGTCGTGTCCTCCTCGGTCATCTCGGGATACACCTCGCCCGGCTCCACGCCGTCGGCGATCTTCACCGCGGTCTGGATGGTGTCAAAGCCGATGGAGTAGCAGTCCTGCACGCCCAGGCACCAGATGACGCCGTCGCGCAGGTAGCGCAGGGCCTCCTCGTCGTGATCCATGCCCACGATGACCACGTCACCCTCGCGCCCGGCCGCGACCACCGCACGCGCTGCACCCACCGGGTTGCTCATGTTGCAGCACACGATGCCCGCGAGGTCCTCGTGCTCGGAGAGGAAGCCCTGCGTGAGGTCGTAGGCGTTCTGGATGGAGTCGTGGTCGTAGGCGATCTCGACGACTTCCATGTTGGGGTACTGGGCAATGACGTCCCTGGCCCCCTGCGCGCGGTCCTCGTGGCAGGGCACGTTCTCGTCTCCCACGAGGATGGCCACCTTGCCCGTATAGCCCAGCTTCTTGCAGAGCTCCTCGGCCAGGGCCGCGCCGTCCTCGTAGTTGTGCGTGTTGCCCACGTAGGCGATGCGCTCGCAGCCATCCTCGGCCGAGGCGTCGGAGCTCGAGAAGGTCATGACCTTCTCGCCATCCTCGATGAGCTGGTTGATGACGGGCGTGACCACCTCGATGTCGGCCACGTCCACGCCGATGACATCAAAGTCGCGGCTGGCGGCGTCCATCAGGCGCGCGCACTGGTCCTCGGCATCGACGGCCGCCGGCGCCAGGTACTCGTAGGTGATCGTGATGCCCATCGCGTCGTACTGGGCAACCGCGTCCTCCATGCCCATGGCCACGGCATCCCACCAGGGGTGAACGAGCTTGTAGGTGAAGTAGAAGTTGTACGAGTCCTTCTGGGGCTGGTAGTCATCGAGCGTGCGGTCGAAGTTGACGGCCGAGGCCGCCTCGGTGCTCGCCTGGGTCGCCACGACCGAGCCAGCGTCCGAGCCCGCATCCGTCGCCTCGCCCGAGGCACAGCCCGTCACCAAAAGAAGGCAGGCAAGAACGACGGCAGCCAGGGTCGTGGCCCTCTTGTGCGTCATCTTCTCACCTGCCCTCCAGACACGTCAGCAAGACAAGTCTAACCCACTTGCCCGGTGCTTCGACGGCGCAGGACGGCACCAATTGCGACGAGCGTCGCACCAAAGGCGAGAAGCGCAATCGCGCAGCCGCCAAAGGGGTCGCCCATCTTGGGCAGCACCGCGCTCTTGGGCGTGGAGGCGGGCTCGTCGGCCCTCTTCCACTGGGCAACCAGGTAGTCGCTCACGTAGTCGCCGTCGGAGGCCTTCTCGTGATAGGTGTCGCCGGGGTAGTACGTGGAGCCCTTCCAATAGAGGAAGATGTAGCCCTCGCGCACTGGGGCCTCGCGGATGGTCGCACCCGTGGTCACGGGATGCGCCTCGGTACGATTCTCGGAAGTGCCCGTGTCGGTCCAGGTGCCCCCGTTGGTGTCGTAGGTGATGGTGTAGTACTCGACCATCTGCGCCGTGGCCGTGGCGGAGTCGCTCACCGTGTTGCCCTCGGGGTCGGTGCCCGTCGCAGTGACCTCGTTGCCCACGCTGCCCTTGGTCCTGTCGGACGTCGTCGGCGTGTACGACGTGCTGTAGGTGGTGCTCTCGCCGGGTGCCAGCTCGTCGATGGTCCAGGTCTCTCCCGTCAGCGGGTCGGTCACGGTCACATCGGTCAGCGGGTAGTCTCCCGTGTTGGTGACAGTGATGTCGTACGTGATGGTCTCGCCCACGTCGTAGCTCTCGCCGTTTGCGGGGTCGTTGGTCACCGTGACCTTGACGTCGATACTCGAGGACGGCTCGGCCATGTCGGCCGTGTCGGTCTGGGTGTAGGTGTCGGTCTCGGTGGTGGTCGTGGTCACCTCGATGGTCTTGGTGGGGTCGTCGGGGTCTGGCTCGGTGGTGGTCGTGGTCACGTCGTGGCTGTAGGCGATGGTCGCGGTGTTCTTGACCTCGCCCGCCTTGATGTCGTCCTCGGTGACCACGTGCGTGGCGGTAGCGGTCACGGTCTTGCCGGGAGCCACGTCCGCAAACGAGAGCGAGCCGTTGGTGGCGCCCTCAAGGGTGAAGCCGTCGGGCTCGGTGATCGTGATGGTGCGGGCCTCGTCATAGATGTTCTTGGCCGTGATGGTAAAGGTGATGGTCTGGCCCAGCTTGTACTCGTCACCGTCATGCGTCTTGCTGGTCACGGACGGCTCGTCGTCATCGTCCTCGCCGGTGTCATCGTCCTTGCCGTCTTGGTCGGTCTTGTTGTCGGGTGCCTTGACGGTGAGCGTGCCCAGAGACTCGCTCACCACGGTGTAGTTGCCGGCCTTTGCCGTGTAGGAGTTGCCCGACGTCGCAAAGGTGAGCGCATAGGTGTTGTCGCTCGAGCCCACATAGGTCTGGGAGCCCGTCACCGCAAAGCCCACGGTCTCGCCGCCGGGCAGCCCGCTGGCGGTGCCGCCCTTCACGGTGAGGGTCACGTCCTTGGCATTGCCCTTCTCGTCGGTACCTGCGTACGTGAGCGTGTAGCCGTCGGTCTTGGTGAGCGCCGTCCCATCATAGGTCTTGGATGCGCTGGCCGTGGCCACCGTGAGCTCCACCGGATCGATCTGCACGGTGCCGTCGGTCACCTGGAAGGTGATGTAGTCGGTCACGTCGTTGCCGTTGGCGTCGTAGACCTTGATCTTGGAGACGTCCACCGCAAAGCCGTCCGTGAGCGAGTCGGCCACGTCCTTGTAGGTCGCAGACGAGGTGAAGGTGGTCGTCGTGGTGGTGGTCTTGCCCGAGGTGTCGGAGGCGGCCGTGAGGGTCTCGTCGGTGCTTGGCAGCTCGTCCACGAAGACAACCGTGTACGTGCTGGGCTTGGTCACCGTGTAGCCAGGCGAGTGGGCCTCTCCGTCATAGGTGGTGTTGACGTCGATGGGGCTGATGGTGACGGTGAGGTCCTTCATGTAGTAGAGGTCGATCGTGGCGCCCTCGGCCACCGTCACGCTCGTGTTGGAGATGGCAATCTCCTTGCCGTCCACGTCGGTGAGCTTCTCCACGTAGGTGTAGCCGCTGTAGTCCTTGACGTTGACGACGACCTGCGTCTTGCCCTCCACGCCGTCCACGGTGTAGGACTCGCTGGGGTCGGCGCTGTAGGTGCCGTCGTCGTTCTGCAGGAAGACGCGGACCTTGACCTCTGAGGCAAGCTCCTTCTGCGTCTTGTGGCGGTACACCGGGTAGAACGTGATGCAGCCACTCGAACCCGTGTAGTGCGTGTCCTCGAGCAGATAGTCGGTGTAGTCGTTGAGGTCAAGCGTGTCGCCACCATAGAACTGCGCCGAGGTCGCTCCCTCGGTGAGCGCCCAGGCCACGAACTTGTAGCCGTCGGGCGCGTGGGGCGTCTTCTCGGTCACGGTGAGGATGTTGTTGTTGAGCAGGTCGAAGGACCAGTCGTCCACGCCCACGGTCTCGATGTCGGCGGCCGACCACGTGCCTGCCACGGAGGCGCCGTCGGTGCTCTTGCCCGCAGGCTCGTACCAGTTGTGGTAGACGTCCAGGGTTCCTGTGATCTCGAGCTCGATGAGGGTGACGCCGCTGCTGCCCACGCCAGGGAAGACGGCCATGTACTCGGTGTTCTCGCCATCCGTCTGGCGGTCGCCCGTGTTCTGGGCGATGGTCATGATGGTGGTGTCGTTGTAGACGAAGTCGCCCGCAAGGGATTCCCCGCTGAAGACCTGGGTCTCGAGCAGGGTGCCCGAGCTGTTGTACGCCTTGGCCGTGACCGTGAGGTCCGAGCAGCCCTCCTTGAGCGAGAACTGGTACAGACCGCCCTCGTCGGCCGTCCAGTTGACGGCGTTCTTGAGGCTCGAGGGAAGGTTGACGCCCGAGGCATTGGAGTTGAAGTAGATGTAGTCGTCGATCGTGGGGATGACCTCGGCCCACGTCACGTTGTTGAGGTTGCCGGCCACGATTTTGAGGTTCTCCTTGGCACCGGTGACGGTCACCTTGTAGGTGTAGGCGGGCTTGGAGCTGGTGCCGCCAACGGCCGTGATCTCGATGGTCGCAACGCAGTCCTCGTCAGTGCCATCCGAGAAGAGCAGCGTGGTCGCGGATGAACCCACGGTCTTCTCGATGGGGACCTCCAGATGGACGCCCTCCTCGGACACGAACTCGCCGCTGTCGTCGTAGTGGCCACGGGCAATCTCGAGACTGTCGAGCTGCCAGACGTACGTCCCGGGGTTGGTCGTGAAGGTCCAGGTGAAGGTGGCGCCGTTGTCACCCTGGTCGGCATACGCGATGGCGTTGGTCGTGTCCACCTGCTGCTCGCTCGTGTCGCCGTTGGTGCCCGAGGCAGCCGTGGTGGTGAGGCTCTTGTAGCGACCGCTGGTGTACTGGTTGGACGACTCCGTCCACCACGACCAGTCAAAGCTCACGGGGTCGAGCTTCTCCCACGTGGCCGTCACCGTGATGTCCACGTTGGTGTACTCGCTGGGAATTTCGTACTGCGTGTTGGACGTGCCCGAGGTGCCGGCGGGAAGCGTGTAGGACGTGGAGCCGTCCGTGAACGTCTCGCCCTCGTTGGTCGGCGTGACCACCACGGAGGTTACCTGGTAGCCGCGCACGAAGTTCATGGCAAACTCGAGCTCCGTACCGGTGCGGGCCGTGTCGTCGAGCGCCCAGAAGCGGTTGAGCGCAACGCCGCCGTCACCAACCTTGACCTTGGTGATCTTGATGCCCGTCTCGTAGTGGAGGACGATCTGTTCGCCGTCCTCAAGCAGCATGCCCACGCCGGTCTTGCCGTTGGTGATGTAGTAATAGATGTTGCCGTCGGCGCCCTTCTCGATATAGGTGATGGGGCCCGACTCGGTGGAGCTGGAGGTCTTCACCGAGGCATAGGTGTAGACGTACTTGTCATACTCGGGGACATGGTCCTCGATGATGCCGCTGGCGATGGTGGCGTCCTTGTCCTCGCCATCGTTGTGCTCGGACTCATACTCCCCGGTGTCCTCGTTGTAGGTGAGGGTGTAGAACTCGATGGTGACGGGGACCTCGTTGCTCAGGATGTTGATGGTCACCGTGTCGCGCGCGGTAGACCAGATCTCGCGACCCTCCTCATCCACCTCGCCGGTGTCGTACTCGTAGCGATGCACCACGGTGACGGAGCCCAGGGTCTCGCCGGCCGTGAGTTCAATGGACGAGGTGCCCCAGGTGATGGCGCCCGTCTCGACGTCCTCGGAGCCGGTGGAGCCGGTGGTCACACTCACGAGCGAGGTGCTCGACAGCTCCCACCAGTGCTCGCGCGTCTGGCCGTCCTCGTAGGCGTCGCCGCTCTCGTCATAGCTCTCAAGCGTGATGGAGTCGCCCGCAAGGATGTCCTCGTACCAGTTGGCCTCGCGCGGAACCTCGGGGTCAAGCAGCACGTCGGTGCCGGCAATGACATACATGCTGAAGCCCTCGGAGTCAAAGGTCGCTGTGGTGCCCGCTTCGTCGATGCTGGCTGCGACCTCGGTGGCCGCACCAGCATCGCTCACGTGCACGACCACGTGCTCCTCGCCCTCGACGCCGCCTGCCGTCGTCAGCGTCACGTGCACGAGGGAGGGATCGGCAGGTTGGACCTCGGCACCCGAGGCGTCGGTGAACGTGATGTCCACGCCCACGGCATCGACGACCTCGGCGGCGTCGCCCACGGCGTCCTGTGCTGCGGCGAGGGCCTCGTCTGACGTGGCCGCCGCGACACTCATGTCGGTGCCCTCGGCAAAGGCGCCCGCGTCGGCCGTGACCGTCACACTCACGCCGTTTGCGGCAGACGCGAAGAAGTCCTGGTCCGGGTAGGCTTCGTCAGAGGCGCCGGCTCCCTCGAACATGGCGTCGATGGCGGTCTGCGTACCGCCCAGCGCACCTGCCGGAACGAGAGTTACGGCAAGGCAGACCGAAAGAAAGAGGGCCACGAAACGCTTCATGTTCTTCTCCTATAGGCACCGTCTAGCGGTGCCAGCGAAGGTGCGGGATGTGCGGTTTAGGTCTGTTTGGACGCACCTCGTCTAGAAGAACATATCAGATAACTATTGCAAATGTGGGTCAATTTACAAGATGAAACGGGGGTCGCACGTCGTGCCACCTGCCCCTTTGGGACTTGTGGCCCGCATGCGACCCCCGCCGAGAAGAGCTTTCCCCGCGTGCTATTGGCGCGTGCGCACCTGCAGCACCGTGCGCTTGAGCAGCTCGATGTCGAGCGGCTTGGGAACATGCGCGTCCATGCCGGCATCGAGCGCGCGCTGCACGTCCTCCACGAAGGCGTTTGCCGTCATGGCGACGATGGGCACCTCGTGCGCGTCGGCGCGGTCGAGCGCGCGAATCTGGCGCGACGCCTCATGGCCGTCCATGACAGGCATCTGGATGTCCATGAGCACGAGGTCGTAGGTGCCCTCGTCAGACGCTGTGAAGCGCTCGACGGCCGCCTTGCCGTCGGGCTCGATGTCCACCGTGGCGCCGCAGCTCTTGAGCACCTCGCGCAGCAGCTCGGCATTGAGCATGTTGTCCTCGGCGGCAAGGATGTTGAGGCCCTCGAGCGCCGACTCCACGGCCTCGTCATCGTCCTTCTCCGCCTGGACGGGCGCCTCTCCCTTGCCGGCCTGGATCTGCTCGATGGCGTAGCGCAGGCCCGAGACGAAGAACGGCTTGGGGATGAAGCCGTCCACGCCGGCGGCAAGGGCCTCCTCCTCGATGACGCTGTAGTCGTAGGCCGTCAGGATGACGATGAGCACCTCGGGCGGCAGGAACTGGCGGATCCTGCGGGCGCAGTCCACGCCGTCCATGCCCGGCATGATCCAGTCGAGCAGCACGATGTCGAAGTCGTCGCCCGAGCCACGCGCGTCCTCGAGCATCGAGATGGCCGTCTCGCCGTCAAGGGCCAACTCGGTGTTGACGCCCGTGCCGCGCATGGCCTCCACGACGTTGTCGCAGACATCCTTCTCGTCATCCACCACGAGCATGTGCGTGAGGTCGTGCGTCCGCCAGAAGTCGGGATCGGCGTCCGCATCGGGGACGAGCAGCGGCAGCACGACGGTGAACGTGGAGCCCTTGCCCTCCTCGCTGGTCACCGAGATGGTGCCACCCATGAGGTTGACGAGGTTGCGCGTGATGGCCATGCCCAGGCCCGTGCCCTGCGTGGAGCTGTCGGCCACGGTCTGCTCGCGCGTGAAGGGCTCAAAGAGCTTCTGCAGGAACTCCTCCGACATGCCGATGCCGTCGTCGGTCACCTCAAAGGAGACGCGCTCGTAGCGGCCCGAAGTGGGCGTGAGGCCCGTGACCCTGAGCGCGATGTGGCCGCCAGGGTCGGTGTACTTGGTGGCGTTGGAGAGGATGTTGATGAGGATCTGCTGGATGCGGTTATCGTCGGCCACGAAGCGCTCGTGCGCCAGGCCCGAGACGTACACGTCGAAGGTCTGCTGGCGCGCCTCGGCCTGGGGACGCATGATGCCGTCGATGATCTGGATGGTCTGCGAGAGGTCAAACTCATGCATGCTGACCTGCACGTTGCCCGACTCGATCTTGCTCATGTCGAGCACGTCGTTGATGAGGCCCAGCAGGTGGTTGCTTGAGGTGAGCACCTTCTTGGCCTGGTCGGCCACGCGCTCGGGGTCGTCGGCGTCCTTGAGCAGCAGCGTGGAGAAGCCGATGATGGCGTTGAGCGGCGTGCGGATGTCATGGCTCATGCGGCTGAGGAACTCGCTCTTGGCCGTGTTGGCCTGCTCGGCCGCCTGCAGGGCGTCCGAGAGCTGCTGGTTGCGGAGCTGCTCCTCGGCCATGCTGAGCGTGATGTCGGCGCGTGCCGCCAGGATCTTGCGATGCTCGTCGTCGAGCCAGCTGAAGCGGAACTGCTTCTTGTGGATGGAGCCGTCCCCCACGGCCGCATAGAAGTCAAACGACTCCAGGTACTCGTCGTGCTGCTCGAGTATCTCGGTCAGGTGCGCAGGCGAGAAGAAATCGATGAAGCGCGCGCCGTCCTCCTCGCTCGTGGTGTAGTTGGAGGCGATGTACTGTCTGAACTTCTCGTAGGGAAAGACGCGCATCTCCTCGGGCGTGGGAACCTCGCGCGAGAACCACGAGCCGGTGCGCAGCGAGATGACGTTCTCGTCAAGGTCGATTGTGGCGATGAAGTCATAGAAGTCCATGGCGGTCTTCTGGATGATGACGTCGTCAGTCTCGATCCTGCTGTCCATCGCCTGCTGCGCGAGCTTCTGCGCCGTGACGTCGGAGGCCACGACCACGATGAAGTCGTCGGTGTCGTCCAGGTAGCAGTACTGGCGCAGCGTCCAGCGGGGCGACCCGTCCTGGGCCACGTGCTGCGAGGTGACCGAGTAGACGTTGCCCTGGGCAAGCTGCGCCGTGATGGTCTCGAGCGCGAGGTCGTGGGCCACCTCGTCGGCCTGCTCGGACGCCACGGAGGTCTCGATCTTCCAGGCCAGGCGCGAGGCGTAGTCGCCGTTGTGGACGACCTCTGCCGGGTCGGGGGCGTCACGCACGGTGATGGTGCCGTTCTCCACATGGACGATGCCCACGTAGTCATAGACGATGGACATCATACGACGGATGAGCACCGAGTCCAGGTGCTCGTCGGTGATGTCGTACACGTAGCTAAAGAGCTCGACGCCACTCGTGTGGGGGGACTGCACGAGCTGGCCCTCGGCGCGCACCCAGCCCCACTCTCCCACGCTGGGCCGCTGGTAATCAAACGAGAAACTCCGCTTGCCGCTCGCGTACATGCCGATGAGGTGCTCGCGCGCCGTGGCCTCGCTGAGCGAGCGACCGTCCTCGAGCGTCGAGCCGATGACCGACATGGCCTGGTTGGCCTCGTCGTAGGTGGCGCTTCCCATGACGTTGCCCACGTCGGGGATGCAGGTGAGGACCTTGTTGGCCGTAAGGTCAGCATGCATCTTGAAGTGCAGCTCCTCGGCAGGGAACGTATCAAAGCGCTCGCACTCCTGCTCGTAGGTGTTGTGGCGGATGACGCGGTCGGTGATATTCTCCTCGCAGCCGTAGGTGTGCGTGGGCCTGCCGTCGGCGTCACAGATGGTGTGGTACGAGATCCTGCAGACGGTGTATCCCTTGTCGCCACCGGCACGGAAGTGGATCTCGCCGCTCGTGTAGGGCTTGCCGGCGTGGATGTCGGCAAAGATGCCCTTCATGGTTTCGATGCTCTCGGGCATGACGTTGGCCAGAACGTACTTTGAGGCGTTGGGCACCACGTCGGGATAGCCGATCTCGGCCTTGCGCTTGCGCGTGAACGGCGTGTCGGCAAAGGTGATGCAGTCCTTCACAAGGTCGAGCTTCCAGATGAAGAGCTCGGCGCCGGCAACGGCAAACTCATAGCGGTCGCGCTGCTCGCGGGCCTCGGCCAGGTCCTGCGTCAGCTGCTCGACCTGTGCCCGCAGCGCCTTAAGCTCGTCCTTCTCGTCAATAGAGGATGTCTGGTCGTCCATGCTCGTCCACCTCTCATGCGCCCCCGAGCGCACGTCCCCCAAAATGTGCATACCACGTATAGGGTATCAGATATGCCCCATGACCTGCCGTTCGGGCCTGCGTGTGGGCATCAGCGCAATCCGAGCGGCCGAGCCGCTAGAATGACCGGGGACGATGTTGGAAGGTGGCTGCATGAGAAGACCGTCGTGGCGCTGGGCGCTTGCCGTCGCGCTTGTGCTTGCGGCCCTGGTAGCGGCGCTCATGGTGTGGCGCGGGTCGCAGGGGTCGACTGCCGGCACAAGTGGCACCGGCGTCACCATCGCGGACATTGACCCCGAGGGCGTGACAGCGCTGAGCGGACAGGCGGATGGGCAGGCGGACGACGACTCGCCTGACACCGATGACGCCACCATGCCCGGCTCGTCCCAGATGGCCCTTCTCGCCAGCAGGCTTGAGCCGCAGGCCATCGACGACGACTATCGCACTGGCTACGAGGTACTCGTGTATTCGTTCTGTGACTCGGACGGCAACGGCATCGGCGACCTTGCCGGCCTCACGAGCGAGCTCGACTACATTTCCGGCGAGGACGGCCTCTGTGCGGACGAGCTCTGGGTCCTGCCGATCTTCTCGTCTCCCACCTACCACAAGTATGACGTGGCGAGCTTTGAGGACGTGGACGAGGACTACGGCACGCTCGCTGACTTCACGTCCCTGGCCGACGCCTGCCACGAGCGCGGCGTGCGGCTCATCCTCGATCTGCCGCTCAACCACACCTCGGTGGAGCACCCCTGGTTCACGGCTGCGGCGGACTACCTGCGAGCGCTGCCCGAAGGCGCCGAGCCCAACACGGACGACTGCCCGTACGTGGGCTATTACAACTTCAGCCGCGAGGCGCAGGACGGCTACGCGCAGCTAGCGGGCACCTCCTGGTACTACGAGGCGCGCTTCTGGGAGGGCATGCCCGACCTCAACCTGGCAAGCGATGCCGTGCGCGACGAGATTGCCCGGATCGTCGAGCTCTGGCTTGACCGAGGCGCCGATGGCTTCAGGCTCGATGCCGTGACCTCGTACTTCACCGGTGACGACGACGCCAACATCGCGTTTCTGGCCTGGCTGTCCGGCGTCGTGCGTGCAGCGGACGAGGACGCCTACCTCGTGGGCGAGGCATGGGAGGCGCAGGACACCTACGCGCGCTACTACGAGAGCGGCATCGACTCGCTCTTTGACTTTGCCTTTGCCGGCTCCTGGGGCACGGTGCACGAGGCCGTGATGGGCAACATGCGCGGGTGGAACCTGGCCGTGGCGTATGCCAGCGAGGAGGCGCTCTATGCGGAGCATTCCGCCGTGGCGGGCACCGTGGCCGTGAACGCCCCCTTCTACACCAACCACGACATGGACCGCAATGCCAGCTACTACGAAGACGAGGGGCAGGTCAAGCTGGCCCTGGCCCTCAACCTCCTAGGGACGGGCAACGCCTTCGTCTACTACGGAGAGGAGCTGGGCATGCCCGGGGCCGCAGATGACGCCGCACGGCGGGCGGCCATGGCCTGGGGCGACGGCGCGGACGGCATGTGCGACGGTCCCGAGGGGTCGGTCGGCCAGGAGCTGGCCTACGGCACGCTGGCCGACCAGCAGGGCATGGCAGGTTCCGTCTACGAGTACGTGCGCTGCGCCCTGCGCATCCGCCGGTCGCTGCCGGCCCTGGCGCGCGGCACGACGACGGTGGTCGACGGGCTCAGTGGCGACGACGTGGGCGCCTTCGTGCGCTCGTGCGCGGACGGCGAGTGGCAGGACGTGCTCGTGGTCATCAACCTGAGCGCCGAGCCGCGCGAGGTGAGCCTCGCGGGCGACGCCAAGGCCGACGGTTTTGGCACGCTTGTCGCCGTGCTCTGCGTGGGCGAGGACGACGAGGTGACGCTTGACGGGCAGACGCTCACCCTCCCGGGCCGCGGCATCGCCCTTCTCGTCAAGGCGTAGGCACCTAGCGGGATCTCTTTGCCGACGGGTGTGCTCACCTGCCTCCGCACGCCTGGCCGCACGCCTACAATGGGTGCAACGAATCCAGACAGAAGGGACGCGCGATGAAGCTCAGCGACTGCCGCTTTGACGGAACGAAGAAGCTCGACATCAGGGACTTCCCCACCTCGGCCGAGGTGGACAAGCTCCAGAAGGAGGACTACATCGCCCGCACCGCACAGAACACGCAGCGCATCGGCGAGCTGCAGGACGCGCTCTACGCCGACGCGCACGAGGGCCTCGTCATCGCGTTCCAGGCCATGGATGCCGCCGGCAAGGACTCGACCATCCGCCGCGTGCTGAGCGGCGTCAACCCGCAGGGCGTCATCGTCACGAGCTTCAAGAACCCCTCCAAGGAGGAGCTTGCCCACGACTACCTGTGGCGCGTCTACGAGCACCTACCCGAGCGCGGCATGATCGGCGTCTTCAACCGCTCGTACTACGAGGACGTACTCGTGGCGCGCGTGCGCGGGCTCGAGAAGACCTACGCCATGCCCAAGCGCTGCACGAGCATGTCGGCCGACGAGTTCTACGAGCAGCGCTACAAGCGCATCCGCCAGTTTGAGGGCCACCTGTACGAGAACGGCTACCGCATCATCAAGTTCTACCTGCACGTGGGCCTGGCCGAGCAGGAGAAGCGCTTCCTCAGCCGCATCGACGACAAGAGCAAGAACTGGAAGTTCTCGGAGAGCGACCTGTCGGAGCGCGAGCTCTGGCCACAGTACATGGAGGCCTACGAGGACGCCATCAACGCCACGGCCTCAAAGGAGGCGCCGTGGTACGTCATCCCGGCGGACCAAAAGTTCTATGCGCGCTGGCTCGTGAGCGAGGCCATCCTCAAGGTGCTCGAGGACATCGACCCCCACTACCCCACGCTTCCCGACGAGCAGGTCGAGCGCCTGGCACTGGCCAAGGAGCGCCTGCTGGCCGTGGAGGAGGTCGAGGTCAAGATGTACGGCAAGAAGGAGGCCACCAAGATCGCCGAGAAGCGCCTCGAGAAGATCTTGGAGCAGGAAAAGGACGAGGCATAGCACGGCTAGCCTCTTGGGCGTGTCCCCGCCACATGTTAGCGCTTGAGACATGGCATGTTTGCGAAAGGCCTCGCACCGGCGAGGTATCCCTGGCGCAGATGCCTACAATGACCCAGTCGCAGGAAGCAGCGAGGGGAAACGCATGGCACAAGGTTCCACGGGACGTACGGGAGGGTTTCTGGCCACCACGCCGGGGCTCGTCCTGGGCGCCGGGTTCTCGTGCCTTCTGTGGGGCAGCGCGTTTCCTGCCATCAAGATAGGCAACGGCCTCTTTGGCGTCTCGTCGGGCGACGTGGCCTCGCAGCTCGTCTTTGCAGGCGTGCGCTTCTTCCTGGCGGGCCTCATGGTGCTCGGCTTCTTGTGGGCGCGCACCGGCAGGCGGCCCTCCCCCGCCAGGGCGGACCTCAAGCCCATCCTGCTCATGTCCGTGTTCCAGACGTCGCTCCACTACGCCATCTTCTATCCAGGCGTGGCGCTGAGCGCGGGGTCCGTCGCCTCGGTCATCAACGGGGCCGGCGCGTTCGTGACCATCCTCTTCACCACGCTCGTCTTTCGCCAGGAGCGGCTCACGGCCCGCAAGGCCCTCGGCTGCCTTCTGGGCCTCGCGGGCATCGTGGTGGTCAACGCGACCAACCTTGTCTCTACGGGTTCGGGCGGCATGCTGGGCAACGTGCTCGTGCTGGCCTCGACCGTCTGCTCGGCCGTGGCGTCCTGCCTCATCAAGCGCTACTCGCAAGGCCACGACCTCGTGCTGCTCTCGGGCTGCCAGTTTGCCGTTGGTGGACTCATGCTCTGTGCGGTGGGCCTTGCTGCAGGTGGGCGCATCTGGCCAAGCGGTCCAGAGGCGCTTGTGCTTCTCGCCTACATGGGCTTCATATCGGCCGGCGCCTACTCGGTATGGTCGTTGCTCATCGCCGCCAACCCCGTCTCGCGCGTCACCGTCTTCAGCTTCATGAACCCGCTCTTTGGCACGCTTCTGTCCATGGCCCTGCTCGGCGAGTCGCAGTCCACGCACCCCGCCGCCCTCGCCGCGGCGCTGGCCTTGGTCTGCACGGGCATCGTGGTGGTCAACCGGCAGCCGCAGGAGGCCAAAGAGCGCTCCTAGCGGCACATATCCTCATCGCACTGAGTCCAACAGCGCAAGACGCCACCTGCACTCAAAAAACGACGCCACAGAATGCCCAGGAACGCATGTTCTGAGCTAGCCCTTAGCCAAAAGCTCCAATACACGCGCATCTCCCCTCAGAGAGCGCGAGAGGGCCTCTGGCGATGTTTGGCCAGCCCACAGGCCAGCTCGTCTGAAGCGCAAAGAAGTGCCGATACCCCACCGGCGGCGTATCGGCACTTGCGTTTGCCCAGCTAGATGCCTCGCGTTTTGCCTCCGAATCGCGTCCCCGTAGGAAGGGGTACCCTCACGTACTACTTCTGACCTGCAGGTCCACGATGCCGAATACAGACAGTTAGAGCATGGGGCACGGTAAAAAGCAGCTCTCAAGAAATCGCCAACTGGGACTTTGTTCGTCTATCTACCCCAAATCAGCCCCTTGAGAGCCGTTTTTTAGAACACCCTTCAACAGCCTGCCCCTACTCAATCCCCGTAAGGTCGAAGCTCTCCAGCCAGTCGCGAGCGCGCTCGCAGATGCCGCGGAGGACCTCCTCGTCAAAGGGCGTGGGCAGCCCGGCGTGCGCCAGCAGGTCGGTGAACGTGCGGCTGCCGCCCTGGCGCGTGTAGGCCATGTACTTCTCCCATGCGGCCGTGCGATCCTCCTGGATCATCTCCCAGAAGAGCAGCGCCTCGGTCTGCGCAAGGCAGTAGTCGATGTAGTAGAACGGGCACTCGTAGATGTGGCTCTGGCGCTGCCAGCCCTGGCCCTCCGCATAGAAGGGGATGTCGCCGTCAAGGCGCAGCCACGGCATGTAGGTTCCCAGCAGGTCGTGCCACACCTCATGACGCTCGGCAGGTGTCATCTGGGGCCGCTCGTACACCTCATGCTGGAAGTGGTCGACCATAGTGCCGTACGGGATGAAGGTCACCGCACCAGCCAGGTGGCTGTAGAGGTACTTGCGCGTGTCGGGGCCAAAGAAGCCCTCGCACCACGGCCACGCAAAGAACTCCATGCTCATCGAGTGCACCTCGGCGGCCTCCATGGTGGGCCAGATGTACGAGGTGGGCATGCGGTCGATGTTGAGCCAGCACTCGAAGGCGTGGCCCGCCTCGTGCGTGATGACCTCCACGTCGCCCTGCGTGCCGTTGAAGTTGGCAAAGATGAACGGCGTGCCAAAGGCCGGCATGCCGTCGCAGTAGCCGCCGCCCGACTTGCCCGGCGTGGAGAGCACGTCCATCATCTGGCGGTCGCACATCATGCGGAAGAACTCGCTGGTCTCGGGGCTCAGCTCGTCATAGAAGCGCCGGCCCTGCGCAATGATGTCGTCGGGCGTGCCCTGCGGTCGCGGGTTGCCTGAGCGGAACATCAGCGCCGCGTCAGAGAAGCTCAGCGGGTACGCAAATCCCAGGCGCTCGGCCTGCGCGCGGTAGATCTGGTCGCAGAGCGGCACCAGGTGCTTGACCACGGCGGCACGGAACTTCTCGACGTCCTCCTTGCCGTAGCAGTTGCGCAGCATCCGGTCGTAGCCGAGCGCCACGTAGTTCTCGTGCCCCAGCCTCTTGCCCATGGCGTCGCGCAGGTGGACCATCTCGTCGTAGATGCGGTCGAGGTCGGCCTGGTGCTCCTTGTACCAGGCACCTTCGGCCTTCCAGGCGGCCAGGCGGCGCGCGTCGTCGGCGTCCGACTTGAACGGCGACAGCTGCGAGAGGGTGTACGTGCCGCCCTCGAACGGAATCTGCGCCGACGCGATGAGCTGGTCGTACTCGCTGGCGAGCTTGTTCTCCTCCTGCATCTGGGCCATGATCTCGGGCGAGAAGGCGCGGTTCTCGAGCTCCGCGTTCACAAACATCAGCGTGCCGAACTCCGCCTCGAAGCCAGGGCGGCACGGGTGGGAGAGCATGGCCTTGGACCAGGCGTTCTCGGCCTCGGCGAGCACCGGTGAGGCCTCGTCCCAGAACTCGCGCTCGGCCTTGTAGAACTCGTCACGCGTGTCGATGTTGTGGCGCGCGTTGGCCAGGGTCGCCATCGAGTACACCTGGCGCTGCAGCTCCTCATGCTCCACGAACACCGCGCGTGCCGTGTCGTAGTCGGTGGCTGCCGCAAGGCGTGCCGTGAGGTCCGCGACCTGGGCCTTGAGCGCGTCGAGGTCGGGTCGCTTGTAGGGAAGCTCGGAGAACTTCAGGTCAGTCATGCATGCTCCTTCCGCCATTGCTTGCGATACCAGTGTGACAGATTGTGGCCTCGCTGGGGATGCCGCATGCACTAGGCGGTAAAGACCAGATAGCGATTGAGGTTGCCCGGGCGCCCATCGCTGGCAAAATCATCGACAAGGTGCGCGCCACAGCTGGCTGCGTGACCCACGAGGTCAGCGACATCGGCGTCGTCAAAACTGTGGCAGTAGCGCACGGCATTCTGGTCACCCTGCCAGCCCAGCAGGTAGTCGCCCGGATCAAGCTGCGCGGGATCAAGGCTCTGGACGTCCGCAAGGCGGGGCAGCAGTCGCGCATGATCCGCACGTGCCTTGGCACCCAAGCGCTCGTCTCGCGCGAACTGCCAGAGCGAGACGCATGCCGCGCCACCGGGACGTGCCGCCGCAAGCATGCCCCCAAGAAGCTGCCGACGGAGCTCACGCCCCGGCACATGGTGCATAAGGCCAAAGCAGACGACAAGGTCAAAGGGATTCTCTCCAAGTTCCCCGAGCGGGTTGGTGCAGGCGAGAAGATCCAACGCGTCCGCCACCACTAGACGCGTGGGGGGAAGCTCGCCGTCACCTCTGTGCACAAGGCTCTCGCAGGCGTCGATGGCGACGACCGACGCATCACGCCAGGCGTCACGCGCGGCCAGGTAGCGCTCGAAGCGCAGGTTGCCACAGCCCACGTCCAACACGCGCGGCTCGGCCGGCGGTACGCCAACCATTTCAAGACAGCGCGCCCACCCCGGCCAGGGGTCCCGGCGGGTGGCATCGAACGAAGCGGCGCGCTCCCGGTAGAACGCATCGTTGACGTCTTGCAATATGGCTATGGTCTGGGCATCCATGGTGCACCCATTGTAGGCGACCACTTGCTAGAATCGAGCGCATGGAAGAGGCACTGCTGGACATACTGGGCCGCATCAGGCAGGAGGGGCCGCTTGGCGAGCGCGACATGGACGCGCTGCTGCGGAAGCATGGCCGGGGGCTTCGCCATGACGAGGTGCACCCCTCGAAGACGCGACTGCTCGACTTCTACCGCACGACCAAGCAAGACGACCCCGCGCGCTGGGAGTCTTGGGGCGTCACGCCCGAGCTCGAGGGCCAGCTGCTGCAGACGCTCCGTCTGAAGCCGAGGCGCACAGCCTCCGGCGTGGCCACGGTGACGGTGCTCACCAAGCCCTGGCCCTGCGGCGGCAGGTGCCTCTTCTGCCCCAACGACCTGCGCATGCCCAAGAGCTACCTCGCGAGCGAGCCTGCCTGCCAACGCGCCGAGCAGGTCTACTTTGACCCCTACCTGCAGGTCACCGTGCGCCTTGAGGCCCTGCACAACATGGGTCACGTGACCGACAAGGTCGAGCTCATCGTACTAGGCGGCACCTGGAGCGACTATCCGGCGGAGTACCAGACGTGGTTCGTGAGCGAGCTCTTCCGCGCGCTCAACGAGTTTGATACCGCCGCAAGCGAGAAGGGCAGGCGCGAGCGCGAGGCGCTCTACGACGAGGCTGGGATCTCGGCTGACGCGCAGACGATTGCGGCCCACGTGGCCTCGCTGCAGGCGCGAGTCACGTCTGGCGAGCTCTCCTATAACGAAGGCGTCAAGACAGTCTATGGCGCAGACGATGGCTGGCAGTATGTCTCGTCCGTGCAGGTGGCAGACGAGAAGGACCTTCTCGCCCAGCAGAGTGCAAACGAGGAGGCCACGCACCGATGCGTGGGCCTCGTCTTCGAGACGCGCCCCGACCGCGTGAGCGCGGGCGAGCTCATCCGCATGCGCCAGCTGGGGGCAACCAAGGTGCAGCTGGGCATCCAGAGCCTCGATGCGCAGACGCTCGACGCCAGCACGCGCGGGGCCACGCCCACGGACGCCGAGCACGCCCTTGCGCTGCTGCGGCTCTTTGGCTTCAAGAGCCACGTGCACCTGATGCTCAACCTGCCAGGACGTACGCCGGAAGACGACGCGGCCGAATACCGTCGCCTCGTAGAGGGTCCAGCGCTCATGCCCGACGAGGTCAAGCTCTACCCCCTTGCCCTGGTGGAGGGCACGGGCGTCATGGAGCTCTACCATGAGGGCACGTGGCACCCCTACACCATCGACGAGCTGGTGGACGTGCTCGCGGCAGACGTCATCGCCACACCTGCGCGCGTGCGCATCTCTCGCATGATCCGCGACATCCCCTCGCACGAGATCGTGGCTGGCAACAGGCAGCTCAACCTGCGACAGCTGGTGGACGAGCGCGTGCGTGACGCAGGTATGCCCGTGCACGAGATTCGCTCGCGCGAGATTGCCATGCGCGATACCGCAGACACGCGGCTCACCCTGGAAGACGTCTTGTACCACACGACGGTGAGCGACGAGCACTTCCTGCAATGGGTCACGCCTGATGGCGGCATAGCGGGGTTCTGCCGGCTGTCGCTCCCCTACCCGGGGCTCGTCTCGGACGACCTGCCCGTGCGTCCCGGCGAGGCGATGATTCGCGAGGTGCACGTGTACGGACGCGTCGCCGGCCTGGGCACGACGGGCACCGGCGTACAACACACGGGCCTGGGACGGCAGCTCGTGGAGCGTGCCTGCCACATCGCGGCCGACGCGGGCTACGACGCCGTCAACGTCATCAGCGCCGTGGGCACCCGTGGGTACTACCGCACCCTCGGCTTTGAGGATGCCGGGCTATACCAGCGACGAGTGCTATAGCGTGCCGGTGCGCATGCGTAACATGGGCACCTTTCTCGAGGCATACCAATCCCGTTTCTTGACGCTCCCTTATATATGTCTATACTTATGTATAACCATCATAAGGAGGGCCTATGACAACCGCCACGCTGACCAAATGGGGCAACAGCCAGGGCATCATCATCCCCAAGGGACTCTGCGACCAGCTTGACCTGCAAGTAGGAGACAAGGTTGTCCTCGAGTTCGAGGGAGACAGCATCAACCTGCGCCCCCAAAGGAAGGCGTTCCACCGAAGCAGAACCGTGAACATAGACGAGCTGTTCGCAGGTTGGGACGGCGCCTACGAGCCTCCGAGCGACTGGCCCACCATCGGCAACGAAATTGACTGGGGCGAGTCCGTGGGCAAGGAGGTCTGGTAATGCTGTGCGAGCAGGGGGATATCATCGAGGTCAGCTTTGACCCCTCGTACGGTCATGAGCCGCAAAAAAGGCGTCCGGCACTCGTCGTCAGCACCGATGCCTTCAACCTCCGGTCATCACTTACCGCCGTCTGCCCCATCACCTCGACGGACAACGGCTACCCCTTGCATGTGCGCATCGACGCAGACGATGTGCATGGGTTTGTCTGTGTTGAGGCCTTGCGAACGCTCGACCTGCAAAGCAGAAGATGCGAGAGGGTCTCCGTTGCCGATGCGACCGCCATGGGAGAGGTGCTCAGCCTCATAGGAGCCATATTTGGCATCTAAGCGTGCAGACGCTATAGCGTGCCGGTGGCCCTGGCGCCGCTCACGATGAAACCGACGTCAGTGAGAGACCCTTCCGCGCCGATGCTCGCGTTGTAGTCCGCGGACGTGATGGTCATCACGCTGCCATCGATCTCGAAGGTACCGTTCCAGGAATCGCGTAGCGTGGGCTCGCCGTCAAACGAGACCTGGACCGACCAGCCGTTGACGGCCGCACCCTGTGGATTGGTGATGACGACCGCGTACTGGTAGCACGTCGCACCGTCCTGTGACCAACTGTTGGTGAGCTCCACCGAGGCCTCGATGCCACCCGACGCGGCAACGCTTGCCGGGGTCTCCTCCTGCGCGACCGGCTCGCTGGCCTGATCGGTCTTCTCGCCACGAAGGAGCTCGTAGATCCACCAGCCGGCCTCGCTGAGGTCATCCTCCCCAAAGCCGCCAGTCTTGGCGCAGCCGGGCAGCAGGATCGACGAGGACTCGTCCTTGTTCGAGAGGTTCCACATGAGGTAGCTCATGTCGTAGCCGTCAAGCAGGTCGATCCACTCCTGCGCGGACTCCTCGTCGATGGCGCCCGAGCCGGACGCATCGCAGATGCCAAACTCGCTCACGATGACGGGCAGGCCGGCCTCGTGCGCCGCGACGAGCTTGGCCCTGAGGTCGTCCTTGTGCGTCGCGGCATAGAAATGCAGCGCGTACATGATGTTCTGCTGGTCCTCGATGGGGTCGGCGGCGGCCGCATCCACGTCCTGCGACCACGTAGGCGTGCCCACGATGATCAAGGCATCGACATCATTTGCACGAATGTGAGGAATGACCTCCTCGGCATACGACTTGACGTCCGCCCAGGTAACGCTGCCGTTGGGCTCGTTACAGATCTCGTAGATGACGTTGCCGTAGCCTGCATAGCGCGCAGAGGCCTCATCAAAGAATGCGATGGCCTCGTCGATGTTCACGTTGGGATCCTGGTCCTGCAGCACGTGCCAGTCCACAATGACGTACATGTCGCACGCCGCGGCGGCCTCGACGCCCTTGTCCAGGAGGGCGAGCAGCTCGTCATGGTCGCCATCGGTGCACCAGCCGCCGTACTCCGCGGTGTAGAGCGGCAGACGAACGACGTTGCAGCCCCAGCCTGCCAGCGTCTGGAAGGCCTCCTCGTTGACATACTGACCGTACCAGGCAAGACCGTGCAGGCTGATGCCCCGAAGCTGGATGGCATTGCCCTCCTCGTCACAGAGCTGTGTGCCGATGACCTGGAGCGAGCCGGCCGTGGAGGGCCGGGCGATGTCTGTGACGTCCTCGGCAGTCGTGTCCTCTTCAGCGGCTGCGTCGTCGACGGGCTCCTCGGTGGTTGCAGGTACCTCGACGGCGACGGTCTCGGAGCCGCCCTTCTCGCCTGAGCCGTCTGTCGAAGCTTCCGTACCTGACGAGCATGCTCCCAGCGCCAGCGCCAAGGCCACGCAGCACAGCCATGCCATCATCCGCCGAACAGAGCGCCCCACGACGCCACCCCCTTGCAACGACCGTCTCACGCAATTATGGCAGAGAAGAGCCTGGGGGTACGCCGCACACCCGCCTCGACCGGGCCGAGGTCCCCGGATGGAACGGAATGGCCCCGAAACCGGCCCTGAAACGTGCGCAACAGGGACCTCGCGAGTCTAATGTGCCAGACGGAGACCTCGAGGGTGAAAACGAATGGAGTTCGATTCTCCGCTACGGAAAGAAAACGCCTAGCCGTTGAAAATTTAACGACTAGGCGGGCGCATTCATGGTGGAGGCGCGGAGAAGTCCGTGCATTGCCTGCGGCAATGCACCCCCGCTTCGGCGGCCTTCGCCCGCCTCGCGCGTCGCCTACAAACAGGCCACAGGCCTGTTTGCTTGACGGCTCCGCCCTGCGCAGAGTTCGATTCTCCGCTACGGAAAGAAAACGCCTAGCCGTTGAAAATTTAACGACTAGGCGAGCGCATTCATGGTGGAGGCGCGGAGAATCGAACTCCGGTCCAAAGCAAACCCCTGACGAGTATCTCCAGGCTCAGTCGTCGATTGAGTCTCGGACGGGTCGTGTGCGACGACGCGCTCTTCTCGTCCCAGCTGGTTCGATCTTAGCCTGCGGCATACCGGCTACGTCCGCAGGAGCATCCTCCTAGAATGACGCCGCACCGCGAGCGAAGGAAAACCCACGGATTGACGGCTGCTAGTTAATTAAGCAGCGAGGGCGTAAGCGCCCTGATAAGAGTTGTCGTCAATTCATTTTGACGGTACCCCTGTTTAACGTGGCGAGGAGACCACGGCCTGCTGCTCATCTCAGGCCCACCCTGTCGAAACCAGTCGCCCCCACAAGACGGGACGCATGGCCACCATGCGCGCTGTCAACGTACGTGCCGCACGGACGCGGCACAGGTAGTTTACCCTAATGTCTAACGTTGCAACCACAAGAGAGAAGAGCCTGCCATGATCTGCCGTCGCGCCATAGCACAGGACATTCCGGGCATCCACCACCTACTCGACCAGGTGCTCATGGTGCACTACGCAGGCCGCCCCGACCTCTTCAAGCCAAACACGCGCAAGTACACCGACGAGGAGCTGGCGCAGATCATCGCCGATGACGACTCGCCGGTCTTCGTGGCGGTCGACGAGGACGCTGCCCCCGGCGAGCTGCTGGCCCATTGCTTCTGCCAGGTGCAGGACTTCAGCGGATCCAACAACATGCAGCCCATCCGCACGCTCTACATCGACGACCTCTGCGTTGACGAGGCGTGCCGTGGCCGGCATGTGGGCTCTGCGCTCTACGACCACGTCATCGCCTTTGCCCGCGAAGGGGGCTTCTACAACGTGACGCTCAACGTGTGGTCGTGCAACCCCAACGCCATGGCATTCTACGAGTCGCGCGGTCTTCTCCCCTACAAGGTGGGCATGGAGAAGATCCTGTAGCGCAGGATGCGTCACGTTCGCTGTGCACAAGAAAGGGCCCCGGCTCGATGCGAACCGGGGCCCTGCTTTTGCATGGGATGAGGCTACTCCTCGACCAGCTCGAACATGTCGGGGCCGACGCCGCACAGCTCGCAGGTGAAGTCCTCGGGCAGCTCGGGGGTGTCGACCGTGACCTCCCAGCCACAGACGGTGCAGCGGAACGTGTAGGTCTTCTCGTCGCTCATGAAAGGCTCCTCTCCGTTTGCGGCGCCCATCTGGCAGGCGCCCCTTGCGCACATGATACCCTAGTCTGCCTTGACGTAGGACGACGCCTTTGGAGGCGTCTTGCCCTTGAGCACGCCGTGGTAGTAGGCGTAGGTGAGCGGCTCCGCGTCGCCGATGGCCTCGGCGTCGACGACCTCGCCCACAAAGACGGTGTGCGTGCCCACGTCGAGCGTCTGCACCACCTTGCAGGCAAAGACCGCACAGGCACAGTCGGGGGTGTAGGGGTCGCCCAGCGAGGTCTGGGCCTTGGTGACGCCGTCGAACTTGTCGAAGTCCACCGACGACCTAAAGCCAAAGCGGCCAATATAGGGCATGTCGGCCTCCTGCGTCACGGCCGTCACGGCAAAGTGGCCGGCCTTGGCGATGACGCCCTCGGTGTGGTTCTGCTTGTTGACCACGACCTCGAGCTGCAGTGGCTCGGCCGTGACCTGCAGCGTGGTGTTGATGAGGCATGCGCCCCAGTCGTCGTCCGTCTGGGCAGACACCACGTACAACCCGCTCGTCAGCTTAAAGAACGCCTTTGGATCCATTGCATCCCTCCTTGGCCGTGTCCTGCATGTCCAATCCTACCTGTTGCGCTCCTTCAAGGCGCGCTGGATCTCGCGGTCGGTGTCGCGCTTGGCCATGTCGCGGCGCTTGTCGTAGAGCTTCTTGCCACGTGCGAGGCCGATGCAGAGCTTCACGCGGTTGTGCTCGTCAAAGTAGAGCTCGAGCGGCACGAGCGCCATGCCCTTGGTGCGCAGCTTGCCGTCCAGGTAGTCGATCTGCCTGCGATGCAGCAGCAGCTTGCGCTTGCGGTCGGGGTCGACGTTGTAGATCGTGCCGTGCGAGAAGGGATGGATGTGCACGCCGTGCAGCCATGCCTGCCCGTCTCGGATGAGGCAGAACGCGTCGGTGATCTGGCAGGCGTGCTCGCGCAGGCTGCGCACCTCGGTGCCCTTGAGCACGAGGCCGGCCTCGAAGGTCTCCTCTATGGCGTACTCGTGCCGGGCGCTACGATTGCGCGCGATGGTCTTCTTCTCGCGCTTCTTGTGGGGAATGCCGTTAGCCATCGATCTTCTCCCCACTGCCGTCGCCACCGCGGATGAGGTCGAGCAGCGTCATGGCTGCAGGCTCGCCCACCAGGTCGCGCGCACGGAGGGTGAGCGTGGTGGCAAGGTCCGCCTGGCCGGCCTCGGCCGCGTCGGTGGCGCACATGAGCAGGCAGATGGCAATCTCGGCATTGGCGCCCGCGGGAAGGCCCTCGGCGGCAAGCGCCTCGGTTGCCTGGGCATCATCCAACGTGTCGGGATCGCGCGGGGTGCCCTTGGCCTTGGCAAGCGCGTCCGTCAGCTGCTGAGACGAGACATCCAGCTTGCGCGCCGCAAAGAGCGCCGCTGCAGCCGCGCGGTCGTTCTTGGTCTGCTCAAAGTAGTCCGCAAACGTGAGGTAGGCCTGCTCCAGGTGCGCCGCCTCGCTCGCACGCTCGAAGACCGAGTATGTGAGTGCCAGGTGCTCCTGCGCGTTGCCCGCCAGGCGAAAGAGCTCGGCGAGGGTCAGGCGATACGAGCACTCCATGGGGTTCCAGCGCGCGGCCTGCTTGAGCGCCTCGATGGCGTCATCGTACTCGCCCAGGCGGATGTCGCTCAGGGCCAGCGTGGCGTAGACGCGGTCGAAAGGCTCGTCGATGTTCTGCAGCTCGCGCGGGTCGCCCTCCACCCGACGGTAGGCCAGGCGCTCGAAGATGGTGGGGAAGCTAAACCACTGCACCTCGTCCGAAGTGGGGCAGTTGCGGCTCACGTACTCCTCGATGTCGGCGGTGAGGTCGGCGAGAAGGTCATGCGCCGCCTGGTCCTCCCCCGCCACCAGCAGTGACTCGGCCTCGTACAGGCGCTCCGATGTGATTGACTGATCCATGTTCCTCCCTTGCTAGCAAGAACAGGATACCCCACAGCCGCCCTTGCAATAGGCGCGGTGAACCGAAGGCGAACTCGAACCGTCCGAAACCGCCCCGGCCCGCGGCGCCCCCGTCCTTGCAACC
>Ga0065709_1029287_pt1 | contig 38649 bp, 29 predicted proteins | sample Hoacrofraction14_2_FD_59096 | JGI IMG/M metagenome (GOLD analysis project Ga0065709, IMG submission 59096) | Hoatzin crop microbial communities from Cojedes, Venezuela, sample from fiber fraction 14 v1 | ecosystem: Host-associated > Birds > Digestive system > Esophagus > Crop | place: Venezuela...
CACATAAATTTTCGCGAATTTCAAATCCCCGGTCACTTCCGCCCGGGTCAGGCTCCACGTGCCGTCAACCCGGGGGTCGTTCAGTTCCTCCCGGATAATGGTGTCCACCTCGCGGCGAACCTCCTCATTGATCCGGTCAATCCGTTGATATTCCCTCATTTAGCGCGGAATCTCCTCCATGATGTAGCACTCGACCACATCGCCCTCTTTGATGTCGTTGTGGCCTTCCAGGCTCATGCCGCACTCATATCCGGCGGCCATTTCCTTCACGTCGTCCTTCAGGTGGCGCAGGCTGCTCAGCTTGCCTTCATGCACCACCACATTGTCACGCAGCAGACGCACGAGCGCGTTCCGCTGCACCTTGCCGTCCGTCACATAGCAGCCGGCAATAATGCCCGCGCCGGTGATCTTGAACACATTGCGCACCTCGGCATGGCCCAGCAGCACCTCGCGATACTCGGGCTCGAGCATGCCCTTCATGGCCAGCTCCATGTCCTCGATCGCCTTGTAAATCACGGTGTACAGGCGCACATCGACCTTCTGCTTTTCCGCCGCTTCCCGCGCGGACGCGTCCGGTCGGATGTTAAAGCCGATGATAATCGCGTTGAACGCCGCCGCCAGATTCACATCGTCCTTGGTGATGGCGCCCGCCGCGCTGTGCAGCACGCGAATCTTGACATCGTCGCTGGAAAGCTTTTCCATGGCCTGCTTGACCGCTTCCACGGAGCCCTGCACGTCCGCCTTGATAATCAGGTTCAGCGTCGTCACCTTGCCGGCCTCGATCGCGGAGAACAGATTCTCCATGTTGACCTTGGCCATGGTCGCCTCGCGGCTGGCGCGGAGCTTCTCTCTCCGTTCATCCGCAACCTGGCGGCTCAGATGATCGTCGCCCACGGCGATCATTTCATCGCCCGCGCTCGGCACATCGTCAAATCCCATGATTTCCACGGGCGTTCCGGGGCCGGCGCTCTGCACACGCTCGCCGCGGTCATTGATCAGCGCGCGAACCTTGCCGCTCGCCATGCCCGCGATAATGGAATCGCCCACCCGCAGTGTACCGTTCTGCACCAGCACGGTCGCCAGCGGTCCGCGGTTCTTGTCCAGCTTCGCCTCGATAATCACGCCGCGGCCCAGCCGGTCGGGGTTCGCCCGCAGCTGCAGCATATCCGCCTGCAGCAGAATCATCTCCAGCAGCTCGTCCACGCCCTCGCCGGTCTTCGCCGACACCGGCACGCAGATCGTCTCGCCGCCCCAGTCTTCGCATACCAGCCCGTACTGGGTCAGGTCCTGCTTCACCCGCTCGGGGTTCGCCTCGGGCTTGTCCATCTTGTTGATCGCCACAATGACCGGCACTTCTGCCGCCTTGGCGTGGTTAATGCTTTCCACGGTCTGCGGCATCACGGAGTCATCCGCCGCGACGACCAGCACCGCGATATCCGTCGCCTGGGCGCCTCTGGCGCGCATGGCGGTAAACGCTTCGTGCCCGGGAGTATCCAGGAAGGTAATCTGCCGGTCCCCGTCCACCGTCACGGTGTACGCGCCGATATGCTGGGTAATGCCGCCGGCTTCGCCCGCGGTCACGCGGCTCCGGCGGATATAGTCCAGCAAGGAGGTCTTGCCATGGTCGACGTGGCCCATGATGGTCACCACCGGAGGCCGCGGCACGAGCTTCTCCTCGTCGTCCGTGAAGTCCTCGGCCACCAGTGCGGCTTCCGCGGTCTGCTCCTGCTTGCGCTCGAGGGTAATGTCGAAGTCTGAGCACACCAGCTGTGCCGTGTCAAAGTCAATCTCGCTGTTGATGGTGGCCATGTTGCCCAGCATGAACAGCTTCTTGATGATCTCGCCCGCGGGCTTGCCGATCTTCTCGGTCAGGTCACGCACGGTAATCGTGTCACCCGCCATGTACGCGGTCTCGATCTTGATCGGCGCCATCATCTGTTGCGCGCTCGGCTTCTTCGCGCGGGCCCGCTTGCCACCGCGGATCGGCTCGTCATCATATCCGTTGAAACGGCTGTTCTGCTTGCTCTGCTGCTTCTTGTTCCGGGTGACGCGTTCCGGATCATGCTGCCGCTCGTAGTTCTTCTTGTTCGGGTCGTAATTGCTCACGCGCTCCTTTTCCATGGTGGGCATGAGCTCCGGCGTACGGCTTCTCGCAGCACTGCCGCCGCGGTTTCCGCCGGTCTGGCCGCGTCCGCCGGCCGCGTTCCCCGCATTCCGTCCGTACTGGCCGCCCTGCTGACCGTTCGCCGGACGTCCGTACTGTCCGCCCTGCTGGGGGGTAGCCGACCGTCCGTAAGGGCCGCTCCGCTGTCCCTGCTGGCCCTGCGGATTCACCGGACGCCCGTACGGGCCACTCCGCTGACCCTGCTGACCCTGCGGATTCACCGGACGCCCGTACGGGCCGGTTCGCTGGGTCTGCTGTCCCTGCTGGGGCGCGCGAATCACGTTCGGCGCGAGGCCCACGGGCTTGGCGGGCTGCTTTGGCTGATCACCCGGGCGGCTCATGATCTGCCCGATCGCGGGGCGAGCGGGCTTCTCCTGCTTCCGGGGCTCCGCGGTCTTCGGCTTTTCGGCCTTCGGAACCTCCGCGGTCTTCTGAGCCGTTTCCGTCTTTTCGGCCTTTTCGGCCTTTTCAGACTTTTCAGCTTTCTCCGCTTTTTCGACCTTTTCGGTCTTCACGGGCTTCTCGGTTTTCTCGGCCGCCTTTTCGGCCGGCTTTTCGGCCTTCGGGGGCTCGGCCGCCTTTTCCTCGGTCTTCACTTCCGCGGCGGGCACTTCCTGCTTAACGGTTTCCTCCCGGGCGGCTTTCTCCCGGTCCTCCCGCATAGCAGCTTCCATCTGGGCTTTTTCTTCATCGTCCAGCATGGTATACGCCCTCGAATGGGTAGACTGAACCCGCATCTGTTCTTCCCGCTTCCGCTGGGCCGCCTCTTCCTCCTTGCGCTGGCGGATTGCGGCGTTCATGCTCTTCAGCGAGTCAAGCAGCGCGTCCGCTTGTTTCCGGCCGCGAGTCGCCTTCGCCAGAATTTCCGCGGATTCCCCGGCCAACTCCCGGGTAGTGTCCATCAAGTTTCCCTTTGCCATTCGCCTTTTGTCCCCCCTGCCGAATCCGGCATTGAAATCATTTTGGTATCTTTCCGCCGGTCTCCCGGCGCGAAATTCATTCTTTTGCGGTTTCCCGCAGGCATTCCGCCATTTGTTCCGCGAGCGCACCCGGTCGGACGCCCATCGCTGCCCCCGGTTTTCCGGTCGCCTCCGCGATCAGTCCCGGCCGGCTCACTGCCGCCGGGATCCCTTCCCGGGCGCAGAGCCCTTCGTACCTTTCCCTCGAGGCGGCGGAAATCCCGCCGTCCAATATCAGGACGCCGCAGTTTCCCGCGCGGATGGCCTTCTCAATCTTGTCCGCCCCGAACAGTCCCTGTCCGGCGCGCGTGCTCAGGCCCATCAGCCCCCGCAGCCGCTTCTCATCCATCCGCTTCTCCCGCGCTCAGGCGCTCCATCTCGGTCTCAAGCGCGCCCGTGACCTCCGCGGTCAGCGTCACATGCAGCTGCCGCTCAATCTGCCGCGCCTTCAGCGCCTTCTTCAGGCAATCACCTTTCCGGCACACATACGCGCCCCGGCCGTTCTTCTTCCCGGTCTCGTCGAGGCTGACCGCCCCGTCCGGCGCGCGCACCACCCGGATCAGGTCCTTCTTGTCCTTCATCTCCCGGCAGCCGACGCACATCCGCTCCGGAGTCTTCCGCGTCTTCATGCGTTCTCCTTACATGGTATCGTCGTCGCCCATCAGGCTGTCGTCAAAGTCCATGGTGAAGCTCTCGTAGGTCGGGGTCTCCAGCTGCACATAGTTGATCAGCTGACCGTTCTCATCGACCATGTCATTCAGCTCGGCCATCTGGCTCTGGCTCTTGATGTCGATCTTCCATCCGGTCAGCTTCGCGGCCAGGCGGGCGTTCTGCCCTTCCTTGCCGATCGCCAGGCTCAGCTGGTTATCCGGCACGATCACGCGGAAGGCTTTCTCGTCCTTCGCCTGGAACACGCTCAGCACATGCGCCGGGTTCAGGGCGTTCGCCACAAATTCCGCGGGATTGCTGCTCCACTTGATGATGTCGATCTTCTCACCCTTCAGCTCCTGCACCACACGCTCCACACGACCGCCCTTCTGGCCCACGCAGGCGCCGACGGGATCGATGCTCGCCTCCTGGCTGTGCACGGCGATCTTCGTGCGGCTGCCCGCCTCACGGGCAATGCTCTTGACCACCACGGTGCCGCCGGCGATTTCCGGCACTTCCATTTCAAACAGGCGCTTGACCAGGTTCGGATGCACGCGGCTCACATACACCTGCGGCCGGTATCCGGACACGTTCACATTCCGCTGCACTTCCAGCACATACACCTTGATATGATCGTCATCATGCAGCACTTCGCCGGGCATCATCTGGTCCTGATTCAGCACGCCCTCCGTCCGGCCGAGGTCCACATACGCCACATGGGGCTCCACGCGCTCCACGATACCGGTCAAGATCTCGTTTTCCTTCTCGGAGAACTCTTCATAAATCTTGCCGCGCTCAACCTCGCGGATGCTCTGAATGATCACCTGCTTCGCTGTCTGAGCCGCCACGCGCAGGAATCCGCTCGGGGTCACATCCACCTCGGCGATATCGCCCATCTTGTAGTCGGGGTTGATCTTCTGCGCTTCCTCCAGCGTGATCTGGTTGGTCGGCATTTCCACCTCTTCCACAATCGTCTTCCGCGCGAACACGGAAATCTTGCCGGTCTCCCGGTCCACATGCACATCCAGCATGTTCGGGGTCGCCTCATTGCGGGGAGAATTCTTCCGGTACGCCGCCTTCAGGGCTTCCTCAATCATGGTAAACAGCTTTTCTTCATCGATTTCCTTTTCCTTGGCCAGCATTTTGACCGCTTCAACAACTTCTGATTTCATTTCTGTCCCTCTCTCTCATCCGGGGCTCATTCTTCCCCAAGGTCTACCTCTTCAATGCCTTCCATATCCACAATGGGACGGACCATCGCAGCCATCTTTCTCGGCACGCGCTTTTCCTCCCCGCCGACTTCCACGAGAATATCCTCCCCGTCCAGGCCGATCAGCGTCCCGTTCATCTGCTTCACGCCGTCCAGCGGCTTGAACAGACGGATCTCCACTTCCGCCCCGGCGTTCCGCTCGAAATCCCGGTCCTTTTTCAGCGGCCGGTCAATCCCGGGGGAAGACACCTCCATAAAGTCGTAGTCGTAGTTCTCCACCAGGGGAAGCACCGTCTTGTGATACTTCTCACAGTCGTCCAGCGTGATGCCCTCCGGCTTGTCGATGTAAATCCGTAAATACTTCCCGGTCGGCTCCTTGTCCAGCGCCACGTCCACCAGCTCGAAACCCATCTGATCCGCCACGCGCTGACACTTCGGCTCCAGCACCGCCGTCAGTTCCGCTTTCGCCATGCTTCCTCCTTTCGGCATTCAGGCATAAAGAAAAGAGCGGAAAACACAGCCCTCCGCGGCAATGCGGCGACACTGCCCCCTGTCCGGGAGCGGCCGCGGCCGCAGGCTGTTTCCACTCTTTTCATCAAACCCTTCTTTCAAGGCGTTACGCCATCTTCATTCGCGCCGTTTCCGGCACGGATCGTATATTATCACAGATTCCCCGCCTTGACAAGCTTTTTTCGCCGTTTTTTCTTTATAAATAAACGCGGGCGGAGATTTTCTCCGCCCGCGGTATCCAAACATTTACTTTTTGCGGAAAACCGGAATCTCGTCAATCGGCGCGTTCACATGCACGGTCTGCCCGCCGTCCGTGATCTCGCCCGTATTCACGTTCTCCCATTTTCCGGCGGGCAGATACACATCCCGCTCAAACTGATTCAGCTCAAAGATCGGCGCCACCAGGTACTCGGACCCGAACATGTACTGGTCCTGCAGCTCCCAGCACTTTTCATCCTCCGGGAACTCGTAGAACATCGTCCGGATCAGCGGGGATCCGTTCTCGTGGGCCTCTTCGTACAGACTCTTGATGTAATCCTTCATCGCGATACGCACGTCGTAATACTTGCGCATAATACGATAGTTTTCTTCCCCGTAGCTCCACAATTCGTTCGGCTGACCGGTATGCAGATATCCGCCGCCCCAGTCTCGGTCATCCAGCGCCGGGATATTGTAGGGGCCGCGGTCCCCGTGCATGCGCAGCACCGCGGAGTACACCGCGAACTGGTACCACCGGATCAGCAGCTGCCGGAAGTCCGGATCATTCACATCGTCCGTCATGAATCCGCCGATGTCCGTCGTCCACCACGGGATACCCGCCAGACCCATGTTCAGCCCGGCCTGCAGCTGCTCCCTGAAGCTCTCGAAGGTGCTCGGCACGTCTCCGGACCATACCACGTTGCCGTACTTCTGGCTACCGGCCCACGCGCAGCGGAGCAGGTTCACCACCGGCTCGCCGGTTTTGCTCATCGGGTCAAAGAACGTCCGGCTGTACAATTGCGGATACATCCCGCTGCAGCTCAGCGCCGGCCCCGCGAAGTACCGGAAGTTCTCAAAGTCGTACACGCCGTAATCCGGCTCGCTGTTGTCCAGCCAGAAGGCGTCAATGCCCAGATCCGCGTAATTGCGCTTGCAGACTTCCCACACATATTCCCGCGTTTCGGGGTTGAAGGGGTCGATCTCCACGCAGTCGCCCTGATAGTCATAGGTCTGCTGTGCGCCGCGCTCGGTGCGGATCAGAAGCCCGCGCTCCATCATCGGCCCGAAGTTCTCGCTCTTGCGGTCCACGCTCGGCCACACGCTCACGATCACCTTAATGCCCATCCGGTGCAGTTCATCCACCATCGCCTTGGGATCGGGCCAGTATTTCTTGTCAAACTTCCAGTCGCCCTGCACGGTCCAATGGAAGAAGTCGATCACGATCAGGTCAATATGAATGCCTTCCTTCTCGTAAGCCCGCGCGACCTCCAGCACCTCGTCCTGCGTGCGATATCTCAGCTTGCACTGCCACAGACCCATCCGGTCCTCCGGGAACATCGGGGCACGCCCGGTCGCGCCGGTGTACTTCTGCAGGATGTCCTTCGGGTTCTCCCCGGCGCAAATCCAGTAATCCATCTGTTTCGTGCTTCTCGCGGTCCACTCGGTATAGTTGTTCGCGAAAATCACCTGACCCACCGCGGGGTTGTTCCACAAAAGACCATATCCGAGGTTGCTCACCATGAACGGCACGGAAATCTGGGAATTCCGGTGCGCCAGCTCCAGCACATTCCCCTTCAGATTCAGGTAGGGCTGCTGGTACTGACCCATGCCGTAAATCTTCTCACCCTCGTTGGCGTCAAACTTCACAGTCAGCTTGTATTCGCTGCCGCCGATATTGCCCTTCCACTCGCGGTTGATGATCTTCAGGCACCGGCTGGTCTTAACGATGGTTCCGCCGTAACTGCGGTAATATTCCCTCAAAATCATCTTCCCGTCGCGATAGAAGGTCATCACGCCCGCCTCGTTCACCGTCGCGCGGATACGCCCGTTCTCAATCTGCGCGCAGGGCACCTTGCTGATGGTCCCGTCACCGACCCAGTAATCCGCCTCACCGATCTCAATCTTCGCCCCGGTCTCTTCTGGCTTCTCCGTCAGCGCCCAGTCATTTCCGCTTTTGCTGTCATACATCCACGCGCGGACGCGCAGGCTGTCCTTCCCCCAGGGCTCCAGCCGCAGCGTTTCCCCGTTGTGCCGCGCGATCAGCGCGTTTCCGTCCTGTGTGAATCGCATATTTCCTTCATTCCTCCGTTTTCTTTAGTACCATGGCCGTCCGGCAGGGAGAATAAATACGAATGCCCACACCCTTCTCCTTGTCCGTCTCGGTCGCGTATTCATACTGATGGCTCACCAGCGCCGCGCCGCCGAAGCGCTTCTCGTCCGTGCTCAGAATCACCTGATAATGTCCCTTTCCGGTCGTCCTCACGGGCAGGAAAAATTCCGGCTCGGAGTAGGTCCCGTGGAAATTGAACAGGAACACCAGCCCCGCGCGGCTGAAACAGATAATCTTCCGCGCGTCGTCAATCCACAGGCTCTCCGCCTGCGGATCCTCAAGCAGGTGATATTCCTTCGCCAGATGGATCATGGCCCGGTCAAAGTCATTCAGCCACTCGTACTTCAGCATCCCGTTGTCCACCAGGGACCACTGCCGCCGGCAGTACTTGTAGCTCCAGCCATTCCCTTCCCGCGGGAAATCAATCCATTCCGGATGCCCGAACTCATTGCCCATGAAGTTCAGATACCCGTTCCCGCCGCAGGAAAGCGTCAGGAATCGGATCATCTTGTGCAGTTCGATCGCCCGGTCCATGGTCAGGGTATGATAGTCCTTGTTCATCCCGGTGTACATCTCGGCATCGGCCATCCGGAAAATCAGCGTCTTGTCCCCGACCAGCGCCTGGTCGTGGCTCTCGCAATATCCGATCACCTTCTCCTGCGGCCGCCGGGTGGTCATCTCCCACCACAGTCCCGGCATGGACCAGTCCTCATCCCGGGTGTCCTTGGTCAGCTTGATCCAATAGTCCGGCTCGCCCATGCCCAACCGGTAATCGAACCCGATGCCGCCTTCCTCCACCGGCAGGCACATGCCGGGCATGCCGCTCATGTCCTCGCACACAGAGGTCGCCTCGGGGTTCACCTCGTGAATCAGCTCGTTGGCCAGTTGCAGATAGTTGATCGCGTCCAGATCCGTGTTCAGGCTGAAATAACTGCTGTAGTCGGTAAACGCGGTTCCCAGCGCGTGATCGTGATAAATCATGCTCGTCACGCCGTCAAACCGGAATCCGTCGAAATGATACTCATCCAGCCAGAATTTCAGGTTGCTCAGCAGGAAATGCAGCACCTCCGGACGCCCGTAATTGAACAGCCTTGTCCCCCACGCGGGGTGACGGCCCTCACCGCCCTCCAGGAAGTACTGTCCGTCCGTCCCGTCCTGATACTGCAGTCCTTCGCCCACGTTCGGGCAGGCGTGGCTGTGCACCACGTCCAACAACACTCTCAGCCCCATACCGTGGGCCTTGTTAATCAGGTACTTCAGCCCGTTTGGATCGCCATACCAGCTGCTCGCCGCGAAGAAATTGCTCACCTGGTACCCGAAGGACCCGTAATACGGATGTTCCTGCACGGCCATCAGCTGCACCGTGTTGTACCCGAGATCCTGAATCCGCGGCAATACCTTGTCCGCGAATTCCTCATAGGTCCCGACGCGCTCTTCCTCCGTCGCCATGCCGATATGCGTCTCATAAATCAGGGGCGCTTCCGGCTTCGGCCGCGGGCCTTCCCCGTCCGTCCAGCAGAAGGGTTCCGGATCCCACACGCGCGTGCACAGCTTCTTCAGCCGCGGGTCCATGCACACCCACCGGCTGTACGCCGGCAGGCGCTCAAACTCGCTGCCCCCGTGCTTTACCCACAGTTTCAGCCACTGTCCGTGCTTCAGGGCATCCCGATCTTCCAGCCTGATCTCCCATACGCCGTTCTCCAGCCGTTTCATGGGATGACTGGAATGATTCCATCCATTGAAGTCACCGATCAGCCACGCGCCGTCCGCCCCGGGCAGCCATTCCCGCGCCACCCAGCCGTCTTCCGTCCGGTGCACGCCGAAATACAGATACCCGTCCGCGAAATCCGCGATGCTCTTCTTGTCCTCCACCAGCTGATACCGTCTTGCCTTAAAGCGGTCCATCCGCAGGTCGATCTCCCCGCTGTAAGGTTCCAGCCACGGGTCAATCCGGATGATTTCGTAGGGGCTTTTCATTTTCGACAGGTCCATGCCGCGCCTCCTTCTTATTCCGTTTTTACCAGTACTCCGTTGACATCATAATATTCCACAGCGCTCACCGCGTGGTTTTCATCATAGCGATACCGGATCTCGCTGACCCCGTCCGTCCGGTTCACGGGCTGTCCGGCCGTGTCCAGATACACCCGGCTCGTCACAAACCCGTCTTCATCAACAATTTCCTTCCATCCGGCGGTCCCGTCCGCAGCCGCTACGGCATTCTTCTCCGCGTCCGTATAAGTCACCTGCGTCATCCGCCCGTCCGCGTCATAGGTGTACGCGCGCGCGATAATTCCGTCCCCGTCCGCGGTCGCGTTCCCGCTCGCGTCCAGATTGGTCTCCCGGATCACCTGCTCGTCCCGGTTCATTTCCACTTTGACGGCCGCCGCCCCGCCGGGCATGCTCACCTGATTGTCCTGCGTATCAAAGCGCTTCAGAGTGTATGTGGTTTTCCCGCTCCAGGTCTTGGTTTCATAGGCCCATCCGAGACCGCGGTCCGTGATGTTCCCGTTCAGGTCGTAGAATTTGACACTCTTTTCCCGCTTGTTCTTATCCAGTTCCCGCGTCAGACTCGCCCATCCGTCCGGGCCGTTCGCCGCGGACCCGTCCGCGTGCTCAAACCGGACACTCTTGATCTGATTCTGCTTGTTGACGCTCTGAATCATCTTCGCGTATCCGAGCGTGGTGTCCACCAGATTCCCATCCTTGTCCAGATAACTTGTTCCGGTCAGCGTGGTTCCCCGGTACTCGTTCTGCTTCACGGCATATCCGAGAGCCGGCACATTCACCAGCGGCTCATCCGCGCTGAAATACTGTACGCTCCGGGTCTTTCCGGCCGTGATGTAGTAAATATACACCCGCGCGTATCCGCCGATGCACTCGGTCTTTTCACCATTTTCATCCAGATAGATAATTTCCTCCGGCTGGCTCTTGATACCGTATTTCACCTGGCGCATGGCGTACCCGTCCGCGGTTGTCGTCACGGCGCCCTCGGCGTTGTAATAGGTTTCGGTCACGGTCGCGCCCTTGCTCGTATAGGTCACCACAGCCCATCCCATCGGCCCGTTGACCACGGTCCCGGACTCATCCGTCCAGTACCGGCGCGTCACGCTGTCACCTTTCGTTTCTTCATTCAAAGTCACCTCAGCGCATGCGCACGCGGCAATCATCATCAGCGCGCAAAGGAGCGCGGCCCAGATTTTTTTCTTCATTCCGTTCAATCCTCCGGATCATCCTTGATCGTTTTTCCCTTAACGTTAAGTATAGCAAACTTTCCGTCACCTGACAACTTATTTTCAATCAGGAATGTGACGGCATACAGCGCCCATCCGAACACCGTCAGCGCGCCCATAAAGCCCATCTGTTCCGCGTTCATCGTGTACAAATAAAAAGTCTTGCCCATCAGTGCGCCCACGGCGGTAAACACCGCCGCCGCGCCGGCCACCACAGTCCCGCGCGTGGCGTTCAGCGGCAGGCATACGCGCAAAAGCACCGCCACGCCGACCGCGCCCGTCACCCACGTCGCAATGGTGGAGCAGATCTCCTGACTCCATCCGTAGTTTTCCATCGTCATCGCAAGCGTCGCGCACACCGCCACCGTGATCCCCCCGGGCAGGGCCCGCCGGATCACGTTTTTCAGGAAGTCACCCTTCACCCGCTCATGGTTGGGCATCAGGGACAGGAAAAATCCCGGCGCCCCGACCGTCCATGTGCTCACCAGCGACATCTGAATCGGCTGGAAAGGGTACAGCCTCGGCAGAATCAGTGTCAGCAGGCTCAGCAGGAAACTGAAAATCGTCTTCGTCAGAAACAGCGTCGCCGACCGCGTGATATTGTTAATCACCCGCCGGCCTTCCAGCACGATTTCCGGCATCCGCGTAAAGTCGCTATCGAGCAGCGTCAGCTGCGCCGTATGCCGGGCCGCGTCCGCGCCGCCCGCCATGGCGATGGAGCAGTCCGCCGCGCGCATGGCAGGAATATCATTCACGCCGTCACCGGTCATGCCCACGGTATGTCCCGCTTCCTTCAGCGCGCGCACCAGCATCTGCTTCTGCGCCGGCGTCACCCGTCCGAAAATCGTGTATTTTTCGCAGGCGTCCCGGATGTCTTCCTCCGTCCTCAGTTCCCGCGCGTCGATTGCCTCTCCGTCAATTCCCGCGGCCCTTGCGGCCATCTTCACGGTTTCCGGATTGTCGCCGGAGATCACCCGGATCCCAACGCCCTCTTCCCGGAAATACCGAATCGCTTCCGCCGCGCCGTCCCGCACTTCATCACTCAAAATCCACAGCGCGACCGGCGTGCGGTTCTCCGGCACCCGTCCGGAATCAATCAAACCCTCCGCGCGGGCCAGAAGCACCACGCGTTTCCCGCTTTCCGCGTTTTCCCGCACGATGTCCCGGATCTCCGCGTTTTCGCCCGCCACATATTCCGGCGCGCCGAGAATCAGGGTCGTCCCGTCCTCAAAGCTCGCCGCGCTCATCTTCCGCGCCGAGGAAAAGGGCTGAATCACCAGCGGCGTTTCCGTACCCGGCGCGACCACATCCCGCAGGGCCGTCAGCGTCCCGCCCCGCTCATCCATCGCGCCGAGAAAGCGGCTCATATGGTCCCGCGCGCTTTCCTGCGTTTCCCCGCTCAGCGGAATGCATGCCTCCGCCGTCATCCGTCCGGTCGTCAGCGTCCCGGTCTTATCCAGACACAGCACATCCACCCGCGCGAGGCTTTCGATCCCGTACAGGGTCTGAACCAGCACGCGCTTCTCCGCCAGTCTCCTGACACCGACCGCCATCGCGATGCTGGTCAGAAGCATCAGCCCCTCGGGAATCATGCCCAGCATCGCCGCGACCGCCGCGGGCACCGCGTCCGCGGGCGCCTCCTTCTGAATCCACAGGGACTTGATCAGCAGCACCGCGCCCATCGGAATCAGCAAACAGCTCGCCAGCCGGATCAGCCGGCGCATTTCCTTCATCAGGCCCGATTCATCCTTCTTCGGGCGTTTCATTTCCTTCGTCAGCCGTCCGGCATAGCTTTCCTCCCCGACATATACCGCCTGATAAATCACCTTACCCTCGGACAGGTAGCTCCCGGAATACAGCCAGTTACCCTTTTCCTTCGGAATCGCGTCACTCTCTCCGGTCAGCAGACTTTCCATTGCCCGCCCCGCGCCGGATACGGCCACGCCGTCCGTCACCACCTGGTCTCCGGCGCGCAGCACCAGCAGATCACCCTTCACCACGTCCGCCGGGTCGATCTCCCGCTCCATGCCGTCCCGGATCACCTTCGCCTTCGGCGCGTTGATCAGTTTCAGTTTCCGGATGGTGTTTCTCGCGCTGATCTCCTGATAAATCGCGATCGCGGTATTGCTCACCACGATCAGCAAAAACAGCATATTCCGGTAACTGCCCACGCAAATCAGCATCACCGCGAGCAGCAAATTCAGCGCGTTGAACAGCGTCAGCGTATTGTCAAGGATAATCCGCGCGGTCGACTTCCCGTCGTCCCGGGGCATGCGGTTGGTCAGTCCCTCTTTCGCGCGTGCCTCCGCATCCGCTTCGCTCAGCCCGTCCTCCGCCGTTTCCCGGAAGTCTTCCGGAAGGGCGGACGGCAAATGCAGCTCACTTTTCATTTCCGTCTCCGTTCTGCTTTCCGTTTTCCGGAAAACATTCTCATTATACGGGAGCCCGCGGGGGTTTTCAAGCCTTGCGCGTTCAATTGTTTTGCGCTATACTCAACGTATCCTCTGATTTGAAAGGAGTTTTTTTGTATGTCCGTTCCGGCACACATTTTGTCCGCCGTCTTCAGCGACGAGTCCGCCACCTTCCGCTTTCCTTCGGAGCCGGACAGCGGGGATTCCGTCGTCATTCGCCTTCGTGTGGCAAAGGACAGCGCCAAGCGCGTCCTCCTGCTCATGGAAGGGGTCAAAGTCGGCGCACTGATGTTCAAAATCCGGTCCGATGAATTCTTTGATTATTACGAGGCCGGCATCGTCATCGACGGCGATGAGGTCCTCTATCGTTTCCTGATTGAGGGAGACGGTCTCCGCCTCGCCTATGACAAGAGCGGCTGCCGCGTCCTGGAAGGGGATCAGTTCCCGGACTTCAATCCGGCCTACGCCTTCCGCATCCGTCCCGGCTTCCATGTGCCCGCCTGGGCCAAAGGCGCCGTGCAGTATCAAATCTTTACCGACCGCTTTTATAACGGCGACCCGACCAACGATGTCACGGACAATGAATATTATTACGCCGTCGGTCATGCCAAGCATATCGCGGACTGGTCCGCGCCGCCCACGGACACCGACGTCCGCTGCTTCTACGGCGGGGACCTGCAGGGCATCATGGACAAGCTGGATTATCTGCAGGATCTGGGCGTGGAAGTCCTCTACCTGAACCCGATCTTTGTCTCCCCTTCCAGTCATAAGTATGACACGCAGGATTACGAGCATGTCGACCCGCACTTTGGCGTCATCACCGATGATATGGAGCACGCCATGCAGGCCTGGGAAAAGCATAACGGCTATGCCCCGCGCTACATCCGGCGCGTCACCTCCATGGAAAACCTGGAAAAGAGTGACGATCTCTTCGCCTCCCTCTGTCAGGAACTCCACAGGCGCGGCATGCGCATCATTCTCGACGGGGTCTTCAATCACTGCGGTTCCTTCAATAAATGGATGGACGCCGAGGGCATCTATCTCGGCAAAGCGGGTTATCAGCCCGGCGCGTACCAGAGTACGACCAGTCCCTACCGCTCCTACTTCCATTTCAACGAATCCGGCAGCGGCCGCGGTCCGGCATACGAAGGCTGGTGGGGATACTCCACCCTCCCCAAACTCAATTACGAAGCCTCGCCTGAGCTCTGTGAAGAAATCTACCGCGTGGCGGAAAAATGGGCCGGCGAACCGTACAACATTGACGGCTGGCGTCTGGATGTCGCCGCCGACCTCGGTCACAGTTCCGAGTTCAATCACAAATTCTGGAAAACCTTCCGCCGCCGCGTCAAAGCAATCAATCCGGATCTGCTGATCCTCGCGGAGCATTACGGCGATCCCGCCTCCTGGCTGAAAGGCGACGAGTGGGATTCCGTCATGAACTACGACGCCTTCATGGAGCCGGTCACCTGGTTCCTCACCGGCATGGAAAAGCATTCCGATTCCTGCCGGGATGATCTGTATCAGAACGGCACCGCCTTCTTCGATATCATGCGGGATAAAATGGCCCGTCTCGGTGCCGGCCCGCTCATGTGCGCCATGAACGAACTAAGCAACCATGACCACTCCCGTTTCCTGACCCGGACCAACCGCGTCATCGGCCGGACCACCACCATGGGACCGGATGCCGCCGCGGTCGGCATCAATAAAGGCGTCTTCCGTGAAGCGGTCACCCTGCAGATGTCCTGGCCCGGTGCCCCGACCATCTATTACGGCGACGAAGCCGGTCAGGTCGGCTGGACGGATCCGGATGACCGTCGCACCTATCCCTGGGGGCATGAAGACCGGACCCTCATTCAGCTGCATAAGGATCTGATCGCCCTGCGGAAATCCCTCCCCGTCCTTGTGGACGGCAGCCTGAAGCCGCTTCTCGCGGACTACGGGCGCATCGCCTGGGCGCGGTTCAACAAGGACTCCCGCGCGATCATTGCGATCAATAACACCTCCGGCTGGACCAGCTTCCGCCTCTTTGCCCGGGATGCCGGCTGCGCGGACGGCGAAGTCCTGACCCGCAGAATTCAGACGGACGGCGAAGGTCATACTCTGGAGACGGAATCCTCCGCCCCCGTGGAAGACGGATATCTTTCCTTCGATCTCCCGCCGTTTTCCTCCGTCATCTATTCCGGCGAATAAGCATACAAAAAAACTGTGATCTTCCCAGCCGGAAGATCACAGTTTTTCTTTACTCAATATCGAGCATCAGGTCGCGTCTCTGCGCCTCACGTTCAATCACCCGGCGAATGTCCGCCGCCGTCCGGTCGTCCACCTCGCCTTTTTCAATCAGGCTGATCCGGCTCTGCGGATATCCGACCAGATCGCCGAGCTCCTTCTGGCTCAACCCGACCTTCTTTCTCAATTCCTTCAATTCACGCCCGACCAGCACCTTCGTACTCGTCTTCACGCGCCGGTACTTGGTTTCTCTCCGGGGCTTGCCGTTGATCCGGGCAATCGCCTCCTCCGCCTTTTCCCGGCTCACATATCCGAGTTCCATCCGGCTTACCGTGCTTTGCGGCACATGCAGGATGGTCGCCAGCTCCTTAATGGTCATGCCCTTGGCTTTCCGTGCCTCGCGGATCTCCGCGCCCATTTCCTTGTCGAAATCCGGTTCCTTCGTCTTCGCCGGCGCTTCCGCCTTCTTCAGCTGAGCGATCAGCTCCTCGGCGCGTTTGGCGGACACATGCCCGCATTCCATCGCCGCCAGGGTGCCCGGCGCCAGCCCAACGGCGTCCGCCGCGTCCTTCAGCTTCAGCCCGGAGTTCTTCCGCGCCTCGCGGATCCGGAGTCCCCAGTCCTTCGCGATATCCCCGCTCTGCAGCTGAGAAAGCACTTCATTCGCCCGGCCTTCCCGGATATACCCGGATTCCATCTGGTCCACCCGGCTCACGGACAGATTCAGCTCCTTCGCCATTTCCTCCCGGCTCATCCCGGCCGCCTTGCGCGCAGCCTTGATCTTCTGGCCCAGATCCCGGTTGGGCTTGATCTTCCTCGGCTCATTGCCGGAGGTATTCGGTCGCCCGCGCTTCGGCATCTTTTCCGCCGCGGGAGCAATCAGGCAGGTCCCTTTGTTGCGCCCGTCGCCATACATCAGCCACTTCCGGTTCATCCCGATCATCTTTTCAATCTTGATGCCCAGTGCCTTGGTCACCCGGCCGTTCTCTTCCATCCGGGCCAACTGCTCCGCGCTCATGCCGAGCACCTCTGCCTCCCGCTCAAGCGTCAGCCCGTTCTCCTCGCGCCATTCCTTCGCGCGGTCCTTCAGATCATTCTGCACAAAAGTATCCAGGAACGGGTCGATCTCCTCATCGACCAGGATTTCCGGATTGATCGGGAACGCGGCGATGAACGGCCGCAAAAGATATGTGGACCCGCTTTCCTCGCAGTCCTCCACATCCGCGCGGGGAACTCCCAATTCCTCCGCCACCTGCGCCGTCGTCAGCCCCATTGCCTCCCGCAGATCCGAAATATTCATATATACATTTTCCTTTCTGTTTGCCGGTTCCAAATAAAACGATAAACCACCCCGGGGCCTCGTCCCTCCGGCCCGGTTTGTTTTCCTGCAATCAATTTTCATTTCGGATAGCAACAGATATTCCCCTCCCGTTTCGGCGGTCCGGAATACTTGTTTTATCCGGAAATGATTCTACCTGTTTTATTCTCCGATTTCAAGCCCTTTTTCATATTTTTTCTCCGTTCCCGTTTCTGTGCCTGATTCTTGACAACCCCCTCCGGAGCGTTTATAGTTTTCCCGTAATCATTTGATTTTGAAAGGAGGCGCGGTATGGACGGCATGCAAATCGCTCTTTCCGAAGCGGAAAAGGCGCTCGCCGAGGGCGAGGTGCCCGTGGGTGCCGCGCTCTTCCACGGAGATGATCTGCTCTGGGCGGATCACAACCGGCGCGAGTCCGCCGGGGATCCGACGGCCCACGCCGAAATGCTCTGTTTAAAAAACGGCGCCGCCCGTTTCGGCTCCTGGCGTCTGGAAGACTGCACCCTCTATGTCACCCTGGAGCCCTGCCCGATGTGCGCCGGCGCGGCAGTGATGTCCCGCGTCGGAGAAATCGTCTTCGGCGCCGCCGACCCGGACAAGGGCTGTTGCGGCAGTCTCTATGATCTTCCCGCGGACCCGGCCCTCCACGCCCCCACGCGCTGGCGCGCGGGCGATCATGAGGCGGAATGCCGCGCTCTTTTACAAAATTTCTTCCGTGCCCGCCGGGCGCAGCAGGAGGACGCATGAGCAAAAAACAATTTCTTCTGCTTCTGCTGGCGTTTCTGCTGATTACGCTCTTCGCCTTGCTTCCGGCTCTTTTCCCCGCTGCGGAAACCACAGCCGGATCCGCGGCGGAAACCGTCGCGGAATCTCCCGCTGAAACCGCCGCTCCCGCTGAATCCGCAGACGATTCTTCCGCGGTCATGGAATTGCTGGCGCTCAACGTCGGCAAGGCGGACTGCCTGCTCCTGCGCTGTGGGGACACGGCTTATCTGATTGACACCGGCCGGGGAAAGACCTTCTCCCTCGTGGAGGAAACCCTGCTTTCCGAAGGTGTGACCCATCTGGACGGTGTCATCCTGACCCACACGGACAATGACCATATCGGCGGACTCAAAAAGCTCCTGAAAAGCGATATCGAAGTGGACAATATCTACGCCTCCGCCTTCTACGCCACGGAAGAAAAAGGCGACCGCCACCCCGTGGAAAAAATCGCGTTCAAAATGGACAGGGATGTCACCTTCCTTCAGGGCGGGGACGCGCTTCCCTTCCCGGGCGGCACGCTGTCCGTCCTCGGCCCTCTTTCTGAAAACACCGAAAAAGATGACAGCAATTCCATCGTCCTCCTGGCTGAGGGCGCGGGGGTTCGTTTCCTGCTCGCCGGAGATATGGAATTCCCGGAGGAGGAGGAACTTCTTTCCGCCGGCGTCATCCCGAATGCGGACCTGCTCAAGGTCGCCAATCACGGGGATTCGGACGCGACCAGTGACGCGTTTCTCGCGGCGGTCCGCCCATCCGTCGCGGTCATTTCCACCAGCACGGCGGAGAAGGCCTCCACACCCTCAGGCCGTGTTCTCCGCGCGCTCCGCGCGTGGAATGTCGATGTTTATGAAACGCAGGACGCTGACTCTCTCCTGCGCTTTACCGCGCGGGACGGAAAAATCACCGTGATTGTGGAATAAAAAAACAGCCCCTTCCGGGAGCCGTTTTGAAAACGCGCGAGCGTGACCATAAGCCGGGTTCTGTACTGGGCGATCATCTATCCAGGCCATCCGTTACCGGATGGCTCAAGCGATCGCGGAGCGCTGCGACGAGCCGCCGGCAAGTCTCCGCATCTTGCACCGGGTGGGGTTTGCAGCGCGGAGAAGTTACCAGCCCCGCGGGTGAGCTCTTACCTCGCCTTTCCATCCTTACACGGCCGGAGCCATGCGGTTTATTTCTGTTGCACTTTCCCTGGAGTCGCCTCCGCCGGCCGTTAGCCGGCACCCTTGCTCTGTGGTGCCCGGACTTTCCTCATGCCCTCTCGGACACGCAATCGCCTGTTCACCTCGCGCCGGGTCATTGTACCCGCCGGAAAGGATTTTGTCAATGATGAATAAAAACACCCGCCCCCTGCCCACCGGTAATCTGTCCACGGGCACGCTCAAGCTCATCGCGCTCTTCTTCATGCTCATCGACCATCTGGGCGCGGTGGTCTTCACGAATGTCCCGGAGCTTCGCATGCTCGGGCGCATCGCATTCCCGCTCTACTGCTGGTGCATGGTCGTCGGCTTCCATTATACTCGCAGCGTCCCCCGCTATCTCGGGCGGATTCTGCTCACCGGCATCATCTCCCAGCCGCTCTACGCGTATGTCATGAATCATATGCCTCCGGACGGCACCCTGCTTTCCATGTATACCGTCAGCAAGCCGAATATTTTTCTCACGCTTTTCCTCGGGCTCGCGGCGCTCTGGGGCATCCGGGAGCAAAAATGGCTCTCGCACATCTGGGCGCCGGTTCTGGCGATCATCCTCGCCACGGTCCTGAAAGTGGATTACGGCTGGAAAGGCGTGCTCTTCATCATCCTGCTTTACTGCGTCCGCTCTTCCCGCCCCGCCATCGCGGCGTTCATGATCGCGTTCTTCCTCTACTGGGGCGCGGGATATTCGGTCACGAATTCTTTCTTCGGCATAACTTTCAATATCAATCACCTGCCGGCATACATTTCCTCTCCCCTGAGCGCCTTCCTGCGCATGGAGACCTACGCGCTCCTGTCCCTGCCGTTCATCCTCATTCCCTTCCGGCGGAACATCCGCCTCCCTGCCTGGCTCTCCTACGGCATCTATCCCGCCCATCTTCTGGTGGTCTGGGTCTGCAAAATTCTCTTTGCCTGATCCTTTTTTACAGCATGGCCGCAATCCAGTTGGTCCACATCCGGCTGACCGGCCAAACCAAAATCATGGCCGGAATCATGTCTGCGATCGGAAAATCACAAATCTTCGCGATTCTGAAACCCGTGGCCAGCATAATCAGCCCGCCGCACGCTTTGAAATCCGCGATCATGGCGGGGGTTGTCAAAGGATAAAGCATTTTTGCGCAAAAAAACAAAAGCAGAAATATCACCGCCTGCGGCACGGCAATCATCGCCGTCACGGCACCCAACTGACAGGCAAAAATCATGGCCGTAAACAAATCCAGCACGGACTTGGCAATCAGGATGCTGTGATCGCCGCTCATTCCGGAAACAATCGAACCGTAAATCCCGGTGCCGCTGGCGCAAAAAAGCACAATACCGGTCACCAGAAGATCGCTCCCGGCCCGATCCCCGCTCTGTCCGGGTGTCAACGCGGCCAATGTCCGGCCGCCTTTTTCAATCAGCGCGTTCAAATGAAGCGCCAGCCCGATGCATGTTCCGGCAATCAGCGCCAAAATCACGGCGGGCATATTCTGCATCAGCACAATCGAGCTGATCCCGATCCCCATGGAGCAGATCCCGAAAATCCGGTTCAGTTTTTCCTTAAACTCTTCCGGCAGATATTTCCCGAACGCAGTCCCCAGCAAACCGCCCGCCGCCACCGAAAGCACATTGCAAAGTACACCGATTGGCATTTTTCATCCTCCCCGGTCTTTTTAAAAAAAGCTGCGAATTCCGCAGCCTTTTTACTTTTTACCCGATTATCCTTCCAACAGCCATTCCCGAACCGCCCGCAACCGGTAAGTCGCCGGCCAGGTGTTCATATGATTGCTGCCGGGATTGTCATTGACGCCTTCCGGAATCACAGAATGGTTTGTAAAAACCGTCATGCGGACATTCGCCCCGTCCCGTTCCTGTTCAAGGACGGCCGCGTTCTGTTCGTCAAGCGGCGCTTTCGCGTTCAGCTCGTGGTACGCAACTTTCGCGCCGTTCTCCTCCAGCGCGCGGCATACGGCCTTCATTCCGGGGCATGCCTTCAAATCGCCGTCCGACACAAAAATCCATATTTTCTTTCCGGCGCAGGCCTTTCCCACGGTTTCCGGATTCCATTGGCCCGCCACCAGCAACGCCTTCGCAAACAAGTCCGGTTCCCGGACCATCATTTCGCAGGCACCCATGCATCCCTGGGACTGGCCGGTCACATAAACGCGTTCCGGGTTAATCGGATATTGTTCCGTCACATAATGCACCAGCCGGCGCAGCACGTCCAGCGTCTCCGTGCACGTAAACTCATCCGTGGTCATCGGGCCACCCTCACTCGGAATCTGCGGGGCAAGCACATAGCACGGCGTCTTTTCCTGAATTTCCGGCAACGCGAACCCGGTGGCTCCGAAGCCCTGCATCAGGGTCAGCCGTCCGTCCGGTCCATTGCTCCCGGCATCATTGATAAAAACCACTAGCGGATAGCTTTTCCCTGCCTCCGCGCATTCCGGAATAAAAAGATTAAAAAGCAGGCTTTCAAAGGTCATCATCCCAAACCGGTCCGCCGTTTCTTCGCGCACGCCATCCGAAACTTCCGTAAAAGCCGGCACTGTCCGCCCGTCCGCATCCGTCAGATCGACAGTCTGGGAAACCGTTGCCGCAATCTCCTTCACCTTCATCCGCGGCAGATGTCTCGGCGTTCCGCCCACCTTCTCCCGTATTTCCCCGGCCTCTTTTTCCGGTCGGTCGAAAGCAATCCGGAAAGCTTCGCTGTCCGCCGCGCTGAGCTTCAGTCGAACCACTGCACCGTCCGTCTCGCACCCTGTCAGTATCCGTCCTGCCACCTGAAAATCAGCAATCTCCGCCCCGATCACAGGTCTGTCATAGATGATTTCCACCTCATCCCATTTCTGCCCGTCCGCGTACGGATGGGTTACAGCCATGATTTTCATCCTGCCACCTCTTCCGAAAATTGCGGCCCGCCCCCGGCAGGCCGCCTGAAACAATTATCTGATTTTGCGTTTGTCATAAATCACGCCGCAGGGGCCGTCACCCAGTTTGCGCGTCCAGGCGGATTCATCCTCCCAGTCGCTCGGGCCGTCTCCCGGATGCGGCAGTCGGCGTTTCCACACCGTCCGTCCGTCTTCGGCGGTTTCTTCCCAGGCGTTGAAAGGCGGACGGCAATACACCTCACCCTCTTCGCCGGCCAGAATCCGCCGGCAATTTTCCAGTGTCTTCTCCACAAAGTCCGGATCCGCCTTTCCGGCGCCGCCCCAAATAGTATCATATTCGCTCCGGTACGGAACCAGTTTTTCCATCAGCTCCGCCCAGTGTGCCACGGTGCCGTTCAAAGGTTTTCCGAAAGGCATTCCCATCTCGTCCCCGCAAAACAGGATGCGCCGCTTGCGGTCCAGAATCACAATGGAACCGACCGCGTGATCGGGAATCTTGAACACCTGCAAATCCCGGCCGCGAAAAGGAATCATTTCCCCGTCGGATACCACCTGCACCGGATAATCCCGGGGAAAAGTGATCCCGTCAAAGCTGGGGAACGGGCGGGTGGCCAAAGGTACGCTTTCCTCCGCCATATAAGCCAAATCAAAATAGCAGTTGTTGGCGGTATGATCAAAGTGATCATGAGTATTGATGATCTTGCTGACCGGCTTGTTCAAAAACCGTTCGCACCACTCCCGGATATTTCCGGCCCCATACCCGGAGTCAATCAGAATCGCCTCATCGTCCGCGTTCAGCAGGTAGGAATAATCCCCGTCCGAAAGAATACGCCACGTATCCGCCGCGATTTCATAAATCCGGTAATAAGGTTCATCCATGGGAACCCGGATTCCTTCCTCATCCTGAAGCAGAATATTGTGTTTACATGAAAAATCAATTTCGGTCATGAGACACCTCCTCTTTTCGCCCCGGGATTACAGCACGTCGGCATTCAGCTCGCGCGCCCGGCAGCAGGAAATAAAATGGCCCGGTTCCACCTCTTCCAGTTTCTGGGGCTGGGAACACGCCTCCGTCGCGTAAGGGCAGCGGGCGGCGAACCGGCATCCCGGTTTCGGATCAATGGGACTCGTTACCTCGCCCTGCAGGCGAATCCGTTCATGCGGATGATCAATATCCGTGGACGGAATGGCCGACAAAAGCGCCTTCGTATAAGGATGCAGGGGCTTCTTAAACAGCTCCTTGGACGGAGACGTCTCCACCAGCTGCCCCAGATACATCACGCAGATATCGTCCGAAATATGCCGGACCACCGACAAATCGTGAGTCACGAACATATACGTCAGACCCTTTTCCTGCTGCAAATCCTGCAGAAGGTTCAGCACCTGCGCCTGAATGGACACATCCAGTGCGGATACGGGCTCGTCGCAAACAATGAACTTGGGGTTCAGCGCAAGTGCCCGGGCGATCCCCACGCGCTGACGGCGGCCGCCATCCAATTCATGCGGATACGCGTGCCGCAGCCGGCGGTCAATCCCCACCATATCCATCAAAGATTCCGTTTTCTCAATGATTTCCGCCTTCGACAACTTCTGACCGGAAATACGGATGGGCTCCATCACGGTATCCTCCACCGTCTGGCGGGGATTCAGCGAAGAGTACGGATCCTGGAAAACAATCTGCATGTCCTCGTTAATCTTCCGAAGTTGTTTCTTGTCCACATGTGTAATATCCCGGCCCTCGAACAGAATCTGCCCATCCGTGCTCTCCAGCAGATGAATCAGAGTCCGTCCCAGCGTGGACTTTCCGCAGCCGGATTCGCCGACCACACCCATGGTCTTCCCCTTCTCGATTTTCAGGGTAATATCATCCACTGCATGGAGCTTGCCCCTCGGCGTATCGAAATATTTCTTCAGGTGAATCGCCTCAACAAGCGGTGTAGACATAGGTCAGACCTCCTTTTCCCTGAGACAGCAGCGGCAAAGATGCCCGTCGCCCAGGTCGATCAGCGGAACGTGCGCGCCGCGGCAGGCTTCCGTCGCGTACGGGCACCTGGGATTGAAAGAACAGCCCTGAGGCAGATTGGACGGATCCGGCGGCAGTCCCTTGATGGGCGAAAGCCGGTCCACATCCGTCTCCAGATCCGGCAGCGATCCGAACAGCCCCTGCGTATACGGATGCGTCGGATGATGGAAAATCTGCTCCCTTGTGCCGTATTCCACAATCTCGCCCGCGTACACAACGGCCACCGTATCGCAAATCTCGGCCACCACGCCCAGATCGTGCGTAATCATGATCATAGATGTATTGTTCTTATTGCGCAGTTCCCGAATCATGTCCATTACCTGCGCCTGAATCGTCACGTCCAGCGCGGTCGTGGGCTCGTCCGCCAACAGCAGATCCGGGTTGCACGCCAGCGCCATGGCGATGACCACGCGCTGTTTCATGCCGCCGGAAAACTGATGCGGATACTCGCGATACCGGGTGCCGGGAATGCCGACCATTTCCAGCATCTCGATCGCCTTTTCCTCCGCGGCCCGTTTGCCGCACTTCTCGTGCAGCTGCACCACTTCGGCAATCTGCGCGCCCACCCGCATAATCGGGTTCAGCGCGGTCATGGGGTCCTGAAAGATCATGGAAATTTTCTTGCCCCGGATGTCCCTCATCGCGGCCTCATCCAGTTTCATGAGATCCTGCCCCTCGTAAATCACTTCACCGCCCCGAATCTTGGCCGGCGGATCCGGCAAAATCCGCATAATCGACTTGGCGATGGTGGTTTTGCCGGCACCCGTCTCTCCGACGAGGCCGATCGTCTTTCCCTTCTCCAGGTCGAAGGAAACATCATTGACCGCGTGAATAATCTGGCCTTCCGATGTATACTCAACGGTCAGATTGCGGATGGAAAGAAGTTTATCCTGATTTGCCATCTTCGTTTCCCTCCTCTTAATTCTTCAGCTTGGGATCCAGCGCGTCACGGAGCCCGTCGCCCAGCATGTTGAACGCCAGAACAACGACCATAATGCACAACCCCGGGAACAGGCACAAATGCGGATACTTGGTCAGCACAGACTTACCGGCGGAAAGCATGGCGCCCCATTCCGGCGTCGGCGGCTGAACACCCAGCCCGATATAGCTCAGTCCCGCTGCCGACATGATTGTATTGCCCACGCCCATGGTAAAGGAAACAATGACCGGAGAAATGCTGTTGGGCAAAATATGAACCATAATCGTCCGCAGCTTGGAGCAGTTGATCTTCTCTGCCGCTTCGATGTACTCGCTGTTCCGGATGGACATAATCGAGCCGCGCAGCAGGCGGACCGTCATCGGAATACCGCCGATGGACAGGGCCAGCACCGTGTTGCCGAACCCGTTGCCCAGCGCCGCCGCGATCGCGATCGCCAACAGCATACCCGGAATCGCCTGAATAATGTCCAGCAGCCGCATAATGATATTATCCACCTTGCCCCCGAAATAACCGACAATGGCACCCAGGGCAATCCCGATCACGGTGGAAATGGCGGTCGCCAGAATGCCCAGGCTCAGGGACGCCCGGGAACCGTACAAAAGCCTGCTGAAGATGTCCCGGCCGAGGTCGTCACACCCGAACCAATGCTGCGCGGAGGGTTTGGCATAAATGTTCAGCATATCCATCTGATCATACTTGTACGGCATGATCCACGGAGCCAGAATGGCGAGAATGATCAGCACCAGAATGATAATCAGCCCGCCCATGGCCATTTTATTCTTGGACATGCGGCGCATAACCTGCATGAACTGGCCTTCACGTCGGGTGCGTACGCCTTCCATGTCTTCCTTGCGAAGCTCAAGCTGACTCATGCCGTTGCCACCTCCTTCTTCACACGCTTCTTGTTGCCTTTCTCGTAGCGGGCCTTGATTCTTGGATCAACGAAGGCGTAAATCACGTCCACCAGCAGCATAATCAGACTGAAAATAATGCCCAGAATCAGCACGCCGCCCATCACGATAGGATAGTCACGGCTGTTAATGGCCGAAGTCATATAGCTTCCGACGCCGGGAATCGAGAACACATTCTCAATCACCACGGTGCCGCCCAGCATCATGCCCATGCCGTTACCCACAATCGTGATAATCGGGATCAGAGCGTTGGGCAAAATATGCTTCATCAGAATTGTTTTTTCCGACAGCCCCTTGGACTTCGCGGTCGTCACATAATCGGACCGGATCACCTCCAGCATGCTGGACCGGGTCTGACGCGCCTGCGTGGCCACGCCGGCGAAGCAGTTGGCAATACACGGCATAATGAAGCACTGCCAGCTGTCAATGCCGTAGGCCGGTAGCCAGCCAAGGTTCACCGCAAACGCCACCACCATCATCAGCGCCAGCCAGAATCCGGGAATGGACACGCCCAGCAGCGCGATAAACATGCAGATACGGTCGGCCAGACCGTTTCGATGCAGCGCCGCCACAATCCCCAGCGGCGTTCCGATCAGCACCTGCAGCAGCATACATGTCACCGCGATAATCAACGTGTACTTCATGCGTTCCATCAGGCCGGCAAACACGGATGTCCCGTACATGTACGAGGTGCCGAGATCGAAATCAATAAACGTCTGCTTGAGATACCGGAGAAGCTGAACGATGTACGGGTCATTCAGTCCCATTTCTTCACGTTTGGCGGCAATTTGAATCTGCGTGGCCCCATTGCCCAGGATGGTCGCCGCCGGATCACCGGGACAAAAATACATAATGGTAAAAATCAGAATGGCGATTCCCAGGATGACGGGGATCATCCACAGAAGCCGCTTCAGTACATATCTGACCATGCACGTCCTCCTTAGTGCCCTTTCCGAGGAATCTCAGGGCGATCCGGAAAGTAACGGGGCGGCACGGCTGTCCGCGCCGCCCCTTTTCGTTCAGGCTATACAAGCGGTGTAATCAATACTCGCTGCCACCGGCATTGATCTGAATCCGGCAGTCGGTCAGCAGGGTCTTGATAGTGTCGGTATGCGCGATATTGACCATCGGCTCAACCAGCGCGTAGCTGTAAAGCTGCTCAGCCATATAGGCATTGAAAGCATCCATCTGCTCGGCGGTATGACCGTCGGTCGCGGTCGCTTCATCCAGCAGCGCCTGCAGCTGGTCATCATGCACGAAGTTGAAGGTGCCGCCGTGCGTGTAATTGGCTTCGTCAAACGCGGTCGCCCAGACGTTCACGAGATACGCGGTAGAGCCCAGAGTGTCCAGCACGATGTCATACTTGTCCGTTTCGTACTTATAGGTGCCGAAGAGCTGGGAATCATACTGCTCAATCGTGCAGGTCACGCCGATCTGGCTCAGGAACGCCTGGATGATTGTCGCGACGCGGGTCTGCTGCTCAAGGTTCACCACCAGCAGGCGGACGGTCTTGCCTTCCAGCCCGGAGGACTTGGCCAGTTCCTGCGCCTTGGCGAGGTCATAGCTGTAATATTCGTTGTTCGCCCAGTCCGCCACGTAGTCAGAATACTTATCATGGCCCCACGCGGTCAGCACCTTCGCGTTGCCGTTGTAAGCGCCCTGCGCGATCATGTTGGCGTCAATCGCGTAAGCGATCGCCTTGCGGGCATCCGGATTGTTGTAGAACATGCCCTGGGTCTCGTCGCAATTGAAGGACAGGAACATGATCAGATTATCCGGCACAGAACTCACGGTGAAGCCGTCCTGACCCACAAAGTCTTCCACATCGGTATCCGTCAGCTGCACGGTCACGTCAATGGCGCGGGTCTTCAGCGCGTTGGCCAGCTGAGTGCTGTCCGCGATAACGTCAAACTCGATGGTGTTGACATTGTGCTTGCCATAGGGGTTCACAAGCCTCTCATCGGTCTGCCAATAATTGCCGGTATATTCATACACAAACTTGGAACCGGAAACATACTCCGTCAGCTTGTAGGCGGTGGTGCTCACCGGATCGATCGCCATGCCGTCGGGAGACGCTTCATAGGCCGCGCGGGTCACGATCGGACATTCCATCCACAGGGCACCCAGATCGCCGATCGCCAGCGTCGTGAACTTGAACTGCAAGCTGTAATCGCCGGTCACTTCCACGCTCTCAATCGCGGTCAGTTTCGGCAGATTGCCCATTTCCTTCGCGGTGTCATAGCACCACTTGACATCTTCAGCAGTCAGGTGATTTCCGGCCTGATCATAGATGTAATCATAGAGGTTGACATTGTAAGTCAGCTCATCCACCTGCTCATAATCCTTCATCAGAACAGGCTGGATTTCGCCGCCCACGGTCACGCACAGCATTTCGTAAGTGGTGTACAGCACGCCGATGCGTCCCAGGGACATGCCCTGGAAGGGCCCGATATTCTGGGGGTCAGCGCCGATGGCAACAATGACTTTCTCACCCTGGTCGGCGTTCGCGGTGACGGCCAGGCCGAAGCTCAGGCACAGCACGAGTAACAGAGAAATGATCTTTTTCATGGTTTTACTTCCTTTCTTTATTTGGTTTATTTTAAGCGCCTCATGCGCTAAAACCCATTTCAAACCGGCAGGTGATAAAGCCGCTCGGCATTCCCGTGAAGCAGGAGTTCCTTTTCTTCCTCCGCAATGTCCAGATTCCGTACAAACTCAGGTCCTTTCATCAGCCATTCCGGCCGCACCGGATACGATGTCCCGTAAACAATGTGGTCGGCGCCCAGCACGCGGACAGCCGTCTCCAGCTGTTCCTTCCCCCAGGGCTGCGCATGAGACATTTCAAAATAAATGTTATCGTGCAGCTGCTGACGAACCCGGTCGTTATCATCGTTGAACCGGGACACCGCTTCCTGTACCTTTGGCTTGTGAGGCAGCCAGAGGGACGTATAAGCGAAGAACCCGCCTCCCAGCATGGAATGAACCATTTTCACATCCGGATACCGGTCAAAAAAACCGGAGAACAATTCCCGCCCGATCACCGTACACTGATCCACGCATCGTCCGTAACTTCTCCGAAGATTCGTGAAATCCAGCAGGCTGTCGTACTGAACCGGCAGCGGTGTGTGATGCACATACACCGTGGCTTTCCGCTCGTTCAGGTAAGAAAAGAATTGACCGAATTCAGGATCGTCCAAATACCGGTTTCCGTAGTGGGCCGTCACCTGAACTCCTGTCATGCCCAGTTCATCAAAGCAACGATCCAGTTCTCTCAGCGATTCCTCCGATCCGTCCGGCGGCACCACCGCCAGCGGAAACAGCTTCCCGCCGCTCCGTGCGGCATGCTCCGCCATCTTTGTGTTAAAGACCCGACAGGCGTCCAGGCTGAGCCATTCCTGCAAACAGGACAATTTCAGCACCGCTTTGTCCGTGCCGCTCTCGGAAAGTGCCTGCAGCTGATGCTCTAGAGTATAATCGCCCTGCACGAAGTTCAGATTTTCATGTCCCTCGGGCTTTTCCACCGTATACTGGCGAAGGCCGGTTTCGGGATTCTCCCGGAGGGAGATCCGGATGTTCAGCGCCGGATCCACGTTTTCCATGAAGGCTCTGCTCTTTTCCTCATCCGTAAACAACTCCTCAGGAAACCAGTACATATTCGCGTCAATGACCATTCAAACCACCTCCCGGGATAATCATTTTTCATTCAACAGTTTTTCCGCCTCACGGACCAGCATTTCCGCGGCGCCCGGCATAAACGGCGAGTTTTCCGCCTCGTACATGCCTCTGTCATAAGCCGCCTGATCCGCCATGTATTTTGCTCCGCCGTTCACCAGCGTCACAATTCGCGTATATGGCGCTTCAGAAGCCTTCTGAATCTCCCGCATCGTGGTGCAGGTAATTTCCGGCCGGACTCCGATGAAAACCAGCTTTCCGAAGTCAAGCGCCTCAATGGTCTGCTCCTTCACGCCATCCGGAATATACTGCCGGCTGCGCGCCGGTCTCAATTCCTGCAAATTCCGGTTCATCTTCTTGGCCGGTGCCTGAAAACTTGCGTTTCGATAGGAAGGATCGGCTTCCAGTACTTCAAACTTTCCATTGGAAAGAATCTTTCCCGCCTCGCTCTGCAGTTTCCGTCCGAGCCGTCCGGCAATTTCAATGCCCGCATCGCCCAAATCCTTTTCCTGCCAGCCGCCCTTTCCGTCCGGAAGCCACCCCTGCGCTTTTTCACAAGGCGCCTGGTCACCCGCCGCGCCAATCAGGAAGAATGCCGTGCATCCGGGATACGCTTTTTCAAGTTCCGCGCAGGCAATTCCGGTAAAGTCAGAGGAAACCGCCTTCCCTCCGCCGGACAGTTCACTATGATCCAGCACCGAAGGCTGCACATTTAAATGCAGGATCAGAGCAGTGAGACTGTCTCCGGCTGTCAGGCGAAGCACCGTCAGGGTTTTGTCACTTGGACCCGCGCCGCCGGTTCCGATCCACCAACCGCCCGGAAGCTCGATATCCCGGCTGACCGGAATTTCCGACTTTCCCTCAGCCACCGACATCTCCGTTTCCGTCACCGATGCTGCCGCGTCGCGGCAGGCTTCCCTGACCGCCGCATGCACAATCTCCCGCAGAAGGATTTTCTTCCTCATCCCGTCCTCATCCAGCGCCTGATCCGGCATAAAGTGCGGTGCCGAAAAGGTGTGCGTCACGGTGACCCAAATCACGAAAGCTCCGGTCTCCTCTTCCACGGTTCTGCAAAGTTCCTCCACTTCCTCATCCGGAAGAGAAGTCATCTCAAGCGACAGAATTACCGTCGGTTCATCCCCCAGAAGAAGCACCCGTGCATGCAGCGGATGAAACACCCGGACAAACCCTTCCGAGGGAAAGAACCCCTCCGGAAACCGGATTTCCGCTTTCCCGCTTCCCGCCTTCATCGAACTCCTCCTTTTGGCTCTTCCGGTCGTTTGATGACCACATCATCCATTTCTTGGCTTTAGCTTAGCAGGACTTTTCTTGACAATCAAACCGCTTTTTCTTATAATTCTTGCATAAAATGAATTAATGCACCTATAGGGAACCTTTAATGCACTTTCTGCAAGAATCGGAGGTCTTTCTATGGAAACAGAATGGATCCGCGAATTTGTCACACTGGCGGATTGCTGTAATTTTCAGCAGGCCGCGGACACTTTGTTCATCTCACAATCCTCCCTTTCCCGGCATATCAAAGGACTTGAGGAAGAACTGGGCCAGCCGCTCTTTGACCGGACCACCCGCAAAGTTTCGCTGACCCGGTACGGAGATCTTTTCCTTCCTTACGCCCGCGAAATCGTTCGTCAGGTCTACCAGTGCCGCACAGCCTTTGAAAACGAAAAGCAGGGTATTCAGGATACCCTGACCATCGGTTCGATTCCGATGATGAAGCCCTACGGCATCACAGACGTGATGGCCTCTTTCGCCAGGCAAAACCGAAACATTGCCCTGTCAATTATCGAGGCCGATTCCATCCGTCTGGTGCAAATGCTGCGGGAAGGAAGCATTGATATCGCCTTTCTCCGTGAGCCGGATGACAGCGAGAGCGAATTCAACCGGCTGCCTTTCACCACGGACACGCTGGCCGCGTTCATCCCCCTTGACCACCCGCTGGGCGCGTATACAAATATTTCCATTTCCCAGCTGCGTCATGTGCCCCTGCTGTTCATCGGCAAAGATGCCTTCATGTTCAATCTCTGCACTTCTCTCTGCCAGCAGGAGGGCTTCACCCCCAACGTAGTGTTTACCAGCCGCCGGGCCAGCAATATCATCGACATGGTTGATAAAGGCATGGGCGTCGCCCTGTTGATGAAAAAGCCGGGTGTGACCATTGAAGCGGAAAATGTCGTCTGCGCCGACATCACACCCGTCATCACCACAAGAATTCAGGTTTCCTACAGCAAAGATCGTGAGCTTTCCGCCTCGGCCAGGCACTTCGTGGATCATCTTCTGGAGCGTAATCCGGTCAAATAATGAAAAGCGAGATCGTCTCCCCGCTTTTTCTTTTGCACAAGCGTTCTTGCGCATTCTGCAATAATCTCCCGAAAAACCGCATTGCATTTCTCCGCGTTTCAGGATTAAATACAATCAGTAGTTTCCTGATTCCAAATACGGAGGTTGCATCATGACAATCACAAATCAAACCATGAATCTGTCCGAATGCCGCAGTGCCTGGACATATGACGAAACATACGGCTGCTGGTGTCTGGAAAACCTGCTCTATACCGAAAAGGCTACCAATCCGCAATTCCAACAGCTTTCCGTTTTCGTGCCTTCCGTCTATCTTTCCGAAGCCGGTGCCCTCAATACGGACGGCGTCTGCGGCCGCTACACCGTTTCCACCGCGCCGATAGTCTTTGAAAACAACGCCGCCGGCTATATGCAAATGCCTCACACATGGCTGGGCGGTCCCCGCAACTACGCCCCGCGGTATCTGGAGCGCGGCTTCATTTATGTAACCTGCGGCTGCCGTGGGCGTGAATCCCGAAACACAAACGGAAACGCTTCCGGCAAAGCCCCGGCCACCCTCGTAGATTTCAAAACGGCCATCCGCTTCCTACGCCATAATCGTGCCGTGTTGCCCGGCAACTGGGATCTGATTATTTCCGTCGGCTGGAGCGCCGGCGGCGCGATGAGCTCCCTGCTCGGGCTTACCGGAGATCATCCGGACTTTGAGACCGCGCTCCGGGAAAACGGCGCCTTCATGGACGAAAGCGACGCCGTCTTCGCCTCTCAAATTTACTGTCCGATTGTTGATCTTGAGCACGCGGACATGGCTTACGAATGGTGTTTCCATGCCGATCCGGAATGCGAGGATTCCCCCGCCGGACCGGCAGAAACCATGACATCTTTTCAAAAAGCCCTGTCCGCGCAGCTGCTTCAGGATTATGTTGCCTATGTCAACACCCTCGGCCTGCGCCATCCGGGCACCGGTGAGGCATTGTCCCTGAATGAGGACGGGCGAAGCGGCTCCTTTTACGATTTCCTGATGTGTCAGCTTGAACAATCCGCCTCCGTTTACCTGTCCCGCCTTGAGGCGGGGCTCCAGCCGGAAGCCTGGTCCGTCAATGATTATCTCACGGGGAACTACACCTTAAAAAAACCCGCGAAGCGCGGCGGCAACGCCGCTTCCCACCATGCCGGTCCGGAACTGGATCTGCCGGACGCGCCAAAGAAAACCTTCGGCGAATTGCTCTGCCGTCCGCCGGAGGGAACGCCATTTGTCTCCATGGAACCTCCCATGGAAGACTGCACCGGCACGGATAAACGTGCCTGGTTATCTTTCAAAAACGAACAAGCCTCCATCACCAGTCTGGACGACTATGTCCTGAATCACCGCCGGCGGATGAAGCCCTGCACTTCCTTTGACAAACTGACCATGGACAGCGGCGAAAACCAGGAATTCGGCACTGCCGAACAGGATTATATCCATTTCTCCCCCTCTGTCCGGGAGGCTCTGACGGCCCTTCGGGACAAGTGGCCCGAAGAAATCGCAGCCCTCCTGCCGGGCTTTGGCGCGCTGAATGACCCCTTGCTCACCGAACGAGTCCGTAAAATCAACCCCATGAACTATATCGGCGATCCCCGGGGCAAAGCCGCCCGGCATTTCCGGATCCGGGTGGGTTCGTGCGACGCGGATACTTCCTTCAGCATCGCCATGGTTCTCGCCCTGAAGCTGATGAATCACGGTTTCGATACGGACTATGCCATGGTCTGGGATCTTCCCCACTGCAAAGCCGATTATCCCGGTGAGGACACCTCCTGGATAGAATCCATCACCTGAACCAAAACCCGAAAAAGGGCTGCCGCCTTTCGGCAGCAGCCCCTCGGGTTTATTTTTTTGACTTACTTGGTCGCGTTCTTCACGGAATCCGGCAGCTTCGTGGTGTTGCCGGCTTCGTAGGCAGCCAGGCGCTCGTCGATGATTTCCTGATAGCCCGCATCCAGGAATTCCTGGCTCAGCTGCTCATACAGCGCGTCGAACTCTTCCGGATCGCACTTGACCAGCTTCGCGTAGTCTTCCTGCCACAGCGCCAGCAGGGTCGCGGTATACTCGCTCTCGCTCTCGATCGTCACGGCGAAGATCGGGTCGGTGTAGGCATGGCCCGCGTCGGAGATCGCCTTGGTGTCAGAGTACCAGGTGTCAATCAGTTCCTGCGTGAAGTCCTGCGGCAGGCCCTGAGGCGCAATCGCCTTAATAGAGTCTTCGATGGTACCGACGACCTTGGAGGCGTGCACCAGGCAGGTCATGTCGATGTTCATGTTGTGGTTCAGCATTTCTTCACCCATGTAGTCGCCGTAGACCACCGGCAGGCCGGTCGCCTCGTCCACATAATAGGTCACGCCTTCCACGCCGTTCTCGAGGATGTACAGAACATCCTTGTCATCCACCTTACCGGCCAGCATCCACTCCATCAGCATCCAGGCGGCCTTCAGCTGGTCGTCCGTCGCGTTGGAGGAGAAGCCCACGATCATGCCGAAGGGATTGTCCGCGCGGCTCTGCGCCACGGCCACGCCCTCTTCTTCCACGGAGTAGGCGGAGGCAACCGCCAGCTTCGCGTCGGGATTGTTCTCATAGAAAGCGGTCAGCCACGCCACGTTGGACGCCATGTATCCGCCATAGGAGAAGGTCTTGCCGTTGATGAAGTCTGTCTGCAGCTGGTCCGTGCTCATGCCGACAGTGCTCTTTTCCATGTCGAATTCTTCGGAGTACCAGCCCTTGTGATATTCGGCATTCGTCCGCTTGAGCAGCTTCTTGGTGGGTTCCCAGGTCATGCAGGGAGTGCCCAGAGAGGAGTGCATCGCCCACTCGGCTTCGTCCACCGGGATGTCACGATAGGCGAAGTTGGCGATGTACGCGCTGGACGGAATGCCCAGGCCCAGAGGCGCCTGATCGGTCAGGCCGGCCGCGATGATCTTGTCGATCGCGTCGGTGTACTCGGCATAGCTCTTCGGCACATGGTCATATCCGACGGCTTCCAGCCAGTCCATCCGGACGAAGGTCGCCCAGGTGTAGCCGGTGGAGTAGTAGGGCCGCTCGGTCAGCACGAAATAGGTTTCGCCGTTCAGATCGGTATAGCCCAGCTGGTCGTTGTCCACCATCTTCTGATAGAAGGTCGGAGCAACCGCCTTGAAGGCTTCGAGATCGATGGTCGTCATGGCACCGTCATTGGCCCACTGCGCAACCTTCGGATAGTCGTATTCCATCAGGATGGTCGGGGTCTCGCCCGCGGCAATCAGCAGGGAATACTTGGTCATCACGTCGCCGCGCGGAATGGCGACATACTGCACAGTCACGTTGTACTTGTCGCCGAAATTGGTCTGGATCCACTTGGTCCAGTAGTTGTCGTCCACCGCGGGATATCCGGCCTTGGAGCGGTCATACACCGGCACGGTGATGGTCACGTTCTCCTCGAACGGAACCCAGGACTCGATGCCGCCGGTCGCTTCTTCCGCAACCGCGGGGATGGCGGCAATGCTGAGCAGCATCGCGATCGCCAGTACCAGAGATACGATTTTCTTCATGGGGTAAACCTCCTTTTCTGTATGTGCAGACGACTCACTCGTCCGATCACCATCTTTAACCCTTCACCGCGCCGATCATAACGCCCGTCACGAAGTAGCGCTGCACGAAGGGATACACCAGCAGAATCGGGATGGTCGCGAACATGACCGCCGCGGCCTGCTGCACTTCGGGCGTGGCTTCCACCGCCGTGCCCTCGCTCAGCGCGATCGCCTCGCTCCCGGAATTCAGCACCATGTTGTACAGCATGAACTGAAGAGTCTGCAGGGATTTGGTCGTAATGTAATACTGCACGTCCGCGTACGCGTTCCACCGTCCCACCGCGTAGAACAGCGACAGCGTCGCAATGATGCTCGTACTCAGAGGCAGCACCACCCGGAACAGGATCTGCATGTTGCTCGCCCCGTCCAGACGCGCCGCCTCGTACAGGCTCGGCGGAATCGTGCTCGCGATAAATGACCGCATGATCAGCATATTATACGGGGAAAAACTCAGCGGCAGCACCAGCACCCACATCGTGTTAATCAGCCCGAGATCCTTGTACAGCAGGTATTCCGGAATCAGGCCGGCACTGAAGTACATCGTGAACATCAGGATGAACGCGAACAGCCCGCGCAACTTCAACCCCGGCATCGCCAGCGGATACGCCGCGCAAGTCGTGATGATCATGCCGATCACGGTAAACAGCAATGTCACCAGCACCGTGTAGAACATGGAGTGCACCATCTGCCCATCCTTGAAGATCGCCGCGTACGCGTCCACATTCCAGCCTTTAGGCCAGAGGTACACGTCCTTGGACAGCACCGCCGTATTGGACGACACGCTCTTCGCCGCCACGTGCAGGAAGGGAACAATACAGGTCAGGGACAGGAGCAGGATCACAAACGCGATCACGAAATCGCTCACGCGCACATGGTTCACGCCGGTCCAGATGCTTTCTTTTTTCTTCGAAGCTTCCATGCCCGCACCCCCTTACAGCAGTCCGTCGTCGCCGAGTTTCTTGGAAACCCGGTCAGCCGCCAACACCAGCAGCAGTCCGGTCAGGGACTGGAACAGTCCGACCGCGGTCGCGCGGGAGAAATTGCCGCCCGCCAAACCTTTCTGGTAAATATACACGGCCAGCTGATACTGGAATTCGCGCACTCCGACATAGTCAAAGGCCTGCAGACGTTCGAAATTGGATCCCATCACGCGTCCGAGGTTCATGATCAGCAGCGTCACCATCGTCGGCCGGATGCCCGGCAGCGTCACATGCCAGATCTTCCGCATCCGCCCGGCGCCGTCAATCGTCGCCGCCTCGTACAGAGATCCGTCAATGCCCGTAATCGCCGCGAGGTAAATGATGGATCCCCATCCCATGTTCTGCCACACGCCGATCAGCAAGTAGGTCACGGCCCAGTGCCATTTCTCGGTCAGGAAGGGAATACCCGTCTCAATCCAACCGGCTTTCATCAGCAGGATATTCACAAGGCCGGTCTGCGGCTTGAACAGCGTGAACGCCACGCTCGCCACGATGACCCAGCTCAGGAAGTGAGGCAGGTACAAAATTGTCTGGCTGACTTTCTTGAACTTCACAAACCGCAGTTCGTTCAGCAGAATCGCCAGGATAATCGGCACCGGAAACCCGACCGCCAGATCCGCGAAATTGAAGACCAGCGAATTCTTCAACGCCCGCAGAAAATCCTTGTCCTTGAAAATCTTCTGAAACTGCTCCATCCCGACCCACGCGCTTCCCGCGTACCCCTTGGCGGGCTTGTAGTTCATGAACGCGATCCGCAGTCCCGGATACGCGGCGTACTTGAAAATAATCACAAACGCCACCGGAATCAGCAGCAATAAATACAGCTGCCAGTTGTTCCGGAAATAATTCCAGCCTTGTTTTCGGCGTACTCTCTTCGAAATTCCGGAATTGCTTCGCATGGCGGTCTCCCCTTTCCCGGCTCCGCTTCATTCTTGCATACTTTTCAGAGATGTCTTTTCAGGATATTTGCTTCCCATCTCAGACATGATTATACTCTGCTTTCCCCCTCCCGACTGTTCAAAAATAAGCGAATATTGTGCAAAAACGACCATCATCAATCATTCACCATCAGCATGCCGTACGGCTGAAGCGCAATCTTCTTTTCGTCGCTTCCGCGCCGGGCCGTGGTCTCAATCTCCCGCCCACTCTGGTTCATGAACAGCGTCACGCCCTTCTTCGGAAAAGCCGCGCAGTCCACCTCCGGCGCGTCGGCGAGCCAGATCTTCCCGGCTTCTTCTTCCCGGCCCGTCAGCATCAGCTCAAGCAGCGCCCGCTCCGCTTTCGCGCCGACCCGGAAAGAGCTCAGATAAATCCCCCGGCCCTTCCCGAAATCGTGCACAGTCATCACCGGCGTGCCGTCCTTCTCCCCGATCACGCGGGTTGTTCCGTCCGTCAGGAAAATCCGGTCATTCGCCTTCAGCTTTTCAGCCAGAATGCTGACGCCGGGAATGTTTTCCGCCTCATACTGCCATTTTCCGTGGCACACATAATCGCCTTTGTCCTCGTCCACGCCGAGCACATGCGCCATGCGGAAGAAGTGATCATACCCGTCCGCCGCCGAGGGTTCCCCGACACCGATGAACGTTCCGCCCTCATACGCGAACTGCGTCAGCGCTTCCACCAGTTTGTCGCTCTTCCACGCGTCTCCGCCGCTCCAGGCGTCCCCCGCCCGTCCGGCGTTGATGATCACGTCAATCCCCTGCCAGGCGCCTTCCTCAATCTCTTCAAAGCTCAGGAATTTCACGTCCACCGGCAGCCCGCTCAGCGCCTCGTTGATATGAATCAGGTCATGCGTGTTCGTCTCATGGAAATGCCCGCTCAGCGTCCACGACCGGAGTTTCCCCCAGGTATGCACGACGCCCACCCGAAGGTTCAGCTTTTCCGGCTCTCCCCCTTCGTGCAGGGCCTTGATCGCGCGGAACTCCTCCGCGATTTCCGTAATCGTCTTCGTGAATTCCGGGAAGCCTTCCGTCAGATGCAGATATCCGCCCAGCCCGATCCGCTGCACGGTCTGCCGCGCCAGCGCGCGCCGCGCCCGACTCCAGTAAATCTTCGCGTCGATTTCCGGGTGTCCGCCCTCCGAGAAGGTCGGCAGCCCGCCCAGCCCGACCGGGAACAGATACGGATGCAGGCGAATTTCATGCGCCGGCACCTTCGCGCCCGCGCACAGCCGGCACTCAAACCCGTTAAAAATGCACTTGATCAGCCCGTCAAACCCGACAGAACCGAAATACTTCCCGTCCGGCTCCATGCCGACCCAGCTGTCGTCATAAAACACATACGCCTGCTTGCCGAACCCGTGAATAATGTCCACCAGCTCCTTCGCCTTTTCGGCCACAAAGCGCTGAATAAAGTCCATATAGTCCTTCTTGTGCGCCGTGGGCGGCATGTGCGTCGCCTG
>Ga0065709_1029288_pt1 | contig 38536 bp, 32 predicted proteins | sample Hoacrofraction14_2_FD_59096 | JGI IMG/M metagenome (GOLD analysis project Ga0065709, IMG submission 59096) | Hoatzin crop microbial communities from Cojedes, Venezuela, sample from fiber fraction 14 v1 | ecosystem: Host-associated > Birds > Digestive system > Esophagus > Crop | place: Venezuela...
GTGGGTTTTGTGAGGCTGCGTGATGCTGTTTTTGCTTGTATATGATTTGCTTTTCGCCCCGATATGATTTGTTTTTCGTTTGTATATGATTTCGTTTCTGTGGGGATATGATTAGATTTTCGCGGGGATATGATTAGATTTTTGCGGGGATATGATTTGGTTGTTGCAGAGATATGATTCCGTTACTGTGGGGAGGTGATTCCGTTACCGTGGGGAGGTGATTTCGTTACTGTGGGATGGTGATTGGCGGAATGGCGGGTGGGGGTGGGGGTGGGGCGGTTCCTTCGTCACCATGGGGCGGAGGGGAACTATTGTGGCGGAATGGTTTGTTGGTTTCGGGATTTTTGCGTATATTTGCTTTCTGAAATGTTGCGAGATTGAACGATTAACTGATGAAGCCTGATATTCCCTACGTTGAGGAACAATTTAAGTCGCTGAATGCCATGTGCTTTGGCGGTCAGTTGCCTATGCTGCCCATTCAGTTGAGCAACGCCAAGACGTTTCTGGGGCAGTTGGTGTTTCGGAGGCGGCGGTTGCCTGACGGGAGCGTGAAGCATTATGATTACCGGCTGCGCATCAACACGCGCATGGACTTGCCGGAGGAGGTGGTTCAGGACACGATTTTGCACGAGATGATTCACTGGTACATTGAGTGGAAGGGGCTGAAAGACCGTTCGGCGCACGGGCCGATTTTCCGGCAAATCATGAATGCCATCAATGTGCGGTATGGCCGGCACGTGAGCGTGAGCCACAAGGGGACGAAGGAGCAGCAGGCGCAGGCGGTGGACCAGCGTCCGCGCTATCATGTGGTTGCGGTGGTGCAGATGAAGGACGGGCGGACGGGGCTGAAGGTGTTGCCGCGGATTGTGCAGCGCATCTGCCACTATCATGACGCGGTTGCTTCGCTTCCGCAGGTGGCGCGGCTGGAGCTGTACATGACTTGCGACGCGTTCTTCAACCGCTATCCTAATTCTGGCGCGCTGGCAGTGCACTACGTGGACCGCGAGGAGCTGCAGCGGCATCTGGTGCAGGCGAGGAAGATGGTGGTGAAAGGCGGGAAGGTGGAGTATGCCAATTAACAATTAACAAATGGGAGTATAGGGAGATAGGAGTATCGCTCGCTACGCTCGCTAGGAGTCAGCCGATAGTGGAGCCTCTCCCCCGACCCCTCCCCAAAGAGGGAGGGGAGATGAAGATGGTGCAGGTGCGGTGGCGGTATGCGTTGCTTTTGCTTTTTGGATATGACTAAGATTCAGATATTTAAGACGAGTTTTGAGAAGGAGTTGAGCTTGGAGTTCGCTCCGACGATTAAGGCGGGGTTTCCTTCGCCGGCGGATGATTATGCGCATGACACGCTGGATTTCAACCGTGACTTGATTCAGCATCCTGAGGCGACGTTCTATGGGCGCGTGTCGGGGGATTCGATGGAGGGCGCGGGCATTCATGACGGGGACATTGCGGTGATTGACCGCGCGGTGGAACCCAGTGACGGGGACATCATTGTGGCGTTTGTGAACGATGAGTTCACGATGAAGTATTTGGACCTTTCGCACAAGGCGGAGGGGTATATTGAGCTGCGCCCCGCCAACGAGAAGTATCGCCCCATCCGCATTGATGAAGGCGATGAGTTTGAGGTGTGGGGCGTGGTGGTTTGGACTATCAAGCGTTGGAAGTAGGGGGCGGCTATGAGGTATTACGCCGTTGTGGATTGCGACAACTGCTACGTGTCGTGCGAGCGCGTGTTTCGGCCCGATTTGAAACATGCGGTGGTGGTTGTGCTTTCGAACAACGACGGTTGCGTGGTGGCGCGGAGCAATGAGGCGAAGCAGCTGGGCGTGAAGGCCGGCACGCCTTACTACCAGCTGGCGTCGCTGTTTCCGCAGGCGAAGATTGCAGTATTTTCCTCGAACTATGAGCTTTACGGCGAGATGACGGCGCGCGTGATGTCGCTCATCAGGAAGGCGGCGCCGCAGTGCTTCCGCTACTCCATTGATGAGGCGTTTTGCGTGCTCGACGGCATGGAGCGCGTGGACCTGAAGCAATGGGGCGAGCAGCTGCACCAGCAGATTCTGCGCTGCACGGGAATGCCCGTCAGCATTGGGATTGCGCCGAACAAGACGCTGGCGAAGATGGCGTCGCACTTTGCCAAGCACTATGCGGGCTACCGGCATTGCTGCCTCATCGACACGAAGGAGAAGCGGGGGAAGGCGCTGCGGCTCTATCCGCTGAAGGAAGTGTGGGGCATCGGCCGGCGGCTGGCGGCGCGCTTTCAGGCGCTGGGCATGGAGACGGCGTGGGATTTCGCGAAGCAGCAATTGGGCGGCGGAAACGTGGTGCTGGAGCGGACTTGGCGCGAGCTGAACGGCGAGGACTGTGTGCCCAACGAGGGGATGGCGCGGAAGAAGACGATTTGCACTTCGCGCAGTTTCAACGGGATGATTTCAGACGTGGGCGAACTGGCGACGCATGTGGCGAACTTTGCCGCGCGCGGGGCGGAGAAGCTGCGCAGGCAGGGGAGCGTGGCCGCGGTTGTGGGTGTGTTTATTGAGACGAATCCCTTTCGCGAGGACCTGCCGCAGTATTGGAACTCGTGCGACGAGACGCTGCTCACGCCGACCGACGCCACGGCAACCATTGTGGAGACCGCGCGCCGCTGCCTGGACCGCGTCTTCCTTCCGGGCTATCACTACAAGCGCGCCGGCGTGCTGCTGATGGGCATTGCGCCAGCGAGCGGCATTCAGACGAACTTCCTGGACTTCGACGCCGAGCGCTTTCAGAAACTGAAAAGCCTTGACGCGATTGTGGACCGCATCAATAAGCAGAACGGAACGGAGACGGTGGTCCTTGCCGCGCAGCAATATCGCCCGCGGAAGCCAGGCGGACGGGCCAAGGCGGAGGTGTTTGCCAACGTGATTCGGCACGATTTCCGCAGCAAGAATCCCACCACGCGCTGGTGCGACATTGTGCAACTGAAGTGAAACCGCCTGCGAAAAGGCAAAAAGAAAGGGCGCATCAAAGCGATGCGCCCTTTCATATTGGAGTGATGCGAATCAGAAGTACTTGTAGCGGAGGTCCTTAACCTTTGCGCCCTTCTGAATGACTTGGTCGATGTAGGGGAGAACCATCTCGAGGTTCTTGCGAGCGTCTGCGCTCATTTCGCTCTTCTCGTCAAGTTGCTCGTCGGTCTTGCTCTTGTCGAGCACCTGCAGCATATAGACGCCGCCGTTGCCCTTAACGGGACCAGCGAAAGCGCCTTTGGCAGTCTTGCTGGCGAGCACGCTGACCATGGGCTCGCTCCACATGCCTACGCGAGCGGCGTCGGCGAAGGAAACTTGCTTGAGCGTGTCAACCGTAGCGCCTGCCACCTTCTCTGCCTCGGAAATCGACTTCACGTTCTTGCAGAGGCCTTCAATCTTTTCTGCTTTCTTGTCCTTGAGCACGTCGTTGCGGAGGAGTTCCTTGGCCTTGTCGAAGGGAAGGTAGTCGGCGTTGCAAACGTCGGTGAGTGCAACAACCATCAGGTGGTTCTGGTTTTCACCGCAAACGTAGAGTTGGCTGACTTCGCCCTTCTTGGCAGTGTCGAACAGCCAGCGCTGTGCTTCGCGGCTTTCGGGAACGATGCGTCCGTCAACGGGAATGCCTGCTGCGCTGGTGGAGAGGTTCTTGATGTCCTTCACCACATAGCCAGACTTGCCAGCGTTGTCAGCCAGCGACTTGGCATCGTTGTTGGCAGCGAGGAAGCTGCTGAGTGCATTGTAAGCGTCTTGGTATGTCTTGTTGGAGAACTCTTGCTCGCGCACTACGGCAGCGACTTTGTACTTCTCAACGGGGTGGCGCGTGTCGAGCACCTCCACGATGAGGCAGTTGCCGTTGCTTGCCATCATGGCCTTGCGCTCGCCGCGGCCCATGCGGAAGAGGTTGTTGATGTTTTCAGCATCCGTGCCCGTGAGCGAGCCGCCTTCAGCGTATGCGCTGATCATCCAAGAGGAGTCGCCCTGCTGAGCATACTTCTTAGCCACTTCGCGGAAGGAAGCGCCGCCTGCAAGCACCTGCATCACGCTGTCGCGACGCTTGGTCACTTCGGCTTCGTCCTTGCCCGTGATGATGAGCTGGCGCATGAGCACGCTGTCGGGAGTGGTCTCTTTGCCGAGCAGTTTCACCACATATTTCATGTTGCTGCGCATGTCGTAGCTGGGTTGGCTGGTCTGGCCAACGCCAAGCTTCGTGCTGTCGCCGTCGATGGCGTCTTTCAGAATGGTGGGCAGAGCGGTTGCTCTTACGTAGATGTCGTTGTAGGCATAGCTGCTGTTGTTGTTGCGCACAACGTCGGCAGCGTCTTGGTCGGTGGCGGCAGCGGCGAGGGCGGTGCGAGCCTTGGCCATAGCGCTGTCGAGTTCAGCCACGTCTTCGGGACTTGCTACCAGCACATAGTCAATGACTTTGCCATCGCGAAGCTCGCCTGGCAGCGCGAAACTCTCCTTCACTTCTTCGTATTTTTTCTGGAGGTCAGCGTCTTCCACCTTCACCTCTTCGTCCTTCACGGAAGTGTAGGGCACTTTGACGAGGAGCAGGTCGTTCAGCTCAGTGCGTGCGGCGAACGACTGCTTTGCCTCGGTGGGGTTGGAGAGCACGAGACCAGCGAGGAGCATCTTGTACTTCTGCTCGAGCAGGATGTTGCGCGTTTCTTCCTGAGCGAACATCTGGTAAGCGTAGATTTTCTCCAGGTCGCTGTTGTCAGCGCCCGTCTTCTTCATTTCGTTGTAGGCACGGATAACTGCTTCGCGCTGGCTGTCGTCGTAAGCGTTGCCGTTCATCCAAACGCCCCAGTGCATGAGACCAACGGCGTCGGTGGAAAGCGCTTGGCGGAGCTCGTCATCGCTGACGCGCAGGCCCAGTTCCTCAGCTTCCTTGCCGTAGGTGTGCTTGCGCACGAGCGACTGCCATGCCAGGTCTTTGGCGTCGTAGCGGCCGCCAGTGGCCTCGGCCAGCAGCTGGTAGTTGGTGAGGAGGTCTTGGAATTCTCCTGTTGTTACATTCTCTCCGTTGATTTCACCAACGGTGTCTTTGCTTGCGTGAGCAAAGCTTTCGCACCCTCTGAGCAGGTCGCCCATGACGAACAAGAGCAGAGCAAGCGCGATAATCGAAACAAGCAAGATGCCTTTGTTTCTGATTTTCTGTAATACTGCCATAAATATTAGTTTTTTTAATTTTTTTGTTTGCTTGTGATGGTGAAACGGCAAAAAACCGCGTTCAAGCGGCAAAGTTACAAAAAACTCATAAAATGACCAACGAAAACGAAAAAAAACTGCCATATTCCTTGAGTGAAAGGAAGATGGCGGTTCTTTGCTTGAATGTTTTGCGCAAAAGTTTGGTGCGAGAGCGTGCCCGTTTAGTGCACGGTGTCCTTGGGCGGCGTGCTCGGACCATCGGATGCCACTGGCGGCTTGGGGGCAGCGGTGCTGGTGTTCTCAATGGGGAACGCGCCTTTGGAGGAGTGGATGTAATAATCGGTCATCTGCTCGTTTGAGGAGAAATCGTAGCCAGAAAGTTGCTGCTGCGTGGCTTGGATTTCCATGAATGCGGGCGAATAAACGCGGTGCTGCGACAGGTTCCAGTAGAGCAGGTCAGTCTTGAATGTCTCGCCCTTGGTGTTTTTCACTTGCACCCTGGAGCGCAATTCCCAAAGCCGCAGCTTGTTGTAGTAGTAAGCGGTGTCGGCCGAGATGTAGGCCTCGGTCTGGTATTTGTCATTGAACTTCTGCAAGAACAGCCCCTTCTCGAAGGTCCATTTCTGAGGGTCGGTCTTGTCGTAGATGCTCCAATCTTCGGCAATGATTTTGTACTGGATGATGCCGGAGTCGGAGATGAGCGTGGAGACGCCGATGGACTGCAGCAAGGGGAGCGTGTCTTGGTCGGATAGGTTCACCACATTGCCTTCATTCCTTTTCGTGCAAGAACAGAAAAGCACGGCTGCCGCAAAGAGCGCGACAGCTGTGCCTTGTAGTATCTTGTATGGTTGGAATGTCGTCATTATCTGAGACGCAGGGTCGTGGTCTCGCCCATCACGCTGACGCGCTGTCCTGCCTGGATGCCAGCGAAGAATGCCTCGCTCTTGGGGTAGAAGCCAGCGTGGTAGGATGCCATCTGGCGGTTAGCACGGTTTGCGCAAGCGGGGTCAACCGACTTGGCCTTGATGCACTTGTCGGTGGCCAAGCAGTAGTAGTAGGAGCGCTGCAGGGCGTCGCCAGAAGCGGAGCGGACGATGCAGTTGGCAATCATGAGGTAAGCGTTGCCGTTGGAGGGCTGATACTGCAGCACCTTGTTGCAATACTGGCGGCAGCCGCTGATGTTGCCTTTGCGGTAGAGAATGCCAGCGATGGTCAGGGCAATCTTGGCCTTCTTCAGGTGGTCGGTCTCGAGGGAGATGGCCTGGTTGAGGTAGGTCATGGCCTGGTTGGAGTTGCCTTCCTTCAGGCACTTCTGAGCCTTTGCAATGGCAGCGTTAGGCGTGGGGTTCAGCTGATATGCGTATTCAGCAGCCACGTAGTACATGTTCGACTTCTCGCAGTTGAAGTTGGTGAGAATGTCAAGCACGCTGTTGAGGTAGGGGAGGCTGTTCTTGTTGGCTTCCACCTCGTCCTTGTAGATTTGCTCCAGCGCGTCGCAATCGGCAGCGCCCGAGGAAACGAACAGCTCGTTGCAGCGGTCCTGAGTCGGCTGGTAGTTGTTCACAATCTTCTGTGCAGCAATGGTATCGGGGTTCAGCGTGTCGGCCACGAACACCTTGGCCTGGTCGAGCAGACGGTCGCAGATGTCGTTGGTCTCCATGTAGTCGCGGATGAACTCCTCGCGCACCTGCGGCGTGCGGTTCTGCATGAAGCGGTTGTAGGAGCACTCAATGAAGCCGTAGAGCACGAATGCCTCGGTGTTGGGGCCCATGTCGTCAATGCCGCTGCGGAACATCTTGTATGCCACATTGTTGTCCATGTTGGGCGCGAAGTAGTAGTAGTCGTAAGCCTTGCGGCAGAGCACGTTGCCGCGCGTGGAAACCGTCTGCGGAGTAGCGATGGCGTTCAGGTTGTCCAGGTTCAGCTCGCGCTGGTCATAGACGTTCATCAGCATGTCGAAATACTCCTGCTTCTTCTGCGGGTCGGTTTCTTTTTGTACCAGTTGCTCCAGCATCCATGCGCCGTCAGTGTAGATGCGCACCTGTGCCAGAGGGGCTTTTTCAAACACGAATTTCCAATCGGGGAGAGCTTCCTCGTAGTTCTTAGCCTTGAATGCCTCGCGATAGAGACTCAGGCGGCTGAGCACCTCCACGGAGTCTTCGCCATGACCGATGCGGTCATAGATTTGCGTTCCGGCATAGTTCTGTGCGGTACCCGTCAGGGAAGCCGCTGCAAGCATAAGCGTTGCAAAGAATTTCGTTTTCATTTTCTTTTCGATAATTATGTGTTGGGTTGTGTTAAGTCGCTATATATAATAATGTGTAGCGTTCGTTGGAATTATTGCACCTTCCATTTGTAGAACCAGCGTTCGGAGAAGGTCACGCCCACCGAAAGGCGCAGGTAGTTTTCCGTGAGGGCGCTTTTCTGCGAAAGGCTGTTGAGGTAGGGAATGTTGCTGTGCACCCACTGGAGCGTGACATTGATGGTCGGCGCATTGTACCAGATGTTCTTGTTCTGAATGGGCAGCGCAACGCCGGCGCTGATGCCAAACTCGTAGGGCTTGTCGCTCAAGGCGTTCGTGGCATCGGCCTTGGCGTAAGACTTGGAGTAGTAGCCGCCCAGGCGGTAGGTCACGCGCTTGAAGTAGCTCGTGCGGCTTTGGGCATTGGGAGTGAACTCGCCGCCGAGCGAAACCTTCGTGCGGTCGTAGAGTTGCCCAGTCGTGCTTTCGTAGGTGCCGCTTGTGGAGTTGTTGGGGAACTTGCACTTGCTCCACATCTCTTGCTCAAAGTCAGCGCCGATGCGCCATTTGCCTTGGCGGGCGTAGCTCAGGCCTACGGCAAATGTGTGAGGCAGTTGGAAAGCGTTGGTCAGCGTGTCGCTCGTGATGCCTTCAACGGTGGAGCTGCTGTTCAGCGTTTCCGTGTAGCGAACGGCCTTGTTCTTCACGTCGTGCCCCAGTCCGTAGGTGGCGCCCAGCACCAGCTCATCGCCCTTCTTCTTGTTGAGCGGCAAGGCCAGTTGCATGCCGAATTCCACCATGTAGGTCGAAATGTCAGCGCTGTAGCCGCGGATAAGGCTGTATGCCGTGCTTTCGCTCAGCGACATGGCAGAGGAATGGGTGTAGTCGCCATAGAGATACGAACCATTGACGCCGATGCTCAGCGGTTTGAACGGCTGCCAGCCAACGCCCAGCATCACCTTGTGCAGGCCGCCGCTTCCGCTGAACGTGTAGGACGATGTGATGTCCTCGCTGCCGCTCACCGTCTCGCTGCTCGATGCGAAGCTGTAGTTGATGTTCGTGTAGGGGAGCATGGCAGCGGTGATGCCCAAGTGCTTCAGGGCGCGGAACTGGAACGCAAAGTAGTCGAAAGAAGCATTCCGTGCGTTTTGCTGCAGGTTGCCCATCTTGTAGTTGCCGTTATAGACGGAAAGTCCTATGTCGAAAAGGGCTGTCAGGCTGTCAACGGCGGCGTAGGAGGCGGGGTTGGCCGTGTTGATTTGGCTGCCGCTGCGGAATGCCTGCGCAACGCCTCCCATGGCTTTGTTGAAGCCCATGCTCCTGTCGCTCATCATGCCGAAACCATAGCGCGAATAGGGCGAGTTGATGCCGTTCTGCGCCAACGACACGGTCGAGTGACCCAGAATGAGTACCAGCAATGCGATTATTATGTTATTTCTGCTCATGCTCAATACTTTTCTGATAGGTTAAGAGAAGGTCTAAACCTTGCAAAACTATCAAATCCGATGCAAAATTACAGTTTTTTAGTCTTTTTACAAAATATTTCGCCCCTCCACCCGTCAAAAAAACACAAAAGTTAGGGTATTTTAAGACCATTTTGGAAATAAACCCATTTATTTCGTGCAACAGGCCGTCCATCACGCCATGCGCAATGGCCGTTTCGGTGGTGTCGCCAAAGCCGTCGGCATCCAAATGCGCCTGGATGTCATCGCGCGACACATCCACCAGCGGGAGTTTGTCGGTGTAGTCGTTCAAGGACTTGAGGCGCAGGTACACGCCGGGGGAGATGTTTCCGCCGATGTAAACGCCATCGGGGGTCACGACGTCGTAGGTCACGGCCGTGCCCACATCGATGACCAGTGCGCCATGACCATCCGCATGGTCAGTTTTATGACCTGCCGTTTCGGAAAACGACTGCAGTGGTTTTGAAAAACGACCGCAGTCGTTTTCCAAAACGACCGCACTCGTTTTGTTTTGCTCGGAGGCAGCCGCCGCATTCGCCAGACCCCATCCCGCAACTGCTGCCGCCAAACGGTCGGGTCCGAGCGTCTGGGGCGTTTTGTAGGCGTTGCGTATGGGGAGCGGGGTGGTGGCGCCCAGCACTTGAATGGGCGTTTTGCACAATTGCTGCAGTTGCTCTCGCATCTCGTCCGTCAGGATTCGCGTGCTCGAAACCATGCAGGCATCGGCCTTTCTGCCGCCCAGCCAATCGTGCAGGTCACTGATTTCCTTGACCCTTGTGTGCGTCAGAGGTTCCCTTACGCTGAGGTTTGGGCTTTTGCTGTTGGCGAACGTTGCCGCCTTCACGCTGCTGTTTCCTATGTCGATGGTGAGAATCATGTCTTCCGTTGCCTTTCCTTTTCTTAGTTCCGTTTCCGCCTTCGAGCGCAGGCTTCTCGCCACATCCTTCGGGCAGGTCGGGCTTGTCGATGCTGCGTTCAATGAGCCGCTCGATTTTGTCCAGATAAACCTTGTCGCGCGGCGTAACCAGCGTGATGGCCTGACCGTCACGGTTGGCACGCGCAGTGCGGCCAATGCGGTGCACGTAGTCTTCTGGGTCGCGCGGCACATCGTAGTTGATAACCATTTGAATATCATCAATATCAATGCCGCGACTTACAATATCGGTTGCAATCAAGACATTGATGTGCCGGTTGCGGAATTGCAGCATGATTTCATCGCGCTCGGCTTGCGAAAGGTCGCTGTGCATGGCGCCGATGTTGAGGCCTTTCATGCGGAATGTGCGGGCCAGTTCGCGCACTTTCGACTTCTTGCTGCAGAACACGATGACGCGGTCGAGCGACTGGTCGGCGAGAATGGTCTTGACAATCGCGTCTTTCTTCTCTTCGTAGCAAATGTAGGCGGTCTGCTGGATTTTCTCGGCGGGTTTCGACACTGCAATCTTCACTTCAACGGGGTTGTGGAGGATGGTCTTGGCCAGTTTCACGATGTTGTCGGGCATGGTGGCGGAGAACATGATGTTTTGGCGCTTTTCGGGCAGGTAACTGACGATTTTGAGAATGTCGTCGTAGAAACCCATGTCGAGCATGCGGTCGGCCTCGTCGAGCACGAAGAAACTCACCTGGCTGAGGTCGTAGTTGCCCGTAGTGAGGTGGCTGATGAGGCGGCCAGGGGTGGCAATGATGATGTCGGCGCCGAGCTGGAGCCCGCGCTGCTCTTGGCTGTAGCGCATGCCGTCGTTTCCGCCATACACAGCCACGCTGCTGATGGGCAGGAAGTAGGCAAAGCCCTCCACTTGCCGGTCAATTTGCTGCGCCAGTTCGCGCGTTGGCGCCATGATGATGCAGTTGATGGCGTCTTTGGCATAGTTGCCAGAATTCAGCTTGTTGAGTATGGGGAGCAGGTAGGCCGCGGTCTTGCCGGTGCCAGTTTGTGCCACGCCGAGCAGGTCGTGCCCCTCAAGGAGCGGACCGATGGATTGTTCTTGTATGGGCGTGCACTCGTCGAAACGCATGGCATCGAGCGCATCGAGCACGCCGTCATCTAAAGGGAATTCGTCAAAATACATATTCTATTCAAATCTTTTTACGCTTTTATCATTAAATACTTTTGTCATCTTGGCGCTCGCTTGTAGAAAATCCACGCGATGAAGGCAAAGACGATGTTGGGCAGCCACGCCGCCAATGCTGGTGGCCAGTTGGCGTTGATGGCAAAGGTGGAGGAGATGGTTTGGAACATGATGTAGGCCAGAATGAGCGCAAGGCCAATGCCCAGCGCAATGCCCATGCCGTTTTTCCGCTTCCTGGCGGAAATGCTCACGCCGATGATGGTGAGGATGAAGGTGGCAAAGGCGCTCGCGCCGCGCTTCCAGTATTCCACTTCAAACTCCTTGATGTTGGCAAATCCGCGCGCTTTCTGCCGCTGAATGTAGCGCTTGAGTTCGGGCGACGTCAGCGTCTCCTGCTGTCCTTTCGTAATCAGGAAATCTTGCGGTTCCATCTGAATGACGGTGTCGAGGCGCGCCCCGCTGGTGAGCACTTCGCGCATGCCTTGCAAGTCGCGCAGCTGGTAGTTGCGCACAATCCAGTGGCAGGGTTCCTCGGAGAGAGAGTCGTACTGGATGGTGGATGCCTGCAGATGCTTGACGAGCTTCTTGTTGACAAACTTGTCGAGCGTGAATTCGTAGCCCGTCTTCACCGTGTTTTCGTATCGGCCGATGTAGGCAATGACGCCCGTGTCCACTTCGAGTTGCACGTTGCTGGTGTAGGTGGGCACATTGCGGCGCTTGTAAGTATTCTCAAACTTCACGCGCTTGACGTTTCCTTTCGGAATGACGTAAGCGCCGAGCACAAACGTAAGCGCGGCAATGACGGCAGCGGAAATCATGTAGGGCCTGAGCAGGCGCTGGAACGTGACGCCCGTTGACATCATGGCGATGATTTCGGAGTTTTCCGCCAGTTTGGTCGTGAAGAAAATGACGGAAATGAATACGAAGAGTTGGCTGAAAAGGTTGGAGTAGTAGGGCACAAAGTTGACGTAATAGTCAAAGATGATGCCGTGAATGGTGGCGTTGCGCGTCAGGAATTTATCGATGTTCTCGTTGATGTCAAACACGACGGCAATAGATATAATCAGCAGGATGGAGAAGAAATAGGTCCCCAAGAACTTGGATATGATATAGCGGTCGAGCCGAGACACGTTTAAAAACTATTTAATTGATAAATTCCTGTGAATTAAATCCTTTCGCCCAGTTGCTTAACCATTGCTTCTTTCCATGGGCGGAATGTTCCTGCGAGAATTTGCCTGCGCGCTTCGCCTGCCAGCCACAGGTAGAAACCGAGGTTGTGGATGCTGGCGATTTGCATGGCCAGGAGTTCCTGCGCCTTGAAAAGGTGGTGGACGTAGGCCTTGGTGTAGGCGGTGTCCACGAAGGTGTGGTTGTCGGGGGCGAGCGGGCTGAAGTCCATCTCCCACTTCTTGTTCCTGAGGTTGATGGTGCCTTGGCTCGTGAAGAGCATGGCGTTGCGGCCATTGCGCGTAGGCATCACGCAGTCAAACATGTCCACGCCTCGCTCAATGCCCTCGAGAATGTTGATGGGAGTGCCAACGCCCATAAGGTAGCGCGGTTTGTCTTTGGGCAGGATGCCATTGACCACCTCAATCATTTCGTACATCGTTTCTGCAGGTTCGCCCACGGCAAGTCCGCCGATGGCATTGCCGTCCATGCCGAGTTCGGCGACATTCTCGGCGGCCCGAATGCGCAAATCCTTGTAGGTGCAACCCTGAACGATGGGGAACAGGCTCTGGTAGTAGCCGTGTTGCGGTTCTGTTTCGCGATATTGCTTCACGCAGCGCTGCAACCAGTGCTCGGTGAGGTCGAGCGAGTTTTTGGCGTAACTGTATTCCGACGTGCCTGGCGGACACTCGTCGAACGCCATCATGATGTCGGCGCCAATGGTTCGTTCGATGTCAATGACGCGCTCTGGCGAGAAGAAATGCTTGCTGCCGTCGATGTGCGAGCGAAATTCAGCGCCTTCGCGCGTGAGTTTGCGGATTCCGCTGAGCGAAAACACCTGAAAACCGCCGCTGTCGGTGAGGATGGGGCGGGAGAATCCATTGAATTTGTGCAAGCCGCCTGCCGCGTGGAGCACTTCAAGTCCGGGGCGGAGGTAGAGGTGGTAAGTGTTGCCGAGGATGATTTGCGCCTTGATGTCGTTGAGCAGTTCACGCAGGTGCACGGCCTTCACGCTGCCCACCGTGCCCACGGGCATGAAAATGGGCGTTTCGATTTGCCCGTGGTCTGTGCTGATGAGGCCGGCGCGTGCGCTCGACTGTGGGTCTGTTTTGAGGAGGGTGAATTGCATTGTTTCGGAGTTAACGAATTGCCATTAAAGATGGTTCGTGGTTAAAGCAGTGCATATTGGAGAACCTCCTGCACGTCTTTCACGTAGTGGAAAGTGAGTCCCTTGATGTATTGCGCGGGAATGTCGTCGATGTTCTTCTTGTTTTCTTCGCAGAGAATAATCTCAGTGATTCCGGCGCGCTTGGCGGCAAGAATTTTTTCCTTGATGCCGCCCACGGGCATGACCTTGCCGCGCAGGGTGATTTCGCCGGTCATGGCCAGATTCTTGCGCACTTTGCGGTGGGTGATGGCGCTCGCGATAGACGTGGCGATGGTGATGCCGGCCGACGGACCGTCCTTGGGCACAGCGCCCTCAGGCACGTGGATGTGGATGTTCCATTCCTCGAAGAACTGCGGGTTGATGCCCAAAGCGTCGGCATGCGCTTTCACGTATTCAAGGGCAATGGTGGCGCTTTCCTTCATCACGTCGCCCAGGTTGCCAGTGAGCGTGAGTTTGCTGCCTTTGCCCTGACTGAGCGAAGTTTCCACGAACAGGATTTCGCCTCCAACGGCGGTCCAGGCCAGACCCGTAACCACGCCGCAGTAGTCATTGTTCTGGTAGTGCTCGCGGCTGAAAATCTCGGTGCCAAGATAGGTGGGAACGTCAGCGGCATCCACTTTGGTGCTGCCTGCCGCAGTCTCTTCGCGTGCCTGCTGCAATGCGATTTTGCGCATCACTTTGGCCAGTTTCTTGTCCAATTCCCTGACGCCGCTTTCGCGCGTGTAGTCCTCAATGATTTTCTCAATGCCCCGCTTGATGAACGTGACGGATTTCTTGTCAAGTCCCAGTGCCTCAGCGTTTTTGGGGATGAGATGGCGCTTGGCAATCTCAATCTTTTCCTCAGTGAGATAGCCGCTGACCTCGATGAGCTCCATGCGGTCGAGCAGGGGGGCGGGGATGTTGCCGATGTTGTTGGCGGTGGCAATGAACATGACTTTCGAAAGGTCGAAGTCAATGTCGATGTAATTGTCGTGGAATGCGCCGTTCTGCTCTGGGTCGAGCACCTCGAGCAGGGCAGACGACGGGTCGCCGTGGAAGTCGTTTGACGACACTTTGTCGATTTCGTCGAGGATGAAGACGGGGTTGGACGTCTTGGCATCGAGCATGGCCTTGATGATGCGTCCAGGCATAGCGCCGATGTAGGTGCGGCGGTGTCCGCGGATTTCCGATTCGTCGTGCAGACCGCCAAGCGAAACGCGCACATACTGGCGCTTCATGGCTTTGGCGATGCTCTTGCCGAGGCTGGTTTTGCCCACTCCCGGAGGACCGTAGAGGCAGAGAATGGGCGATTTCATGTCGCCGCGGAGTTTCAGCACGGCAAGGTGCTCCAGAATGCGCTCCTTCACCTTCTCCATGCCGTAGTGGTCGCGGTTGAGAATGCGCTCAGCAGCCTTCAGGTCGAGCTGGTCGTTGGTGTATTCGTTCCACGGCAACTGCAGCAGGGTGTCGAGGTAGTCGTAGAGCGCGGCGTACTCTGGGCTTTGGCTGGGCTGATGGCTGAGGCGAATCAGTTCCTTCTCAAACTTTTCGCCAACGGCCTCGCTCCATTTCATCTTTGATGCGCGGGCGCGGAGTTTTTCAATGTCGTCCTCGCCTTCATCGCCCAGTTCGTCCTTGATGTTTTCCAATTCGCGCTTCAGGAAAAACTCGCGCTGCTGCTGGCTGAGTTCCGCATGCGTCTGCATTTGGATGTTTGCCTTGAGTTGCGCATACTGGTATTCGCGGTTAAGGATTTCGAGCAGTTTCAGTGCGCGCTCGTGCTGGTCGCTCAGGGCAAGCAGTTCCGCCTGCTCGTTGTTGGGGATGGGGAGAGTTGCCGAGAGAAAATTGATGAACGACACGCAACTTTCCACGTCTTTGAGCGCAAACGACGGCTCAATTTTGTTGCCGTCTTGCTTTTGCATGTATTTCTCCGCCAGGTCTTTGCATGCCTCCACAGTGGCGCGATAGACCTTGTCGCCTTTCTTGGGCTCCTGTTCGGGCGCAGGGGCAACCTTGCCCATGAGATACCTTGAACCTTCGTGCACCTCCACGAGCGAAACGCGGCTGAATCCCTGCAGGAATGCCGTCTGGCTGCCATCGGGCAGCTCCAGCAGTTTCACTACTTTCGCCAGCACGCCCATTTCGTAGAGTCCTTCGGCGCCAGGGTTGTTCTCGCGCTCGTTCTTTTGGCCGAAAACGGCGAAAGTGTCGTGGTTCTTCTCCATGTCCTTGAGCAGGTTGCGCGAGGACTTCCGCCCTGCGTTCACGGGCAGGAGCGTGTGGGGGAAAAGCACCATGGTGCGGAGCGGCAGGATGGGTATCTCGCGCTCCGCAATATCCGTGTCCTCAGGCATTTTCAGTTCTGAGGCGTCGATGTTTGCAATGACGTTGATGGTTCGCTCTGCGGGCAAACCTTCCAATATATTGTTGAAATCGTTAATCTTCATCCTAAGGTCTTCAGGTTTCTTTGTTCAATCAAACTGCAAAGTTAGCACAAAAAAACGACAAAATGCCCCTTTTCACATTTTTTATGCTTCCGCAGAAGCATCGGGGCAGGTGAAAGTCTGGCCGTCGTAAGCCAATTGGATGCCTTCGGGCATGCGCAGTTCTTCCTCAGCGTGGGGAAGGATGTGGTGGGACATGTGAATGAGGTAAGTCTCTTTCACGTGCAGTTTGCGCGCAAAGTCAATGGCCTCCTCAATGCTTTGGTGCGAAGGATGGTCCCAATGGCGCAAACCATTCAGAATCATGTATTTCACGCCTTCCAAGCGTGCGGCGTTTTCGTCGTCAATGGTCTTCATGTCGGTGACGTAGGCGAAGTTGTCGATGCGGAATCCGAGGATGCCCAGTTTGCCATGCATCACGCGGATGGGCAGCACCCCCACGTTGCCCACTTTGACGATTTCGCCTGGAACGGCCTCTTCCAAGTCCAGTTTCGGCACGCCCGGATAGCGTTTCTCCACAGGCGTGAAGCAATAGGGGATGCGCTGCCGCAGATGCGTCACGCAATAGTCGTCGCCATAGACCGTTACGTCGCCAAACATGCAGTAGGGGCGCAGGTCGTCGAGGCCGCCCACGTGGTCGTAGTGCTCGTGCGAGCAAAACACGGCGTCCAGGCGCGGAATGCTCACGCTCAGCATTTGCAGGCGGAAGTCGGGACCGCAGTCAAACAGGATGTGGCGCATGCCGTCGGGAGCGCTTTCGTCGGGCACCTGCACCAGCGCAGAGCAGCGGAAGCGCTTGTCGCGAGGGTCGGTCGAAGTGCAGGTGCGGCACTTGCAGCCAATCACCGGCACGCCCGTCGATGTGCCTGTTCCAAGAAGCGTTACTTTCATCATGCTTGCCCTGCCGTTTGCTGATTGAGAAAAACCACTTCTGGGCGAATTTCAATGCCGAATTTTTTAGCCACGTCGGCGCGGATGGCATCGCTCAGGCGTACAATCTCCTCGCCCGTTGCGCCGCCGTGGTTGACAATGACCAGTGCCTGCTTTTCATAAACGCCCGCATGTCCCAGGTCTTTGCCTTTCCAGCCGCACTGCTCAATGAGCCAGCCCGCAGGCACTTTCACGCCGTTTGGGGCGGGGTAGTGCGGCACGTTGGGATAGGCTGCTTGCAGTTGCACGAAGGCCTCTTCCGAAATCACGGGATTGACGAAGAAACTGCCCGCGCTGCCCAGTTCGTCCACATCTGGCAACTTGCTGCGGCGCAGGTCGATGACCGCTTGCCGCACGTCGAGTGGCGTGGGGTGGGGCAGGTCGCCCAGCGAACTGCGCAGGTTTCCGTAGTCCAGCCGCGGCGCAAACGTCTCCTCCAGTTTGAAAGTCACGTGCGTAATGGCCCATTTGCCCGCTTCTGCCTTTTTGAAAATGCTGCTGCGGTAACCATATTCGCACTCTTCTTTGGCAAAGGTGCGCGCCGCGCCAGTCTGCAGGTTGATGGCCTCCACGCTGACGATGAAGTCTTTGGCTTCCAGACCGTAAGCGCCAATGTTTTGTACGGCCGAAGCGCCCACTTCGCCAGGGATGAGCGACAGGTTTTCCAGTCCGCTCAGCCCTTGCTGCAGCATGGTCAAAACAAAATCGTCCCACACCTCGGCCGCGCCAGCGCGAACGATATTTCCATTCACCTCAATGCCGCGAATGCCGCTGTGCAGCACCGTTCCGGGGAAGTCGCCCACCAGCAGCACATTGCTTCCGCCGCCCAAGTGGAAGCAAGGCTGAGTGACCAGCGGAAGCGCTTCCCGCAGTTCCTCTTCCGAGTCGTATTCAATGAACTGCGCACACCGCGCGTCAATGTGAAACGTGTTGTGCTGCAGCAGGTTATAGTTCTTTTCGATTCTCACGCTAATGTTCTCCTTATTATATTATATAGCGCCCAATGCTTTTAGTTCTCAATTTCAAACAACCTCCATTCGTCGCCCGTGCGGTCAAACTTCAGCGTGAAGAACAGGCCGTTGCTCAGTCCCCTGAGCTGAAGCACCTTGCGGTTTTGCGAAATCTGCGGCTGCCCGTAGTCCATGAGCCAGAGCGTGTCGGCCGCGAGTGGATAGTCGTTGGTCAGCAGCGGCCATTCGTCGCGCGAAACTTGCGTGTCCACCTCTTCGCCGTCCTCGTCCTCCAGTTCCACGCGCAGCGAAAGCGGAAAAATGACATGCGCCGTCTGGAATGCCGAGTCTGTGGACCAGTGGCTGAAGAACTGCAGGAACTGCGCCAGCGGCGTCGCCCCCACTTTCAGGTCCTCGTCGTCCTCCAAGCGCCATTTCCCGTCGGAGCGCCCGAAAGTGTAGCGCTTCACGATGCTGTCGTGCGGCACAAAGCGCGTAATCAGCACCTTGCGCAGCGACGTGTCCTTGGCCACCTCCATGTCGTTCATGCGGTCGCCCGGCACGGCGCACAGGTCCACGTGGAGCAGCGGCGAAACATCGATGGTATCGTTGCTGCGCTCGCGCAAAAACTCGGGGTCGCTCACCAGGCGAAAGAAAAAATCGTCGAACACTTCGTCCACCGTCACCGGCACCGTGTCTTCCTCCCACAAATCCAGTTCGTCGAGTTCCTCAGCCTCCTCCTCAAAGCATACCGAAAGCGTGTCGGAAGCATCGGCCTGAGCGTCGTTGCTGCCAGTGCATCCGAGCAGCAGCGAGCAGGCTGCTATGCTGAAAAAACAAACTAAAATGCGCATGTGGTGGATTTTTGGGCGTGCAAAGATAGCAAACTTGCACGAATTCACCAACTTTTTATTTCCAATTCTGAAAAAAAACGCTTACCTTTGCGTAAATTTTCAAACCCCTAAAACTTCAAAATCATGAAAAAGAAATTTCTTTTGGCTTCTTTGGCGCTCTCGGCCGTGCTGGGACACGCGCAAGTGACCATTGACATTGATGCCAACGAACGCGGCGTGCAAGTGGCGCCAACGCTCTATGGCATTTTCTTTGAGGAGATTAACCATGCTGGCGACGGCGGCCTCTATGCCGAGCTCATCAGCAACCGCTCCTTCGAAGACGGCAAGGACATCCCCCACTGGAAGACCGTGGGCAGCGGAGCATCCATCAAACTCAGCAACACCGATTTGCTCAACAAAGTGCAGAGCAACGCACTGCAACTCACGCTCAGCGGCAAGAAAAACCAGCAGGCGGGCGTGAGCAACGACGGCTTCTGGGGCATCAACGCCGTGCAGGGCCGCACCTACAAACTCTCGTTCTGGGCCAAGGCGCCCAAGGGTTACAAAGGCACGCTCACGGCTGTGCTCACCAGCCAAGACGGCACCAAGACCTATGCAAAGACGCAGGTGTCTGCCGTTTTGGGCAAGACGTGGAAGAAATATACCGCCACGCTCACTTCCAATGCAAACGACCCCAAGGCCAATTTCGCCCTCATGGGCAATGCGCCTGGCACCATCCTGCTCGACATGGTAAGCCTCTTCCCGCCCACGTTCAAGAACCGTGAGAACGGCTGTCGTCCCGACCTCGCGCAAATGCTGCTCGACCTCCATCCGCAGTTCATGCGCTTCCCCGGCGGTTGCTACGTCGAGGGTCAGGGCTCGCCCGACAATGCCTTCCGCTGGGACCGCACCATTGGCCCCATTGAGGAGCGCATCGGTCACATGAACCAGAACTGGGGCTATCGCGTGAGCGACGGACTGGGCTACCACGAGTTCCTGCAACTCAGCGAGGACCTCGGCGCTAAGCCGCTTTTCGTAGTCAATGTCGGCATCTGGCACGGCGGTTTCACCCCCTACGACTCCATCCAGCCTTGGATTGACGAGTGCCTCAACGCCATTGAATACGCCAATGGCCCCGTCACTTCCAAGTATGGCGCCATGCGTGCCAAGAATGGTCACCCCGCGCCCTTCAACTTGGAGTACCTGGAGATTGGCAACGAGAACAATCAGCCCGACGTGCGCGCCCAGAGCGACCACTACTACGAGCGCTACAAGCAGTTCCAGGACGCCATTCTCGCCAAATATCCCAACATGCACCTCATCGGCAACGTAGTGGCGTGGGGCGACGACAATCCCAAGTGGGAAAGCGAAGTGCCTTGCGAACTCCTCGACGAGCACTACTATCGCTCGCCCATCTGGTTCGCCAACCAGTTCAACAAATATGACACTTACGAGCGCGGAAAGCACGACATCTACGTCGGCGAATACGCTGTCACGCAGGGCTTTGGCACGCTCGGCTCTCTCCGCGCCGCCCTGGGCGAGGCCATCTACATGATGGGCATGGAAAACAATTCCGACATCGTGAAAATGGCATCCTACGCGCCCATCTTCTTCCACGAGGATGGCACAGGCTGGATGCCCGACATGATTCGTTTCAACAGCGCAAAGGCCTTTGGCACGCCCTCCTACTACGTGCAGAAACTGCTCGCAGAAAACGTTGGCACGCAGATGCTCAAGGTGCGCCTCACCAATCCCTACGACGCCAAGGCCAATCCGCAGGCAGAAGTGCCCGCCGCGCCCTGCAGCGTAGGTCTCGGCAGCTGGCAGACCCAAGTGACCTACAAGGACATGCAGGTCAGCGCCGACGGCAAAATCATCACGCCGAAGGACTGGAAGGCTGAGCGCGGCCAGTGGACCGGCTATGCGCAGACCTCCATGGAAGAGAATTGCACCAACGTTTCGGCCACCACATTCGGCGGAAACAAATACACCTACACTCTGAAAGGCCGCAAGGACAGCGGCAACGAAGGCCTCATCGTCGTGTTCGACTACAAGGACAGCAAGAACTACTCCTGGCTCAACCTCGGCGGTTGGGGCAACACGCAGCACGCCATTGAACAGACCATCGACGGCGCACGCACGCCCATTGCCACCAAGCAGGGCACCGTGGAGACGGGCAAATGGTACGACATCCGCATCGAAGTGGAAAACGACAGCATCACTTGCTTCGCCGACGGCCAACTCGTCCTCGCTACGCGCTACCCATTCGTGCAGCAGGGTCTCGTAGCCAACGCTGCCATTGACAGCAAGACGGGCGAAACCATCGTGAAGGTGGTTAACTTCGGCGGCGAAAGCACCACCGCGCAGGTCAACCTCAACGGCCTGGGCAAGACCACTGCCCGCGTGATTCGCCTCACTTCGGCTTCCGAAGCAGACGAGAACACTATGGACGCGCCCACCCACGTCTATCCCACGGAGCAGACCGTCAGCACAAACCAGAACGGCGTCGAACTCTACGTTCCTGCCCATTCCCTCAACATTCTCCGCGTGAAGTAAAAAGTTCGCGCGCGGAAAATCCCTCTGGCCGCACTCGTTCACAGAAACGGGTGCGGTCTTTTTTGCAAACGACCGCAGTGATTCTCAAAAACGACCGCAGTGGTTTTTCAAAACGACCGCAGTGGTTTTCAGAAGCGACCGCGCTCATTTTGCAAAACGAGTTAACTCGTTTTGCAAAATGAGTTAACTGATTTCTGGAAACGAGTTAACTCGTTTTCCCAATCGGGTGGGGCAGGGCGGATTTCCCCTCGTTCGTTTGCAAATTTTCGCGCTCGCATTTGCGAACTTTCCCTCGCGCGTGCGCGTATATATAATAAGGAGTGGCGGCTTGACTTATTTGGCGGTGGGAGTGCAAGTGCTCGCGCTTTTTGTCACCGGTTTTTGAGTTTTGTTGACAATTTGAAAGCAATATTTGGTAGTTTAATTGACAAAGAAAAGACTTTTTTCGTGTTTTTATGAAAAAAGTTTAGGCAAAACGCTTGTTATTTGCGCAAAATGTTATAACTTTGCAGCGGAAAAAGATAAAATGACTGTTTGAAGGATGAAATCGACGATTCATTTCACGAAAATGCACGGGGCTGGCAACGACTACATTTATGTGTGGCTGCCGGAAAATCCGATTGCCGACCTTTCGGCCGCGTCTATTGCTTGGAGCCGTCCGCATTTCGGCATTGGCAGCGACGGGCTGATTGCCATCGACCGCAGTGAAGTGGCCGATTTCAGCATGCGAATCTTCAACGCCGATGGCAGTGAGGCGAAGATGTGCGGCAACGGCATCCGCTGTGTCGGCAAATTCGTCCGCGACCACGGCCTCACCGACAAGCAGGTCATTACGGTGGACACGCTTTCGGGCGTGAAGACCATCGCGCTGACCGAGGACGAGAGCGGCGAGGTGAACGGCGCCTGTGTTGACATGGGCGTGCCAGTTGTGGCGGAAAGTTTCACGTCGGCCGGTCTGCCCGAGGGCGTTTCGGTGAGCATGGGCAATCCGCACTACGTCATTTTCGTGGACGACATTGCGCAAGTGGTGCTCGAGGAGGCTGGCAAGGCGCTGGAGCATCACCCCGCATTCCCTGGCGGCTGCAACATCGAGTTTGCCGAGGTTCGCTCCGACGGCACCATCCGCATGCGCGTTTGGGAGCGCGGCAGCGGCATCACGCTGGCTTGCGGAACAGGTGCCTGCGCCACGGTTGTGGCGGCCATGAGCACAGGGCGCGTGAGCCGTTCGGGCGCCGTAAGCATTGAAATGGACGGCGGATGGCTGAGCATCGCTTGGAACGAAAGCGACGGCCACGTGATGATGACGGGACCTGCCGCCCGCGTGTTCGAAGGAACGCTGACGATTGATAACGAATAGAATAACAGCCACTTAGGAAGATAAGAGAAAGGAGATGAGCGTATGGCTTTGGTCAATGAGAACTTTTTGAAACTGTCGCAGAACTATCTGTTTTCTGACATTGCGAAGAAGGTGAATGCCTTTCAGGTGGCGCATCCGCAGGTGAGCGTCATTCGTCTGGGCATTGGCGACGTGACGCAGCCGCTGGCTCCCGCCGTGATTGCGGCGATGCACAAGGCGGTGGATGAGTTGGCGGCGGCCGAAACGTTCCGCGGCTACGGTCCGGAGCAGGGCTACGACTTTCTGCGCGAAGCCATTGTGAAGAACGATTTCCTGCCGCGCGGCGTTCATCTCGACCCCTCGGAGGTGTTTGTGAACGACGGCGCCAAGAGCGACACGGGCAACATTGGCGACATCCTGGCCAAGGACAACACTATCGGCCTGACCGACCCCATCTATCCCGTCTATGTGGACTCGAACGTGATGGCGGGCCGCGCGGGCAACCTGCTCGGCGGAGTTTGGAGCGACATTGTCTATATGCCTTGCAACGGCGAAAACGGCTTCGTGCCTGAACTGCCCTCGCGCCGCGTGGATGTGGTCTATCTGTGCTACCCCAACAACCCCACGGGCACGGTCATCAGCCGCGCCGAACTGAAAAAGTGGGTGGACTACGCGCTGCAAAACGACACGATTATCATGTACGACGCGGCCTACGAGGCATACATTCAGGACCCCGACATTCCGCATTCCATCTACGAAATCAAGGGCGCGAAGAAGTGCGCCATCGAGTTCCACAGTTATTCCAAAACCGCTGGCTTCACGGGCGTTCGCTGCGGCTACACCGTTGTGCCGAAGGAACTCACCGCGGCCCGCGTGGAAGGTGAGCGCGTGAACCTTAACCAACTGTGGCTCAGGCGCCAAAGCACGAAGTTCAATGGTACCAGCTACGTCACGCAACGCGGCGCCGAGGCCACTTATTCGCCCGAAGGCAAGCAGCAGGTGCGCCAAACTATTGCCTACTACATGAACAACGCGCGAATCATGCGCGAAGGCTTTGCCAAGATGGGCCTGCAGACCTACGGCGGCGAGAACGCGCCCTACATCTGGCTGCGTGTGCCGCACGGCATGACGTCGTGGCAATTCTTCGACCAACTGCTCTACGAGGCGCACGTCGTGGGCACGCCAGGTGTAGGATTCGGTCCTGCCGGCGAAGGCTACTTCCGCTTCACAGCCTTTGGCAGCAAAGAGAACTGCGAAGAAGCCATGCAGCGCATCGCCAAGTGGCTGAAGTGAACATGAAACAAAAAAAATTGCAAACAAAATTCATAACTCAATAAATTCACAATTATGGCATCAAGACTGAGATTTAAAGTGGTGGACGACGCGTTCAAAAAGCGTCCCGTGGATGTGGAAGCGCCTGCAGAGCGGCCTTCCGAGTATTTCGCCAAGTATGTCTTCAACAAGCAGAAAATGTACAAGTATCTGCCCTCGAAGGTGTACGAGAAAATGTGCGACGTCATCGACAACGGCGCGCCCTTCGACATCAGCATTGCCGACGAAGTGGCCGAAGGCATGAAGAAATGGGCCATGGACCTCGGCGTAACCCACTACACGCACTGGTTCCAGCCCCTCACCGAAGGCACGGCCGAGAAGCACGACGGCTTCGTGGAGCACGACTGGAAAGGCGGCATGGTGGAGGAGTTCGAAGGCAAACTGCTCGTGCAGCAAGAACCTGACGCATCTTCGTTCCCCAGCGGCGGCATCCGCTCCACCTTCGAAGCCCGCGGCTACAGCGCCTGGGACCCCACTTCGCCCGTCTTTGTCATTGGCGACACGCTGATGATTCCCACCATTTTTGTGGCCTACACCGGCGAGGCACTCGACTACAAGGCACCGCTCAAGAAGGCGCTCTTCGCTGTCGACAAGGCTGCCACGGCCGTTTGCCACTACTTCTATCCCGATGTGAAAAAGGTCATCAGCAACCTCGGTTGGGAGCAGGAGTATTTCCTCGTCGATGAGTCGCTCTACTCCGCACGCCCCGACCTCGTGATGACGGGACGCACCCTCATGGGTCACGACAGCGCAAAGAACCAGCAGATGGACGACCACTACTTCGGCTCCATTCCTGAGCGCGTGGAAAACTTCATGAAGGACATCGAAATTCAGGCGCTCGAGCTCGGCATTCCCTGCAAGACACGCCACAACGAGGTGGCGCCCAACCAGTTTGAGCTTGCGCCCATTTTCGAAGAGACCAACCTCGCCGTTGACCATAACATGCTCATGATGAGCATCATGAAGCGCGTGGCACGCAAGCACGGATTCCGCTGCCTGCTCCACGAAAAGCCCTTCAAAGGCATCAACGGTTCGGGCAAGCACAACAACTGGTCGCTCTCCACAGACACCGGCGTGCTGCTCCACGGACCTGGCAAAACGCCCATGGACAACCTCCGCTTCGTCACTTTCATCGTTGAAACCCTCAAGGCCGTCTACGACCACAACGGACTGCTCAAGGCCTCCATCATGACCGCCAGCAACAGCCACCGCCTTGGCGCAAACGAGGCACCGCCCGCCATCATCTCCTCGTTCCTCGGAAAGACCGTTAGCGACCTGCTCGACCACGTGGAGAATGCCACCGACGACGATATCCTCACGGTGAAAGGCAAGACCGTGATGAAGCTCGACATCCCCTCCATTCCTGAGATTCTCATCGACAACACCGACCGCAACCGTACCTCGCCCTTCGCCTTCACCGGCAACCGCTTCGAGTTCCGCGCCGTGGGAAGCGAGGCCAACTGCGCCAGCGCCATGCTTACGCTCAACACCGCTGTGGCAGAAGCACTTACCAGCTTCAAGGAGCGCGTCGATGCACTCATCGAACAGGGCGAAGCAAAAGAGAGCGCCATCCTCAAAGTGGTGCGCGAGGACATCAAGTACATCAAGCCTATCCGATTCGACGGCAACGGCTACAGCGGCGAATGGAAGGAAGAAGCCGCTAAGCGAGGCCTGGATTGCGAAACATCGTGTCCTCTCGTTTACGACCGCTATCTCGACGACGCAAGCATCCGCATGTTCGAAAGCCAGCACGTCATGACCAAGCCCGAACTCGCGGCCCGCAACGAAATCAAGTGGGAAACCTACACCAAGAAAATCCAGATTGAGGCACGCATCTTCGGCGACCTGTGCATGAACCACATCATCCCCGTCACCACGCGCTACCAGTCCGCACTCATCGACAACGTGCACAAGATGCGCGAGATTTTCCCCAACGACAAAGCCGACGCGCTTTCTGCCGACAACATCAAAATCATCGAAAGCATTGCAGAGCACAATGCCTTCATCGCAGAAAACGTCGTCAAACTCGTTGAGGCGCGCAAGGTGGCAAACAAAATCGAGAGTGAGCGTGAGAAGGCCATCGCCTACCACGACAGCGTATTCCCATACCTCGACGCCATCCGCTACCATGTGGACAAACTCGAGCAAATCGTTGACGACGAACTTTGGCCGCTCCCCAAGTACCGTGAACTCCTCTTCATCCGCTAAATCCCTCTTACTCAGTTCATAAACGAGAAAGCCGCGCAACCCATCTTGCACGGCTTTCTCATTCTTTTCGCCAAATTCTATCCACCAAAATCCCGCTCCACGGCACTCCAATTTCCCAATGCTCATCTGCCAAAATCGCAACCCTGACCTGCCGAAAACGCAACGGTACTCTGCCGAAAACGCAACCCTATCCTGACGGAAACGAAATCCTATCCCCACACAAATCTAATCCTATCTTCGCGCAAATCTAATCCTATCTTCGCGCAAATCCAATCATATCTTCGCGCAAATCCAATCATATCTTCGCGCAAATCTAATCATATCCTCGCGCAAATCCAATCATATCTTCGCGCAAATCTAATCATATCTTCGCGCAACTCAAGTCATATCGTTCCGCAACTTTAATCATATCGCCGCCGGCAACTTGTCTTATCAAAATTTCAAAACCACTGATAGGTCTCTCCAGAACCAGATTTTTCCCATGAACGAACCAGATTTCTTCCTGCCATTCTTTGCAAATTCCAGGGAAATCTATGGAAGTTCGTTTGGAAATCTTTTTCATAGTTGTTTAACTTCTCCTGTATTAAGTTTTCAAATCATAGGTTCAACCTTCCATTCCTTTCCTTTGTATTTTATCAAAGCATAATCATGGTCTTTGGTGAAATTCGCCCAACGGGTCATCCCCAGTGCTTTGCATGTGGAACTCATGATTTTGGTGAGGTCTATGCCCGCCACTTTCATCGGTCCTCGCACATGATAGCATTTTGCATTAATGTGATTGATGGCGAAGGCATAATTGCAGCAGGCGGTAAATACTTTCGCATAACCCACGCAATGTGTTGGCGTCTTATGCTTCAGGCTGAGTTGCTTCAGGCTTTTTAACTTCGACTCTGTAGAGAATTTCAGGCACTTCTTGGTAATGGAACTACATGCCGAAACAATGTCATCGATATCGTCCATGTCTTGTGTCTTTTCCCTGACATATTGCTGAATTTCGGCATTGTCCAGGCTGACGTTGCCCACATACTGCACAGGTCCGATGTTGAGTAGCAGGCAAACGGCGAAGAGTAGTGAGTTCATTGTTTGGTCGTTTTCTCTATTTTGCCTGATTTAATGGCTTTTCTTATTTCCTGGATGATGAAGCACGTAAATAATATGGCCCCACTAATGAGCAATACGCCAAAGAGGCAGCAAAGTATAGCAAACAGACTATAGCCCTCCGTGTATTCTATGGGCATGTCTGCTGCTTTATCTGCAATTAAAAAGTTGAACATTTCTTTCTTTTTAGCAGGGTTAGTAGAAGAAGCGACCGTTACTTTTTCACTTGTTTAAGATTCTTTGTGAAATTGAAATCCAGTGGCACGTTGTTAACCCAGACAATGCATTGAGCCATCAAGACATTTTCCCAATGAGGAATCCATAACCTGCCCTCGAATTTCTTGTTGCCTTTGAAGAACATGTCGTATTCTCGCGGGTTAGTGTAAATAATAGGTTTCACGCCATATTTCTTCTCCAGCAGTTCGTCTAAGGCGCAGAGATTCTTGTAGAGGGTATTCTCCTCTTCTTTCGTCTTCATTTTTATCGCCAAATTCTCGAAATCGATGACAGGGCGGAGGTCAGCATCCTTCGCATAGTTGACAAAATTCTTAAATTGCGCTTGGGGTGAGCTGTTCCGGGAGAAGAAATGGTAGTACCCCACTTTGAGGTTCCGCTTTTTCGCTTCCGCATGGTGTTTCTTCGCCATGGGGTCACGGAAAGTGGCGCCCTCCGTGGCCTTGATATAGACGAAATTCAACTGCTTTTTCTGGTTAAAGCATTCCCAGAGGTCTGGCTTATTGTAATTTGAGCGCTTGATGGGCGTTGTCATTTTCCCTTCTTTGTCAATAATCTTCCATACGGCCATTTTATTATGGTGGGAAATATCCAACCCAAATGTATGCTCAGAATAATCCTCCGCTTGCGGCTTGGAGGCAGGTTGCCATACATAGTTATATGCCAAGAAAACACCAATTCCAGCCAGCAGCAACACTGACATCACAATAAACAATACTTTTTTCATAATTTGTTTTGAAGTTAATAAAGTGAGTAAATTAATTCTACATGCGCAGGCCAAAATTCATCGGCCTCTACTATATAATACGAGAAAAGGAAAAAGGTAAACACCTTTTTCTAAGTTTTTTTCAAAAAAATGCGAAAAAGCTCTTAAATTACATTTTGTCGGCATCACAGAACATCATAATATTCTTTGCTAATAAGTTGCTTTAAGGTAAGTTCTGTTGCAAATCCTCTTTCGTTACCATATCTATCAAGTATATCCTTAATCTTACAATCTATATTATATTTGACTTTATCTTTGCCCAAAATTTCATCAAACAGTGCCTGTGCTGATTCTACAAACTTTTTTGCAAGAACAGACGGTTCTCTCTTATCATAAACGATGTTACAGAATTCTATTTTTTCCTCTGGTTGAAACTTTATAACATATAATAGTATTCCAAAAATATGGCACGTTTCTTGTTTGGCATCAAACCAGTCATTTGGTCGAACCTCATGTTTTTCAATGTATTCAGATACTTCTCCACAAAAAGCAGGAAACGCTTCGCGCATATTATTTAACTGCGCCTTTTGTTTTTCTGTTTGATCCTCTTTAAATGTAAAACGTTCTTCTATACTTTTGGTTACTTCAATTCCTTTACTAGAATGATACGTATCGCCTGTCTTCCAATAGGCTTCTGGTAAATCTTTCTTATATTTCTTATTTTTTGCAATTTCTGTAAATTTACTCTCTATAAAAATAATACGATTTTTGGTCTTAATATATACATCCATATTTGCGGGTGACTCGTTTCTTCCACTAAAGATTCCAGGTAGTTTATATTCAAACTCAATATCTAGAACTTGAGGATTATTTGCATGGCATGAATATAAATCAAAACACAATCTCGACGAACTTCTACGACTCCAAAATTTGTTCTTTAGTTCATTACCGTTACCATTACTGAATTGGTCAAAAAAGATTTTCTTTTTTCCTCCACCTTCATAAGGCGTTATTAACCTGCTGAGATAAAAGCATTTAAGCTGCTCAAGCTCAAGCTCTTTTTTATTCATAATATTGTTCATAATAGATACATTTAATGGTTTCACAAATATATACCGCCTCTTTGCAAATCTTGTGCCAACGTTCATTGCCAAAAAAAACTTAGGCGGCAGAACCATTGCTCTGCCGCCTAAATCAGTGTTATGCGTTTGCTTGTTATGCCTCTTCAACTGCAGCCTGAGCAGCAGCAAGGCGGGCGATGGGCACGCGGAAGGGTGAGCAGCTTGCGTAGTTCAGGCCAATCTTAGCGCAGAACTTCACGCTCGAAGGCTCGCCGCCGTGCTCGCCGCAGATACCGCAACGGAGGTCGGGACGTACGCTGCGGCCCTTCTCCACTGCCATCTGAATGAGCTGGCCAACGCCGTGCTGGTCGAGCACCTGGAACGGGTCAACCTTCAGAATCTTCTTCTCCAGGTAAACCGGCAGGAAGCTGGCGATGTCGTCGCGGCTGTAGCCGAACGTCATCTGCGTCAGGTCGTTCGTGCCGAAGGAGAAGTACTGAGCCTCGGTGGCGATGCGGTCAGCCGTCAGCGCTGCGCGAGGAATCTCAATCATCGTACCGATTTCGTAGGGCACGTGAACGCCATACTCCTCAAACACCTTTTCTGCGGTGCGCAGGATGATTTCCTTCTGCTGCTTCAGCTCGTAGAGAATACCGATGAGCGGAACCATGATTTCGGGCATCGGGTTTTTGCCTTCCTTCTTCAGCTCGCAAGCGGCGGAGAGGATGGCGCGAGTCTGCATCTCAGTGATTTCGGGGAACGTGATGCCCAGACGGCAGCCACGGTGACCCAGCATCGGGTTGTTCTCTGCCAGAGAGGCCACGCGGCGCTGAATGGTTGCTACGTCAACGCCCATTTCCTTTGCCATCGTTTCCTGGCCAGCCAGGTCGTGGGGCACGAACTCGTGGAGAGGCGGGTCGAGCAGACGGATGTTCACGGGGCAGCCGTCCATAGCGGCGAGGATGCCCTTGAAGTCGTTCTTCTGGTAGGGCAGCAGCTTCTCCAGAGCCTTCTTGCGGCCTTCGGCGTTGCTGGCAAGAATCATTTCGCGCATGGCGACAATCTTCTTGTCCTCGAAGAACATGTGCTCCGTACGGGTCAGACCGATACCCTTGGCGCCGAATGCACGGGCCACCTGAGCATCGTGCGGAGTGTCGGCATTGGTGCGGACAACCAGCTTCGTGTATTTGTCGCAGAGGTCCATCAGTTCCTTGAAGTCACCGCTCAGCTCAGCAGCCTTCGTGGGCACTTCGCCAGCGTAAACCTGGCCAGTGGAACCGTTCAGCGAGAGGTAGTCACCTTCGTGATACACAACGCCTTCAATCTCTACGGTCTTGTTCTTGTAGTCAACGTTGATGCCGCCGGCACCCGAAACGCAGCACTTGCCCATACCGCGGGCCACAACGGCTGCGTGGCTGGTCATACCGCCGCGAGCGGTCAGGATGCCTTCTGCGCTGGCCATACCAGCGAGGTCTTCGGGAGAGGTCTCAATACGAACCATCACCACCTTGTGGCCATCCTCGTGCCATGCCTGAGCATCGTCTGCGTGGAACACAATCTGTCCGCAGGCAGCGCCAGGGCTGGCGGGAAGACCCTGCGTGATGACCTTCGCCTTGTCGAGCGCAACCTTGTCAAACACGGGGTGAAGCAGCTCATCCAGCTTCTGCGGCTCGCAGCGCATGATGGCCGTCTTCTCGTCAATCATTCCTTCGTGCAGCAGGTCCATGGCAATCTTAACCATGGCCGTGCCAGTGCGCTTGCCGTTGCGGGTCTGCAGGAACCAGAGCTTGCCTTCCTGAACGGTGAACTCCATGTCTTGCATGTCCTTGTAGTGCTTCTCCAGCTTGTCCTGAATGCCGTCGAGCTCTTTGTAGATTTCCGGCATGGCTTCCTCCATCGAAGGATACTTCTGCAGGCGAACTTCCTCGCTGATGCCGGCGCGCTTTGCCCAGCGCTGGCTGCCAATCTTCGTAATCTGCTGAGGAGTGCGGATACCTGCAACCACGTCTTCGCCCTGAGCGTTCACCAGATACTCACCGTTGAACAGGTTTTCGCCGTTGGCGGCGTCGCGGCTGAAGCAAACACCCGTTGCGGAAGTGTCGCCCATGTTGCCGAATACCATGGCCATCACGCTCACTGCTGTTCCCCACTCGTCGGGAATGCCTTCCATCTTGCGGTAGAGAATGGCGCGCTCGTTCATCCAGCTGCGGAACACGGCGCAGATAGCGCCCCAGAGCTGCTCAATCGGGTCGCTCGGGAAATCCTTGCCCGTGCGTGCCTTGATGGCGTCCTTGAACAGGCGAACCAGCTGCTTCAGCTCGTCAACGCTCAGGTCCTTGTCCAGCTTGATGCCGCGAACGGCCTTCACGCCCTCGATGATTTCCTCAAACGGGTCAATGTCCTCTTTGTTCTGCGGCTTCATCTCCAGCACCACGTCGCCATACATCTGAACGAAGCGGCGGTAGCTGTCGTAAACGAAGTGAGGGTTGCCAGTCTTCTTCACCATGCCCTCGGCAACCTCGTCGTTCAGACCAAGGTTCAGGATGGTGTCCATCATGCCAGGCATAGAAGCGCGGGCACCAGAGCGAACGCTCACCAGCAGCGGGTTGGTGGCATCACCAAACTTGCTGTTCATCAGGCTTTCGATGTGCTTCACAGCTGCCATCACCTCGTCGTTCAGCAGCTCCATAATCTTTTCCTGACCCACTTTGTAATACTCGTTGCAGCAGTCGGTGGTGATGGTGAAACCAGGAGGCACTGGCACACCAATGAGGTTCATTTCAGCCAAGTTGGCGCCTTTGCCACCCAGCTGTTCACGCATTGAAGCGTTTCCTTCGGCTTTTCCGTTGCCAAAGAGATAGACTCTTTTTTGACTCATACTGTGTTTATTTGTTATTAATAATAAATAATGTGTTTTATCAATTCCGCAAAAATAAGTCTTTTATTTGGAAAATGCAAATAAAACGCATTTTTTTTGCGCAAAAACCACCGCCAGAGGCGCTAATCAGCGCTCAGAGGTGCTTCAGCTCCGCATACAGGCGCTGAATGGGCAGGCCCATCACATTGTAGAAACTGCCCTCGATGCCAGTTACGCCAATGTAGCCAATCCACTCCTGAATGCCGTAGGCCCCGGCCTTGTCGAGCGGCGCAAACCGCTCCACATAGTAGTCAATCTCCGCATCGCTCAGCGCCGCGAACGTCACTTTCGTCGTCGTGGAGAACGTCTTGCGGAACTCCTTCGTCTGAATCGTCACGCCCGTGATGACCAGATGGCTCTTGCCCGAGAGCTTGCGCAGCATCGCCTTCGCGTCGGCAGCGTCCTTCGGCTTGCCGAGCACTTCGCCGCGCCCGTCCTCGTGCTCCACAAAGACAATCGTGTCGGCCGTGATGACCAGCTCATTCGCCGTAACCAGTGCCTTATAGCCATCCGCCTTCTCGCTCGAGATGTACTCCGCAATGGCTGCGCCGTGCAGGTCCTGCGGAAACGACTCCGCAATGCCGCTCAGCGTCTTCACTTCAAACGGAATGCCCAGCCCGCCCAGCAACTCCTTGCGGCGCGGCGAATTGCTGGCCAGAATGACATGGTATTTCTTCAGATTTTCTAACATGGTTTCTCTTTTTTCTTCGTAAGAATTTCAAAACGGTTGTGCTCGCTTTCTGAAACGAGTTAACTGATTTTCTGAAACGAGTTAACTGAATTTCTGAAACGAGTTAACTGATTTTGCGAAACGAGTTCGCTCGTTTCCGTCACCACCCGAAGGCGGTGCTGTTGTGCATCCAGAGTTTTTGGGCTTTCAGCACCTGCTCAATGACGTCGCGGCCGCAGCCGTCTCCGCCGTTCAGCGGAGAGATGTAGCGGCTGATGCCCTTGATTTCCTCGGCGGCATCGGCAGGGCAGACGGGCAGGCCGCAGCGCTGCATGATTTCGTAGTCGGGGATGTCGTCGCCCATGTAGAGGATTTCGGCGTCGTCGAGGGCATATTTGGCTTTCATCTGCTCGTAGTCGTGGATTTTCACGCTGCTGCCCAGCACGATGTCTTTCACTCCCAACCCCAGGTAGCGCTGGCGGATGCTTTCGTTCTTGGCGCCGGTGATGATGCCAATGCGCAGGCCGCACTTCACGGCGTGCTGCATGGCGTAGCCGTCGCGGATGTTCACGGTGCGCATGGGCCCCTCGGTGGGGTGCAGGGTGATGGTCTGGTGGCTGAGCACGCCGTCAACATCGAATATCAGTGCCTTGATTTTGGTGAGGTCATAGTTTATCATGGTCTTCTATGCTTTGGCTCATGAGGGTGTAGATTTCGGCCATGCGGCTGTCGTATTCGGTTTCCAGCAGTTGCTTTTGCGACTTCTGAACGTTCTTGTCCTTGCGCCGCGCGGGGCCGGTCTGCGCCTCAACGGGTGGCAGGCGGTGGAGCTTGGCAATGGTTTCGTCCATGAGTGGCAGCATCACTTGGAAGGGAATGCCGTGACGCTCAAGGATTTCCTGTGCCAGCGTGGCGCAATGGTTGGTGAAGTTTGACGCAAATACGGCGGCCAAATGGAGGTAGCGGCGCTCGTCGGAAGTCATCTGGATGACGGTGTCGCTCAGGCTTTCGGCCAATGCTTGGAGCAGCGGAAGGTCGGTTTTCTGGCTGGTTTCAAGGAAAAGAGGAATGTGCTGAAAGCTGACTTGGCGCTGCTTGGAGAATGTTTGCAGGGGATAGAACACACCGCGGCGGGGCGCCGTGATGGTGTCCATGGGAAGGGTGCCGGCGGTGTGGACGAAGAGTTTGTCCTCGCGGCCAGGCAAAACCGCTGCCGCGACACTGGCCAGTGCCGTGTCGGTAACGGAGATGATGTAGATGTCGGATTGGTTGTTGAGCGCGCTGAGGTCGTTGGTGAATTGCGCTGCGCCCAACTTTTCGGCTAAGGTCTGCGCCGCCGTTAGGGTTCTGCTGTAGATTTCCAGAATGGTGTGCCCTGCGCCGATGAGGGCAAGGCCTAAATTCGTGGCAAGGTTGCCAGACCCTATCAGCGTGATGTTCATGCCTTAAACTGGTTCACATGGACGGCTTCCCATTTCAGTTTGGCCTCGTCTTGCGGCTTGCGCTCCATGGCGGGATGGCCAATGGCGATGAGGCAGAGGCAGGTGAGGTGGTCGGGGTAGGCGAGGAGTTCGCGCAGCACGTCGTCGGCCATGGTGCCGTCTTCGAATCCGCGCTCCCGCACTTGTGCCCAGCAGGAACCGAGTCCCAGGTCGGCTGCCTGGTATTGCATGGTCACTGCGGCGATGCTGGCGTCTTCAATCCAGACGTCGGTCTGCGTGGTGTCCATGAGCACGGCAACCACGATGGGCGCGCCTTCCACGAATTCTGCGCCAGCAGACTTGCACTGCGCCATGCGCTTGATTTTGTCCTCGTCGTCAACCACGACAAAGTGCCAAGCACGCGATGATTTCGACGTGGGCGACATGAGTGCGGCGCGGAGAATGGTTTCCACTTGTTCGGGCGTCAGTTTCTCGTCGGTGAACCGGCGGATGCTGCGGCGCTTCTGTACGAGGTCTTTGAAGTCCATGGCTGAAGGAATGATGCGGGGTTAGCGAATGCGGTCGATGGAGCGGACGAGTGCTTCATCCTTGCGGATGTGGTGAATGGCCATGCAGTTGAAGATGATGGCCAGCAGGGGCAGGATGGCGGGCCAGCGCAGGGCCACTTCCGTGCCTTCGCCGAGTTTGGCGGAATAGAGCCACGCGAAGAAGGCGTAGGCGCCGCAATAGCCGATGAGCAGCAGGGTGGTGAAGATGAGCAGGCGCAGTTGGCGCATGCGGAAACGGAACAGCAGCGTGGCCATCAGGTTGATGAGAATGACCAGGATGAGCACGGTGCCGAGCGCCCACGGACCAATTTCGTTCAGGCGGTCGCCCGCGCTGAGCGTGAAGTTGGAGAAATGGGCGATGGGCAACTGCGCTTCGGTGAATTCACAGATGTTGCCAGAGCAAAGGGCAACGATGCAAACGATAATCGAAAGCAGCAGATAGACGGTCTGTGGACGCTGAATCATACCAGTTTGTCAGTGGGGGTTTCTTTCGACGGATTGCGGTAGTAGATTTTGTCGTCCACGAATTCTTGCGTGGCAATGAGCGTGGGTTTCGGCAGGCGCTCGTAGAACTTGGAGATTTGAATCTGCTCGTCGTTCTCGAAAATCTCTTCCAGATTGTCCTGGGTGCTGCTGAATTCCTGCAGCTTCTTCTGCAGTTCTTCCTTCTCTTCCACAGCGATTTGGTTGGCGCGCTTGCCAATGATGGCCACGGTTTCGTAGATGTTGCCGGTGTCCTTGCTGAGCTGGTTTACGTTGCGTGTAACCGTGTCTTTGGGTGCATTGATTTTCTTGAAATCCATCTTGTTGCGTTTATTTTTAGGTTGTTGTTATTTAATATGGTTGTTGGCCTGTTTGAAGATTTTGTTGGCCTCGTCAATGTATTCGCTTTCAGGGAATTGGTTCTTGAATCCGTAGTATTCGTCAATGGTCTGGCGGTAGCGCTCCTGTGCTTTCTCCGGCACGCTGTTGGCGGCCAACTGGTATTTGGAGCGCAGGATGAGCATATAGAGGTCCTCGCGCAGGTTGGTGTAGGGGTAGGACTTCAGGGCATTTTCCGCGGTGATGATGGCGGCCTGATAGTTGCTCCCGCCGTTGTAGCAGTTGCCCACGTAGGAACCGAGGTTGTAGTAGAGCTGGGCGGCCTGGAACTCTTTGTTCACCAGGCGGTCTTGCAACTGATAGAGCATGTCGGTGGCCTCCTCGCGCTTAGCGCTGTAGGGGTAGGTGTCGATGAACTGCTGCAGGGTGTTGATGGCGGTGTAGGTGGGCTGCTGGTCCAAGCGCGGGTCGGGCGACTGCAGGTACTGCGCTTTGCCAGAAAGGAACTTGGCTGTTTCGGTGTAAGTGCCTTTGGGATAGTTTTTTGCGTAGCGGTTGAGATAGGCAGCGGCCGTCTCGTAATCGTGCAGGTTGAAGTGGCACAGCGCTAGCATGAACAGCGACTCCTCGGCTTGCTGTGTGCCTTTGAGCGGCAGAATGAGCTCGTCGAGCAACTGATAAGCTTGGGTATAGTGTCCGGCAGCAAAGGCCTGCTTTGCCGTCTCATATTTATAGTTGTAGTCGGTGGTCTTCATGGCGGCGTCGTAACTGCTGCAAGCGCTGAATGTGCTTGCCAGGACGAGCGTCAGGGCCAATGCGAGAGGGAGTTGGAAATGCTTGCTCATGTTAATATGGCAGTTTTGCCTGCAAAGGTAGTGTTTTTTCGGCGATTATGCAAAAAAAAGTGCGGTTCTAAAGGTTATTTAACGTTCCTTGCGCGCATTTGCAGGGCTTTTCTGCGGAGCAAGGCCAATTTCTTTGGTCTTTTTCAGGAAAAGTCGTACCTTTGTAGTTCGAATTTTCGGAAGGATTTTATGAGCAACTTTGTCTTACATAGCGACTATAAGCCTACGGGCGACCAGGTGGATGCCATCCGCCAGTTGGTGGCAGGCGTGGAGGCGGGCGAGAAGGCGCAGGTGCTGCTGGGCGTGACGGGAAGCGGAAAGACCTTCACGGTGGCTAATGTTATCAGCCGCCTCAACCGCCCAGTGCTTGTGCTCAGTCCCAACAAGACGCTCGCTTTCCAGCTCTGGCGCGAGTTGCAGGGCTTTTTCCCCGAAAATGCGGTGGAATATTACGTCAGTTACTACGATTACTATCAGCCGGAAAGCTACATTCCCAGCACGGATACGTACATTGAGAAGGACCTGGCCATCAATGAGGAGGTGGACCGCCTGCGCCTGAAGTGCGTAGGCAGTCTGCTCAGCGGCCGCCGCGACGTCGTGGTGGTGAGCAGCGTGAGTTGCATCTACGGCATGGGCAGTCCCGTGAACCTGAAAAGCGGCATGATTGACCTCTCGGTCGGTACGGCTGTCAACCAGAGCGAACTGCTTGAGGACTTGGTGGCTGCGGGCTATGTGCGCGACGACCTGTCTGGCGGCCGTGGCACGTTCCGCGTAAAGGGCGAGGTGGTGGAAATCTACATGGGTTTCGACGACGTTTGCCTGCGCGTGGTCATTGGTTGGGACGAGGTGGAGCGCATGGATTTGTTGAGCAATGTGGGCGAACTGTTGGAGCGTCCGGAGCGCTACCGCATCTATCCTATGGGGCTGTTTATGAACGGCGTGCGCGATGTGGGCGAAGTGGTGGAGGAAATCCGCCGCGACTTGGAAATCCGCGTCGGTGAGTTTGAGGCGAATGGCGAAGAGGCGCGCGCGGCATTGCTCAGAACGCGTGTGCAAAACGACTTGGAGATGCTGAAGGAACTGGGGCGCTGCAGTGGCATGGAGAACTACAGCCGCTATTTCGATGGGCGAAAGCCTGGCGAGCGCCCGTTCTGCCTGCTCGATTTCTTCCCGAAGGACTATCTGATGGTCATGGACGAGAGTCACGTGTGCGTGCCGCAGTTGCATGCCATGTGGGGCGGCGACCACAGCCGCAAGGAGACGCTCGTGGAGTATGGCTATCGCCTTCCTGCCGCCATGGACAACCGCCCGCTGCGCTTCGATGAGTTTCAGTCGATGGTGGGCGATGTTATCTACGTCAGCGCTACGCCAGGCGACTTCGAACTGGAGCAGAGTGGGGGCGTGGTGGTAGAACAGGTGGTGCGTCCAACGGGCTTGCTCGACCCCATGGTGGAGGTGCGCCCCACGGCCAATCAGGTGGACGACCTAATGGAGGAAATCCGCATCCGCAGCGAGCGTGACGAGCGTATTCTCGTCACCACGCTCACCAAGCGAATGGCGGAGGAACTCAGTGCCTACCTGACGAACAACGGCGTGCGCTGCGCTTGGATTCACAGCGATGTGGACACGATGGAGCGCGTGGATATTCTCGACAAATTGCGCCGCGGCGAAATCGACGTGCTTGTCGGCGTCAATCTTTTGCGCGAAGGTCTTGACTTGCCAGAGGTGAGTCTCGTGGCCATTTTCGATGCCGACAAGGAAGGTTTCCTGCGCAGCCAGCGAAGCCTCACGCAGACCATTGGCCGTGCGGCACGCAATGTCAACGGCAAGGCCATTCTTTATGCCGACCGCATTACGGACAGCATGCGTTTGACGATGGAGGAATCGAACCGCCGCCGCGAGAAGCAACTGGCCTACAATGCCGCCCATGGCATTACGCCGCACGGCGTGAAGCGCGTTTCGAGGCAGGAGAAGGAATACAACATGGCAGCGGAATCTGCTGCACCGTCGCTGGTAGCAGAGTCTGCAACGCCAGCGAATGTGCTTTCGCCTGCGGCCAGAGCGGAAAAGATTGAGCAGCTCAAGCAGCGCATGCGCTCTGCCGCCGAGAGTCTCGACTTCGTCAGTGCCGCCCGCTTCCGCGATGAAATCCTTTCTTTGGAAAAAGGTCTGTAAATGTTCTGCCGAAAGCAAAACAAAAGCCCGTGTGTCACTCGACGCACGGGCTTTCTGTATGAGGATGAATGGCTTACGAGAGGAAACCGAGGAGCACACCAGCAGCAACGGCGCTGCCAATCACACCAGCCACATTGGGACCCATGGCGTGCATGAGCAGGTAGTTGTGGCTG
>Ga0065709_1005942_pt1 | contig 38351 bp, 27 predicted proteins | sample Hoacrofraction14_2_FD_59096 | JGI IMG/M metagenome (GOLD analysis project Ga0065709, IMG submission 59096) | Hoatzin crop microbial communities from Cojedes, Venezuela, sample from fiber fraction 14 v1 | ecosystem: Host-associated > Birds > Digestive system > Esophagus > Crop | place: Venezuela...
ATTTAAGGTATTTTGTATACGATCCGGATGAGACGAGCGGAAGGCGGATTAAAGATATGGCAAAATTCGGCAGAAAACCCCGGAAGGCCGGAAGCGGGTGGACGATCCGCACGAAAGCGGTGGCCATGGTGACCCTGATTGTGATCATGTGCACGGCGCTGTTCTCCGTGCTGGGCGTGCAGCGGCTGAAAAGACATGAAGAGAGCTCCGCGGGGCTGTTGATGAACATGAAGTGCGTGAGCGAGACGGCGGAACTGCGCACGCTGCTGGAGCAGATTGAGCGCAGCGTGAGCATTATGGAACACTATATCCGCACAACTCTGCCCACGGACGAAGAAGTGGATGTGGACTACACCGCGATTGTGAAGTATTCCGAGGAAGCGCAGGCGTACTTTGAGAACCTGATCGCAAGCAATCCGACCGCGCACGGGTATTTCTTCCGGTACCGGACGGACAAGTATCCGACGGCCGGATTCTGGCGGGTGCGGAGCGGGGAAAGCTTCAAGAACGCTTCGCTGACCGATTTCACGCAGTTGGATGCGCAGATCGCCATCAAGACAGAAGGACTGACGAGGGCGATGGAGACCGGTGAACCCGTTTGGATTACCCCGTATTGGGACGAAAGCCTCGGCGTGTATGTGATTTCCTACATTTATCCCGTGACGCGGGAAGACGGGCAGATCCGCGCGGTGATCGGTGTGGATCTGGATTTCTCCGCGATTGAGGAGCAGACGAACGAGATTGCTATCTACCGGACCGGGTATGCCTTCCTTGTGTCCGCGGACGGGAAGATTATTACGCATCCGACGCTGGAGCCCGGGACGGACATCAGCACGCTGAACAGCGATCTGGCCGTGATTGTGGACAAGATGACCGGGGAAAACAGCGGGGAGGAACTGTACAGCTATACTTTTGAGGGCGTGAAGAAAGAACTGGCGTTCAGTGCGCTGCCCAACGGTACCCGGGTGGTGCTGTGCGCGCCGGTGAGCGAGATTGAAATTGAAAAAGCGAAGGCCACGGTGGAGTTTGTCACGATGGGCTTGATCGTGTGCGCACTGGCGATTCTGATTGCACTGTGGTTTATCCGGAGAATTACCGCGCCACTGACGGAACTGACCGAGGCGGCGAAGCGCCTGGAAAACGGGGAGAAGGATGTCGTGTTCCCACCGGTGACGGCGGACGAGGTCGGGGTATTGAACCTGACGATTCAGAAGACCGTGCGGCGGCAGGACAAGCTGGTGCGCGATCTGTCCGACATGAGCTTCCATGACGCGCTGACGGGGCTTTTGAACCGGCACGCGCTGGATGTGAAGCTGAATCCGAGCAGCGAGCGGACGTATTATGTCGCGATGGCGGACGTGAACAAGTTCAAGCTGTTCAACGACACCTACGGGCATCAGGTCGGGGACGAGGTGCTGAAGAAGGCCGGGAGAAGCCTGCTGGCGCATTTCCGGAAAACGGACTGTTACCGCTACGGCGGGGATGAGTTCCTGATCATTTCCATGGACATCGGCAAGGAAGTGTTTGAGCAGCGCGTGTTCGACTGGCGGTTGGCGGTGAGCCGGCTGGATGTCGAGGGAATTGACGAGAAGATCACCGTGAGCTGCGGTATGGTGAGCGGCAAGGTGAAGAACAAGGCGGAACTGTTTGACCTGATCCGGAAGGCGGATGAGGAGCTGTACCGGATCAAGAAGGGTAAGGACGCCTGGGAAGAGGATGAGGAAATCATCCAGGATGTCTACGAGGCGATTGACCGGGGCGAAATTGTGCCGTACTTCCAGCCGAAGGTGGATGTCCGCAATAACAACGTGATCGGCGCGGAAGCGCTGGTGAGATGGCTGCGGGACGACGGGGTTGTGCCGCCGGGCAGTTTCCTGCCGATTCTGGAGCGGACCGGGGACATCCGTGTGGTGGACCGGACGGTGTTCGAGTTGGTGTGTAAGCAGATTCAAGAATGGACGCGGCAGGGAATCAATGTGCCGACCATTTCTAGCAATTTCTCCATGTGGCATCTGAAGGATGAGCAGTTCTGCGAGATGCTGGGAGATATCGCGGACCGGTACGGCGTGGATCGGAATCATCTGGAAATTGAGTTTACCGAAACCGTGAGCGTGGATGAGACGAGCCGGCTGCTGAGCGTGGTGCAGCAATTGAGGCAGATGGGCTTCCGGACGGCACTGGATGACTTTGGCAGCGGATATTCGTCTCTGAGCATTCTGAAGAATGTGCCGATGGATGAGGTGAAGCTGGACCGGTCGCTGGTGTCCTCGTGGAATAACTCCACCGCGATGGCGGACGGAGACCGCGCGATGATCAAGCACATCGTGGGTCTGGTGAAGGATATGCAGATGATGTGCCTGGCCGAAGGCGTCGAAAGCGTGGAGCAGAAGAATTTCCTGAAGTCTATCGGATGCAATTATGTGCAGGGATTCCTGTACGACCGGCCGCTGCCGGTGGCGGAGTTTGAAAAGCTGCTGAAGGCGAAGCACGGGCACTATGACGAGCCGGAGGAAGAGGAGAAGGCCGAGGCGGCGGAGGTGATCCCGGAGACCGCCGTGAAGACCGCGAATATTCTGCTGGCCGAGGACAATGAGATTAACCGCGAGATTACCGTGAATATTCTGGATGCGCTGGGCGTGAATGTGGTAACCGCGGAGGATGGTCTCGAGGCGCTGGAGAGATTCAAAGCATCCGAGGAAGGATACTTCTCTATGGTGCTGATGGACATTCAGATGCCCGTGATGGACGGATATCAGAGCACGAAGGAGATCCGCGAGCTGGCGCGGGAGGACGCGAAGGATGTGCCGATCATTGCCGTGACGGTGGACGCGTACCGCGAGACGCGGGAGCAGGCGGAGGCCGCCGGCATGACCGGGTATGTGACCAAGCCGCTGGATCCGAACCGGCTGACCGAGACCATGGCAAAATACGGGATTGCCGTGAACCGTTAAAAATCAATTGTTCCGCTATCGAAAGAGATTTCGACAGCGGAACTTTTTTGTAAAAAATGGGCGACGTGTTGACATCTGAGACAAAAAATGTTAGTATTACACATCATTGAACGGGAAACTGAATTGGAAAGGCAGTGATTTTCGTGACCGAAAAAGCAAACGGGAACGCAAATGTTCGCCCGAAGAAACGATCGGCGCTGTACACACTGAATCAGAATAAGGTGCTGATTTTGATGTGTCTGCCGGCGATTATTTTCTTTTTTGTGTTTTCTTACATGCCGATGCCGGGCGCGTACATTGCGTTTACGAACTTCAAGTACAATCTGGGCATCTGGAAGAGCCCGTTTGTCGGGTTCAAGAATTTCCAGTTTTTGTTCCAGAGCGGTCAGCTGACGCTGCTGCTTCGAAACACGGTGCTGTACAACATCGCGTTCATTCTGCTGGGGAACATTGTGCAATTGTTCTTCGCGATCACGCTGAACGAGGTGCAGAACCGGATTTACAAGAAGACCACGCAGTCCATCATGTTCCTGCCGTATTTTATTTCGGACGTGCTGGTGAGCCTGCTGGTGTACAATTTGCTGAACTATGATTACGGCTTTATTTCCAACACCGTTCGGTCCCTGGGCGGGGAGATGCCGAAGGTGTATCAGAACGCGAACGCGTGGCCGTTCATCATTGTGCTGGTGAATTTGTGGAAGTCCACGGGATACGGCACGGTGGTATATTTCGCGGCGATTACGGGCATGGATACTTCCATGATGGAAGCCGCGGAAATCGATGGTGCGAGTACGTGGCAGAAGATTCGGTACATCACGCTGCCGACGCTGAAGCCGACGGTCGTGATCCTGTTCCTGTTCGCCATCGGCGGCATTCTGAAGGGCAATTTCGGACTGTTCTACAACCTGGTCGGGAACAATTCCATGCTGTTCAAGACGACGGACATCATCGAAACCTATGTGTACCGGTCCATGATGAACTCCTTCAACTTCTCCCAGAGCAGCGCGGTCGGCCTGTTCCAGAGCGTGGTCGGGTTCTTCATCGTGATGATTTCGAACTTCGTGGTCAAGAAGATTGACCCCGAGTACGCATTGTTCTGAGGAGGTGGGAAAGATGACGGAGAAAATCACACTGACTTCCGAGCACAATCATCCCACGAAGATCAAGAAGGACTCCTCGCTGATTGTGATCAACATCATCACCTACATTACGGTGACGCTGTTCTGCATTTGCTGCATCATTCCGTTCTGGCTGATTATCGCGTCCTCCTTCTCGACGGAAGAAGCGATCCGGCGCAGCGGGTTCACCCTGTGGCCGACGGACTTTACGCTGTTCTCCTATGAACTGCTGTTCAAGTCCCCGGACCAGATGATCGGCGCGTATATCGTGACGATTCTGCTGGCGGTGGTCGGCACGGCGATCGGTCTGTTCATTATTTCCATGACCGGATATGCCCTGCAGCGTAAAGATTTCCCGTACCGGAACGGGATTATGTTCTACATCTACTTCACGAGCCTGTTTTCCGCGGGACTGGTGCCGTTCTATCTGCTGATTGTGCAGACGCTGAATCTGCGCGACAGCTATCTGGCGATTCTGCTGCCGCTGCTGATGAGCCCGTGGCTGATTGTGCTGATGAAGAACTTCGTGAAGGCGATTCCGCACGAGATTACCGAGTCCGGCAAGATTGACGGGGCGGGGGATTTCAAAATCTTCTACGCGCTGATTCTGCCGTCGCTCAAGCCCGCGCTGGCGACGATCGGGTTGTTCCTGGCACTGAGCTATTGGAATGAGTGGTACTATTCTTCTCTGTTCCTGACATCGAAGGTGGAGTACCGGCCGCTGCAGTACCATCTGTACAAGGTGATCAACGAAGTCTCCAGCCTGAAGAACTCCATTGCCGGATCGAACGTCGTGATTGAGGATCTGCCGGGCGAAACGCTCAAGATGGCCACCGCGGTGGTCGCGACCGGCCCGATCATTCTGCTGTATCCCTTCGTCCAGAAATACTTCGTCGCCGGTCTGACCGTCGGCGCGGTGAAGGGCTAAAAACGGATCCCGGCGGCAAGGGTGCCGCTGAAATATAAAAAGGAGGTTAACCCCATGAAGAAAATCGTTGCTCTGTTACTTGCTCTCGCGCTTATGGTGTGCGCGATGCCCGTCGTGATGGCGGAAGAGACCGCGATCGACACGTCCGAGCATGTGAAGATCGTGTATCTCGTGACCGGTAACAAACCCACTGACCGCACCGATGAAGTGCTGGCCAAGATCAATGAACTGCTGACCGAAAAGGTCAATGCCGAACTTGAGTTCCGCTGGATTGAGTGGACCGACTGGCAGACCCAGTACAACCTGGCGCTGGCGACCCAGAGCGGCGATATCGACCTGATCGGCACCGCGACCGACTGGCTGGATGCGTGGCCCAACATTCAGAAGGGCGCCTTCCTGCCCCTGACCGAAGAAATGCTGCAGACCTACGCGCCTCAGACCTGGGCGTCCGTGAGCGCGGAGCACTGGGAACTGTGCAAGTATGACGGCCAAATTTACCTGATGCCGGAAGACAATTACGCGCAGTGGACCAACCACGGCTTCATGTACCGCGGCGACTGGGCCAAGGCGGCCGGACTGGAAAACGGCGTGAATTCCTGGGAAGAGCTGGGCGTGTATTTCCAGTACATCAAGGACAATATGCCTGACGTGATTCCGTGGGATGCCAACGGTAACGGTTCTTCCTACAGCCCGCAGATGGCCGGCGGCTGGCAGACCTCCCACACCGGCAACATCTTCATCGAAGGTATGCCTGTGGGCCTGTTCTATGGCAACAGCAAGGATGATCCTTATACCCTGAGCCGCTACTATCTGGAAGGCGACGAGTTCGTTGAATTCGCGAAGACCATGAAGCAGTGGGCGGACGCCGGATACTGGCGGACCGACGTGCTGAACTACACCGGTGACGTGGCCGAGGAAATGGAAGAAGGCAAGACCGGCGCGCATCAGCACCATACCCAGACCTGGACGGGCGAGCGCACGACCATGGAAACCAAGCAGCCCGGCAGCGATCTCGGATTCTTCTGGTTCGGCGAAGAGCAGAGCAATCTGGTTGCCCTGAACATCACCCACGGCGCGATGGCGGTGGCCTACACCTCCAAGAACCCCGAGCGTGCCCTGATGGTCTATGACCTGATGCGGAATGATCAGGAAATCTATCGCCTGATGCAGTACGGTTTCGAAGGCGAAATGTACACCGACAATGGTGACGGCACCTTTACCCGTCCGGACGGCTATGACTCCAGCACCGATGGCGTGAGCTTCAACTTCTGGTGGGGCCGCAATGACAACCTCGAGCTGCGGCAGGCCGCGCTGGATTGGGATGCGATCAACGCTCTGTACGCCGAGTATGACGCCGTGAAGATCGACTATCCCTACGGCCGGTTCGTGTATGACAGCAGCATGATCAGCTCCTACATGGACAACCTGTCCAATGTGTACAACACCTATATGCCGCGGATCGTGTTCGGCATGAACGATGATCCGGAAGCGTATGTGGCCGAGTTCCGTCAGGCCCTGCAGGATGCGGGCATCGAAATCGTGATGACCGAAATCCAGAGCCAGATGGACGCTGTGTACTCCAAGTAATTTCAAGGGACATTGGCCCCCGCGGTTTCGGCCGCGGGGGCTTTTTCAAAAAGGGAGGGCAAGATGAGTCGGAAAATGCTTCTGGATTCAGGATGGCTGTTCCACTACGGAGAGGCGGACGGCGCGGACTACATGGGATATGACGACCGGGCGTGGATTCCGGTGACGCTGCCGCACGACTGGGCGGTGATGTTTCCGTTCGACCGGAATCATTCCAGCGGGACCGGATATCTGCCGGGCGGGACCGCGTGGTACCGCCGGCATCTGAATTGCGAAGAGGAGATTGAAGGGAAACAGTTCCGGATCCTGTTTGAGGGTGTGTACAACCACGCAAGGGTGTGGGTGAACTCCAATTATCTGGGAGAGCATGCTTACGGGTACACGTCCTTTGCTTATGATGTGACGGAATTTATCCGGAAAGGCGAGAATGTGATTTCCGTGCGCGTGGATCACGCGCATACGGCGGATTCCAGATGGTTTACCGGGAGCGGAATTGACCGGCATGTGCGTCTGGAAGTCAGCGAAAAGATCCGGTTCCGCCCGGACAGCATTTTTGCTGTGACGGAGGAAGCGGACGAGAATCAGGCCCGGATCACGATCACATTTAAAACAACCGGCGCGGAGGAAACGAAATTCACTCTGCTGGACGCGGAGGGGCGGGAAATCGCATCTGCGGAAGGCGGGGACGGGCGCGCCGAGCTGAAGGTTGAGTCCCCGAGGCTGTGGGGGCCGGATGACCCGTATTTGTATACACTGGTCTGCGAGGCGAAGGTGAACGGGGAAACGACCGACCGGGAGGAAATTCCGTTTGGAATCCGGACGATCCGTTTTGACGCGGATGAGGGATTTTTTCTGAACGGGGAAAACATGAAAATGAAAGGCGTGTGCGTGCACCATGACGCGGGCGCGCTGGGCGCCGCAGTGCCGAAGAGCGTCTGGCGGCGGAGACTGGAGAAATTCAAGGCGTCCGGGTGCAACGCCATCCGAACATCGCACAATCCGCCGGATCCGGATCTGCTCGACCTTTGCGATGAGATGGGTTTTCTCGTGATGGACGAGGCGTTTGACGAGTGGGAAGGCATCAAGAACAAATGGTGGCAGGGGCACAATGTGTATCCGCCGAAGCATTACGGATACGGCATGGATTTCCCGATGAACCACCGCGTCGACCTGGAAAGCATGGTGAAGCGGGACAGGAACCATGCCTGTGTGGTATTGTGGTCCATCGGGAACGAGATTGACTATCCGAATGACCCGTATGTGACGCCGCTGTTTAAAGAAACACTGGGGAATAACGACGCCGGGAAACCCGCGGCGGAGCGGATGTACGACAACCGGAAGCCGGACGCGGGGAGACTTGCGACGGTGGCGAGGGAACTGGTGGACATCGTGCACGAAATGGATACGACTCGTCCGGTGCTGTCGGCGCTGTCTTTCCCGGAGCTGTCCACAAGGACCGGATTCGCGGATCAGCTGGATTTGTCCGGATACAATTACCGTGAGCATTTCTATGAAGAAGATCACAGGCGCTTCCCGGGGCGTGTGATTCTCGGCAGTGAGAACAGCCATGACCCGGAGGCGTGGATGGCGGTGAAGAACCATCCGTATATCAGCGCGCAGTTCCTGTGGACCGGAGTTGATTTCCTCGGCGAGTGCCGCGGGTGGCCGGTGCGGATCAGCCAGGCCGGGATGATGGATCTGGCGGGATTCGAGAAGCCCCTGTATTGGCGGCGGAAGGCGTTGTGGAGCGATGAGCCCTTTGCGAAGATCGCGGTCGGTCCGTGCAAGGATGACGGAGAAACCATGCCGTGGGACGAGAGCTTTTGCTGGCAGGGCGCGGACGGGGAAGAAAAGACCGTGAGCGTGTACACGAACCAAAGCGAAGCGGAACTATTCCTGAACGGGGAATCCCTCGGGAAAAAGACGCTGACGGAGGCGGACGGCGGGCGCACGGTCTGGAAAGTGAAATATGCTTCCGGTGAACTGACTGCCCGGGCCGGAGATGCGGAGGATCGCCTTCGCACCGCGGGGACTCCGGGAAAGCTGAGTTTGAACGTGATTTCGCCCCGGAAGGGCGAGGCACAGGTGTTCCAGATTGAACTGGGGCTTATGGACGAAAGCGGAAATCCGTGCGCGGACGAAGTGCCGGTCCGGAGCCGGGCGGTCGGGGACGCAGAAGTGATCGGAATCGAGAACGGATGTCCGGATGACCTGACGCCATATTTCTCGGATACCCGGAAGACCTTTGGCGGGAAGCAGATCATTTATGTCCGGCTGACCGGCCCGGAGGCGGAGATCTGTCTGAACGCCGGGTTTGGAACCGAAAAAGTGAAAATCAGCGAAAGTGAGATTCTGTAAACCATATTTCCGGGCGGGGAGGGCGGAATGCCTTCCCCGCCTTTTTCACAGAAAACCTCTTTGCAAGGCCGGAAAAATGAGATATAATAAGTATTCGGGTATATCCCGAGAACAGGAAACGCTTTTTGCGGGAAGGAGAACGGTAATATGGCACTGACCCCCAAGGATATCGCGAAGATGCTGGATCATTCTACACTGCAGCCCTGGCTGACGGAGGATGATATACGCCACGGCTGTGAGGTGGCTTTGAAATACGGGACGGCGAGCGTGTGCGCCCGGCCGTGCGATGTGCCGATTCTGACAGAAATGCTGGCCGGAAGCGATGTGAAGGTTTGCACCGTGATCGGTTTCCCGCATGGGACGAACGAGACCGCGATCAAGATGGCGGAGGCGCAGCTGGCGCTGGCCGAAGGGTGCGAGGAGCTGGATATGGTGCTGAATATCGGCAAGCTGAAGGCCGGAGACTACACCTATGTCGGAGAGGAGATCCGCCAGATCGCGAAGATTGCCCATGAGGCGGGCGCGATTCTGAAGGTGATTCTGGAGAATTGCTATCTGACCGATGAGGAGAAGGTCACCGCGTGCCACCTGAGCGAGCAGGCCGGGGCGGACTTCGTGAAGACCAGCACCGGATACGGCAGTGGCGGATGCACGATTGACGATTTGAAGCTGATGCGGGCCAATGTGTCCGACAAGGTGCGCGTGAAGGGCAGCGGCGGGATTCGCGATTTGGATACCGTGTTGGCGGCCAGAGCCGCCGGGGCGAGCCGCTGCGGCGTGAGCGCGACGGAGAAGATTATGGCGGAGGCGGAGAAGCGCTACGCCGAAGGCACACTGTGAGAGGAGCCGAAAGAAAGTTATGTACAATAAAGTATCAACGGACATGAATTTTGTAGCCCGGGAGCGGGAAGTGAGCCAGCTGTGGAAGGACAAGGATATCATCCGGAAATCCTTCCACCTGCGCGACGGCGGGGATCAGTTCACTTTCTTTGACGGACCGCCGACCGCGAACGGCAAGCCCCATATCGGGCATATCGAGACCCGCGTGATCAAGGACCTGTTTCCGCGGTACCAGACGATGAAGGGGAAGAGCGCCCTGCGCATCGCCGGATGGGATACGCACGGACTGCCGGTTGAGCTGGAGGTGGAAAAGAGCCTCGGGCTGGACGGCAAGCCGCAGATTGAAAAGTACGGCATTGAGCCGTTCATTCAGGAATGCAAGAAGAGCGTCTGGAAATACCTGCACGAGTGGGAAAAGATGAGCGAGCAGGTCGGCTACTGGGCGGACATGGAGCATCCCTATATCACGTATGAAAACTACTACATCGAGTCCGAGTGGTGGAGCCTGAAGCAGATCTTTGATAAGGGCCTGCTGTATGAGGGACACAAGATTGTGCCGTACTGCCCGCGCTGCGGTACCGCGCTGAGCAGCCACGAGGTCGCGCAGGGATACAAGAACGTGAAGGAAGTTTCCGCGTTCGTGCGCTTTGCCGTGAAGGGACAGGAGAACACCTACCTGCTGGCATGGACCACGACGCCGTGGACGCTGCCGAGCAACCTCGCGCTGTGCGTGAATCCCTCGGCGACCTACTGCAAGCTGAAGGCGGACGACGGGAAGATTTACTACATGGCGAAGGCCCTCGTGGACACTGTGTTCGCAAACCGGGAGACCGAGATCATTGAGGAAATGACCGGGGCCGAGCTGGAAGGCATGGAATATGAGCCGCTGTACCGCTTTGTGGAGCCGGACAAGAAGGCCTGGTACGTGGTGAGTGACAATTACGTCACCATGGAAGACGGTACGGGCATCGTGCATATGGCGCCCGCGTTCGGCGAGGACGACAACCGTGTGTGCCGGGAAAAGGGACTGCCGTTTGTGAACCTCGTGGACACACAGGGTAAGTTTGTTGAGGGCACGACCTGGGCCGGGATGTTCGTGAAGGACGCCGATCCGCTGGTGCTGAAGGATCTGGAGGAACGGGGACTGCTGTTTGCCGGTGTGCCGTTCGCGCATGATTATCCCTTCTGCTGGCGGTGTGACACGCCCCTGCTGTACTACGCGCGGCCGACGTGGTTCATCAAGATGACCGCGGTGCGCGATCAGCTTGTGCGGAACAACCGGACCGTGAACTGGATGCCGGACAACATCAAGGAAGGCCGGATGGGCAATTTCCTGGAGAACGTGATTGACTGGGGTCTGAGCCGCGAGCGGTACTGGGGCACGCCCCTGCCGGTGTGGCGGTGCGAGTGCGGTCATTTGCACGTGATCGGGTCTATTCAGGAACTGCGCGAGATGGCGATCAGCGATCCGGGTCCGGATATCGAACTGCATCGCCCCTTCATCGACGCGGTGACGATCCGCTGCCCCGAGTGCGGCGGTGAGATGCACCGGGTGAAGGAAGTTATCGACTGCTGGTATGACTCCGGCAGCATGCCCTTCGCGCAGTGGCATTATCCTTTTGAGCACAAGGAAGAGTTCGAGAAGAACTTCCCGGCGGATTTCATCTCTGAAGCGGTCGACCAGACCCGCGGATGGTTCTACACGCTGGAAGCGATTTCCACCGTGCTGTTTGACCGGGCGCCGTTCAAGAACTGCATCGTGATGGGTCATGTGCAGGACGCGGAAGGCCGGAAGATGAGCAAGCATCTGGGAAATGTTGTGGATCCCTTCGTGATGCTGGACAAGTTCGGCGCGGACGCGCTGAGATGGTACTTCTACACGACGAGCGCGCCGTGGCTGCCTTCCCGCTTCAGCGAGGAGGCTGTGCAGGAAGGCCAGAGAAAGTTCCTGGCGACGCTGCAGAACACCTACGCGTTCTTCGCGATGTACGCGCAGATCGACGGGTTTGACCCGACCGCGCATCCGCTGGACAAGGTCGAGCTGACGCTGATGGACCGCTGGATTCTGAGCCGGCTGAACACCCTGATCCGCAAGGTGGACGCCGACCTGAGCCAGTACAAGGTGACCGAACCCGCGACCGCGCTGGCGGATTTCGTGGACGAGCTGAGCAACTGGTACGTGCGCCGCGGGCGGGAACGCTTCTGGGGCAAGGGCATGGCCGGCGAGAAGGAAGCCGCGTTCGCCACGCTGTATCACGTGCTGGTGACGCTGAGCAAGCTGAGCGCGCCGTTCATCCCGTTCCTGGCGGAAGAGATTTATCAGAATCTTGTGGTGAACAACGTACCCGGCGCGCCGGAGAGCGTGCACCTGTGCGACTTCCCGGTGTGCGATGAAAGCATGATCGACACCGACATGGAAGAGCAGATGGACGCGCTGCTGGAGGTGATCCAGCTGGGCCGCGCCTGCCGGAACACCGCAAACATGAAGGTGCGCCAGCCCCTGCAGACGCTGTATGTCAAGGGCGCGAACTTCACGGAGGCGTATCAGGCGCTGTGCGAGGATGAGCTGAACGTACGCGAGGTCGTCTTTACCGAGGACGCGCGGGCGTTTACGACCTACAATCTGAAGCCGCAGATGCGGACGCTGGGACCGAAGTACGGAAAGCTGCTGGGCAAGATCGGCCAGCATCTGGCGGAGATGGACGGGAACGACGTGGTCGATGCCTTTGAGCGCGGTGAGGAAGTTTCCTTTGAGATTGACGGAACGACGGTCACGCTGGGCAAGGACGACGTGCTGACGTCTCCGGCGCAGAAGCCCGGATTTACCGCGCTGGAGGATAAGGGCGTGACGGTGGTGCTGGACACCAACCTGACCGAAGACCTGATCCGCGAGGGATACGCGCGTGAGGTGGTCAGCAAGATTCAAACCATGCGCAAGGAAGCCGGGTTCGAGGTGACGGACCGGATCGCGATCCGTTACACCGCGGACGATGAGCTGAGCGCGGCGATCGAAGCCGGAAGCGGGATGATCCGGAAGGGCACGCTGGCGACCGCGCTGGGCGCCGGAGAAGCCGAAGACGGATGGACCGCGAAGGAATGGGATATCAACGGCCGGAAGGCGACCCTCGCGATCCGGAAGACGGAGAACGAATGAAAATAGCAATGATTGGGCAGGACATTCCGATGCTCCTGCCCACCCTTTTAACTGACCTTCTTTTCGCCGGCAAAGAGGCGGATGCGGAAGTCACGATCGAGGAAGGCAATCCCGCGATGGCGGAACTGTTGGCCGGGTACGGCGAGCGGATTTTCCACAAAGCCGGACTGGGCGGAACCATCTTCGCCACGGCGGACCGGAAAAAGGCGCTTGATGGCGCGGACTGCGTGATTTACGCGGGGGATTGTCAGGCGGCGAGCCGGTTTTTCATGGACCGGAGCGCGCTGGAAGGCGAAAAGGAAGACGACCCGGGGCTGAAGGATCAGGCGCGGGTGAATGGCGGCATCGAGGGTCTTCTGCATACCCTGCGGGCGGGCGAAATGGCGCTGGAACTCTGCGACGCAATGGACGAATGCTGCCCTGCGGCGATGGTGATCAATCTCGGACAGCCTGTGGCGCGGACGACGGAGATTTTTCTCAGCCGCGGATATCGCGCGTACGGCATCGGGCGGACACCGCTGAAGGGAAGCAATGGGCTGGATACGCTGGAGAAACGCCTGCAGGGCGACCCGGAGAAGATGGAGGCCGTGATTGCCGGACTGCCGGGGTTCGCGTTTCTGCTTTCCCTGACGGAGCCGGAGAGCGGCATGGATTATTTGCCCCGGCTGAAAAAGGCCGCGAAGGCGGGCGAGATGGGAATGCTCGCGAAGAGATGGCTGGAGTGGTGGGACGCGCTGCCGGCGGGCGACGTGACCGACCATGCCGAGTTTCTCCCGGCCCAGCCGGACTATATGCCCGAGGAGAAGCCGGAATTCGGCGAGAGTGTGGAGAAACGGAAAGAGCGGATTTTGTACATGAACACCGTGCGTGAGCAGGGGACGGAGGCGGCGGAAGGCGCGATGGCGCAGCTGCTGCTTTTGTCCAAGGCGCCGCCGGTGCGCCCGGCGCGGCTGGCGCTGGCACTTTTGCGGAAGGAAAGCGGGGATTATCCCGCGGTGACGCGCCGGAACGGGAAGGAATTGCCCGGACTGAGCCCTGCAGCGGTGATTGAAAGCACACTGACCCTGAAGGACGGGGTGGAGGTGCCGCATGGGACGAGGATGCCGCCGGCGCTGGAAGAGACGATGGCGGAGATTGATGAAATCAACCGCCTGGCGGCGAAGGCCGCGGCGGGCGACCGGGAAGCCCTGCGCGAGTGTGTGGAGACGGACCCGGCGATGGGCGGCCTGGACCGCCTGTATTGCATGGACGTGGTGAACGCAATGATCCGCATGAACGCGGATGTGCTGCCCCGGTGGCGGGACGACGAGGAGACGGGAGAAGACTGATGTTTCTGGCAAACGGATGGCAGGATTATGAAGTGCTGGACACCGGGGACGGGGAAAAGCTGGAACGCTGGGGAGAGATCATTCTGCGGCGGCCGGACCCTCAGACCATCTGGCCGAAGGCAAGCCCCAAGATGTGGGAGAAGGCGGACGCCGTGTATCACCGGAGCGAGAAGGGCGGCGGACAGTGGGAATTCCGCAAGAGTCTGCCCGAACGGTGGACGGTCGGGTACGGCGAATTGCGCTTTTTTGTGCGACCGACGGGGTTCAAGCATACCGGACTGTTTCCGGAGCAGGCGGCGAACTGGGACTGGATGGCGCGGAAAATCCGGGAGAGCGGGAGAAGCGATTTGAAGGTGCTGAACCTGTTCGGGTACACCGGCGGGGCTACGGCGGCGTGCGCCGCGGCGGGCGCGCATGTGACGCATGTGGACGCCGCGAAGGGCATGGTGCAGTGGGCCAAGGAGAACCGGGAACTGAGCCATCTGCCGGAGGAAAGCTGCCGGTGGATTGTGGAGGACGCGCTCCGGTTTGTGGAGCGGGAAATCCGACGCGGACACAGCTATGACGGGATTCTGATGGACCCGCCGAGCTACGGGCGCGGCCCGGGCGGCGAGGTATGGAAGCTGGAGAACGAATTGTACGGGCTGGTGGAGACCTGCGCGAATGTGCTGAGCGATGACGCGGTGTTCTTCCTGATCAACAGCTATACGACCGGATTCCAGGCGAGCGTGCTGAGCAACATGATTCAGAAATGCGTGATTTCCACGCACGGCGGGATGGTCGACTCCGAGGAACTGTGCCTGCCGGTGACGACCGGCGGGGTGCTGCCCTGCGGCGCCAGTGGGAGGTGGGAGCGTGCCTGACATCCTGTATGAGGATAATCACGTGATTGTGGCCATTAAGCCGCCGAACATGCTGAGTCAGGCTGACCAGACCGGGGACACGGATATCCTGACGGAACTGAAGGAATACATCCGGCGGGAGTATCATAAGCCCGGGAATGTGTATCTGGGTTTGGTGCACCGGCTGGACCGACCCGTCGGCGGGCTGATGGTGTTTGCCCGGACGAGCAAGGCGGCCGCGAGGTTGTCGGAGCAGATGCGTGAACACCGGATGGGCCGGGAGTATCTGTGCGTGGCGCTGGGCGAGATGGATGACAATTTTACGATGACGGATTACCTGAAAAAGGACGAGATCAAGAACAAGGTGGTCGTTTGCGAGGCGGATGAGAAGGGCGGAAAGCTCGCGATTCTGCACGGAAGGACGATTGAGCGCCGGGAGGGCATGAGCCTGTGCGCGATTCGGCTGGAGACCGGGCGAAGCCATCAGATTCGCGCCCAGATGTGCAATGTCGGCGCGCCCCTGTGGGGGGACAACAAGTACGGCGGCGGGATTCCGGGGCAGCAGATCGCCCTGTGGGGATATAAACTGACTTTTGAGCATCCGACGACGCATAAAATACTGCGGTTCTTTTCTATGCCGGAGGGGAATGTGTGGGCCTTGTTTCAGGACCTGCTGACGATTCCGGAGGATACGGAAGAACCCAGGAAGCCGACGGAGATTACACTGAGCGATCAGGCGATCGCGAGCATCAAGGGGTTTAACGGAAAGGAGTTCCATTGAGCAAGGCATTATTCAGCTATGAAGTGACCCACGTGTGCAAGCAGAGCGGCGCCCGGCTGGGCGTGCTGCATACGCCGCACGGGGACATTCAGACACCGATTTATATGCCGGTCGGGACTTCCGCGTGCGTGAAAGCGATGACGCCGCGGGAGATGGAGGAGATCGGCACCCAGATTTTATTGTCCAACACGTATCATCTGCATCTGCGGCCGGGAGAGGCACTGATCCGCGAGGCCGGCGGACTGCACAATTTCATGGACTGGCATAAGCCGATTCTGACCGACAGCGGTGGATTCCAGGTGTTTTCACTGGCCGGAATCCGGAAAATCAAGGAAGAAGGCGTGACCTTCCAGAGCCATCTGGACGGGTCGAAGCAGTTCATTTCTCCGGAAGTGTCCATGGATATTCAGGAAGCGCTGGGCAGCGATATCGCGATGGCGTTCGACGTTTGCTCGCCGTATCCGTGCGACTACAAAAAGGCGAAGGAGAATATGGAGCGGACGCATCGGTGGGCGGAGCGGTGCAAGGAGCACCACACGCGGGAGGATCAAGCGCTGTTCGGAATTGTGCAGGGCGCGTTTTACGAGGATCTGCGCATCGAGAGCGCGAAGACCCTGCGGGATATGGACTTTATCGGATACGGCATCGGCGGGCTGAGCGTCGGCGAGCCGAAACCGGTCATGTACGAGATGCTGGATAAGATCCGGCCGTATATGCCGGAGGAAAAGCCACGGTATCTGATGGGCGTCGGGTCGCCGGACTGTCTGATTGAAGGCGTGATCCGGGGCATCGACATGTTTGACTGCGTGCTGGCGACGCGCATCGCGAGAAACGGGAGCGTGTTTACGAGCCGCGGGCGGGTTGTGATTAAGAACGCCAAGTACGCGCATGATTTCGGGCCGCTGGATCCGGAGTGCGACTGCTACGCGTGCACGCATTTTAGCCGGGCGTATATCCGGCATCTGTTCAACGCCAAAGAGATTACCGGCGGGCGGTTAGCGAGCATCCATAATCTGCGGTTCCTGCTGCATATGATGGAAGAAATCCGGCAGGCCATTGCCGAGGACCGGCTGCTGGACTACCGGAAGGAATTTTACGAGAGATATGATTTGAGCAAGAATTTCTAAAAAAATCACCGCGGGCGAAAGTCCGCGGTGTGTTGCTTTTTTGGGGAAAAATTACCAGAAGACGACGGTGTAGCCTTCAAAGGCGGCGAGGAGATTGGTGATCAGTTCCTTTGCGTGCTCCTCGGCGAGACCGAAGAGGTTTTCGGCTTTGGCCTTTTCCAGTTCCTCTGCCTTGATTTCGTCTGCGAACTGAGCGACGGCGTCACCTTTGATGGGGTTGAAGATGTTGTTGGTTTCCTCGTAGACGGATGTATCCTGCTCCAGCGTGTTGCTGAGGACCACGGCCTCCGGAAGGGTGACATAGATTTCCTTGCGGACATTGTCCACGTGGATGCCCATGTCCTCCACTTTGTAGCCGACCTTGATCACGCCGTTATAAGCGTATTTCTGGGAATTCGTCGTGCCGGGGATGGCTACGGAGTCAAAGAGGTAACGCGTGTCGGTTTTTTCTTTGACGCCGGTGTAGGTGTACTGGTAGGTGGCGAACTCGCCGATGGCTTCGAGCTGATGCTCAGCGACGAGATCCGTGATCTCCGTTTTGGAAGCAAAGAGATCCGGCATGTATTCCAAACCGAAATAGATGACGCCGATGATGATGATAGCCGTCAAGATGGCAGAGAATATCTTGCCCGGAAGCTCTTTCAGCCAGTACATTGAATGACCTCCTTTGGGAAGATTACAGAAGCCACGCCGAAACCAGCAGGCCCGCGTATACGCCGATGACGGCGATCAACACGATCAGCAGTGCCCAGAGAATCAATCGGATCGGCTTGGGCATCCGGCGACGAGGGGGCGGCGGGGGAGCCTGGTCCCGCATGGCGGGATCCTGACGGGGATCTATTTCCGGCTTGTCATTTCTTCTCATACATACCGCCTTCCCGCCCCGAAGGGCCATTGATATCTTTATTGTACACAATTCCCCGGATTCGTCAACAAAGGGGAATATGCAGAGGACGAAATTTTCGGGAAATTTCAAAAATGGGGGTTTACAAACCGGCGGGTTTGTGCTAAAGTATCTGCTGTTGCGGGGCATTAGCGCAGCTGGTAGCGCACAACACTGGCAGTGTTGGGGTCAGCGGTTCGAATCCGCTATGCTCCACGAACCCGGAAGCTCAGGCTTCCGGGATTTTTTCTTAATCAGTTGAAAATAATGTAAGCAGAGCGAAGGGGGAAGCCGGATGGAACTGGAGAAGGCGATTGCGAGGCTGAATGAGCTGGATGAGACTTCGTATGCCCTGCGGCAGGCGGGGAGTGTGATGTACGTGGACGCGTACACCGTGGCGCCGAAGAACTCGTGGAAGGGCCGGGGAAAGGCCATGGCGGTGCTCAGCGGCATCGGATATCGGGACATGGTGAACCCGGAGACCGGGGAGGCGCTGGAGACGATTCTCGCGAACAAGGACAAGGTGAGCGAAAAAGACTTCCGGAAGGCGGAACTCTTCAAGGAAGACTATGACGACATGCACATGATGCCCATGGACGAGTATGTGGCGCATCAGGAACTGCTCAACGAGGCGGGCGCCGTGTGGCATGAGGCGAAGGAGAAGAGCGACTACGCGTCTTTCGCGCCGGTGCTGGAGAAGCTGATTGACTATGAAAAGCGGTTTGCCGAGCGGAAAGGGAAGGGCGAAAAGCCCCTGTATGACGTGCTGCTGGACCAGTACGAAAAGGGCGCGTGCATGGAAATGCTGGATCCGTTTTTCAAGACCATCCGGGATGATCTGTCCCCGGTGATCGCGGAGATCGCGAAGCGCCCCCAGCCCGGGTTTGATTTCCACGCGCAGACTTGGCCGATTGACGCTCAGCGGAAGTTTTCCGAAAAGATCATGAAACTGGAAGGGCTGGATCCGGACAACTGCGTGCTGGGCGAGACCGAGCATCCGTTCACGGACGGCGTGAACAAGTGGGATGTGCGGATTACGACGCATTACCACGAGGAGGACGCGTCCTCGAGCATGTTCAGCGTGATCCACGAGGGCGGACACGCCCTGTACGAGCTGGGCGTGGCGGACGACCTTCAGTTTACCTGCCTGAGCGGCGGGGCGACGATGGGCATTCATGAGAGCCAGAGCCGGTTTTACGAGAATCTGATCGCGCGGAGCCGCGCGTTCTGCGTGCCGCTGCTGGACGCCATGCGGGAATGCTTCCCGGAGCAGATGAAGGGCGTGGACGCGGAGAGCCTGTACGAGGGCATCAACCGCGCTCAGGCATCGCTGATCCGGACGGAGGCGGACGAGCTGACCTATCCGCTGCACGTGATGATCCGGTACGAGATTGAGAAGGGGATTTTCGCCGGAGACCTGAAGGTGAAGGATCTGCCCGGGGTATGGAACGAGATGTACGAGAAATATCTGGGCGTGAAGGTGCCGGACGACAAACGGGGCGTGCTGCAGGACAGCCACTGGTCCGGCGGGTCCTTCGGGTATTTCCCGTCCTACGCGCTGGGCAGCGCGTACGGCGTGCAGATGCTGAGAAGGATGGAAAAGGAAATCGACGTGTGGGGCACGGTGGAAAAAGGCGATCTGAGTCCCGTGACCGCGTGGCTCGGAAGAGAAGTGCACCAGTGGGGCCGGCTGAAAAAGCCGCAGGAGATTCTGAGGGGCGCCATGGGCGGCGAGCTGGACGCCACGGTGTACACCGGGTATCTGAAGGNCAAGTATTCCGAACTGTATAAACTGTAAAAATCGAGGGGCTGCAAAACGCAGCCCCTCGTTGAATGTGCCGGAAATTATTCGGCGGCGGAGAGATGCTGGGTTTCCTCGATTTCCATGATCATATCCACGCGGCGCTGATGGCGGCCGCCTTCAAACTCCGCGTCGAGCCAGGAGTCCACGATCATTTTTGCCAGCTCCACGCCGATGACGCGGGCGCCGAAGGCGAGGATATTTGTGTTGTTATGCCGGCGGGAGAGGGCCGCNGTATACGGGTCCGAGCAGACGCAGGCGCGGATGCCGTGGACTTTGTTGGCGGCGAGGGAGATGCCCACGCCGGTGCCGCAGATGCAGATGCCGAGATCGGCCTGCCCGTCCGCCACCATGCGGGCGACCTTGTAGCCGCTGATGGGATAGTCAAAGGAGCCGGGCTCGTTGGTGCCCAGATCCACCACTTCCACACCGCGCGCCTGAAGATGCGCCATGATTTCCTTTTTCATTTCGACTGCCACATGATCATTGCCGATCGCGATTTTCATACACAATGCCTGCCTTTCAAGATGGTACCTACAGGATAGACCGAACAGGAGAAAAAATCAACAGCATTTTGGACGCAAATTTTTCCGTTTTCGGCGGACGGATTGCCAAGATTTTTCAAGTATGTTATACTTCACAGGTTAGAAGGATATTCCGGAGGGAAGCGTATGGCAAGGGCAGTAAGCAGGAAAAGGATTGCGGTTTCCTGTATTGCGTTTGCCCTTTTTTGGGCCATGATCGTGATGTGCCTCGGGGAAGTGCTGATGCCGCAGAGCGGCGACAAGAGAAAGAAAAACGGGAATCTGACGATTGATTACTCCTATATGTCCGACGGATACGTGATGGTGAAAAGCGCGAAGAGCAAAAAGAAGCTCAAGGTGCGCGTATCCATGGGGGACAATACCACGCTGACATATGACCTGAACACGGAAGGGGAATATGAGGTATTTCCCCTGCAGTACGGAAGCGGGAAGTACACTTTCAAGCTGTACAAAAATGTGAGCGGGAAGAAGTACGCCGAAGACGGCAAGGTGACTTTGAGCGTGGACATGGAGGATGAGAACCGGGCGTTCCTGTACCCGAACCAGTACATCAACTACGACGAGAACACGAGCGCGGTGCTCGAGGCCGAGAAGCTGTGCGGGGAAATGACGGACGAGCAGGAAATATTCGACACGGTCTGCGAATACATGCGGACGCATTTTACATACGACTTTGTGAAGAGCGTGACCGTGAAGAGCGGAACGCTGCCGGACATCGAAGGTACATGGACCAAGCATATGGGAATCTGTCAGGACCTGAGCGCGGTGATGGTGTGCATGCTGAGGTCGCAGGGGATTCCGGCAAGGATGATGATCGGCACGCTGAACCAGAACCTTTATCACGCGTGGGTGACGGCGATCGTGAACGGGGAAGAGGTATTCTTTGACCCGACGGCGGCACTGAACGCGGTGAACAGGAACAGCACATACACGGTGGAACGATATTACTGACCGGCGCGGGGAGGAGAAGAAATATGGCGAAGACGAACGAAAACGGCGTGATGCTGACGAGCGAGGAACTGAGCGTATTCTGCGACCAGATCGCGCTGATGCTGGAATCCGGCATGACCCTGCGGGACGGCATTGACATGCTGGCCGAGGATGAGGAAAAGCAGGGCGCTAAGGCAAAGCCGTACGCGAGCCTGCGCTCAACCGTGGAGGAGACCGGATCCCTGTACATCGCGATGAAGGAACGCGAGCAGGAGTGGCCGCACTACATGGTCGAGATGGTCGGCATCGGCGAGGAAACCGGCCGGCTGGAAGAAATCATGAAGAATCTGAGCCGCTATTATACGCGGGAAGGGAAGATCAAGGACGCGGCGAGCAGCGCGGTGACCTATCCGCTGGTGCTGGGCATCATGATGGTGATCATTATCGCGGTGCTTTTGTGGCGCGTGATGCCGGTGTTCCGCCGGGTGCTGAATTCGCTGGGCGTGAGCCCGGACGCGGGATCCATGAAGCTGATGCGCGCCGGGACCATCTGCGGATGGATTGTGCTGGCGCTGGTCGGGGTGCTGATCCTGTGCGTGGTGATCGTCGCGGTGATGATGCGCACGGGGAAGCGGGAAAAGACGCTTGCGTTTTTGCGGAAACTGCTGCCGCCGGTGCAGAAGATCAGTGAGAAGCTGAGCGCATCCCGGATCGCCGGGATGCTCGGGATGATGCTGGGCGGCGGGTTCCCGATCGAGAACGCGCTGGACCTGAGCGAGGGCGCGCTGGATGACGAAAGCAGCAAGGAAAAGGTGAAGGAAATCCGCGGGAAGATGAACGACGGTGAGCCTTTCGCGGACGCGGTGTCCTCCACGGGGCTGTTTACCGATTTCTACAACCGGATTCTGAAGATCGGGTCGGCAAGCGGACATGAGCCGCAGGTGCTGACGAAGATTTCCGAGGTGTACGAAGAGCAGGTCGAGGATGATCTGGGACGGATGATTTCACTGATTGAGCCGGTGATGGTGGCCCTGCTGAGCGTGGTAATTGGCGCGATTTTGCTGAGCATGATGCTGCCGATGGTCGGCGTGATGAGCAATCTGTAAAAGAAAAAGGCGGAAAGGAGGGGAGCGCATGCGCGGACGAAAGAAGGATATTGCGGCGATCATCGTGTTTGTCGCGGTGATCGTGGGATTTGTGGCGCTCATTCACTCCCTGACCGCAACGAGCGCGGAGCAGGAGGAGAAGATGGTATATGACGCGGTGCGAAACGCCGCGCTGAGCTGCTACGCGGTGGAAGGCGCGTATCCCGAAAGCCTTGAGTATCTGCGGGAGAATTACGGGCTCGCGTACAACGAAGAGGAATACCTTGTCGAATATGACGCGTTCGCGTCCAATCTGATGCCGACGATCACGGTGCTGGAAAGGGGGACGCGCGACATATGAAAAGAACGCAGAATTTGTTCGTGTTCCTGCTGCTGGCGATTTTCGCGATCTGCGCGATTTTTATGACCGCGCTGAGCGCGAGGGTGTACCGGGAGACCGTGGACGCCTCCGGAGAGAATCAGGAAAGCCGGATCCTGGCGCAGATTGTCCGCGGCATGGCGCAGAGCGAGGACGCGGGAAACGCGAGCGTGAAGGATGAGGACGGCATTCAGGTGCTGACCTTCGAGCATGACTATGACGGGGAAATCTACGTGTATCGCCTGTTTTGCGCGGACGGATGGCTGAGGGAAAGCTTTACGAGCGCGGAATGGGAATTTGAGACGGACATGGGCGAAGCACTGGTCGAGGCCGGCGGGTTTGAGGCCGAAATCAGCGGAAACCTGCTGACGGCGGAAATGACGCTGCCGGACGGCGGGACGGAGACCGTGAACGTATGCCTGCGGGCGGGAGGTGCGGAAGAATGAAAAAGCACAATACCGCCAATATCCTGCTGATTGAACTGCTGATTGTGATTCTGTTCTTTATGCTGTGCGTGGCCGCGATTGTGGACATCTTCGGCATGGCGCGGGTGAAGAGCCTGAACGCGCAGGCGATCAGCGAAGCCCTGCTGCGGGTTGAGAATCTGGAAGAAGTGCTCGCGAGCGGCCGGGAGACGGAAGAAACCCTGATTGCGGACGGGTTTGAGCAGGACGGAGTAAACTGGATTCTGCGGGAGGACGGATATACTCTGAAGGCGGCGGAGACCGAGGAAGAAACCGAAGCGGGGATCATCCGCACGGTGACCTTTACCGCCGAGCGCGGGGAGGAAACGGTGTTTGAACTGCCCGCGGTGCATTATATTCCCGGGGAGGTGAGCCCGTGAGCGAGAAACGCAAGATCGCGCTGGGGCCCGGCGCGTCATCGCTGATCCTGATCGCGGTGGCGCTGTCGCTGACCGTGCTGGCGGTGCTGACGATGATCTCCGCGCGGAATGATGAGAACCTGGCCAAGCGGAGCGTGGAAACCCGGGAAGAGGTGTACGCGCTGTTTGCGCAGGGAGAGCGGACATTTGCCGAAATTGACGCGATGGCGAAGAAAAACGGCGGGGAGATTCCCGATGAGTTCGCGGAGGGGCTGGAAGACGGGTACATCGATGAGAATCAGATCTTCTGGACCGAAAAAATCGGCGAGCGGACGCTGGAGTGCGCATCCCGCGTGAGCGCGGAAGGCGCGGAGTGGACCATTCACCGGCTGGGCAGCGGGGTGGAATGGGAAGAAGAGGAATTTGACGACTGGGGGGACGAGTAATTGAAGACGCTGGATGAAGTGCTCCGCGACGCAATCGCGGCGGGCGGATCCGATGTTTTTATCATTCCTTTTTCCCCGGTATCGGTGAAGGTGAAGGGCGAAGTGAAGCCTATCACGGAGGAAAAAGTCAAACCCGCGGACATCCGGGAGCTGATTGACCGGGCGTACGAGTTGGCCGGGAGAGAAAAGAAACTGCTGGAGGAGAACGGGGATGATGACTTCTCCTTCGCGATCCGGGATCTGAGCCGCTTCCGGAGCAATGTGTACCGGCAGCGCGGGACGCTGGCGGCAGTGTTCCGGGTGGTCGCGTTCGGACTGCCGGATCCGGTGAAAAATCATATTCCGGATCTGGTGATGAAGCTGGCGGATCTGCGGAGCGGCATGGTGCTGGTGACCGGACCCGCGGGGACCGGAAAGAGCACGACGCTGGCGTGCGTGCTGGACCGGATCAATCACACGCGGACGGGACACATCATCACGATTGAGGACCCGATTGAATACCTGCATCCGCACAACAAGTGCCTTGTGAGCCAGAGAGAGGTGCCGGAGGACGCGAGCAGTTTTTCCCGGGCACTGAGAGCCGCGATGCGCGAGGCGCCGGATGTGATCATGGTCGGCGAAATGCGCGACACGGACACCATTTCGACCGCAATGACCGCGGCGGAGACCGGACATCTGTTGTTTTCGACGCTGCACACGCTGGGCGCCGCAAAGACGATTGACCGCGTGGTGGACGCTTTCCCGGCGGAGCAGCAGAATCAGGTGCGTACTCAGCTGAGCATGGTGCTCAGGGCGGTCGTGAGCCAGCGGCTGGTGGCGGGAGCGGACGGAACGCTGTATCCGGTGTTTGAAGTGATGACCGTGACCCCCGCGATACAGAACCTGATCCGCGAGGGCAAGACCCACCAGATTGACAACGCCATTACCGGCGCGGGAAATGACATGCTGAGCATGGACAGCGAACTGGCGCGGTTGGCGCGGGAAGAAAAAATTACGAGGGAGACGGCGCGGGCGTACGCCCTGCATCCGGAAACCATGGAGCGCCTGATGCGCTTCGGAACGATGCGGTAAACCGGCCCGGAAACGGGACTTTTACAAAATAAAGGAGAATGGAAATGCAGTACGGTTACTTTGACGAGAATGCCCGGGAGTATGTGATCACCAATCCGGATACCCCGGCCCCGTGGGCCAATTATCTCGGATCGCCGGCATACGGCGCGATCATCACGGTCAACGCCGGCGGGTACAGCTTTGTGCGCAGCGGCGCGGCGGGACGGATTCTGCGGTACACCTTCAACCAGTTTGACGAGCCCGGACGGTATATCTACCTGCGGGACGAGGAGAGCGGGGATTTCTGGAGCGCGAGCTGGAAGCCCGTGAAGAAGCCGCTGGATGAGTATCACACCGAATGCCATCACGGCACGAGCTATACCGAGTTCATCACCGAGTACGCCGGGATCCGGACAAAGGCGCTGTACTATGTGCCGATGGGCGCGACGCACGAAGTGTGGAGCCTGGAGATTGAAAACCTGAGCGGGAAGGATCGGAAGATCAGCGTATTTACGTATGCCGAGTTCACCTGCGAGAGCTTCTACACGCAGGACCTCGTGAACATGCAGTATACGCAGTTCATTACCCGGACGGACTTCAAGGGCGATTTCATTCTGCAGCATATCAACGAATTCTGCGACCGGGATGCGGACGGCAGCAATCACCGCGAGCGGTTCTTCGGCGCGGCGGGCGCGAAGGTCGTGAGCTACACCGGACGGCGGGAACAGTTCCTCGGCCGGAACCGGTTTGACGCGCCGCAGGCGGTCGTGGACGGGCAGTGCGACAACAGCCTGAACTATAACGGGAACCCCTGCGGATCCCTGCAGGTCCGTTTTGAACTGAAAGCCGGGGATAAAGACCAGGTCGTGTTCCTGCTGGGGCAGAAGACCGAGAAGGAAGCAAGGGAGATTCTGGACAGCTATCAGAACCCCGCGGAGAAGGTGCAGGCGGAAAAGGCCGAGCTGATTTCCTACTGGCACGGCGAGCTGGACAATTTGAAGGTGAACACGCCGGACGAGCGGTTCAACGCCATGGTGAACACATGGAACGCTTTCCAGTGCTTCACGACATTCGTGTGGAGCCGCGCGGCGAGCCTGATTTACTGCGGCGAGCGGAACGGATACGGATACCGCGACACGGTGCAGGATATTCAGGGCATCATCCATCTGGATCCCGAACTGGCGCGGAAGCAGCTGACCTTTATGCTGAGCGGACAGGTGCACCACGGCGCGGGACTGCCCCTGGTGAAATTCACCCACAACGCCGGGCATGAGGACACGCCGGAGCAGGAGAGCTATGTGAAGGAAACCGGGCATCCGCATTATCGCGCAGACGACGCGCTGTGGCTGTTCCCCACGGTGTACAAGTACATCGCGGAGACCGGAAACACCGCTTATCTGGACGAGGAGATTCCGTTCGCGGACAAGGATGTCGGCACGGTGAAGGAGCACCTGAAGCGGGCGATCAACTTCAGCATGACGCATCTGGGCAACCACGGCATGCCGGCCGGACTGCACGCGGACTGGAATGACTGCCTGCAGCTGGGCGCGCAGGGCGAGAGCACTTTCGTGGCCTTCCAGCTGTACTACGCGCTGAAGATTATGCAGGAATTCTGCGCGGATGAGCCGGAATATGTCGAATATCTGAAGGCGGAAGCGAAAAAACTGCTGAAGATTATCAACGACACCTGCTGGGAGGATGACCGCTTCGTCCGCGGATATACGGAGAAGGGACAGGTCATCGGCAGCAAGCATGACAACGAGGCGTCCATGTGGCTGAACCCGCAGAGTTGGGCTGTGATTTCCGGCGGCGCGACGGCGGAGCAGGCGGAGAAGATCATGGAAACCGTGCACGAGAAGTTGAATACGCCCTACGGTATCGAAATCATGACGCCGGCGTATCGCAATGAAGCGTTTGACGGCGCGCGGATGATTCTGTTCAACCCCGGCACGAAGGAAAACGGCGGTATTTTCTGCCAGATTCAGGGCTGGGCGATTCTGGCTGAGGCCCTGCTGGGACACGGCGGACGTGCGTTTGAGTATTTTGCGGAAAGCAGCCCCGCGTCCTTCAACGATGACGCGGATCGCCGCGTGATTGAGCCGTATGTGCATGGCCAGTTCATTGAAGGGCATGACAGTCCCTTCGCCGGACGGAGCCATGTGCACTGGCTGACCGGCACCGCCACGACCGTGATGGTCGGATGCGTGGAAGGTATTCTGGGCCTGCGGCCCACGCCGGACGGCATCGCGATTCTGCCGGCGATTCCCGCGGAGTGGGACGGCTTCACGATGGAGAAGAAGTTCCGCGGGAAGGTGCTGAAGGTGACCGTGGACAACAGCGCGCACCGGGAAGGCAACCCGCGCAAGTACATCCTGAACGGGGTGGAAATGGACGCGGGCGTGGTGCCGGCGAGCGAGCTGAAGGATGTCAACGAGTGGAAAATCATCATGTAAGATTTTTACGGAAAGAGACGGGAGATATCTCCGGAAGGGGATATCTCCCGTACTTTTGAGGAGGAAGGATGCAGCTGAGCGTGATCGCGCGGATTGAAAATCCGTACAAAACCAAATTCGGCGTGCCGCGGCAAAGCGGCATCGTGGACGAGGTGGAAAGCCGGATTGTGTTTGAAAAGGAGTACCGGGTGGCCGAAAGTTTGCGCGGGATAGAAGAATTTTCCCACCTTTGGCTGATTTGGGGGTTCGATCAGGCGGAAAAAGACGGGTGGAGTCCCACTGTGAGGCCACCACGGCTTGGAGGAAACGTCAGAATGGGCGTGTTTGCCACCCGCTCCCCTTACCGCCCAAACAAGATCGGGCTGAGCTGCGTGCGGCTGATCGGAATTGAAAAGGATGCGGAGAAGGGATGGATTTTGCGCGTCGCGGGGGCAGACCTGATGAACGGGACACCGATTTATGACATCAAACCGTATTTGCCGTGGGACGCGCATCCGGAAGCGACCGGAGGATTCACGGACGGGACTCCGAAGAGAAAGTGCGAGGTATTTATCCCGGAGGCGGAAAGACAAAAATTGCCGGAGGAAACCGCGGCAGTGCTGGAAAAAGTGCTGGCGGAGGATCCGAGACCCGCGTATCAGGATGATCCGGAACGGGAATATGCCTTTGAGTTTGACCGGTACCGCGTGCGGTTCCGGGCGGCGGACGGAAAGCTGAATGTGACAGAAATTGCTGTACTTTAAGTGTATTTCACTTGCCAAATGACAGAAAATTGACGATACTAAGCGTAATCCCTTGGAAGAATGAAGGAGGAATGAAGGATGGAACGCGTTTATAATTTTTCGCCGGGCCCCTCGCAGCTGGCGCTGCCCGTGCTGGAGAAGGCACAGAAGGAACTGCTTTGCTACGGTGATACCGGAATGAGCGTGATGGAAATGAGCCATCGCAGCAAGATGTACACCGATATCTATGACAAGGCGGTCGCGGACCTGCGCGAACTGATGAATATTTCGGACGAGTATGACGTGCTGTTCCTGCAGGGCGGCGCGACGCAGCAGTTTTCCGCGATTCCGCTGAACATGATGGTAAACAAAAAGGCCGCGTACATTGACAGCGGCAACTTCGCGCATCTGGCGGCGGAAGAAGGCAAGCGCTACGGCGAGGTGAAGGTTGTGGCGTCCAGCCGGGACGGCAATTACACCCATATCCCGGATCTTGGCGCGCTGGAGATTGACGCGGACGCGGACTATCTGCATATCACCCAGAACAACACGATTTACGGCACACGGTATGTGGAGCTGCCGGAGACAAATGTGCCGCTGGTGTGCGACGCGAGCAGCATGATTCTCAGCGAAGTGATGGATGTGAACAAGTACGGCGTGATTTACGCCGGGGCGCAGAAGAACATCGGGCCGAGCGGGCTGTGCGTGCTGATTGTGAAGCGGGATCTGCTCGGGCGCGCGATGGACATCTGCCCGAAACTGCTGAATTGGACCGTGCAGTCCGAAAAGGGCAGCATGTACAATACGCCGAACACCTGGGGCATTTATGTCGCGGGGCTGACCTTCCAGTGGCTGAAGAGCGTTGGCGGTGTGGCGGAAATTGAGAAAGTGAACAAGGAAAAGGCCGCGATGCTGTACGCCTTCCTCGATGAGAGCAAGCTGTTCAAGCCCACGGCGGAGAAGAAATACCGCAGCCGGATGAACGTGACGTTCGTGACCGGGGACGCGGACAAGGACGCGGCCTTCGTTAAGGCGGCGGCCGCGGAGGGCCTTGTGAACCTGAAGGGACACAGGACGGTCGGCGGCATGCGGGCGAGCATTTACAACGCGATGCCCATTGAAGGCGTTGAAAAGCTGGTCGCCTTCATGAAGGAATTTGAAGCGAAGAACGCCTGAGAGGGAGGAACAGAAATGTACACCGTTAAGACATTGAACGCCATTTCGGACGTGATTCATACCCAGCTGGACGACAGCTATCAGATCAGCCCCGAGGCGGAGAATCCGGACGCGATTCTGGTCCGGTCCGCCGCGATGCATGAGATGGAATTCGGGAAAGACCTGCTGGCCATCGGCCGGGCGGGCGCAGGCGTGAACAATATTCCCGTGGACCGCTGCTCGAAGGAAGGCATTGTGGTATTCAATACCCCCGGCGCGAACGCGAACGCCGTGGCGGAACTGGTGATCGCCGGATTGCTGATGAGCGGGCGGAATATCGCCGGCGGCATGGACTGGGTCAAGAGCCTGAAGGGTAAGGGTGCGGAAGTCGGAAAGCTGGTCGAGAAAGGCAAGAGCCAGTTTGTCGGACCGGAAATGCGCGGGAAGACCCTCGGCGTGATCGGTTTGGGCGCGATCGGCGCGCTGGTGGCGAACGCCGCCAGCCGCGGACTGGGCATGAACGTGATCGGGTTTGACCCGTTCATCTCCGTGGAAAGCGCGTGGAGCCTGTCCACGAGCGTACACCGCGCGGGATCGACCGACGAGGTGCTGGAGAAGGCGGATTTCATCACATTCCATGTGCCGCTGAATGACCAGACCCGCGGCAGCGTAAACGCGGAAATGATCGCGAAGATGAAGGACGGCGCCGGGATTTTGAACTTCAGTCGCGGCGAGCTGGCGAACACCGAAGATGTGAAGGCCGCACTGGCTAGCGGGAAGCTGCGGAGCTATGTGACCGACTTCCCGAGCGATGAGCTGATCGGTGAAGACAAAGTGGTTTGCATTCCGCATCTGGGCGCGAGCACGCCGGAGAGCGAAGACAACTGCGCACGGATGGCGGCGGCGGAAATCCGGGATTATCTGGAGAGAGGCTGCATCCGTCACAGCGTGAATTATCCGGATGTCGAACTGGGCGAGCCGGAGGCGGCGCGTGTGCTGGTGTTGCACGAAAATATTCCGAACATGATCAGCAATATTTCCGCCGCGGCGGCGAAGGAGGGCATCAACATTGATAACCTTGTGAACCGCAGCCGGAAGGAAATGGCGGTGACCGTGATGGATGTCGGACAGCTGCCGTCGCAGGACGCGCTGGATCATCTGGCGGAAATGCAGGGCATTATCCGGGTCCGGGCGTTTGGAAAGAAAGCGTAATTCCATTCAACAAACAAGGCTCTGCCGAAAAAACCGGCAGAGCTTTTTTGATGTGGAAAAACCTGTGGATAACTATGTGGAAAACTTCGGGTACCTGAAAATCCGTTAACGGAAAATCCACTGGCGGAAAATCCACTGGCGGAAAATCGCCCCCAATCTAATATCCAATAATCTATAATATAATAATATATAATATATTATATTAATAATATTAATCAATCTATCAATCTATCTGTCTGTCAGTCATCCGGCGCGGGAGTCGCCCACGGGACGGGAGAGGGAGTCGGGGTGGGAATGTACTGCACCGGATCGAAGGGGACTTTCTCGCAGAGCCAGTAGGTGCCGTCCGTACGGAGACGAATGGCGTAGCCGGCCATGTTTGTGTAGGCCACGGGAATGTCATAGCCCCGGAGAAAATCTGTTGAGATTTTGACAGCATTGACCTTGGTCGTGTTGGTGATGATGACCAGGGACGGATCCACGGCATTGAAGAAGTCGACCACCATGCCCTTCTTTCCGTGGTGCGGATAGCGGAGGATGTCCGCCTTCAGGAGGGAATGATCGACGGCTTCATAAAGATAATTCTGACCGAGGAATTCCATGTCCGCCATAAAGTAAATATTACAGTCTCCGTACTGCACCATGAACTGGGCACTGCGGTTGTTGATATCCTCGGTTTCGGGTGTCTTCTGCCAGCAGAGGAAGGTGACCATGCCGTCTCCCATGGTCAGGACATCTTCGTCGCCGTAATGCGTGACGGTGACGCCGTTGGCCAGACAAAATTCCATGGCGCCGACTATGTGGGCAGTGGAATCCTCCGGGAAGCAGATGAGCAGTTCGTCGATTTTCGCGACATCATACACATAGGTGAGACCATTCAGGTGATCATGATGGGGATGTGTGTTGATCAGTTTGTCCACATGGTCAATTTCCAGATAACGGAGGAGGGGAGCAATGCGGGATTCCGCCCGCTCGTCTCCGCAGTCCAGCATCCAGACTTCATCCTGATATATAAAGATCGCGCAGTCCTGATCCCGAATGGGCGGAAACCAGATTTCCAGCCAGTCATCATCCGGCATGAGCTCAAAGCCCGGCCAGGCGGATTCGTCCGCGATCCGGTTCACGACTTTGGGGGTCGGCACCGGCGTCGGTGTGGGCGTCGGGGTGGGAGTTGGCGTGGGGGTTGGTGTGGGTGTTGGAGACGGAGTGGGGGTCTCTGTCGGAGTTGTGGTTGGAGATTCTTCCGCGGTGGGGACCTCCGAAATAATTTCCGAAGAATTTACATCGCCGGTGGGAACGGAATCCGCCGCCACCGTGCCCGCGATGATCGCTCCAGACAAAAAAATCAGCAGAATCCAAAACAATTTATTGAAATGCTTCACACGAAATCCTTTCCGGGAAAATATTTTTCCTGTTGCACCGAAAATCATTGACAAGACCGTTTTTGGATGATAAAATTTAAAATTGCATCAGTATCGTTTCGATGCTGTGTCGCGTTGTTGCGCTTTGCTATTGTACACAAGTTTTGAACAAAATGCAAGGGGCGATTCCGCAAGTCAGCGTCGTACTGGTCGGACAGAATAAGGGGTGATTATCTTTGGTACATGAGGTCCAAATGGGGAAACTTCGCAAGCGCATGAGTTTCTCACGCATTGACGAAGTACTGGAAATGCCGAACCTGATTGAGGTTCAGAAAAACTCGTATCAACGTTTTCTGGACACCGATCTCCGCGAGGTTCTGAACGATGTGTCGCCGATCACGGACTACAACGGCAATCTTGTTCTCGAATTCGTGGATTACTCTCTGGATGAGCCGAAGAATTCCGTGGCAAGATGCCGGGAACGGGATTTGACATATGCGGCTCCGCTGAAAATTTTTGTCCGTCTGAAAAACCGTGAAACCGGCGAGATCAAGGAATCCGACGTTTTCATGGGTGACTTCCCCCTGATGACCGAACACGGTACTTTTATCATCAACGGCGCCGAGCGCGTAATCGTGAGCCAGCTGGTTCGCTCGCCGGGCGTCTACTTTGACGTGGCGCTGGACAAGGCCGGCAAGCCGCTGTATTCCTCCCAGGTGATTCCGAACCGCGGCGCCTGGCTGGAATATGAGACGGACTCCAACGATGTACTGTGGGTCCGGATTGACCGGGCGCGCAAACTGCCGATCACGGTGATTCTGCGCGCTCTGGGATATGGCACCGATGCCCAGATCATTGAACTGATGGGCAATGATGAGCGCCTGAACGCGACCATCCAGAAGGGTGATAACGCGAAATCCCGCGAAGAGGGTTTGATTGAGATTTACAAGCGCCAGAAGCCCGGCGAGCCCGCCAGCCTCGAGAGCGCGACGAACCTGTTCAACGCGCTGTTCTTCGATCCCAAGCGGTACGACCTGATGCGCGTGGGCCGGTACAAATACAATAAAAAGCTGTCCATCGCGACGAGAATTCATAATCAGATTGCCGCGGGAGACATCGTGAACCCGCAGACCGGCGAGGTCATGGTGAAGAAGGGCAAGGCCATCGATCTGGAGACCGCGTGGGAAATCCAGAACGCCGGCATCAACAGCGTTGAAGTTGACTGCGAGGGTGAGACCCGCAAGGTGGTCGGCAACAATTTCGTGGACGCGAGCAAGTATCTGCCTTTCGACCCGAAGGAAGCGGGCATCCTTGAGATGGTTCACTTCCCGACGCTGCAGAGCATCATGGAGAGCGTGGAAGAGGATCAGCTGTTTGACGCGGTGAAGGAAAACGTGTCCGCGCTGGTACCGAAGCACATCATCCCGGATGATATTGTGAGCTCCGTGAGCTATATGCTGGGCCTGCCTTACGGCATCGGCACCACGGATGACATTGACCACCTGGGCAACCGCCGGCTGCGCAGCGTGGGCGAACTGCTGCAGAACCAGATCCGGATTGGTCTGAGTCGTCTGGAGCGCGTGGTTCGTGAAAGAATGAGCATTCAGGACAGCGCCGACATGAAGCCCGGCGACCTGATCAATATCCGGCCTGTGAGCGCGGCGATCAAGGAATTCTTCGGAAGCTCCCAGCTGAGCCAGTTCATGGATCAGCCGAACCCGCTGGCCGAGCTGACCCACAAGCGTCGTCTGAGCGCCCTGGGCCCCGGCGGTCTGAACCGCGACCGCGCGAGCTTTGAGGTCCGCGACGTGCACTACAGCCATTACGCGCGTATCTGCCCCATTGAAACGCCTGAAGGCCCGAACATCGGTCTGATCGGTTCTCTGGCGACATACGCCCGGATCAATCAGTACGGGTTCATCGAGGCGCCCTACCGCAAGGTGGACAAGGAAAATGCCCGCGTGACCGACGAGATTGACTATATGACCGCGGACGAGGAAGACCAGTTCAAGATTGCGACCGCGAATGAGGAACTGAACGAGGACGGCACCTTCAAGCATGAGCGGATCACCGTTCGTGACAAGACCGAAATCCTTGAGATCAGCGCGAACCAGGTTGATTACATGGACGTGAGCCCGAGACAGGTTGTGTCCGTGGCGACGGCCATGGTTCCCTTCCTGGAGAACGACGACGCGACCCGCGCGCTGATGGGATCCAACATGCAGCGCCAGGCGGTGCCGCTGCTTGTGCCCGAAGCTCCGCTGGTCGCGACCGGCATGGAATACCGCGCGGGGCATGACTCCGGCGTGTGCCTGCTGGCGAAAGAAGACGGCGTGGTCGAGAAGGTGGACGCGGATCACATCGTGATCAAGGACAATTTCGGCGAGCGTCACACCTATCAGCTGACGAAGTTCGCGAGAAGCAATCAGAGCACCTGCATCAACCAGCGCCCGATCGTCAAGGCCGGACAGATCATCGAAAAGGGTGATTTGCTGGCGGACGGACCGTCCACCGAGAAGGGCGAGATCGGTCTCGGCCGGAACGCGCTGATCGGCTTCATGACCTGGGAAGGTTACAACTATGAAGACGCGGTGCTGCTGAGCGAGAAGCTGGTGAAGGAGGATATTTACACCTCCATCCATATTGAAGAGTTCGAGAGCGAAGCCCGTGAAACCAAACTCGGGCCGGAAGAGATTACCCGCGACATTCCGAACATCAGCGAAGACGCCATCAAGGATCTGGACGAGGGCGGCATTATCCGCATCGGCGCGGAAGTGCATGCCGGCGATATCCTGGTAGGCAAGGTGACGCCGAAGGGCGAGACCGAACTGACCTCGGAAGAAAAGCTGCTGCGCGCCATCTTCGGCGAGAAGGCCCGCGAGGTTCGTGACACGAGCCTGCGTGTGCCCCACGGCGAGGGCGGCATCGTGGTGGATGTCAAGATCTTCACCCGGGAGAACAAGGACGAGCTGAGCCCCGGCGTGAATGAAATGGTTCGCATTTACATCGCCCAGAAGCGCAAGATCAGCGTGGGCGACAAGATGAGCGGACGTCACGGTAATAAGGGTGTTGTGAGCCGCATTCTGCGTGAAGAGGATATGCCGTTCCTGCCGGATGGCACGCCGCTGCAGATCGTGCTGAACCCTCTGGGCGTTCCGAGCCGTATGAATCTGGGACAGGTGCTGGAAGTGCACCTCGGACTGGCCTGCCGCGCGCTGGGATGGCATATCGCGACGCCGGTATTTGACGGCGCGACGTATGAGGAGATTCTGGAGCAGCTGGAGCACGCTGAGGAGAAGATGGCCGCGCCCGAGGATGAGAACGATCCGCATGTGACGGAATATCATTTCCACAACGGACGGCCGCTGCGCCTCGATCTCGATGAGGAAGGGAAGGAATTGTTCCGCCAGGGCAAGATCCGCGTGCGGGACGGCCGGACGGGCGACTACTTCGAGAACCCTGTTACGGTCGGCATTATGTACTTCCTGAAACTGCACCATCTGGTCGACGACAAGATGCATGCCCGGTCCACCGGCCCCTACAGCCTGGTGACCCAGCAGCCCTTGGGAGGCAAGGCGCAGTTCGGCGGACAGCGCTTCGGTGAAATGGAAGTGTGGGCGCTGGAAGCGTACGGCGCCGCGAACACGCTGCAGGAAATTCTGACCGTGAAGAGCGACGATACCGTGGGTCGTGTGAAGACCTACGAGGCGATCATCAAGGGACAGAATATTCCGACGCCCGGCGTGCCGGAGAGTTTCAAGGTGCTGCTGAAGGAAATGCAGGCGCTGAGCCTGGATGTCCGCGTGCTGGACAAGGACAAGAACGAAATCGAGATTCCGGAACTGGATCCCGAGGATATGGCGGTACCGCAGCAGGCCACGAGGCCCGAAGCCAGAACCGGTCTGCAGAATACCGAGAAGCAGGGTGAGCAGATCGAAGAGGCGGACGAGGAGACCCAGCGGGCGGCTGAGGAAGCGCTCAGCATGTCCGTGGACGATCTGGATCTGGGCGAAGAGGAAGAAGAGAAGGACGAGGACTTCGACATTGAGAAGGAGCTCGGAGACTTCAGCCCGGATGATCTGGATGATTTGAGTCTTGATGATGATGATCTGTAATCTTTTACTTGATTTGATTTTCTGAATGACCTGAAGGGAGAGTGGAACCTTTTGTTTGAGCTTTCCAACCTGGACTCCATCCAGATCGGCATGGCATCGCCGGAACAGATTTTGGCGTGGTCCCATGGTGAAGTGACCAAGCCTGAAACCATCAACTACCGTACGCTCAAGCCTGAGCGGGACGGTCTGTACTGCGAGCGCATTTTCGGGCCCACGAAGGACTGGGAATGCAACTGCGGAAAATACAAGCGGATCAAATTCAAAGACAAGGAAAAGATCTGCGACAAGTGCGGCGTGCAGGTGACGCGCGCCAAGGTTCGCCGCGAGCGTATGGGTCACATTCAGCTGGCCGCGCCCGTGAGCCATATCTGGTATTTCAAGGGCATCCCGAGCCGGATGGGCATCCTGCTGGACATCAGCCCCCGGAATCTCGAGAAGGTGCTGTACTTCGCGAACTTCATCGTGCTGGATCCCGGCAACGAGGAAGAGACCGGGCTGAAGAAGCATGAACTGATCAACGACAGCCGGTACCGTGAGGTTGAAGCCCGCTGCGGCAAAGGCTCTTTCGTGGCCAAGATGGGCGCGGAAGCCGTGCAGGACATGCTGCGTGAAATTGATCTGGATAAGCTGAGCGCCGAGCTGAAGGCGGAAGTCGCCGTGCTGACTGAAAAGGAACGCGACCGGGAGACCGAAGGTCAGAAGCGCGCCAAGGCCGTGAAGCGGCTGGAAGTGGTCGAAAGCTTCCGGACCAGCCATAACAAGCCGGAATGGATGATTCTGACCGTGGTGCCGGTGATTCCGCCGGATCTGCGTCCGCTGATTCAGCTGGATGGCGGCCGGTTCGCCACGAGCGATCTGAATGACCTGTATCGCCGCGTGATCAACCGGAACAACCGTCTGAAGAGACTGCTGGAACTGGGCGCGCCGGATATCATCGTGCGCAATGAAAAGCGCATGCTGCAGGAATCTGTGGATGCCCTGATCGACAACGGCCGCCGCGGACGTCCCGTGACCGGCCCCGGCAACCGCGCGCTGAAGAGCCTGAGCGATCTGCTGCGCGGCAAGCAGGGACGGTTCCGTCAGAACCTGCTGGGCAAGCGCGTGGACTATTCCGGACGCAGCGTTATCGTCGTCGGCCCTGAACTGAAGCTGTATCAGTGCGGTCTGCCGAAGGAAATGGCGCTGGAGCTGTTCAAGCCCTTCGTGATGGAGCGTCTGGTAAGCCTGAAGCTGTGCCACAACGTGAAGAGCGCGAAGCGGGCGGTCGAGAAGGTCAAGCCCGAGGTTTGGGACATTCTGGAAGAGGTGATCAAGGATCACCCGGTGCTGCTGAACCGCGCGCCCACCCTGCACAGACTGGGCATTCAGGCCTTCGAGCCGATTCTGGTCGAAGGCAAGGCGATCAAGCTGCATCCGCTGGCCTGTACCGCGTTCAACGCGGACTTCGACGGCGACCAGATGGCCGTGCACGTACCGCTGAGCATGGAAGCGCAGGCGGAAGCCCGCTTCCTGATGCTGGCGCACAACAATATTCTGAAGCCGCAGGATGGCAAGCCCGTTATTTCTCCGTCTCAGGACATGGTCATCGGGTGCTACTACCTGACGATCGTCAATGAGAACGCGAAGGGCGCGGGACGCATTTTCTCCTCCGAGGATGAAGCTATCATGGCGTATTCCATGGAGCAGATCACCCTGCAGAGCCCCATCAAGGTTCGCATTGAGCGGACGTTTGACGGCGTGACCGATAAGCGCCTGATTGACACGACGCTGGGCCGCCTGATCTTCAACGACGCGATTCCGCAGAACCTGGGCTTCAAGAAGCGTGAATGCCTGGACGACATGTTCGAGCTGGAAGTGAATGAGCTGGTCGGCAAGAAGCAGCTGAGCTCCATCGTTGACATGTGCTTCCACACCCAGGGCGAACATCGCACCGCGCAGGTGCTGGACGCCATTAAGGCGCTGGGTTACAAGTATTCCACGATCGGCGCGATCACGGTCAACGTGGCCGACATCAAGGTGCCGCCGATGAAGCAGCAGATGCTGGCCGACGCGGACACCGAGGTGAACAAGGTCAACAACCTGTATCGCCGCGGTCTGCTGAGCGAGGACGAGCGGTACGAGCGGGTTATCAAGATCTGGGGCGACTGCACGAACGAGCTGAAAGAGCAGATCCTGCCGAACCTTGACAAGTTCAACCCGATCCGCATGATGACCGATTCCGGTGCCCGTGGTTCGAGCCAGCAGGTCAGCCAGCTGGCCGGTATGCGCGGTCTGATGGCGAGCCCGACCGGCAAGACCATCGAGCTGCCGATTCGCGCGAACTTCCGTGAAGGCCTGACGGTGCTGGAGTTCTTCCTGAGCAGCCACGGCAGCCGGA
>Ga0065709_1029289_pt1 | contig 38208 bp, 38 predicted proteins | sample Hoacrofraction14_2_FD_59096 | JGI IMG/M metagenome (GOLD analysis project Ga0065709, IMG submission 59096) | Hoatzin crop microbial communities from Cojedes, Venezuela, sample from fiber fraction 14 v1 | ecosystem: Host-associated > Birds > Digestive system > Esophagus > Crop | place: Venezuela...
AGAAAGCCTGCCGCCGCTATCTCGAGCACAAATATTGTGTCTGGATCAAAATCTCAAATTTTCTATTGACTTTTAATAGTTAGTCTCTCAACGACAGCCATGATTTTGAGGAAACAGACATCATCACCGGACAGGCGCAGATCACGAAAAGTGAGAGCACCTTCAAAGCGGCCGAGACGTATGATCTCGGGGATGGATTCACCCTCGAAGTGGACAAGGACCGCAACGCCGTGCTCAAGGGCGAAGGCGAAGCGCCGCTCATCAACGCGGCCAAGATTGAGGGCATGGACATCACGGACATACAGCTGCCGAACTATGTGGAAGATTATCCCATGGCGTGTGCAAACCTGAACTCGCTGACAGTTGAGGAAGGGATCACCTCGCTCAAGGGCTTCCGTTACGCCAACATCACCACCCTCACCCTGCCGGATTCTTTGACCACGATTGAAGACTACGACGCCGATGACGGGGATGACGGTTATGAAAACGGCGCCTTCGGCGGATGCACCCAGCTCGCGCGCATTCACTTCGGCTCCGGCCTGACCTACATCGGCAACTACGCGTTTCAGGATTGTCAAAAGCTTCAGGCTTTGGTTCTTCCGGAAGGTGTGACGAAAATCGGAATGAACATTTATCCAACCACCCTCGTCCGCGTGCGCTTCCCGGACTCTTTGAAAGACTACAGCACGATGCCGGCCACAATGGCTGACACGCTCGAAGAATGTTGGGTCGGGAAAAACATGCCGGACAAGACGATGTTCTTCCAGTTCTACGGCAAGCTGTGCTACGTGCTCAACCGCTCTGACTCGGCCATTTACTGTGACGGAAACGACGAATTCGAACAATACGACGGCGAAGTGCCATGGGTCTGGGTCAAGGATTCATCCGAGGATTACGGCAACATCGGTGCCGGCCACAACCACCGCTCCGGCCTGACCTATAGCATCAAGTACAACCTTGACGGCGGGGCCCGCCTCTTCGGCAACAACACGACTTCCTATGAATACGGCAAAACGACGAAACTGCCGGAAGCCACATACAAAGACCAGTGCTTCGGCGGCTGGAAGACATCGACCGGCGATGTGTGCGTTACCGAACTCTCGCTCAATAATAAGATCCAGGGCGACATCACCCTCACCCCAATCTTCGAAGACATCACGGTCAAGGCCGGCAAAGGCAAGCTCCAGATGATGATCAACGAATCCAAGTATTCCCTGCTCGGCAATTCCTACATGTACGCCTTCCTCTATTCCACAACCGAAGACATGAGCAACGCTCAGTTCAAACTCACCAGTCAGTATGCGGATGCGGAAGACATCGATGCCGGGACGTACTATTATCAGGTGCGCATCATCCCGATCATGGACGCTTCCGACGCCCTCGATGACCATCCGACCACGATGGACGAACTCAGTCCGTATCTCGCCGACGTTGTCCTGCTTGAAGGCAGCGCCGACGTGACCGAATAAAAATCATAAATTGAAGGAGACAACACAATGAAATACCTCAAATTACTTCTCACACTGGCCCTCGCATTCACTCTGTGTGCCTGCGGAACTGCATCCTCCGGCAGCTCAGCCGACGTCTCGGAACTGGAAACCACGTTCGGGATTGACCTTTCGGACGCCTCCTACAGCGCGGACGAAGTGAAAAACACCGCGGGCGGCTTCCACGGCGACGGGGCCATCGTCAGTAAGATCACTTTTGACAGCGATCCGGCGGAAGCCTTCTCTTCGTGGGACAAGCTCCCGGTCAGTGATGAAGTCACGGCTCTCTTCGAACGCTTTGCGGATGACTGGGGTGAGGCGCCAAGTGCCTCCAACGGCTGCTGGAAGTATGTCGAGGAAAGCGACGACACCGAATATTCCTACAATTCCCGCATCGCCATCTATGATGCGGATGAGAACATTCTCTGGTATTACATTATAAATACATAGTATTGTTTACGGTCATAAATTGAAGGAGACATCACATTGAAATACTTCCGACCACTTTTGGTTCTTGCGCTCTCATTCTGCCTGTTTGCGTGCAGCACCTCGTCAGCCTATGACAAGGCCCACGACCGCAACATCGAAAACGAAGTCACAACATCCTTTGACCTTAACTTCGACGGCTATGAGTACACGTTGAAACAGGCCCTGGATGACTGGAATGCGAGTGGGGAAGCCGCGACCATCTTCAAGTTCGTCTTTCATGACAACGTTGACCCTTCGGCCCTCTTCTCTTCGTGGGACAGGCTCCCGTACGATGACGACGTGACAAACCTCTTCGCCCGCTGCCGCGAAGTCGGCTCTGAGGACCAGGACATTAAGATCGGCTGCTGGAAGCACGTCGAGGAGACAAACAAAGGCTCCTGCGCCTTCAACTCCCGCGTCGCCATCTACGACCCGGACGCCAACATTCTCTGGTACTGCAGCGTCAACGCCTGACAACAAGATCGGATCCAACAAGGCCCGCACTTTTCCCCGCGGGTCTTTTCCTATATAATAAGGACAAGACGAAGGGGAAATTCAGCCAATGAACAAACGCATTATCATCATCGCCATACTCGCCTTCCTGGCCGGGGCCGGGATGGCTGTGTTACAACCGTTCGATGACATCCAAAACATGATGAACGGGCAATCCAAAACCCTCAGTGCCACCACACTTGAACTGGCGGTCGGTGAAACCGCACAACTTACCCTGTCCAACAACACCGCCACCGTGCGGTGGGCGTCGGCCGATGCGGGCATCGCCACCGTCGATGACAGCGGCACGGTCACCGCGGTGAGTGAAGGCAGCACAAGCATACTGGTCAGAGCCGGGCTCACCCGCCTCTCCTGCGCGGTGAGTGTCACCGCGGCCAAAACAGGCACAGGGAAAACAATCTGCATTGACGCCGGCCATCAGGGCACGGCCAACACGGACACCGAACCAATCGGGCCGGGCAGCGACATCCTGAAACAAAAAGTCACCGCCGGAGCCACCGGTGTATCGACCGGGGCGCTGGAATCGGCCATCGACCTGGCGGTCGCCCTCAAGCTCCGGAGTGAACTCGAAGCCCGGGGATACACCGTCATCATGTGCCGCACAAGCCAGGACGTGGATCTTTCCAACGCCGAGCGGGCCACCCTCGCCAACAAGGCCAATGCGGATGCATTTGTGCGCCTGCACTGCAACTTCTCGCTGAATGCCAGTACCCAGGGCGCTTCGGCGATAGCGCCGGATACGGACAACACCTTCCTGAGTGCGGAGACAGTCACCCGCTCGCAAAATCTCGCCCAGTGCGTCCTGAACGGACTGACGGGCAAGACCGGGGCGCAGAATCTTGGCGTCACCCGGCGCAACGACCAGTCGGGCATCAACTGGAGCATGGTCCCGGTGAGCCTGATTGAGATGGGCTATCTCTCCAACGCGGAGGAAGATGCGAAGCTCAGCAACAACGACTATCAGAACCTTCTGGCCAAGGGCATTGCGAACGGCATCGATGCCTACATCGTCAATTATCTCAGCTAAACCTTTGAAAACCTCCCCATGGGGCGGTTTTCTTTCGGGCATATTGTTCAGAAAGACCAATAAAACCCGTGAGTTTTACGACATTTCCTAAAATATAATTCCAAAAAGTTCAGAAACGTGGTACACTGGTTCTATGCAAATCCGAAAGGGGCTTTTTTGTCTTGCGGATATGCAGCATTCTAAAGGGGGAAAGAAGAATGGCAAAATACTTTATCAAGCGAGTATTGCTGGCGGTTCTGTCTATTTTTATTGTAAGTGTCATTACATTTTTCGTCATGAACCTGATCCCGGGTGGGCCTTTCAACAAAGAAAAAGCCACGTCGCCGGAAGTTCAGCGCGCGCTTGAAGAACGTTACAATCTCGACAAATCAGTGCCTGAGCAGTATGTGATTTACGTCAAAAACCTGCTGCACGGGGACTGGGGTGTCTCACTGAAAACCGGGCGTGATATCTGGACCGACATGTCCAGCCGATTCAAGATTTCCGCGAAGCTCGGCGGCACGGCCGCGTTCTTCGCCATCATATTCGGTATTATACTGGGCTCCATCGCAGCCCTCACCCGGAACAAGTGGCCGGACAGACTCATTGTCTTTTTAACCACGCTGGGCACAGCCATGCCGTCATTCGTGCTGGCCACGCTGCTCCTGCTTGTGTTCTGTCTGAAGCTGAAATGGGTGCCGGTGTGGTCGACGTCCAATCCGAACTACGTCCTGCCGATCATCGCGCTGATGGTGTATCCGCTGGCGTACATCACCCGTCTGACGAAGACGAGTATGCTGGATACGCTCGGCCAGGATTATATCCGTACGGCCCGCGCGAAAGGTGTCCCGCGCAACAAGGTCATCTTCCTGCACGCACTGCGTAACGCGCTTATTCCTGTCATCACCTACGTTGGTCCGATGATTGCCTACATCCTCACCGGTTCAATGGTCGTGGAAAACATCTTCACGATCGGCGGTCTGGGTTCGGCTTTCGTCACTTCCATCACCAACCGTGATTACACGATGATTATGGCGGTTACGATCTTCCTGGCGTGCCTGATGGTCATTGCCAACCTGATTACCGACCTGCTTTACAAGCTCGTCGACCCACGTATCACATTCAACTGAGAACTGAAAGGAACACGTTATGACTGTAAACAACGAAAAGTACAAGAAGAGACAGTTCCTCTCCGCTCAGGTGGATCTGTCCAAATTCAACGATACCGACTTCATCCCGGCCACGGATGAAGAAAAGGCTCAGCAGGAAGTCATGGGGGAATCCACGACGTTCCTGAAAGACGGTCTGCGCCGTTTGCGTAAAAACAAACTGGCCATGGCCTCGATTGTGGTCCTTCTGGCCATCATCGTGATTATTATTGTCGCACCGATGATCGTGCCTTATTCCTATTCCGACATCATCACTGTCGACGGCGTGCGTGACAAGGGCGCTGCCAACCTCGGCATGTTTGAATATTCCGCAGCCGAAAAGGCCTACATGGCCAAGACGGGGACGAAGCTCTTCCCGCATATCTTCGGGACAGACTCGCTCTGCCGTGACTATTTTATCCGTGTGGTCTACGGGACCCGTGTCAGCCTGTCGGTCGGAATCGTGGCGGCCATCATGGTCCTCATCATCGGCCTCGTGTACGGCTCGATTTCCGGGTATTTCGGCGGGACGGTCGACCTGATTATGATGCGCATCGTCGACGTCATTTACTCACTGCCGGACATGTTAATGATTATCCTGCTTTCCGTCGTGCTGAACGAACAGCTCACCCCGCGCATTGCCGGGACGGTGTTTGCGAAGCTCGGTGCGAACATGATTTCCATCTTCGTCGTCTTTGCCCTGCTCTACTGGGTGTCCATGGCCCGTCTCATCCGCGGTCAGATCCTGACGATCAAAAACAACGAATACATTCTGGCGGCCCGCTGTATCGGTACGAAAAACTCGAAGATTCTGAAACGACACATTCTGCCGAACTGCCTGTCCGTCATCATCATCACAACGGCCCTGCAGGTGCCGAGTGCCATCTTTACGGAAAGTTATCTGTCCTTCCTCGGTCTCGGTGTCAGCGCCCCGCTGACGTCCCTTGGCTCTCTGGCCAATGACGCCCGCGGCGCCATGCAGTCGTATCCGATGCGCCTGGTCATCCCGGCCGTGGTCATCTGTCTCATCGTGTTATCGCTCAACCTGCTTGGTGACGGTCTGCGCGATGCCTTTGACTCGAAGCTGAAGTAAGGAGGCGTGCCCAATGGACAACAACACACATCATCTTCTTGAAGTCGATCATCTTCATACAAGTTTCTTTACCGAATCAGGTGAGGTCAAGGCCGTCAACGGTCTGTCCTTCAACCTTGACCGCGGCAAGACCCTCGGCATCGTCGGGGAATCGGGCTCCGGTAAATCCGTCACGGCCTATTCGATCATGCAGATTCTTGCCGATACAGGTAAGATTGTGGGTGGTCAGGTGCGCTTCGAAGGCGAAGACATCACCAAATGGCCGGAAAGTAAAATGCAGAATTTCCGCGGGTCCAAGATTTCCATTATCTTCCAGGACCCAATGACATCCCTGAACCCGGTATTCACCGTCGGTTACCAGCTCACGGAGGCCATCCTCCTGCACACGGACCTCAACCGCAAACAGGCGAAAGAGAGAGCCATTGAGATGCTGACGCTGGTCGGGGTCAACGAACCGGAAAAGCGTTTCAACCAGTACCCGCATGAACACTCCGGCGGGATGCGTCAGCGTGACATGATCGCCATGGCGCTCGCCTGTGAACCGGACATCCTGATCGCCGACGAGCCGACAACGGCCCTCGACGTCACGATTCAGGCACAGATCCTCGAATTGATGCAGGATTTGCAGAAAAAGCTCGGCATGGCCATCATCATGGTCACCCATGACCTCGGTGTCATTGCCTCGATGTGCGATGAAATCCTCGTCATGTACGGCGGCCGTGTGTGCGAACGCGGCACTGCCGATGCGATCTTCTACGAACCGGCCCATGAATACACGAAGGGGCTGCTCAGATCCATCCCGCGCGCCGACAATATGAACGAAAAACTCGTGCCGATCGGCGGCACGCCAATCAACCTGCTCAATATGCCGAAGGGCTGCGCGTTCTCCCCACGCTGTGACAAGGCGATGAAAATCTGCCTGCGTCAGGTGCCGGAGGAACTGCAGGTCAGCGACGAACATAAGGCAAGTTGCTGGATGAACATCAAAGAATATTATGAAAACGGAGGAAGCCAGGATGCCGAATAAAGACGAATACTTGCTTCGGGTGGAGCATCTGAAACAGTACTTCCCGGTTTCCCAGGGATTTAAAAAAGTGCCGCTCAAGGCCGTGGATGACATCTCGTTCGAAATCAAACCGGGCGAAACCCTCGGTCTGGTCGGGGAATCCGGATGCGGGAAAACAACCGTCGGCCGGACGCTCTTAAGACTGTATCAGCCAACCGCCGGGAAGATTACCTTCGACGGCGAAGTGCTCTTCGACTCGGGCGAACAGTATGATGAGAACGGCAAGCTCATCGTCGATGCCCAGGGCAACCCTGTCATGGGCAAAAAAATCGACAAAAACATGTTGCCGTACAGAAAAAGAATGCAGATGGTGTTTCAGGACCCGTATTCCTCACTCAACCCGCGTATGACGGTCGAGGATATCATCGGGGAACCGCTCGACACCCATCATCTCTATTCTTCCAAAGAGGAGCGTCGTGAAAAGATCCTCCAGCTCATGGAAACAGTCGGTCTGAACGCCGAACACGCGATGCGTTATGCACATGAGTTCTCCGGTGGCCAGCGCCAGCGTATCGGGATCGCCCGCGCCCTCGCGGTCAATCCGGACTTCATCGTCTGCGACGAGGCCGTCAGTGCCCTTGACGTGTCGATTCAGGCCCAGGTCCTCAATATGTTTGAGGAGCTCCAGGAAAAACTCGGGATTGCGTACCTGTTCATCGCCCACGACCTGCTCGTCGTGCATCACATCTCCGACAGAATCGCGGTCATGTACCTCGGCCGGATGATGGAAATTGCGGATGCGGATGAACTCAATGCGAACCCAATCCACCCATACACACTCAGCCTGCTGTCCGCGGTGCCGATTCCGGACCCGGAAACAGCGCGTCATTCCCATCGTATCATCCTCGAAGGCGACGTCCCGAGCCCGCTGAACATGCCGTCCGGCTGTCCGTTCAGAACCCGGTGCCGTTATGCCACCGAGCATTGTGCACAGGAAATGCCGCCGCTCAGTGACCGCGGGAACGGTCACCGTGTGGCTTGCTGGAACAAATAGTTCCGAAGAAGGTTTGTTGTAATCGCGTGCCTTACCACGCGTTACATAAAGGCAGCGGCAGCTGCCACTATTAGGAGGGAAAATTTTATGAAAAAACTGATTGCTATGGCAGTCACAGCGTCCATGATGTTCTGCATGGCCGGCTGCGGCGGCTCCAGCACATCCAGCGGCAGTTCAAGTTCTGACACGAGCGTTCTCTCAATCAACCTCGCCAGCGAACCTGATTACCTCGACCCGGCGCTCAACAGCTCCGTCGACGGCGGCTGCCTCGCTGTTAACTCTTTTGAAGGGCTTTACACGTATGACTCCAATGGTAATCTGACACCTGGTATCGCTGATGGCATGCCTGAAGTGTCCGATGACGAAACAGTCTATACGGTGAAAATGATTGAATCCAAGTGGTCGAACGGCGAAGACCTCACAGCCAACGACTTCGTTTACAGCTGGAACCGTGTCATCGCGGAAGATACGGCTGCCGACTACGCTTACCTGTTCGATATTATTGATCGTAACGACGACGGCTCGCTCAAGGTTGAAGCTACGGATGATTACACGCTGAAGATCACCCTGACGAACCCTTGCCCTTACTTCAATGACCTGCTTGCCTTCCCTACATTCTTCCCGGTTTACCAGAAGGGTGTTGAAGAAGCAGACTCCACAGGCAAAGACCCGGGCAAATGGGCTCAGGAAGCCGGCTTCGTATCCAACGGTGCTTACACGCTGACAAGCTGGACGCACAATGAAAGCATGGTTTACACGAAGAACGAAAACTATCATAACGCTGACAAAGTCACGATGAATGAACTTCACTTCATGCTTTCGGCTGATGACACGGCCACTTATGCCGCTTACAACAACGGCGACCTTGACTTCACGGACTCCGTTCCGACTGATGAAATCGCGGCAGCCCTGAAACAGGACGACTGCCATGTCATCGACAACCTCGGCACTTACTACCTCGCCTTCAACGTCAACGCTGACCTCTTCAGCTCCATGACGGAACAGCAGGCGAAAGATTTCCGTCACGCGATCACGATCCTCATCAACAGAGACTACATCGTTGACAACATCGCCCAGACGGATCAGGTTCTCGCAGACACGTTCGTACCGGAAGGCATGAGCGATGGTAACGGCGGTGAATTCAAGAACAAGTCTTACTTTGATGCAACCACGACTGATGTGGAAACAGCGAAGTCCCTGCTCGAAGGCTGCGGCTACACGTTCACGGACAACGGCAACGGCACTTACTCTTGTGACCCGGCCATCTCGCTGCCTTACATCATCAACGAAAATGATGCACACCAGAAGATCGCCGAAGCAATCCAGAGCGACCTCTCCGTCCTCGGTATCGAAATGACGATCTCCACGGAAGACTGGAACGTCTTCCTCGATGACCGTAAGAACGGTAACTTCACATTCGCGCGTGAAGGCTGGCTCGCTGACTACAACGACCCAATCAACATGCTCGAAATCTTCACGTCCGATTCCGGCAACAACGATGCTCAGCTCGGTGTCAATCCGACGTCATCCGCACCTCAGAACTGGGATGAATACGACGCTCTGATCAAGAAGATCCGTACATCCACGGACTTCTCCGCCCGCGTTGACCTCATGCATGAAGCCGAAGATATGCTGATGGACACTTGGGCCGTCATCCCTATCTACTACTACAACGACATCTACATGCAGAAGACAAACGTTGACGGTATCTATGCAACGGTTTACGGCATGAAGTACTTCATGTACGCAACGAAGAGCTAAGAGACATCACAATTGCATCATAAAAAAAAGAACTCCAGCTGCCGATGGAGTTCTTTTTCTTTACATTCGGTTGTCGAGTTCAGTCTCAAACGCCTGCAGGATGTCCTGCATCCCGCTGTACGAAGTCATCTGGGTGAGCTTGTTTTTCACCTTCGCGCTGCCCGGTAAACCCTTGATATACCATGGGGCCTGACCGCGCATCTGCGCCATGGCGCCCTTCTCCCCGTCGAGGTCGATCAGGGACTGTGCGTGCACAAGACACTGTTGGATTTTATCATGATATGTCGGCTCGTCTTCCAGCACGCCGGTGGCGAGATAGTCGACCGTGCGTTTGATCAGCCACGGGTTGCCCAGGGCGGCCCGCCCAATCATCACCGCATCACAGCCTGTCTCGTCAAGCATGCGCTTCGCATCCTCAGGGGATTTGATATCCCCGTTGCCCATCACCGCCACCGAGACGGCGTCTTTAACTTTTTTAATCCACGACCAGTCGGCCTCCCCTTCGTAAAACTGGGAGCGGGTGCGGCCGTGCACCGCAATCGCACTGACCCCGGCTTGTTCAGCCAGTTGCGCCATCTCCACGACGTTGATGTGCTGACGGTCAAAGCCAATGCGCATCTTCACCGTGACCGGGAGATCCACCGCATTCACCACCGCCGTGAGAATATCATAAGCAAGCTCAGGCTCTGTCATGAGATAACTGCCGGCATGGGATTTCAGGACCTTGTTCACCGGGCACCCCATGTTAATGTCGATGAAATCGCAGTCCGTGTTGTCCTGCATGAACCTGGCGGCCTTCGCCATCGTCTCCGGCTCCCCGCCGAACAGCTGCAGGCCCATCGGGTGCTCGTCTTTGTCGATGACCATCATGTCGATGGTTTTTTTATTGCCGTAGCAGATCGCTTTGTCCGAGATCATCTCGCTCACCACGGCACCCGCCCCGAACTGGCGCACCAGTTTCCGGTAGGCCATGTTGGTGATGCCGGCCATGGGGGCCATCACGACCTGGTTTTCGATTGTGACATTTCCGATCTTCCACATAGTTGTTTTCCTCTCTTTGCCTAATGTACCAGACCTGTCCAAAAACGCAAGCGCCATTTCCCATATTTCTCCATTTTGTTTTTATTCCCCTGACACAACCGGGGCGTAGTATAAGAGTCATAGAAAGGAGATGCGATTCACAAAGTTCTGTAGCTGAGCACACCACAGGGGGCTTCCCTTCACAAACACAACCATCATATATCCCCGGTGTGAATTTCCCTCAGTTTCTTCATAAAACAATTCCCTTCCCTTCAAAACGCGCCCAACCCATCATAGTGGCGTGTTTTCTTTTGCGTACCCCTCTCCTGTGGTACAATAGCCCCATGAAACTGACCAAAGGATTTTTGAAACTCTGCCTCCTGATGGTAATCAGTGTCGCCCTCGGCGTCACCTGCGCCATCCTGACAGAAAAGAAAGAGACAGAGTCCGCAGCCACATATACAGACGTCAAGCGTGAAGATCTCACCCTGAGTGCGTATACGGGGGAGCCATATGTCACGGTGAACGGGAACGTCCCGGACTTCAGTGAGGACGACCTCTCCACAACGGGTTTTGAGACGTATGACGCGTTGGACAGCCTCGGACGGACCACCGGGGCTTATGCGTGTCTTTCGACCGATACGATGCCGAAAAAAGGCGAAACACGGGAAAGTATCGAAGACGTGCACCCCACGGGCATGGTCAACCAGACGTATGCCTGCGTCGAGCAGTCGTTCCTGTACAACCGCACCCACCTCATCGCCTGGAGTTTGTCGGGCGAAAACGCCAACGAAAGAAACCTCGTCACGGGCACACGGTATATGAATCTGGAAATGACGGAACATGAAACGCTTGTGTCCGGCTATATCACAAGCACAAAGCACCACGTCCTCTACCGGGTGACACCGGTGTATGAAGGGGATGAACTTGTGTGCCGGGGACTTTTGATGGAGGGCCAGTCCGTCGAGGACGATGAGATTTCGTTTTGCGTCTTTTACTACAACGTCCAGCCGGGCATCACGATTGACTACGCCACGGGCGCATCGGAATACACCGGAGAGTTCCCGGATACAGATTCCGAAGCCGTCATCGTGACCGATGAGGACGCTGAAGAAGACAACACCTCCCAATCCTACATCCTGAACACCCGCTCCATGCGCTTCCACAAGCCGGAGTGCACCGGGGCCGCGGCCATCAAAGACAAAAACCGCAAGGACGTCACCGCCACCCGCGAAGAACTCATCGCCCAGGGATACAAACCCTGTGGACAATGCCATCCCTAAAGGGGGAATTTCTTGCATGGACTGCGCACTCCCGATACAATAAAGACAGAGAGTAACACATTTCATAAAGGAGAGTTTTCAAATGATTCAATGCCTGTTTTTTGACCTCGACGGGACCCTCATCACCCCCGAAGACAAGATTGAAGAGTACACGTACAAGCGCCTGAAAGAGGTGATGGCCAAAGGTGTGGAAGTCGTGTTTGCGACGGGACGTGACATCAATATGGTCATCGACATCATGGACGCCTATGACCTGGACGTCGACCTCATCCTGAACAACGGCACCCAGTACCGCAACCGCTCCGGCTCGGTCAACGAGTACCATCCGATGAGCGATGAGAACTTTATCAAAATCGCCACCATCCTCAATGACGCCGGCTATCTGCTCGCCATTCACACCAACGAAGGCAAATACGGCTTGTGCAGTGCCGATGAGTTCTGGGACCGCCACCTCGCCCTTTTACACAAAAACGACGGGATGGATTTGCCGGAAAAGACATTCACGGTGCGTGAACGGTTTATGCGCGATTACCACCCTGCCTCTTCCCCACAGGAGATAGTCGGCAAAGGTGTGAAGGTTTTGAAGATTGATGCCCGTCATATGGACCTGAAGGACATCGCCGGCATCCGCGCCGAACTGAACATCCCGGGCCTGGACATTTCCTCGTCGTATGAAGATAATATGGAAATCACATCCAACGAATATAATAAAGGCAAGATGGTCGACCACGTCATCGGACTCAAGGGCTACGGGCCTGAGGAGATCGCAATTTTCGGGGATGGCCTGAACGATGTGCCGATGCTGGAGAAATACCGTTACTCCTTCACCCCGGCCAACGGCTCCCTCGAAGCCCGTGAGTACGCCCACTTCATCCTCAGACGGACGAACGTGGAGGGCGCCGTCGGTGAGGCCCTCGACAAGCTCGGGGATATGAAACTGATTTAAACACACAGGCCGCCCTCAGACGGTCTTCTGACTGGAGATGATTAATATGAAAAACAGACCAATGATGGTCACAATCACCCTGAGCGGGATGGCGATTGTATTTTTTGCCTTTGCCCTGAACAACCTTCCGGTGATCCAGAAAGCAATCATGACCCTGATTGGCATCCTGATGCCTTTTATCTACGGCGGGGCCATTGCCTACCTGCTTTCGCCGCTGACGAACCGGGTGGAAAACGCCCTGAACCGGGTGATGCAGGACAAGCATCCGAAGATTGCGGGGACCACCGCCATCTTCACCAGCGTCTTCGTCTTCCTGGTGATTATATGTGCCATGATTCTGCTCATTGTGCCGCAGGTCATCACCAGCCTGGTCAACCTGTTTCAGGCGATGCCAGGCTATATGGACAAGACCGGAGCGTGGATCAATTCTTTACTCGCAAGCTACCCGCAGGCCGAAAGCATCGTCCAGAGCCTGCTCACCTCGGTGTATGAAAAACTTCAGACATGGCTCAACTCCGGCCTGCAGTCGTCCCTGGAAAACATGGCTGTCACCCTCCATCAGGGCATCAACGGCATCATGTCAACCACAGGGGATCTTTTCCTCGGCATAATTGTGGCGATTTACGCTTTGGGCTCACGCAAACTGTTTGCGCAAAACTCCAAACGTGTGCTCTACAGCCTCTTACCACAGAAGGCTGCGGACATGGTGTTTGACGAAGTGTGTTTTGCGGACAAGATGTTCAACGGGTTCTTTGTCGGGAAAATCATTGACTCGACCATTATCGGGATCCTGTGCTTCTTCGGGGTGCTGCTCATCGGGGTGAATGCGCCGGTGCTCATCGCCGTGATTGTCGGCGTGACGAACATCATCCCGTTCTTCGGTCCTTATATCGGGGCCATCCCGTGTATCCTGCTTTTATTGATTGAAAACCCAATGCATGCGGTGTACTTCACGGTCTTTATCATCATCCTCCAGCAGCTCGACGGGAATCTGATCGGCCCGACGATTCTGGGCAACTCCACCGGTCTTTCCGGTTTCTGGGTGCTCTTCTCGATTCTCGTGTTCGGCGCCCTCTTCGGGCTTGTGGGCATGATCATCGGGGTGCCGGTGTTTGCGATCATTTACGACATCGCCAAGCGCCTCGTGCTCTTTGCGAAAGACAAACGGGGGTATGACACCTTCGGGGAGATTGACGGCCGCCGGCCGGACATCGCCCACCCCGGTCATCCGGATTTCTGACAAAAAGCGTCTCAAAGACGCTTTTTTCGTGGTTCTAACCACGTTATTTTATGTCTTCATGTGTTAGGATAAACCCGTGAAAGGAGAACACACCATGACAAAAAACCTGAATCTCAATACATCTGTTTATGACCTCGCACACACGTACGATGATTTTCTCGACGTTATGGAGTCTTTGGGTTTCTCACACATGAGAGAGTGTATCCGGACCAAGCCTGAGCACACCCGGGGCGTGACAATCCCGATTGCGGCCGCAAATCACAATGTGCCGCTCAAGGTGATCATGGACGCCTTCGAAGCTGCCGGGTATACAGTACAATAACCCCTTCACAGGAGCCGGTGTCCGACGGCTCCTTTTTCGTGCACGAAAAAGGCTCTCCCTTGGGAGAACCTTTAGAGCATCATGTCTTTTCCCTTGTGTTTGGTGACCGGCTCTTCACCAATCTCATGCAGCGTGATGTCGATGGTGGCGGCGCCGTCACAGTCAAACACAATCCCGTCGGCTTCGATCGGGGTGTCGAACAGGTTGGAGAGCACTTTCTCACCGTTATTGACGAAGATTTCCGCCGAATACGTATCGAGCAAGAGTCTCAGGGTGTACACCCCGTCAAGCGGTTCGCTGTCGATCTTGCGGGTCGTGGTGATGTCCTGGTCGATGCCGGAGAACGTCCGGTCAATCATCAGGGTTTTCTCGAGGTGGTTGTACACGAGATACATTTCATACTCATCGTTTTTCGCGAAATGAATGGCGAAGTGATGGAAGTCGAAATCATTGATCGTGACTGTCAGATCCACCCAGCGTCCGCGGATGTGCTCGAACTCTTTGAGCCCCTGCACCTGTTCATCCTTGTATTCATACGTCGCGGTGTAGTAGTTCTTCAGGCTGTCCACCGGGAACTGGTAAATGTGGTCTTTCACGATGCGCAACTCACGCGGGAAGGTCATCATGCCCATCCAGCCGTCCTTGGAGTTGAACATCAGGTTCGCCCATGATTCCATCCAGGCAATCATGATGCGACTGCCGTCTTCATCCTGCAGGGTCGTGGCGGCGTAGAAGTCCAGCCCGTAGTCCGTGCAGTTGATGTGCCTGCGGGTGAACTCATGGGTCACGAGGTCGTAGTCCCCGTGGACGAACATGACGTTGTCACCGGCGTGGAACTCCCGCCCTTTCGGTTTCATGTGCTGCGGCGACACCATCAGGATCGGATGGCCGTAAAGCATGAAGAAATCCGGGCATTCCCACATGATGCCGTATTCGCCGTGGCTCTTGTCCAAAACGCGGATAAAGTCCCAGTGCACCATGTCCTTCGACTCATACATCAGCACCTGCCCGTAGCCGTCCAGCGTGGTGGAACCGACGACCATATAATACGTGTCATGGTCCTTCCACACCTTCGGGTCGCGGAAGTCTCTCTTCGACGCATCAGCCGGTGTTTGTGTGATGTCGATGACCGGGTTGTGTTCATATTTGTCGTAATGAATGCCGTCACCGACGGCCATGCACTGCACCTGGTGGTAGTTTTTTGTCCCGTCCTCGGCGTTGACCACGCCGGTGTAGAACAGGTAGTGTTTTCCGTTGTCTTCAATCGCACTGCCCGAATAACAGCCCCCGAAGTCATAGTCCTGGTCCGGGGATAACACCGCCGGCATATACTGCCAGGTCACAAGGTCTTCCGAGACCGCATGGCCCCAGTGCATCGGCCCCCAGGCGACATCGTACGGGTAGTACTGGAAAAACATATGATACAGGCCGTTGTAGCGGGAAAAACCGTTCGGGTCGTTGATCCACCCGACCGGTGAGGAAAAATGAAAACGCGGCCTTGTGTTGTGCAGTTTCGGTGCCCGGAGACTTTCGTAAATGTGCGCGTCCCCCAGCAAGTGCTTTTTTCTGGTCATGATCAATCCCTCTCTTCTTCGTCCCCATTATAACCAAAATCCCCGTCCACTGACAACGTTCTCGCTGTTTAAAAAGAGAAATTGTAAGCGGTTTCGGTTGAGGCCCGCAACGGATTTCGCTATCATAAGGGTAGAGTGAAATAAGGAGAACACAAATATGAAACAATGGACACAGGAAGAACGTTACCGGGTGCTTCAAAGCCCGGATGAGATCAAGGATCTGCACGAACGCAACGCACAGTCAATCTGGCGCCAGACGTACCACGTCCAGCCCGTCACCGGGCTCTCCTCGGACCCGAACGGCTTCGGGTACTGGAATGGGACATGGCATCTGTTTTATCAGTGGTGCCCGTGGGGCGCGGTGCACGGCCTGAAGTACTGGTATCACGTCAGCTCCCCGGACCTCGTGCACTGGACGAACCTCGGCATCGGATTAAAACCGGATACGATTTACGATAATAAAGGCAATCACTCCGGCAGTGCAATTCCGGAAGGCGACAACCTTTACCTGTTCTACACCGGCAACCACCGCGATGAGAACTGGGTGCGCACCCCGTACACATGCGTCGCGAAAATGGATGCGGACGGCACCATCACCAAGAATGCCGAACCCCTCTTCGGCCCGCGTGATGACTACGAAGAACACCAGCGTGACCCGAAGGTGTTCTGGGTGGAAGAAAAACAGATGTACTACATCTTTATCGGCGCAATGACGATGGACAAGAAGGGCTGCGTGCTCGTGTATCATTCCAAAGAGCTCCTTTCGGGATGGAGTTTCGCCGGTCAGCTCAGCGTGCCGGGTTATGAGGACTTCGGCGGGATGTGGGAATGCCCGTGCATCCAGAACATCTCCGGCAAAGACGTCCTGCTTTTCTCCCCGCAATACACCACCCTGCCGGGCCGCGGGAACTCCACAAACCACAACGTCTATCTCGTCGGGAAAATGGACTACGACACCCTGACATTCATACCGGAAGGCCCGTATGAATTCCTGGACTACGGTTTTGACTTCTACGCCGCCCAGCTCGCCTCGAACGTCGGGGATCCGGACAAAGCCATCATCATCGGCTGGATCGGCCTGCCGGACAACCACTATCCGAGTGAAGAAGATGAATGGGAAGGCACGATGATTGTCCCGCGTGAACTCACACTTCAGGACGCCCATCTCATCTCCCGCCCGGTGGACGCCGTGAAAGATCTGCGTCAGGAGGAAATCACTCCGGACGGCACATTACCGAACGCATGTGATATCGAGCTCACAGTCAGCGGTGACCTCCACCTTGCCCTCTTCACCAAAGACGGTGAAGGCGGCTTCACGGTTGACTACGACCAGAGCACACACACCGTCACGGCAGATAAATCCAAAATGGCCCTGCGCTTCAACGAACAGGTGTTTGAACAGCTCACCTTCACCCTCAGAAAGCCTCTCAAGAGCCTCAGGATGCTCATCGATTCCTGTTCGGTGGAACTGTTCTTCAATGATGGCGAAGAGACATTCACCGCCCATGCGTATCCGACCAAAGAGGAACACGGCTACAGTGTGGACGGTGCGGATGAACTCCACATCTGGCCGCTCACAGCCGCGGTCAAGGATGACTTTGTGGTTTAGACCAACATTTATACAGGCGCCGGCGCCATCCGGTGCCTGTTTTTAAGTCTTGCGTGTGCGTCTCACCAGACATGTCGCTGATGAATTATAATCATCGCTATCTCATATAAAATCACGATTGCGCTGTTTATCGATAGCTGAAATCATTATTGACGCATTGGCTATGGACGGAAATATCAGGTTCCTGCGGCCCATCAACCGGCAAAGAGCCAACTCCGGAGCCAAAGGAAATGACTCAAAAAGTGTGATTCAATCACGCTTTTCTTCTGCGCCTGCACACAAAAAAGAGGGTCACCCCTCTTTCAGGCCTGTGATTTCCGGTACTGAATGGTCTTCAGTTCGTCTTCATCAAAGGTATATTTTTTATTACAGAACTGGCACGTGAGTTCACAGCCGTGATCATTCTCAATCATGTCGGCGAGGTCCTCATCCGGGAGCGTCATGAGCGCATCCGCAAATTTCTCCTTCGAGCAGTCACACTCCCACGCAACGTCCTGGCTTTCCAGAATTTCCACGTCTCCCATGAAAAACAGGTTCAGGATATCTTCCGGGGATTTGCCTTCTTCCACCAGCGTGGAGACCGGCGGGAAGTTTTTGATGGCCTGTTCAACATACGTGATGTCCTCTTCCGTCGCTTCCGGCAGAAGCTGGACGATCATGCCGCCGGCCGCAAGGACATGGTTGTCTTCGGCCACACGCACCCCGAGATCGACCACGGACGGGATCTGTTCGGACTCCATAAAGTAGGCCGCAAAGTCATCCCCGATTTCCCCGGAGAGAAGCCGGACTTCCGATGTCAGCGGCTGTTTGAGCCCCATGTCACGGGTCACTTTCAGCGTACCGTCTTTCCCGACCGCGACCCCGACCGCAAGTTTGTCGGAGTCATTGTACACGTAATGCACTTCCGGGTTGGCCGCGAAACCTTTGATCTTTCCGTCGGAATTCGTCGCGCACAAGAGTGTGCCGATCGGACCGCCGCCGTTGATCGTGACGGTCATTTTGGACGCATCTTTGTTCATGGCGCCCATCATCAGCGTGGCCGCCATCATCCGCCCAAGGGCGGCGCTGGCGCACGGCCACATGTCATGATAACCACGGGCTTCTTCGGTGAGATTCGTAGTCACACAGGCGAAGGCGCGGCAGTTGTGGTTGTCGGAGATAGCTCTGACAAGATAATCTTTCATATAAAATACCTCACATTCCCAAAGCGAAATAACTGATCAGGGGGATGATCATGGAGATCACGATAATCGCCACGATGATCTTGACCATAAGTCGTCTGCCCATAAAATACTCTCCTCAAAGAAACAGAGCGCCAGGCGCTCTATTTCATTTCATCCAGTAAGTCGTCATCATCATTGGCCGGGATCTGCTCAGCCGCAGGTTCTTCTTCCTGCAGGACGTTCTTGTCCATATCGGCCGGGCCGCTGCCATCAAAGGAATCCGGCATTTCACCCGTCTTGTACAGGGAATCAATCTGTTCACTGTTCAGGGTCTCATGTTCGAGAAGGGCCTTGGCGATGATTTCGAGTTTGTCTTTGTTTTCGTTGATGATGCGGGTCGCTTCGTCATGACAGCCGTCAATGATCTTGCGCACCTGCTGGTCGATTTCGAAGGCAATCTGACCGGAATGCGTGTTCGAGAGCTGTGAGTAATCACGGCCGAGGAAGACCGCATTCTGACCGGAATCGTACTTGATCGGACCGAGGTCGGACATGCCGAGCTCCGTGACCATCATGCGGGCAATCCGCGTGGCCTGTTCGATATCGTTATGCGCCCCGGAAGACACATCGCCGAAGAAGATTTCTTCCGCCACACGACCACCCATAAAGCCGGTGATCGTCGCGAGGAGCTGGTTCTTCGTCTCAAAGTATGTTTCTTCCTTCGGGGTCATCAGGTTGTACCCGCCGGCGTCTCCACGCGGGACAATCGTGACTTTCTGGACCTTGTTGGCGTGCTCGAGGGTCAGGCCGATAATCGCATGACCGGATTCGTGGTACGCCACGAGTTTGCGTTCGTGCTCGGTGTATTTGCGGCTGTGCTTGGCCGGTCCGCCGATGACACGGTCGATGGCTTCGTCGATGTCATCGAGTGTGATCACGTTGTGATTCTGACGCACCGCAAGGAGTGCGGCTTCGTTGAGTACGTTGGCGAGTTCCGCCCCGGAGAAGCCCGGTGTACGGGTCGCGATATTGTCGAAGTTGACATCCGGTGCCAGCTTCTTATTGCGGGCATGGACCGCAAGAATCTGCGCTCTCGCCCGTCGGTCAGGGTTGGACACCTGAATCTGACGGTCGAAACGGCCCGGACGCAACAGGGCCGGGTCAAGGACGTCGGCACGGTTGGTCGCCGCCATGACGATGACACCTTCGTTGCCTTCAAAACCATCCATTTCCACGAGGAGCTGGTTGAGCGTCTGTTCACGTTCGTCGTGACCGCCGCCCACGCCGGTCCCGCGCTGACGGCCGACCGCATCGATTTCGTCGATGAAGACGATACACGGCGCGTTATCCTTGGCATTCTTGAACATATCACGCACACGGCCGGCACCGACACCGACAAACATTTCCACGAATTCTGAACCGGAAATCGAGTAGAACGGCACGTTGGCCTCGCCGGCCACGGCACGGGCCAGGAGCGTTTTCCCGGTGCCCGGAGGGCCGACAAGCAGCACACCGCGCGGGATGCGGGCACCCATGTCCGTGAATTTCTTCGGGTTCTTGAGGAAGTCGACGACTTCCTGCACTTCTTCTTTTTCTTCGTCCGCTCCGGCGACATCGCTGAAACGGGTTTTTTCATTCTTCTTGAGCTGGGCGCGGGAGTTGCCGAATTCAAAGGCCTTGGCATTGCCGCCGCCGGCCGTGTTCATATACCGGAACAGGATGAACATGCCGCCAATCAGAATGACATAAGGGACGAGATTCAAAAGAACCGTCCAAATCATATTGTCGTCCTCGGTGTTGCGCACTTCGATCGCGACATCCGCGTCTTCGAGTAACTGCATCACCGTATCGACTTCCGTATCCGTGCGCGGCGTGAGCACAACGAAATTAATGGTCGTGCTGTCGGCCTTGTACGTCCCGGAAATCTGTACGACGTAGGTTTTCGGGGTAATGGTGACGGTATCCTGTACTGTGTCCTTCTTCACTTGTTCGACGAATTCCGTATACGTCAGGGTTTTCGTGCCCGTGGAGCGCGAATTGATGATTGGGATCAGCGAACTGATGAGAAGGAGAACAACAAGCCAGGGCAGAATCACCCTCATCAGACTCTTGTTTTTATTGTTCATAAATTCTCCTTAGTGTTTGCGTTCTCACATATAACATTCTTCTTTAAGAATGCCTACGTAAGGCAGGTTACGGTACTTCTGGTTGAAGTCGAGGCCATAACCGATGACGAAGACGTTCGGAACATCAAAGCCCACATACTTGGCCTGGATGTCCACCTGACGGCCTTCTTTTTTATCCAGCATCGTGCAAATTTCCACGGACGCCGCGTCACGCTCTTTCAACAGGTCCATGACCGTGCTCAGTGTCTTGCCGGTGTCGAGAATGTCTTCAATAATCAGAATATGCTTGCCTGCGACATCCTGTGTCAGGTCGGTCAGAACCGCGATATTGCCGGACATCACGCCGTCATAGCTCGAGACATCCATGTAGTCGAAGTACACATCGATGTCGATATGCTTGGAGAGTTCTGCGAGAAATGGCACACTGCCCTTGAGCAGGCCCACAAGAATGAGTTCTTTGCCGGCGTAATCTTTGGAAATCTGCGCGCCGAGCTCTTCGCATCGCTTCGTGATAGCTTCACCCGAGACAAGAATTTCTTTACAGTCTTTATGCATAACCGTCTCCTCCTTAACGTGGTTTACATTTTAACACATATGCATGAAATTTAACAGATAAATGCCTGAAATTCAGAGAAAATCAGACCGGCGGGAGCCCCGCCGGTCAAGAGTTTTAACCAAGATCTTCGCCGTTCGAGGCGATGCACTTTTTGTACCAGTAGAATGAGTCCTTGCGGCTTCTGGAGAAATCCCCCGTGCCGTCATCATGACGGTCGACGTAGATAAAGCCGTAACGCTTGGCGAGCTGACCCGTGCCGGCCGAGACAATGTCGAGCGGACCCCACGTCGTGTAACCGATGAGGTTCACGCCGTCGATGTCCACCGCCCGTTTCATCGCCGCGATGTGTTCACGGAAGTAATCGATGCGGTAAGGATCATGAATGGACCCGTCGTCTTCAACCTTGTCAAAGGCGCCGAAGCCATTTTCCACGACCATCAGCGGGGTGTCCGGATAACGGCCCTGGAGCTTGCGCAGCGTGTAGCGCAGTCCTTCCGGATCGATCTGCCAGCCCCAGTCGGAGGCCTTGAGGAACGGGTTTGGTTTTCCACCGAAAATATTGCCGGAAATGTTTTCACCGTCGACCTCGCTCGTGCCGACACAGTTCGACTGGTAGTACGAAAAGGTGTAGAAATCCACCGTGCCCTGCTTGATGAGATCGAGGTCTCCCTGCGTCATGTAAGACGTGTCGATGCCCTGGCGTTCCAGGAACTTCATGGCTTCACGGGAATATTCACCGCGCACATGAACATCGCCGCAGAAGTCATTCGTGACCATCTCGGTGTCGAGCATGTCCTGCATATCCTCAGGTCTCGGGGAGAGCGGGTAGAAACACATGGAGGCAATCATACAGCCAATCATGAAGTCCGGATTGATCTTATGGCCTTCGATGACCGCCCTGGCCGAGGCCACAAACTCGTTGTGCAGGCCTTCAAAGCGTGCCTGCTTGTCGTCGGTGAACTTGTCAAACGTGACCGGATCGTCCTGAGTGAGAAGATCCCGCGGAATCATCCCGATGCCGTACAGGGCCATCGCGTCCGCCCCCAGCATCGCACAGTTGATTTCGTTGAACGTCAGCCAGTATTTGACCTTGTCCTTGTAGCGCTTGAAGCACGTCGTCGCATATTTCAGGAAATAGTCGATGACACGGCGGTCACAGAACCCGTTGTATTCGGTGACGAGATGCCACGGGATTTCGTAGTGGCATAATGTCACGAGCGGTTCGATGCCGTACTTTGCACATTCATCAAACACATCGTCATAAAACTTCAAACCGGCTTCATTCGGTTCGTCCTCGTCCCCGTTCGGGAAAATACGCGCCCAGTTGATGGACGTGCGGAAGCACTTGAAGCCCATTTCCGCAAACAGTGCAATGTCTTCTTTATAGTGGTGGTAGAAATCCACCGCCTCATGCGACGGATAGAACGCGCCATCCACCGTTTTCGGGCAGAACGTTCTCGGCTTTGTCGCCGTTCCGCCTAAAAACATGTCCGGAACAGACAAACCTTTACCGTCTTCGAGATAGGCCCCTTCGCACTGGTTGGCCGCCAGCGCGCCGCCCCATAAAAAGTCATTTCTGAATCCCATAATTGTTTCTCCTTTATCTGTGCCCTTATTGTAGGCTTTCTTTTTGAACAAAATATAAACAAAGCGGGGCAATGCCCCGCTTTGGCCTAGGCGAGATCTTCGCCGTTGGATTCAATGCACTTTTTGTACCAGTAGAACGAGTCTTTGCGGCTTCTGGAGAAGTCCCCCGTGCCGTCGTCATGACGGTCAACGTAAATAAAGCCATAACGTTTTGCGAGCTGACCCGTGCCGGCCGAGACGATGTCGAGCGGGCCCCATGTCGTGTAACCGATGAGGTCAACGCCGTCGATGTCCACCGCATCCTTCATCGCCTGAATGTGCGAGCGGAAGTAGTCAATGCGGTAAGGGTCATGGATGGAGCCGTCTTCTTCGACCTTGTCGTAAGCCCCGAAGCCGTTTTCAACGATCATGAGTGGTGTTTCCGGATAACGGGACGAGAGCTTCTTGAGCGTGTAGCGCAGGCCGTCAGGGTCGATCTGCCAGCCCCAGTCAGAGGCTTTGAGGTAAGGGTTCTTGACCCCGCCGATCATATTGCCGCCGATGCCTTCGGCCTCCGGATCCACGGAGACACAGTTCGACATGTAGTAAGAGAATGTGTAGAAGTCCACAACGCCTTCTTTGAGCAGGGCTTTGTCTTCTTCGGTGATGTAGGACAGGTCGATGCCGTCGTTTCTGAGCTTGGCCAGCGCAAACGGCGGGTAAATCCCGCGCACTTGCACGTCACCGCAGAAATCGTTGAACATCGAATCTTCTTCCTGACATGCCAGGATGTCTTTCGGGTTGCACGTTCTCGGATACCATGTGATGTGGCAGATCATGCAGCCGATCATGAAGTCCGGGTTGATTTTGTGGCCTTCGATAACCGCTTTGGCCGAAGCGACGAATTCGTTGTGCAGTGCTTCCCAGCGTTCCTGGTCATTGTTGCGGAGCTTGTCAAACGTGACAGGTTCTGTCGCGTTGAGCACGTCACGGTCAATCATGCCAAGACCGAACAGCGGGGATGTGCCGTTGTCCTGCGTTGCGCAGTTGATTTCGTTGAATGTGAGCCAGTATTTGACCTTGTCTTTGTAGCGCTTGAAGCACGTTGTCGCATAGCGCACGAAGAAGTCAATCACACGTTTGTCCGCAAACCCGTTGTACTTTGTGACCAGGCCCCACGGAATTTCGTAGTGGCATAAAGTAACGAGTGGTTCGATGCCATATTTTGCGCATTCATCAAACACATCATCGTAGAACTTCAGGCCGGCTTCGTTCGGTTCTTCCTCGTCCCCGTTCGGGAAAATGCGGGCCCAGTTGATGCTCATGCGGTAGCACTTGAAGCCCATTTCACCAAAAAGGGCGATGTCTTCTTTATAGTGGTGGTAGAAGTCTGTCGCATCATGAGACGGGTAGAATGCGTCCTCCACACTCTGCGGGCAGAACGTTCTCGGCTTTTCCGCCGTGCCGCCTAAAAGCATGTCCGGGACGGACAAACCTTTACCGTCTTCGAGGTACGCGCCTTCGCACTGATTGGCTGCCAGAGCGCCGCCCCAGAGAAAATCTTTTCTGAATCCCATTGTCTTTTTCCTCCTTAAATATTCAGTCCACCTCCATTATACCCAAACAAAACAAAAATCCCATTCATTTTCATGAAATGAACGGGTTAAAAGCGTTATTTTGTCAGTTTGTTCAGTGAGCTGAGCACGTTGAGTGTGCGCGGGCTGCCGATGAACAGCATCACCTGACCAATCACGTCAAGCAGGTATGCCCGGTCGTTGCCGACATTGATGTTGTTGGCGATATGACCGCGGAGCTGATTATCACAGCCGCCCTGCCCGAGCAGGAAACAGAAGGTGATCATCTCACGCTGCTTGTCGTCAAGGCCCTGACGCGTGTAGTAATCGCCGAAGCAGTTGTCCGTCAGCCACACGTTCAGGAAGTTCGCATCATCGCCCTTGTCCCAGAAGCCTTCCATCTGATCGCCGCAAATACGGACCAGCGCTTCCTGGCCTTTGTCCATCCGGTTCTCCGGTGTTGTCACTGCCTGCGCTTCAAGCGGGAGCTTGACGCCCCTGGCTTCCATAATCCCGTTGACCGCCTTGAGGAACGGGAACGTGCGCCCGATGCCGACACAGGCCGTGGGCTGGCAGACGATTTCTTTGATTTCCACCGGCGTCACCCCGAAGTTCATCGCCGCCGTCATCATCCCGCAGAATTCATCCACACTCGATGAGCCGACAAGGGTTGCCAGGATGGCCATAAATCGGTCCTTGTCCGGCAGATTCCCGGTGTTGACCACTTCGTCAAAGGCGAAATTGTCAGACATTTCGATATAATCCGTATCAGTTCTCAGAAAGTCCGGGACATACCCCGGAAACATTTTGTCTTGGTAGTTCTTTGCGCTTTCTGACATTGCCATCACAGTATTCCTCCCTGATTATTCCTCAGGTCTGAGCGGTCCGTACCAGGAGGACGCCGTCGGCGGGGACCGTGGAGCCCGTTGAACTCATCCAATGCCAAAGGCGTCACGATGATGCCCGGAGCGATGTCGTTGATGCGTGCCCCGCACTCACCCAGCGCACGGCTTCATACATCACACGCTTTTCATTGGCACGCCTGGAGACCTGGCTGGCATACAGGGTGTCTTTGATCTTATCCGGCTGGAGGAAGTCCGGCCTTAACAGACCTTCCGTCGGTGTCATGACCAGGGCTTCATCCTGTTCAGGTGTGAGTGCCGGCATTCTGAACCCGGACTGGCTGGAAATCTGAATGCCGGAGCCGCCCGCTTCATTCATCACCTGGCAAATCGCTTTTGCGTTTTTCAGGCTCTTGCCGCCCACGAAAATCTTCATCCCGAAACCTGTGCGCCGGACAATCGTCATGCCGATCTGGCCGGCCCCTACGAGAATCATGACATCTTTTTTCATGACTTTTTCCTCTCTTTCTTCTTGCACTTACACTTTACCACGCAAAACCGTCCCCACCTATTCCACCACCCCCGCCCCATGCATTAGTTTTCGTTACGCAAATATTTCCCGGGCAATAAAAAAGAGGATGTCATGCATCCTCCATTACGATGTAGATATCGGGTGTTTCCCCCAGCCGGTCGACCCGTTTGGCCAGATATGGCACGAGGAGAATCTCCCCGTTCCTGTTCACAAGCACCGGGTACAATGTCCGTTTGTCCTTCGGCACCTTGGCATCGATCATCAGCCGGCTCACTTTCTTGTGCCCGGCTTTTGTGAGAATCCGGTCCCCCGGACAGAAAGAGCGCACGGTGAGCGGCCAGTCACTCTCATGCACACACACTCCGGCATGGTCATGACCTTCAGGGGCTGCATGCACAATGCCATTATTCGGGTAGTCGCCCGGATCAAAGGTCAGTGGTTCAAAAGTCACATCGGTTTTCTTCACCAGACGCGCCTCATCATATGCCTTGATTACTTCAAACCCATCCGCGAGTGCCACCGTGGCATGCGCACCGGAACTGTTCATCTGGCGGATGATTTCCCGGATCACATGCCCGGAGATGTCCTCCTGCTCAAGCACTTCCCTTAAACACCAGTACCAGAATGTCTCCGGATCATCGATGCAGGAGAGTTGAATGATGCCGTTCTCCTTCATCTCATCCAGAAGAGGCTGTACATGCCGGCGCTTTTGTGCGGATTGGACATTGAAGTCCCTGGCTTCAGAAAGAAGCTGCTCTTTCTCCGCCTCCGGCATCTGTTTCAGCACCACATTGCGCACATAGTCCCGGGTGTAATCGGTCTGGAAGTTCGTATAGTCATCGTGCCAGATCACACCGTGGGTTTCACAGTAATTTGTCAAATCGGCTTTGGTCATTTTGAGCAATGGCCGCACGACCTGCATCCCCTGCCAGAGAGAGACAGGACGGATACCCAGATAGTCCGGACGGGAGCCGCGGCGTTTGTGCATAACGATGGTTTCAAGCACATCATCGCGGTGATGGGCGAGCACCACCCCGGCATAGCCATGCGACTCGCAGAGTTTTTTGTAAAAAGAATAACGGATCTCACGGGCTTTGACCTGAACATTCCCGGTATTGAAATAGTCATGGTCACATGTTTTGACATGGAGGGGGATGTCATACGTGCTGCAGTAAGACTCAACGACAGCGAGGTCTTCCTGTGTATCTTCACGGATATTGTAGTTGACGTGGGCCACGGCGACTCTGTAGCCTGCCCGGCGCATCATATCCAGCAAGGCCATCGAATCACGTCCGCCCGAGACGCCCGCAAGCCAGGTTTTGTCTTGATTCAAATAATCCACCGGATATCCCTCCTTTCAGAAAAACAGCCCGCAAAGGCTGTTAATAATAACGTGTGCCGTTCATACGGCGGGTCATAATGATGCTTTCCGCAAGGTCAAACACTTCGGTGAGCACGAGCATCCAGCCCGCCAGCATCGTCATGGATACCATGGCATCGAAGGGATACAAAATCATCAGCACACCCAAAGCGATGTTCAAAAGTCCGCCGATGAGCACCCAGCCGCCGCGGCGTTCGCCGAAGTCAGTGGCTTTCACACCCATCTGGACCTTCATCACGCCCTTGACCAGAATCCACACCCCGATGATCCACGGGATGACCGATGTCACCTTTCCCCGGTACACATACAAAATGATCCCGGCCATCAGGCTCAGAAACCCGGTCACAAGCGCAAACGAATACGCCCGCATTGCCGGTGGTTCACTGAAGTAAAAATACAAATGGGCAATCGCATTGACAATCAGACCCACACCGATGATCATGACAATACTATTTAACATCTTCACCGGCCAGACGATGAGAAGCACCCCGGCCGCAATCATGATCAAAGAGCCCACAATCGTCGAGCGTTCAAAACTCTTCAGGAAATCTTTCATGGTTCCACCACCTCAATATCATCCTCGTCGAGGCCGACCAGGCGGTCCAGGCGAAGCTTGTATCCTTCATCCTGATACACCGCGGATTCCGAGAACTTCTTAAAACCCAAAGCTTCCAGAAGCGCACGGGAACGGGTATTGCGTTTGTAGATCCAGGCCATGGCCTTGCGCATGCCGTAATGGGTTTTCATCACGTATAACGCGGCGGCCGAGGCCTCACGGCCGTAGCCCTGATGCCAGTACGCACTGTCAATCGTGTAGCCCAGTGCCACCGAGCGAAAGCCCAGCGATTCCAGGCGCACATCCCCGATGAGCGTCCCATCGGAGAGTGTCACGGCGTAATGCGCATTGTCATGGTGGCGGCCGGTGAACGGATGAGACTGACACCAGCGGATGCGCTTCAACGCGTCCTCAACCGTGTACTCATCCCACGACTGCCAGCGGGCCACTTCGGGCTTGGAGCGGTACGCCGACCACGCCTGTGCGTCATCTTCGGTGAAGTCCCGGATGACGAGGCGTTTTGTCACGATGTTCATTTCAGCCCCCAGTACACCATTAACATGCGGTCTTTTCCGTTCATGTCTTTCTTGATTTCATACGGCACACCCGGGAAGTATTCAGCCAGCGCCGCATCCATCAGTTCTCTCTGGTCAAAGCCCATTTCAAACGCCAACAGGGCACGGTCTTTCAACAGTGGTTTGACGCCCGCAAAAATCTTGCGGTAGAAGTACAGGCCGTCATCGCCCCCGAACAGAGCGACATGGGGTTCGTTGTCTTTGACAACAGCTTCGATATCCTGATCCTGCGGGATGTACGGCGGGTTGGAGACAAAGATATCAAATGTCATCCCTCTTTCCAACAACGGCTCCAGCATGTCCCCCTGCAGGAAGGTCACATCCGCCCCGAGATGAGCGGCGTTGTCCTTCGCCACCTCCAGCGCCTCGGCGCTGATGTCCGTGGCGGTCATGTTCAGGCGTGGTTCTTCAAGTTTCAGCGTGATCCCGATTGCCCCCGAGCCGGTGCCGACATCGACCGCGTCAATGACCTCCTGATCAGGAAAGTAATCGTCGATGGCGTAAAGGATGTTTTCCACGAGCTCTTCCGTTTCATACCGGGGAATAAGCACGTTTTCGTTGACCTTGAAGTCATAGGCATAAAAGTATTCGTAGCCGATAATGTACTGCACAGGTTCACCCTCCAGATATCTCCGGAAGGCGTCGTCAAAGGTCTGTGCGACCTCAGGGTCCACCTCGGCGTCCATGTTCATGTAAAGCTCGGTCGGGCTCATCCCGGAGACGTGGTAAAAGAGCACCTTCGGGACGTTAGTGTCGCGGCCCTCTTCGCCCAGGGCGTCTTCCGCCCGGCGCATCAGGGACTTAATGGTTGCCATTGTTTTCACCCAAAAGCTTCAGGCGCTGGTCTTCGTTGATCAGGGCCGTGATGATGTCATCGAGCTTGCCTTCCATGATGCGGTCGAGTTGCTGGATGGTCAGGCCGATGCGGTGATCGGTGACGCGATTCTGCGGGTAGTTGTAGGTGCGGATCTTTTCCGAACGGTCGCCCGAGCCAATCTTATTGCGGCGTTCATTGCCGCGTTTGGCTTCTTCTTCCTCGAGGAAGTGGTTGTACACACGGGCGCGCAAAGAGGCCATGGCCTTGTCGCGGTTGTCGTGCTGGGAGCGGCCGTCCTGGCTCGTCGCCACGATGCCTGTCGGCAAGTGGGTAATGCGGACCGCGGAGTCGGTCTTATTGATGTGCTGCCCGCCGGCCCCGGATGACCGGTACGTGTCGATCCGCAGGTCTTTCGGGTCGATTTCGATGTCGATTTCTTCGGCTTCCGGCATGACGAGCACCGTGGCTGTGGACGTATGCACACGGCCCTGGGTTTCCGTCTTCGGCACGCGCTGGACGCGGTGCGATCCGGATTCGTATTTCATATGGGAATATACGCCGTCCCCTTTGATCATAAAGGAAATCAAAGAATAGCCCCCGGCTTCACTTGGCTGGGCTTCTTCGATGTCAATATGCCAGCCTCTGCTTTCGGCGTACTTGGAGTACATTCTGAACAGGTCACCGGCGAAGATGTTGCCTTCGTCACCACCGGCAGCCCCGCGGATTTCCATGATGACGTTCTTTTCATCATTCGGGTCTTTCGGGATGAGTTCGAGCTGAATTTCTTCCTCCAGCTGCGGCCGGCGCTTTTTGAGCTCTTCCATTTCGGCCTTGGCCAGATCCCGGATTTCCGGGTCATCATCTTCCATCAGCACTTCCGCCTCCTCGATCCCATCGAGCAGGGCTTTGTATTCCTTGTACATCTGATAGGCCTTTTCCAAAGATGCCTGTTCTTTCGATGACTTGGTCATCAGGGCAATATCGTTGGCAATGTCCGGGTCCATCAGAATCTGTGTCAATTCGTCATATCTTTTCGCAACTGTTTCAAGTCGCTCCAACAGTGTATTCATAGGCTCACCTCTCTCAAATCCCCCTCATTATAATATACAAGTGTCCCAAGCGCAAAATATATTGTCAGAACCCGCAAGAGCGTCTAAACTAAAGGCGGGGTGATTGTATGAAAGCCGTAATATTTGACATGGACGGACTGATGATTGACAGTGAACGCGTCACATTCCGGTGTTGCCGGAAGGCGCTGCAGCCGATGGGCCTGGATATGAGCGAAGATTTTTACAAACAGATGCTCGGCCGCTCGCAGACCGAAGTTTTGGGCCTGTACCAGCGGAACTACGGGGAAGACTTCCCGTATGAGAGCTATATCACCGAAACATTCGTGTATCTCAAAGACTACTATAACGCCCACGGGGTGCCGGTGAAGAAGGGTCTGACAGACCTACTCACTGCCCTCAAAGCCCATGACATCAAGTGTGCCGTGGCCTCTTCGTCACCAAGAGAGCGGGTCAGCGACACTTTGACAAGAGCCGGAGTCATTGCCTTTTTCGACGCCATGGTGTGTGGGGACGAGGTCAAGCGCTCCAAGCCGGATCCGGAAATTTTCCTGACCGCCTGCACAAAGCTCTCCGTGTCCCCGCAGGACGCCCTTGTCCTCGAGGACAGTGAGAACGGGATTTTATGCGCCCACCGGGCCGGGATCCCTGTCATTTGCGTGCCGGATATGAAAGTGCCGGCCAAAGAGTTTGCGGATCTGACGGATGGTGTCCTGGACTCCCTGCGTGATGTCAAAGCCAGACTTTTCCCCGGGACATAGAAAAAAGAGCCAGGGGGTCGGCTCTTTTCCATCATGTCGATTGAATCAAAGGGAAGACACGATTGACATTATTTTCGCTTCTATGCCTATATATTAATCAGTCTTTATGAATATTTTGTGAACGGGCGTTCATTTTCGCCTGTTTTTTTATTTTTATGCCCACAAGGCAAGAAGAAAGATGCCTTGCGGCATCTCTTCAGAAGGGGAATATTCGAAAACCAGGCTCATTATGATTGTCACCTGTTTCTTTCGACACCTTTAATATAGAGGTGAAATATGAACAGAATGTGTCTTGAGATTATTTTTTTCCAGTCTCACGGGTTATTTTTTTCAGCGGCCGTCCCGGCACTTCGTGACAGTGGCGGCAGCGCGGTTCATACGTCCCCTGATCCCCTGCAGCGCTGTACGGCGCAGGTTCCCCGTTGATGAGGAGCTGGGTGCACGTGGCGGGCGCCCCGCACCGGGCACAAATGGCGGTAAGCTTCGTGACCTCCTCGGCCTGGGTGAGCAGTTCCGGCACAACCCCAAAAGAGTCCCCGCGGAAGTCCTGGTCCAGTCCGGCCACAATCACCCGTTTGCCGGCATCGGCCAAATACACGCACACGTCCACGATATCTTCATCGAAAAACTGGATGTCGTCGATCAGGACGGTTTCGGTATCCCCGGCCACCTCGGCGAGAAGATGACGGGCGCTTTTGACAGGCTTGAAATCCTGATCATCACTCTTTTCAAAACAAAACGCCTGAATGTGTTTGTGGGCCGAGGCCTGCACGTGCATGCGCCGGCGGAGCTCTTCGCTCTTGCCCGCAAACATGCATCCGCAGATGACCTCAATCCGTCCGTCCCTGTATTCGTTGTACATAGTGAGTCTCCTTTGCAAAAAAAGCCGAACGTGACGTCCGGCTGGTTACACACGCAAATCACGTGTCCCGGCCCCGCCGTCCGGCAGGTCCTGGGTGGTGTAGTTGGAGAAACGGGAATACTGTTTTTCGAAAATCAACTGGAGGTCGGCCGTGGCCCCGTTACGGTGCTTGGCGACGATGATTTCCGTCAGTCCATTCGTTTCCGCTTCTTTTTCTTTATTCTGATAGTCCTCACGGTGGAGGAAGGCGACGATATCGGCGTCCTGCTCGATGGCCCCGGATTCTCTTAAGTCCGACAGCATCGGCTTGCCTTTGCGCTGCTCGACCTGACGGGAGAGCTGGGACAAAGCGATGACCGGACACTCGAGTTCACGGGCCAGGGCTTTGAGCTGACGGGAGATATCAGACACTTCCTGCTGGCGGGATTCCCGCGAGGCGGTCGGACCGCTGATGAGCTGGAGGTAGTCGATGACGACGAGCTTCAGCCCTTCTTCCTGTTTCAGGCGCCGGCATTTCGCGGCGATTTCCCCGACCTTGATGCCCGGTGTATCGTCGATATACAGATTGTCCCGCTTCACGCGCTCGGCGGCGGCGTAGTACTTTTCCGGGTTGTCTTTGAGAATGGCCCCGGTACGCAGACCTTCGTTATCGATACTGCCCGCGCAGCAGATCAGTCGGTTGACGAGCTGCTGGGCCGGCATTTCGAGGGAGAACACCGCCACGGCATCCGGGCTTTCATCCACAGACGCAGCGTTGTGGGCGAGGTTCAACGCAAAGGCCGTTTTCCCGACCGACGGACGGGCGGCGAGGATGATAAGGTCACCCTTCTGGAACCCCCCGGTCAGATGGTCGAGGTTGGTATAACCTGTTTTCACCCCGGCGGCCTTCCCGCCGGTTTTCTGCAGCATTCTCAAACGTTCCGTGACGTCATCGACGACCTGATCGATGGCCTGGAACTCCCCGGCATTGCGGTCCCGGGTGACACCGAGAAAACGGCGCTCCACGTCATTGATAAAGTCGTTCATATCCCCGACGTCGTTATAGCACTCTTCGGCGATATGGGTCGTCTCGGTGATCAACCGTCTCAGCAAACTCTTTTCGGTGAGAATCTGGAGGTAGTAATCCACGTGCTGGACCGTGGCGACCGCATCGGCCAGCGACAATAAATAGTCCACCCCGCCCACACGGTCGAGGTTTTTCTGGTCCATCAGCTTATTGGCGACGGTCGTCACATCGGCCATCATGCCAGCATCACGCACGGTTTTGATGGCGTCAAAGATGATCTTGTGGTTGTCGTTGGCAAAATCCTGGGCCGTGGCGATATTGAGCACGGAGGCACATGCCTCCCCGCTCATCAGCATCGCCCCGAGCAAAGCCTGTTCGGCCCGCTCGTCATGCGGCCATTCCCGGCGCTGGTCCATCCTTAAGCCTCATCGACGTGCACACGCACCGTGCCCATCACGCCTTTGTACAGTTCAATCTGGAAATTCGTATAACCGAGCGCCCCGATCGGGTACGCATTGACGAATTTTTTCTTGTTTAACTTGATGCCGTGCTGGTTTTCCATCTCTCTGACAATTTGTTTGGTCGAGACATGGGTGAACGTTTTCCCATCCTTACCAGCTTTGACCTTGAATTCCACGACGAGGTTTTCCAGCTTCCTGGCCAGTTCCTCGGCTTCTTTCCGGTTCGCTTCATCGGCCAGGCGTTCTTCTTCCTGCACCTTGGCGAGGTTGGCTTTTTCTTTGGCATTGGCCGCCACGGCCTTGCCTGTTTTGATCAGAAAGTTCTGACCGTAGCCATCGGAGACATCGACCATGTCCCCTTTCTTACCGACTTTCTTGACATCCTGCAGTAAAATGACTTTCATTCTTCCTGACTCCTTTCCTCAAAATAACGATCAATGGCCTCTTTCAGACGCTGACAGGCCTGTTCGGTTGTCACGCCTTCCAAAGCGCAGGCCGCCATTGAGAAATGACCGCCCCCGCCGAGGGATTCCATGATCATCTGCACGTTGATCGTATGCGACGAACGCGCACTGATATTAACTTTGTTTTTGGCCGTGCGGCCGATGGTGAACGCAGCCATGACATCCGAGACTTCCAGAAGGTTGTTTGACGTCTTGGCCAGAACGACCTGTTCATGGGTCTCATCGTCCCTGCCGGTCGCAATGACGATATGATGGGTGTAAAGCTCTGCGGTCCGCTCGAGTTCCCCGATTTCCTGGGTTCTTTCAAACGAATCCTGCAAGAGTTCGTAAGCGTCGGTGACCGACGCGTTGAAATCTTTGAGTTTGGCGGCGGTCTGGAACGTCCGCACCCCGACTCTTTGCTGGAAGAAGTGCGTGTCCACCAGCATGCCGGCGTACATGATCGTCGCGTCGCGCTCGTTGATGCGCACATCCACGTTCTGGTAATCGATCAGCTCGGTGATGAGCTCCACGGCCGAGGAGGCTGATGGTTCGAGGTAGGTGAGCACCGGTGTGCTGATAAATTCCTCGCCCCGCCGGTGGTGGTCGATGATGACCTTGTTTTTCACCATATCCAGAAGCACGGAGCTGATGGCCAGGGACGGCTTGTGGTTGTCCACCACAATGAGCAGTGTGTCTTTATTCACGCGTTCGACCGCTTCGTTCGGCCCTGTTAACATCCCATCATACCGGTTATCGTTTTTCATCGTCTGCACGACGGCCCTTGTCTTTTCCTCGAGCGAGTTGTCGTCGATGACGATGGCCACGCGTTTATCATACGCCTGCACGATCCGGGCAATCCCGATAGAGGAGCCCAGCGAGTCCAGATCGGACATCCTGTGCCCCATCACATACACATTCGAGGAGCGTTTGATGAGCCCGGCGAGGGAGTTCGCGATGACACGCGTTCTGACCTTGGACGACTTTTCATAAGCGTCACTCTTCCCGCCGAAGTAACGGACCTTGTCCTTGCCGGACTTGATGGCGACCTGGTCACCGCCGCGGCTGTAGGTCAGTTGTAAAGCCGAGGATGCCAGTTCCTCGAGCTCTTTGAGCACGCTTGTGCCCCGGCCAATGCCGATGGAGAGCGTCATCATGGCATCGATATCCGCACTCTTTTTCTTGAATGTATCGAGGATCGCAAACTTGTTTTCGAGTTGTTTGCGGTAAATACGTTCGTTGAAGAACGCCACATAACCGCCTGTCCGGTAGCTTCTGAGAATCATCCCGTCCGCATACGCCCAGTCCACGATGACCTGCCGGCACACCGACTGGATTTGTGCGGCGGTCGCTTCGTCCGCATTTTCAATCGACTCCTCGTAGTTGTCGATGGAAATGTAGGCCATGCAAATCTGTTGGTCCTCAAAGTCCTGCTGGAGCGACATGTACTGGGTGACGTCCTTGAGATAGATGAGCTTGGACTCTTCGGCGTTGTACGCCTCAAAGCGCTTGCCCTTGATGTCGATGACCTGGATGTCATCGGAGTCAAACAGGCTGGCCAGTGTCGGCTGCCAGTCCAAAAGCTTCAGGCCGGTGATCTTGAGGTTCATCGCCTCGAGCATGTCCGAGATCCACACGATATTGCGGGAGTCGTCATACTTCACCATCGCCAGACCGCCGAACACAAGCACGTTTTTCACGTCCCGGTTGACGGCTTCTTCGACCGACATATTGCGGCGGCGGACCAGATGCGAAAAGAACGTGATGGCCACGAGAGCCACAACCCCGACCACAGTCGCATACAGCGCCAGTGCCAGAGCCACACGGTTGTTGAAGACGGCCTCCCCCATCCACATCAGCCCCATCATGAAGAGCACAAACGCAATGCAGCCGTTTCTCACTTTATCAATTGTTTGCATCAAGCCTCACCTCCCGCCTGTTCACTTATTATACATGATTTTTCCCCGTAAATCACTCACTATATCCCACAGGCTCAAAACGACCAGCGCGATATTCAGGCCCGGGACAATCATCGCCGGAAAGCCCAGTCCCGCCAGCTTCGGATGGCGGGTGGCGACGCACAGCCAGCTGAAAGCAGCGGCCCCGTTGACCATGAGGGCCACGGCCCCGAACAGGAACACGTATTCCCACACGACCTGCGCAGTCCGTTGAAAGGCAATCATGGACACAAACGTCGCCAGAGCGATCACAATCCCCCATTTGCGGCCGAGCCGGAACGTGGCGATATGGAAGTTGGCCGGGAAGTCCACATGCACAATTTTCAGACGCAAAAAGACAATCTCACACATGAGAATGGTGACATAGGCTTCGAGCAGGGCCATCAGAAACAGGCTCGCCGGGATCAGGCTGAGCATCATGTTCAGGCTCACATGCGTCATGACTGTGGGCATCATCGCCGTCATATCCTGATACATTTGCGTCATCTCGGCCGTGTAATCCACCCCGAGCACCGCAGCGAACACATACACACTCGCCATTTCAAACGCGAAGGACACCAGGGTGGCACTCCCCAGCATCACGCCTTTGCCTTGTTTTTTCCGCAGCGCCCAGCCGATAACGATGCCTGTCGCCAGCGCCTGGCACGCGATAAAGATAAATGAGGGCAGGCCTGTCATCCACACCACAAACACACATGCCACCGCCATCAGGGCCGATGACTTAAAGCCGTATTCGGCCGTGTACCACGCGACCGGCAGGGCCAGGATATACCCGAAGAAAACATCGAGCAGTGATCCGCTGAGTGTATTGAACAGGCTGAGGGCGCCGAAAATCGCCGCAATCATTGCCCCCTGGACCATAATTTTCGTAGTTTTCATGTTTCCCATTGTAGAGGCCCCGTGGTGTTTGTCAAGACACAAAAAAGAGTCCCGCAGGACTCTTTGTGCATGCAGTGATTATTCACCGACGTATGGCAGCAGGGCCATCTGACGTGCGCGCTTGATGGCGCGGGCCAGCTGTCTCTGGTACTTCGCGGAAGTGCCGGTAACACGTCTCGGGATGATCTTACCGTTGGCAGAGATGAATCTCTTCAGCAGTTCAACATCCTTGTAGTCGATGTACTCAATCTTATTCTTCGTGAAGTAGCAGACTTTTCTTCTGCCCATTCTCTGTTTTCTGAATGCCATTGATGTTTTCCTCCTGTTTTAGAATTGAAGATCATCGGCTGTGATATCGAAGTTGGACGCGTCGTCACTGAACTCGTTGTCAATGTCGACGGTCTGCGTTTCATAGCCGTTGTTCTGAGAGTAGCCACCCTGATTTCCATAGCTGTTATTGCCGTAACCGTTGTTCTGGCTGTAGCCGGAATTCTGGTTATAGCCGCTCTGGTTGTTGTAGCTGTTGTTTGTGTAGTTGTTCTGGGACGCGCCGGCGCCGTTTCCGGCCTGGTTACGCGTTTCCAGGAACTGCACACGGTCACAGTTCACTTCGATGGCTGTTCTGTTGTTGCCCTGACGGTCCGTGTATCTGCGGGAACGTAAAGAACCTTCCACGCCGACAAGCGAACCCTTGTGGCAATACTGAGCCGTCGTCTCCGCCACACGGTTCCAGACCTGACACGGAATAAAGTCCGCGCTCTGGCCGTCCTGTGTGGAGAAGCCACGATCAAGCGCCAGTGTGAAGCTCGTGACAGGCGTTCCGTTACCGGTCCGTCTGAGCTCCGGGTCTCTGGTCATGCGACCGACAAGAACCACCCGATTGATCATAATCGAATCCTCCTTAGTCGCGACGCAGTGTCAGATGACGCATGATGTTGTTGTTGATGCGGGAGAGACGTTCGAATTCGGAGATTGCAGCAGGCGTCGCATGTGTGTCAATCACAACATAGTAACCCTTTTTGTAATCCTGAATTTCGTACGCCAGATCACGCAGGCCCATTTCCTCAGAGATGTTGTCAATCACACCGCCGTCTTCTTTCAGGATGTCCTGGAAGCTGGCGAGCACGTTGTTTCTGACATCTTCTTCAAGATCAGGCTTGAAAATCATCATAATCTCGTACTTGTTCATCTTGTTTTACCTCCTTTGGTCTAAGCGGTCCGTCCTTGGGACGAACAGGCAGTAAATTTCTTACATGCGTATGAATAGTATCACACTCCCCCTTAAATTGCAACGACAATTCGCCCCCATGTTTTCCCGCTTTTTCCCATTCCGGAAAGACCTGTGTCCGAAAGGCCCCGTGTGACTTTCCACGGGACACCGTGTGACCTTTTCGGCCGCATGACACCCGTTGTTTCAGTTTTTTGTAAACGCCGTTTCACACATTTTCGGTTTCTTATTTCTCTCTTTATATCACTGTTTTTTAGACAATATGTAATGACCTCCAGTTTGTAGCAACGTGGATTTACCTGTTATACTACAGATTGAACAAATC
>Ga0065709_1000010_pt1 | contig 38165 bp, 29 predicted proteins | sample Hoacrofraction14_2_FD_59096 | JGI IMG/M metagenome (GOLD analysis project Ga0065709, IMG submission 59096) | Hoatzin crop microbial communities from Cojedes, Venezuela, sample from fiber fraction 14 v1 | ecosystem: Host-associated > Birds > Digestive system > Esophagus > Crop | place: Venezuela...
CGCTTGCCGACTACATGTTCAACGACGAAAACATGATGACGCGTATCGACATGAGCGAGTACCAAGAGAAGTTTGCCGCCACCCGACTCATCGGCGCCCCTCCGGGCTACGTCGGCTACGACGAGGGCGGCCAGCTCACCGAGGCGGTAAGGCGTAAACCCTACTCGGTCATCCTGTTCGACGAAATCGAGAAAGCGCACCCCGACGTGTTCAACGTCCTGCTGCAAGTCCTCGATGACGGCCGACTCACCGACAACAAGGGCCGAACCGTCAACTTCAAGAACACGATTATCATCATGACCTCGAACCTGGGTTCGCAACTCATCCGCGAGCGCATGGAGAAACTCAACGACAGCAACCGCGAGCAAGTGCTCAACAGCACCCGTAACGACGTGCTCAACCTGCTCAAGCAGACCATCCGTCCCGAGTTCCTCAACCGTATCGACGAGGTCATCATGTTCACCCCGCTCGACCAGACGCAAATCCGTCAAATCGTCGAGCTGCAAATCAACGCTGTGGCACGCATGCTTGCCCACAACGGCATCACGCTCAAGGCCACGCCCGCAGCCATCAACCTGCTGGCACAGGCGGGTTACGACCCCGAGTTCGGTGCTCGACCCGTCAAGCGAGCCATCCAGAACCTCGTCCTCAACCCCCTGAGTCGTGAAATCATCGCCCAGCACGTCGACCGCGACCATCCCATCACCCTCGACGCCCGCGACGGCAACATCACCTTCACCCAGCAGTAACCCTGCCCATCTACACCAAAGGACCCGGACATCCCCGCCCGGGCCCTTTTTCTATATATGTGTAAAACCTCCCCCCTCTCTCCCTTACCTTCTCCCTCCCACTCCCGACTTCGTCAATGCGTCACCCTAGTATAAGGTGGAGTATTTCTGTTTCTGTCCTCCATTAATTTGGGGTGTGCAGTGACGAAAACCGGAATGTGGGGTTAAGGCTCGGAGAGCCGTCTTTGACCTACCCCTAGGCCGAGCGGAGCGATAGCGAAACGCGAGACCTAGGGCTAGCTCCACCATTCCGATAGAGCCTGTGTCATAAGGCGTGACAACCCCAATGGGGTTGACTTAACCTACCCCCAGGCCGAGTGACGAGCGCAGCGAGGAACGAGTCCTGGGGCCCAACGCTCCCCCAATGATGGGCCCTCGAAGAGGTCCACTTTCCTGTAAATTAGTCATTTGAACGTGAANGTGTGCCCCTTCGGGGAACGATTTAGATAGTAGCCTTTGCCNCAGGTTTCGCGGTTCGCTGGCGCTCACCGCTCAGCCTGGGGTAGGTTAAGTCAACCCCTGCGGGGTTGCCCGCCTCGCTCGATGCTTATTTCCGACTTATGACACACCCTCCAGGTTGGTAACCCCACTGGTAGCACCGTCGCGATAAAAAGAGTTGGCGCCTGTAGCATGGTGTGCGGTGACACACTGTGCTACAGGCGCGTAGTCTAATAATAATTAGGTGATAACTGCTGAGAGAGAGAGGCATCCACGAGCGCAGGGCTACAGTGGATGTGCATTTCAGTTGTCATCGCCTTCCACAACGAGCAACCCAGCCCTGAAGGCCTTGCCTATCAAATGAGCCGCGTTGCGCGACGCTGTCTTTCGCAATAACTGCTTGCGGTGGTATTCCACTGTGTTGGGCGAGATAAACAGCTTTTGAGAAATCTCCTTGCTGCTGAAACCGTACGATAACAATTTCAACACTTCGAGTTCTCGGGCTGTAAGGTCGATAATCGTAAGGTCGCTCATAACATTGCTATTTTGTGGTAAGAGATACCGCAGTATCTTGCCGCAAATTTAAGTTATTAAGTGAATAATGACCAAACAAATTTGGCTCAAAATGACATCGAAACCCACAAAACTACTTGTTTCGGTTATGATTTTATCATTTTTATTAATGTTTTCAGTAGTAACATTTTAGCGTTTTTACTCCCACTATAAATTCCAAATACCACTGGAAAGCCACCCAAAATGGCAAATATTCACGAAAAAACACTTTTTTAAAAAAATTTCTTATAAAAAGTTTGGTTTTTCTAAAAAAATGATTACTTTTGCACCATACAAATAGATAAGTGCCACACGGCACCTCCAAAACAGAAAGCAATAAAGTAAATTTTCTCATACTCTAAAAAACGCTGCGGTCGTGATTTTGTGAAAAATCACGACCGTTTATTCTATCTCAACATCAACCAAATACAGGGCTCGCAGCTAACTGCAAGGCCGCGTCAAAAGTCAACATTGCAGCCGTGACAANCCCGCAGGGGTTGACTTAACCTACCCCCAGGCCGAGTGACGAGCGTAGCGAGGAACGAGTCCTGGGGCCCAACGGCCTCCCATGACGGGCCCTCGAAGAGGTCCACCTTCCTGTAAATTAGGTGTTTGCATGCNCGGGTGTGCCCCTTCGGGGAACNATTTAGTTAGTGGCATTTGCCCCAGGATTCGCCATTCGCTGACGCTCATGGCTCAGCCTGAGGGTAGGTTAAGTTAACCCCTCCGGGGTTATCCGCCTCGCTCCTTGCGATTTCCGACTTTTGGCACAGCCTCTCTTTTTTAGCTTCAGTGGATGCNCGATTATTTGTGGGGGTACAGGGGTGCTGTGATTGGAAGATTTGTTGTAACTTTGCAGCGATTTTGTGGGCGTCACGATTGCGGCGCCTCATAGCAAGTCAATCATCATGAAATTTTTACAGCTTCAAGGAATATCGCGACAGGTCTGGCTCATGGTTACATGGCTTGTCGTTGTCATCGCTTTACCACAACCCATCAACGCCCAAAATCGGCAACGCATCACGGCACCGCCCGCCCTGCGCGACAGCGACCGCGTNGCCATCATCGCACCCGCCAGCCGCCACCCAGCCTCGGTGGTCGACAGCGGNGCCTCGGCCATGCGTCGATGGGGCTACGTGCCCGTGATTGGGAAAAACGTCTACAAGAGCAACCACGGCTTTGCGGGCACCATCCAGCAACGCAAGGAGGACCTGCTGCAGGCGCTGCAAGACACCACCATCAAGGCAATCCTGTGCACCCGCGGCGGCTATGGGTCACCCCAACTGCTGAGCGAAATCCCACTGGAGGTGTTTGCCGCCAACCCCAAGTGGATTATCGGCTACAGCGACATCACCGCNCTGCTCAGCGCTAACGTGTGCGCCGGCACAATGGGCATCCACGGCAACATGGCCAACGCCCTGTGGCGCAACGACAGCGTCACCCGCACCATGCAACACATCTTGCGCGGNCACCGACCCACCTACCACATCGAGCCACACAAGTTCAACGTGTGGGGCAGCGCACGCGGCATCGTCGTGGGCGGCAACCTGAGCGTCATCACCGACCTCGCCGAGACNCGNTTCGACTTCCTCAACCGCAACTTCCTCAAGAACCACGACGTGATTCTCTTCATCGAGGACACCCACGAAAACTTCAACCACGTNGACCGCATGCTCTACCAACTCAAGTTGCGCGGCGTGCTCGACAAGGTGAAAGGCATCATGGTGGGNATCTTCAACGACTACAGTCCCGAGAACGGCTACACCGATATGTATCAGATGATTAACCGCTGTTTCAAGGACCTGGGCATCCCCGTGTGCTACAACTTCCCCACGGGCCANCGCAGCCGCAGCAACTACCCCATGATTGAGGGCTGCCCCGCCACCCTCGTGGTCGACGAGAGCGGCGCCACGCTGCAATACAAGTAACATCGCTACACATTATATATAATATATAAACCNCNNCGCACTATGAAAACCTCGATTGTGAACACCCTCCTGGCTGTCGCTACAGCCCTCGTTATAACCAGTTGCTCGAGTAGCCACCACGTTACCCAACGCATCGTGGCACCCCAGTTCCTCAAGGCGGGCGACCGCGTGGCCATCATCTCGATGGGCAGCAAACCCGGCGAGAGCAACCCCACGGGCGCAGCCGCCGTACTCAAGGAGTGGGGCTTCGACCCCGTAATTGGGCAAAACGTACTGGCCAACCACCACGGCTACGCAGGCACCATCGACCAGCGCCGCAGCGACCTGATGTGGGCGCTNCGCGACCCCTCCATCAAGGCCATCATCGCGACCCGCGGCGGCTACGGCACCAGCATGCTGTTTACCGCCATNCCNCTNGACACCCTCAAGCGTTACCACAAGTGGATTGTGGGCTACAGCGACATCAGCTCCATGCACAGCGCACAAGTGTGTGCCGGCAACATGAGCATCCACGGCAACATGTGCGGCGCCCTCGGCAGCCGTGGCGCCACCGATAGCGTCAACNTNCTCNTGCGCGACNTGCTCACNGGNAAANNNCCCACCTACAACGTCCCTGGCAACCCCTACAACCNCGAGGGTCACGCCNCCGGCATCTTGATGGGCGGCAACCTGAGCGTACTGAGCAACATCGCCGGCAGCAAGGACTATGACTTCCTCGACCGTCACAACCTCGAGAACCGCGACATCATCCTATTCCTCGAGGACGTGGGCGAAAACATCATGCGCGTCAACAGCATGCTCTACCAAATCAAGGTCAAGGGCATCATGAGCCACGTCAAGGGCATCATCATGGGACGATTCACCGACTACGAGCCCTCNAACGACTACANCGACATGAACGAAATGCTCGCCGAGAACCTCAAGGAATACAACGTCCCCATCTGCTTNGACTTCCCCGCCAGTCACGACGAGTCGTGGAACTANCCCATGATTGAGGGATGCCCCGTGACACTCGACGTCACCCGCAACAACGTCACCCTGCAATTCAACTTACCACGGTAAGCAGTTGGAAAAACGGGGCGAACGTTGTAACTTTGCAAGTTCAATAGCAACAGCCACCCACGGCTGTGCGCTCGACAACNACTAATAACTATCACTCACGTTAACGCATTCACACNTAGCACGATGACACTCATTGATGGCATTATGTTGCTCATTCTGCTGGCGGCTGTGGTAATCGGCTACAGCAAGGGCCTGTTGCGGCAGTTATCGAGCCTGCTCAGCTGGGCCATTGGCATCGTTGCCTCGGTGATGCTGGGCAACAAAATCACGCAAGTTTTCCTCGTTTTGTTCCCCAGCGCTGCCGACTGGCCCCTGTCGAGCGTAACCGTCAAGGTCGTGGCAGTGGCGATGTTCTTCCTGTGCGCCATGCTGGTTATCAGGCTCTTCATGCGCCTGCTNCGCGGCATGGTCAAGGCAGCACACGCGGGCTTCATCGACCGCATCGGCGGCGTGCTGCTGTTTGTGTTTGAGTACCTGTTTGTGCTCAGCATCGTGCTCAACGTGTGGTTTGCCATCAAGCCCAGCGCCGANGTNTTCAAGACGCGCCACGCNCTGAACAACGCCCCCTTTGANTTCACCCTCGACTTGATGCCCACCGTGCTGGGCACGGGCAAGACGCCCAGCGACTCTCTCCCACTCTATCACGAGTTGCCCCAAATTCAAGACACCAAAACGACGCAAGATTTAGATAAATCATGACCGACCAAAATCCATCGCGCGAGAACGAGCAACGCATCCTCGACGAAGCCACCAGCGGTGAATACCGCTACGGCTTCGTGACCAACATCGACACCGAGGTCATTTCCAAGGGGTTGAACGAGGACGTCGTGCGCCGCATCTCGTCGCTCAAGGGTGAGCCGCAGTGGCTGCTCGACTTCCGCCTGAAGGCCTACCGCCACTGGCTGACGCTGAAACAGCCCGCCTGGGGACACGTCAACNTGCCCACCATCGACTACCAGGACATCAGCTACTATGCCGCGCCCAAGCAACGCACGAGCACGCCCACCGAAATCGACCCCGAACTCAAACGCACGTTCGACAAACTGGGCATCCCCCTCGAGGAGCAAATGCGACTGAGCGGCATGGCTGTCGATGCCGTGGTCGACAGCGTGAGCGTCCGCACCACCTACCGCGAACGACTCGCCGAGCTGGGCATCATCTTCTGCTCCATGAGCGAGGCCGTCAAGAGCTACCCCGACCTGGTGCGTCGCTACCTGGGCAAGGTAGTCCCCTATACCGACAATTTCTATGCCGCGCTCAACTCGGCAGTCTTCAGCGACGGGTCGTTTGTCTACATCCCCAAGGGCGTGCGGTGCCCCATGGAACTNTCGACCTACTTCCGCATCAACGCGGCGCAAACGGGCCAATTTGAGCGCACCTTGATTGTAGCCGACGACGACAGCTACGTCTCCTACCTCGAGGGCTGCACCGCCCCCATGCGCGACGAGAACCAGCTACACGCCGCCATCGTCGAAATCATCGTCGANGACCGCGCCGAGGTGAAATACAGCACCGTCCAAAACTGGTACCCCGGCGACCGCGAGGGNCGCGGCGGCATCTACAACNTGGTGACCAAGCGTGGCTTGTGCCGCGGTGACCACAGCAAACTCTCGTGGACGCAGGTCGAGACCGGCAGCGCCATCACNTGGAAATACCCCAGCTGCATCCTCAAGGGCGACNACTCCACNGGCGAGTTCTACTCGGTNGCGCTCACCCGCAACCGNCAGGAGGCCGACACGGGNACCAAGATGATTCACCTGGGCCGCAACACCAGCAGCACCATCGTGAGCAAGGGCATCTCGGCTGGCTATAGCCAAAACAGCTACCGCGGCATGGTGCGCATCGCCCCCGCCGCCACCGGCAGCCGCAACTACACCCAGTGCGACAGCCTGCTGCTGAGCGACACCAGCGGCGCCCACACCTACCCCGTCATCGAGGTGGGCAACGAGAGCTCCACCGTNGAGCACGAGGCCACCACCAGCAAAATCAACGANGAACAAATCTTCTANTGCAACCAACGCGGCATCCCCACCGAGGAAGCCGTCGCNCTCATCGTCAACGGCTACGCCCGCGAGGTGATGTCGAAATTGCCCATGGAGTTTGCCGTCGAGGCNCAGAAGCTACTGAGCATCTCGCTCGAGGATTCCATCGGATAGTCATCAACCACCAGCAATCAAAAAAAAAGCAATCACGATAAAATGTTAGTCATCAACGACCTGCATGCCTCAATCGAAGGCAAAGAAATTCTCAAGGGACTGAGCCTTACCGTCAACGCTGGCGAGGTTCACGCCATCATGGGCCCCAACGGTAGCGGCAAGAGCACACTCAGCGCCGTGCTCACCGGCAATCCCGCCTACACCGTCACNGGCGGCACCGTGACTTTCGACGGCAAGGACCTGCTCGCCCTCTCGCCCGCCGACCGCGCACACGAGGGCATCTTCCTCAGCTTCCAGTACCCNGTCGAAATCCCCGGGGTGTCGATGGTCAACTTCATGCGCACCGCCGTCAACGAGAAACGTCGCTACCATGGNCAAGANCCGCTGAGCGCCAGCGACTTCCTGAAACTCATGCGCGAGCGCCGCTCGATTGTGCAACTCGACAACAAACTCGCCTCGCGCGCCGTCAACGAGGGCTTCTCGGGCGGCGAGAAAAAGCGTAACGAGATTTTCCAGATGGCCATGCTCGAGCCGCGACTGAGCATCCTCGACGAGACCGACAGCGGCCTCGACATCGATGCACTGCGCATCGTCGCTGCCGGCGTCAACACCCTGCGCAACGACAACAACGCCACCATCGTCATCACCCACTACCAGCGCCTGCTCGACTACATCAAGCCCGACAAGGTGCACGTCCTCTACAAGGGACGCATCGTCATGAGCGCTGGTCCCGAGCTCGCCCTCGAACTCGAGCAACGNGGCTATGACTGGATTAAGGAACAAGTCGACGACAACACAAGCCCCGATGCCCAATGAGTGCCCTGAGCCAATACCTTGAACTCTATGACGCCCAGCAGGCGACTATCGCAGCCCATGCACCCGCGGCGCTCAACNCCCTGCGCGATGCNGCTCGCGGTGCGCTCGACCACGCTGTGCTNCCACGNCGCGGCAACGAGGACTACGAGGCAACCGACATCGAGGCGCTGCTCGCACCCGACTATGGCATCAACATCAACCGACTGCCCTANCAGGGGAATCCCAGCGAGTCGTTCCGCTGTGACGTGCCCAACATGAGCACCTGCCTGCGCTATCTNGTCAACGACATCTACCGCGACGACACNGCCACGGGGNTNCTTCCCCAGGGCGTCATCGTCACCTCGATGGCNCAAGCNGCCNAGCAGTGTCCCCAGTTACTCGACCAGCACTACGGTCGCGTGGCACGCCTCGACAATCCCGTCACCGCGCTCAACACCCTGCTCGTGCAAGACGGCTTGTTCATCTACGTCCCCGATGGCGTGGTGATGGACAAACCCATTCAGGTGGTCAACATCTTCAACGCTGCCACACCGGTGATGGCCACACGCCGCATCCTCGTGGTGATGGGACGCAACGCCAGCGCACGCCTGCTCGTGTGCGACCACACGCAGCGCGATGGCGTGGCCTACCTGAGCAACCANGTCGTTGAGGTCATCGCCGGCGAGGGCTCCATGCTCGACTACTACGACTTGGAGGAGAGCACNCCCGCCACCACCCGCCTGCACGCCATCTACATCGACCAGCAGGCTCACAGCAACGTGCTCGTCGACGGCATCACCCTGCTCAACGGCATCACNCGCAACAATTGNCACGTCGAGGTCAANGGNGAGGGTGCCACCACCCAACTCATGGGCATGACCATCGCCAGCGGCAANCAACACGTCGACAACTACACCCACATCTCGCACAACGCACCCCGTTGCACCAGCAACGAGATGTATAAATATGTGCTCGACGACGANGCCATCGGCGCCTTTGCCGGACGCATCCTCGTCAAGCCCGGCTGCCCGCGCGTCGANGCCTATCAAGGCAACCGCAACGTGTGCGCCTCNCCCACGGCACGCATGTACACCAAGCCCCAACTCGAAATCTACACCGACGACGTCAAGTGCTCGCACGGCGCCGCCGTGGGACAACTCGACGAGGAGGCGCTGTTCTACATGCAGCAACGCGGCATCCCACTCAAGACGGCACGCACGATGCTCATGCAAGCGTTCGTGTTCGACGTGGTCGATGCCGTGCGCATGGAAGCCCTGCGCGACCGCCTGCATCACCTGGTTGAAAAACGTTTCAATGGAACCCTTGCCCGCTGTGGCGCCTGCGCTGGCTGCAGCACCACCGAGCCCACCAAGCAAGGCCAATAACGACACTGCACTCTCTCACATTCCACACTATGCTCGATATCACTGCTTTACGTCAGCAATTCCCCATCCTGTCGCGCCAAATCGGGAACCAGCCNCTGGTCTACCTCGACAACGCCGCCACCTCGCAAACACCGCGNTGCGTGGTCGAGGCNATCGAGAGGATGTACTACCATAGCAAGGCCAACGTGCACCGCGGCGTGCACACGCTNTCGGCCGAAGCCACCGACCTCGTCGAGAACACCCGCGAGCGCGTGCGGCAATACATCAACGCTGGCAGCACCGACGAAATTATCTTCACCCGCGGCACCACCGAGGGCATCAATCTGGTCGCCTCGTCGTTNGGCGAAATGCTCGACAACAACGACGAAATCATCCTCACCGTCATGGAGCACCACTCCAANATCGTGCCCTGGCAACTGGTGGGACGNCGCAAGCGCATCAAGCTGTGCGTCATCCCCATCAACGACGCCGGTGAGGTCGACCTCAATGCCTACGAGGACCTGTTTACCGACAACACGCGCTTCGTCACNCTGGCNCACGTGTCGAACGTCCTGGGCACCGTCAACCCCATCAAGCAGATGATTGCCATCGCCCACCGCCACGGCGTGCCCGTGCTCATCGATGGCGCACAAGCNATTGCCCACCTCCGCGTCGANGTGCAAGACCTCGACTGCGACTTCTACGCCTTCTCGAGCCACAAGATGTATGGCCCCGCTGGCGTGGGCATCCTCTATGGTAAACGCCACTGGCTCAACATGATGACGCCCTATCAAGGCGGCGGCGAGATGATTGGAAACGTGACGATGGAGCGCACCACCTTTGCCCAGCTGCCCTATAANTTCGAGGCGGGCACGCCCGACTTTGTCGACATCGCCGCCTTTGCACAAGCCATCGACTTCATCGAGCAAACGGGCCTNGCCGANATGGNNGCCCACGAGCAAACGCTCCTCGAGGCNGCCACANCACGCCTGCAAGCCATCGACGGCTTGCGCATCTANGGCACNGCGNCNGGCAAGGCAGCCGTCATCGCCTTCAACGTCGACAACATCAACAGCTACGACATGGGNACGCTGCTCGACAAGATGGGTGTGGCAGTGCGCACGGGACACCACTGCGCCCAGCCNCTNATGGCNCGCTACGGCGTGCAAGGCATGGTGCGCGCCTCGATGGCACCCTACAACACCCTCGACGAAATGGACCGCCTGGCCGACGCCGTCACCCGCGCCGCCACNATGCTCCGTTAAAAAAACAACGAATCACCNAACGAAATTTTTAATAACATCCCCACTACTGACCAATGAGCGAGACTTTTAACATGGTGGCCAAAACCTTCCAGGGTCTGGAAGGCGTGCTGGCCGATGAGTTGACTGCGCTGGGTGCGCAAGACGTTACACAAGGCGTGAGGGTCGTTGCCTTCAAGGGCGACAAGGAACTGATGTATCGCGCCAACTTTGCGTGCCGCACTGCGCTGCGCATCCTCAAGCCGTTTGCACACTTCACCGCAAGTGACCCCGACGACCTCTANGAGCAGGTCCGCAAGTTTGATTGGGAACANATTTTACAAGTCAACCAGACGTTCCAAATCGACTCGACGGCCTATAGCGAGGAGTTCCGCAACTCGCGCTTTGTCACCTATCGCACCAAGGACGCCATCGTCGACTACTTCAACGACAAGTACGGCAAGCGGCCCTCGATACGCCTGAGTAACCCCGACCGCCGCATCGATGTCCACATCAGCGGACACGACGTGACACTGTCGCTCGACTCATCGGGCGAACCGCTCTACCGCCGTGGCTGGCGTGTGGCACAAACCGAGGCNCCNCTCAACGAGGTCCTCGCNGCNGGCATGATTCTGCTCAGTGGCTGGCACGGCGAGTGCGACCTGGTCGACCCCATGTGCGGCTCGGGAACCATCGCCATCGAGGCTGCGCTCATTGCGCTCAACATCAACCCGGGCGTCTTCCGCAAGGAGTTTGCCTTCCAAAAGTGGGACGACTATGATGCCGACTTGTTCAGCACCATCTATGACGACGACAGTGGCGAGCGCCCCTTTGAGCACAAAATCTATGCCTCCGACATCGACGCCAAGGCCATCGCCATCACGCGCCAAAACGCACTCAACGCTGCCGTAGCACAGTACATCGTGCTCGAGCGCAAGGACATCGCCGACATCACCGAAGCTCCTCCCGCTGGCGTGCTCATCACCAACCCGCCCTACGGCGAACGCCTCGAGGTGGCCGAGGGGCTCTATCACACCATCGGCGAGCGGCTCAAGCGCGTCTTCACGGGCTACAACGCNTGGCTGCTGTGCTACGAACGCGAGCACTACGAGCACATCGGGCTCAAGCCGTCGATTCACTACCCGCTGCTCAACGGNGCACTCGAGTGCGAACTGCGCGAGTACGTCATCTTCGAGGGTAGTTACAACGACATGCGCCGCGAGGGGGGCTCNATCAAGAACGAGGACTTCCGCGCCAGCGACCCCGACCGTCGCCGCCCGCTCCACTGGCGTGACCGCGACAACGACGAGGACCGCCCACCGCGTCCCCGCCGCGAGTTCCATCACGACGACCGCCGTCCACCGCACCGCGAGTTCCGCCACGACGACCGGCGCGAGTTCCGTCACGAGGGTGACGACCGTCCACCGCGCCGTGAATTCCGTCACGAAGACCATCGTGAATTCCGCCACGACGACCGCCACGACTTCAACGTCGAGGGTCGCCAGCCGCGNCTNTCGCCCGACAAGGAGGTGCCCATCGTGCATGGTCGCCGCAAGAGCTGGAAACGCCGNGAGTACGACGAGCGTCTCGACAACGTGGGGCGNCACGACCACGACAACCAGCCCGACAACAANCCNACCCCCGACGATAACCANCAATGAGCAACCAGCAACCACAGTACGTCTCGACCGCCGAGGACCAGGTCAANGAGTTCCTTAACGGACGCCCGTTCATAGTGATGTGTGGAGTGGTGATGGTCATCTCGGCCTTCATCGCTGCCGCCATGGGGGTCGTGGGACTGCCCACAAGCGGCCACGGCATCTACTTCGACTTCGACGGCTCGCCAGTGTCGCAGCCTATGCTGTCGATGCTCATCAACGTGGCTTGCGTCATCGCAATCGGGTTGCTACTGCTGTTGCTCAACAAGCGCTACAACTTTGTGCGCTCCTATACCTTCCTGTTTGCAGCCTCGTTTTTCTTGCTGCAAATGGCGAGTCCGGTGCTCACGGCGACACTCAGCACGGGCACGGCGATGTGCCTGTTGCTCGTGTGCGCCACCTTTGCACTCATGCGCAACTACCAGAAAAAGCGGGCGCAGCGCACCATCTTCCTGCTCACCACTGTCGCCACCACCTGCACGATGTTTCAGTACGCCTTTGCGGTGCTGCTCATCGCCTTCATTGGCGGCTTTTTCTACATGCGGGCGATGAATTTCAGGTCGTTGCTGGCCATCCTCATCGGCATTTTCACGCCGTTCTGGATTGTACTGGGCTTGGGCATCGTGCCGCTCGATGGCTACCGGCCGTTTGAGCTCGATGCCGTATGGCGCTCGGTGTCGCCCACGCAGCTGCACATCACCATGGTGGTCGCTGCCGNCACCGTCANTGCCACCATCGCCGTCACGGGCGGNAACTTGGTGAAAATCTTCAACTACCGCTTGCAGACGCGCGTNTATAACGCCTTCTTTGTGCTGGTGGGTGTGCTGGCGGTCATCGCCCTGTGCATCGACTATCGCAACGTGGCCATCTACCTGCCGNTGCTCAANGTGGTCTTGAGTGTGCAGATTGCCCACGCCTTCACGCTGTCGACCCACCCCAAGCGCTACATCGGCATCATCGCCCTCGTGGTGCTGTGCCTGGGTTCGTTTGCCGCNCACCTCGTTTTAGCCACCCCCGTCCAATGAAAATCNTTGTCGACTGCCACATCCCGTTCCTGCCNGCACAGCTGTCGCAGGTGGCTCAACTCATCAGCCTCGAGCCCGCGATGATTACCAGCGAGGCGGTGCGTGATGCCGATGCGCTACTCATTCGCACNCGCACGCGCTGCAACGCCGCCCTCCTCGAGGGCAGCAAGGTGCAGTGGATNGGCACCGCNACCATCGGCACCGACCACATCGACCTCGANTACTGCCGCTCGCGCGGCATCACCGTGCACAACGCGCCGGGCTGCAACGCGCCCGCCGTGGCACAATGGGTGATGACTGCCGTGGCACAATGGATGCAGCAGCAATCCCGAGAAATCGCACTACAGGACCTCACCATGGGCATCGTGGGCGTGGGTCACGTGGGCAGCATCGTGGCGCGATGGGCACGGCAACTGGGCATGCGCACGCTGCTGTGCGACCCGCCACGCGCCCGCAAGGAGCAGGACAGCGAGACGTTTGTCGACCTCACCACCGTGGCACGCCACAGCAACATCATCACCTTCCACACGCCCCTCACCACCACAGGCATCGATGCCACTTATCACCTGTGCGACAGCCACTTGCTGCAACTCACTGGCTCCCACACACTGCTACTCAACGCAGCCCGCGGCGGCATCGTCGACGAGCGAGCACTGGAGCACTGGACAGGTAGCTGCGCCATCGACTGCTGGGAAAACGAACCGCACATCTCGCGCACGCTGCTCGACCGTTGCATCGTGGGCACGCCACACATCGCGGGCTACTCCATCGAGGGAAAAATGCGCGGCACCGCCATGATGCTCCAAGCCCTGAACGCCGACTGGCACCTCGACCTGCCCCTCCCCCGCATCGATGCTCCCGCCCTGGGCACCACCCCCACCTCGCTCACCGCCGTTGCCGCCAGTTACGACATCACCCACGACGACAACCAGTTACGCCGCGCTCCCGACGCCTTCGAGCAACTCCGCAACCACTACCCCCTGCGCCACGAATACGTCTAAAAAACCTCTCCCCGAAAAAAAATCACAAAAAAACCGCCAAAACGCTTGTATGTTAAAAAAATGTCTAACTTTGCACCCGCAAATCCAAACAAGCCCAGGTGGCGGAATTGGTAGACGCGCACGTTTCAGGTGCGTGTGCCGCAAGGTGTGCGGGTTCGAGTCCCGCCCTGGGCACCACCACAAGTCGCAAGTTCTCAACAACTTGCGACTTTCCTTTTTTATCTCCTCCACCACCCCGCCATCAACAACCACACCCCCGCCGCGCCCTCTGCCATTCAAGTTGCCCTTGCCACCCTCGATGAACGCCAAAGCGCCCCACAGCAGCAAAAGCNGCAGGCAATGAGGCTCGAAGAGCCTNCAGGTCNGTAGCCCCAGGGCGAGCGCAGCGAGTCCTGGGGCACAATGGCAACCCAACTCGCGCCTCGACGAGGTGCCACAGTAACATCTTGAAGCAGTATCAAAAGCCGATAACGCATCAGATATCGCAGGCTGAACACCNCCCNTAGGGGTTGACTTAAAGGGGTTAACTTAACCTATCCCCCTCCCATTATACNAATCACAATCATCTATCATTCAATACATTTTCATACTTTTTGCACCATTTTCATTTTAAATGAAAACGATATATATGAATGAAAATAGTGCTATCCTTCTTGGTCGATTCTTATTTCTCGACTTCTACTACAGCGTTTCTCCCATCGCGCAGGGGGGGACGGGGGATTTTTGGCGGGGAAATAAAAAAAGTGCAAAAAAAATTTGCACAGGTGTCAAAATCGCTTTACCTTTGCACCGCATTTCGATGGCACACCCGTGCTACGAGATGTGAGGATTGTCTTATGGTGTAATGGTAGCACTGCAGTTTTTGGTACTGCCTGTTCTGGTTCGAATCCGGATAAGACAACACCACCACCCGATGGCCAGTAGCATGCTTTTGAGCACTACTGGCCATCATCTATTATGCCACAATCGCACTGCATAAAATTGTTTTTTTGGGGAAAGTTGTGTGGGTTTAAAAAAAATGTACTACATTTGCAGCAAGTGTGAGCAAGGGCCCCGGAACGCTCCTCGAGCAGACCACGCCACGACCCGCAACTAACATCTTGATTAACCTACCCATTAACGTCCTAATAAACGCGTTTTACAATGAAAAATGTGTTAGTGATTGGCTCTACAGGGCAAATCGGCTCGGAGCTAACAATGAAGTTGAGAAATATCTACGGCAATGCCAACATCGTAGCAGGCTACATCCCCGGCGCTGAACCTAAAGGCGAACTCGCCGAAAGCGGCCCGTCGATGATTGTCGACATCACCAACGCTAAGCAAATTGGCGAAGCTGTCGACCGCTACCACGTCGACACCATCTACAACCTCGCAGCACTGCTCAGCGCTGTGGCCGAGGCTAAACCNCTGCTGGCNTGGCACATCGGCATCGATGGACTGATGAACGTCCTCGAGGTNGCTCGCGAGAANCATTGCGCCGTGTTCACCCCCAGTAGCATCGGCTCCTTTGGCCCCAACGCCCCCAAGGACGGCACGCCGCAAGACACCATCCAGCAACCCCGCACCATGTATGGCGTGACCAAGGTTACCGGCGANCTCCTCAGCAACTACTACGCACTCAAGTTTGGCGTCGACACCCGCTCGGTGCGCTTCCCCGGCNTGATTTCTTACGTCACCCCTCCGGGCGGCGGCACCACCGACTATGCCGTCGACATCTACTACTCCGCCGTTAAGGGCGAAAAATTNATCTGCCCCATCGCTGCCGGCACCCTCATGGACATGATGTACATGCCCGACGCACTGCGCGCCGCCATCGAAATCATGGAGGCCGACCCCGAACGCCTGCGTCACCGCAACTCGTTCAACATCGCCTCGATGAGCTTCGACCCCGAGGTTATCTACAAGAAAATCAAGGAATACGTGCCCGACTTCGAGATGGAATACCAAGTCGACCCGCTGCGCCAGTCGATTGCCGAATCGTGGCCCAACAAGCTCGACGACACCTGCGCACGCATGGAATGGGGCTGGCATCCCGAGTACGACCTCGACGCCATGACCCGCGACATGCTCGAGAAACTCCGCATCAAGTTCGGCAAGTAACCCCACTGGGTACTACAAATACCACGCGCCCACCCTTTTGCTCTGAAGGGTGGGCGCGCGTTTTTATGGGTGTGAGTGCCAGCNGCGATTACAGGAACTTGTCGCCAAATTTAGCCTTCACCTCGTTGACATAAATCTTGATTTTCTGCTCCTCGCTCTTNGGCACGATGAGCAGNGCATCGTCCTCGTCGGCGATGATGTAGTCGGTCAGGCCCGAGGCCACAAGGATTTTGTCGCCCTTGATNGCCACCACGTTGTCGTGGCAGTCATACATCAACGCCTTGCAATTTTGCGTCACATTGCCGTCGATGTTCTTGGGCGAATTTTCATAGAGCGAGCCCCATGTACCCAGGTCGCTCCAGCCGATGTCGACGCACTCGACATACACGTTGGGCGCCTTCTCCATCACNGCAAAGTCNATNGAAATGTTGGGACACGAGGGATAGTGCTCGTTGATGAACGCCTGCTCGCGGNCGGTGCCATAGACGCCNTCGCCCATCTCAAAGACGTGCGACACATCGGGCGCGTAACTCTTCAGCGCGTTGCAAATGCACNNCGCCGACCAGAAGAACATGCCGCTATTCCAGTAGAANTCGCCCGAGTCGAGGAACACCTGCGCCAACTCGGCATTAGGCTTCTCGGTAAACGTCTTCACNGCGCAGAAATCGGTGCTCACGTGCTCGCCAGCCTGGATGTAGCCNTAGCCCGTCTCGGGACGATTAGGCTTGATGCCCATCGTCACAATCGCATCGTGCTGCTCGATAAACTCAAACGCATTAATCACGCAGCGACGGAACTCATCGACGCGCATAATCAAGTGGTCGCTCGGTGCCACCATAATCGACGCATTAGGTGCCATGTTGCGGATGTGATGAGCAGCCCAAGCGATACACGGTGCCGTGTTNCGCCNCGCCGGCTCGCACAAAATCTGCGACGGCGCCACCTCGGGCAGCTGCTCAGCGACGATGCCCGCATACTGCTCATTCGTCATTATGATGATATTCTCGGGAGGAACGATATCCTTCAACCGGTCGACCGACATCTGCAACAACGACCGACCCGTACCAAAGAAATCGATAAACTGCTTAGGACGTGAAGCACGGCTATAGGGCCAAAAACGNCTCCCAACGCCGCCACACATAATCACGCAATACCGTGGAGTCTCCATAATTAAAGAGATATTTGTGTTTTAAAAAGACATTCTAAAATTTGACGCTTCAAAGTTACTAACAAAANNCCAATCCTGCAAATCCCCCAATCGTGCCACCAATGCAGCAAGCCCTATNAATCGTAGTTTNAACGCAAANATCAAATTGCNCAAGGCATCTGCTGAACGACCTTTCCATCGAGCAACTTGCCGTTCTTGTGCTTGTTGCGTTTCACACCATCGCTGCCCCACGTACCCCATTGCTTGAAGAAAAACGCTGCACCCGAGGACTCAACTTGGTGCATGATATTTGTAACCCATTCCAACTGCATTGGACGCGCCTTCGGACCACTCTCACCGCCCACAATCACCCAGTCAATGCCATCCAAATTCATCTGGCCTAAATCTTCCAACAACGGCTCGCACGATAGAAACTTAACCGATGCAGGCAAGCCGCGAAGTTGGTCAATGCGCGACAATGATTGCCGACACTCTACCGTAACGCCTAACCAAACATTTGCAGGTATAGGACGAGTAGAAAAATAAGCAGCCATGCGCTCGGCACGCTTGGTCAACAACTGATAGCGATGCTGAGGGGTGGCACAAATCGTTTGCATGATTCTGTCCACAAAAGCAAAGGGCACATCCTCGTGGAACACGTCACTCATCGAACAAACAAAAATGTTATGCGGCTTTTTCCATTGACGAGGCTCTTCTAAGGAATCTTCATGAAGGGTCAACTCAAAGCCGTTACGATATTTATCCAGCCCCATCGCCTTCAAGCGACGAGCCATCACCTCGGCATAGCAATGAGCACAGCCAGCCGACTTCTTCGTACAGCCCGTAATGGGATTCCAAGTCTTGTCGGTCCATTCAATCTTTGTCGTTCTCATATCTGCTGCTTTTTTATAATTTCACTTGCAATCTTCACCGCAGTACCATTGTTCGAGGCNCAGGCAAAATGGAATAATCGGGAATCCACGATTATTGTAAAGCACTAATGGTTCCTTGGTCACATGAGCAAAAACACTATTAAGTTGCTCACAATACAACTTTGCTATCATTTGGATAGGGTTTTTCACTTTTTCGACAACTTCTTCATCGCCAAAAAGCGTTGGCTCGGTGCGATGCTTATAAAAGCGCTCCTTTATCTCCGATTCAGGAAGACCAAAGAAAGAAGAAAGCTTCTCAAAATAAGGAGATTCACCATTGCGATAAAGCAAACGATTGATAATAACACCCGATGGAATCAAAATGAACAAATCGGTAGAAGTATTCTTCAGCAGCTCTATTGACGACCATTTCACTTGCATGCCAAAGGGGTCTAATAATACCAGTGACTTGATTTTAGAATCCTTATGCATGGCGTCCGAAAGTTCACGCAGCTGATTATTGGCATCGTCATTACGACATACTATCTCATAACGTTCTTGATAAGGTAACAAACGTGCTTCAAGGCTAGCTGTTGCTTTAGCATCCTTGTCGACAAAGTAATAGTAATCAAAACCTCTTTGCTCAATATTCAACACGCGCTCAGCTGCACCCTTATAGGTGTCCAACTCCTCCTGATTAATAAAGTGCTCAGCAAATAAATTTTGCATAAGAGGGGATTCTTCTTGATTACCTTCCTCACTTCGAGAACCACTGCCGGCAAAACCATCAAAATACACCAATTTCCACCCATATCTATCTCGATTTTTGTTCATGATGGTCAAGTAGGCACGCACGTATTTTTCAAAGGCAAGTAGCTTTTCCTCTGTCCACCAGCCTCCCCAGATTCTTGGTTCTGAAACCATACCATAATCTGAAGTTCCTTCACCCGAATAATCGTATTCTTTATTCATAACGTATCAAGTTCTCTTTTTCCTGCAAAGATAACCTTTTTGCTCTTTTATTTCAAAAGAAGGTGGATAAAAAAATGCACTTTGAACTCTCAAACTTGCAAATTCCCCAAACTTTACACCATGAGCACCACTCTTAAAAATCATACAAACCATTAATTCACAGCAACTTAAAAATTAAGTCTACGTAGTCTGCGTAGTCTGCGTGAGGTCAAACACCAGCCGAGGGACTTGCAAGACTTGGGGAGATTTTGTATTTTTGCATGATTTTGTGAAATACATTAGTTGACAACACGATATTACTATGGCACGAGTGGTCGAGACTCCCATGATGAAACAGTTTAACGAGATGAAAGCGAAGCATCCCGATGCGATTTTGCTGTTTCGCGTGGGCGATTTTTATGAAACTTACTCGCAAGACGCTATCACCGCCAGCGAGATTCTGGGCATCACGCTCACACGACGCTCCAACGGCGGCGCGGCAGCCGTCGAAATGGCGGGCTTCCCACACCACGCGCTCGACACCTATCTGCCCAAGCTCGTGCGCGCCGGCAAGCGCGTAGCCATCTGCGACCAACTCGAGGACCCCAAGCTCGCTAAAAAACTCGTCAAACGAGGCATCACCGAACTCGTCACACCGGGCGTCGTGCAGGGTGGCGACTTCCTCGAACGCAAGGAAAACAACTTCCTCGCNGCNGTCCACTTTGGCAAAAANCGCATGGGCGTCGCCTTCCTCGACATCAGNACCGGNGAATTTCTCACAGCCGAGGGCGATGCCGCTTACGTCGACAAACTGCTCACCAATTTCTCGCCCAAGGAGGTCCTCATCGAGCGCGACAAGCGACGCGAGTTTGCCGACACGTTCACCTCGCGCTACCTCACCTTTGAACTCGACGACTGGGCCTTCAACTACGACACCGCTCGCGAGCGNCTGCTCAAGCAATTTGAGACCCGCAACCTCAAGGGCTTCGGCGTGATGGGCATGGANTGCGCCATCACCGCCTCGGGTGCCATCCTGCANTACNTAGACCTGACGCAGCACACCCANCTGGGCCACATCACCACGCTGTCGCGCATCGAGACCGAGCGCTACGTGCGTCTCGACAACTTCACCGTGCGCAACCTCGAGCTGCTCGCACCCATCAGCAACGAGGGCGTCTCGCTGCTCGANGTGCTCGACCGCACGGCATCGCCCATGGGCGCACGCCTGCTGCGGCGCTGGCTCGTGTTCCCNCTCAAGGACGTGAAAACCATCGAGCGACGCCTCGATGCCGTGGAATACTTCTTCAAGGTCCCCGACGCACGCGAGCAACTCAAGAAATACCTCGAGGTCATCGGTGACCTGGAGCGACTAATGGGCAAACTCGCCAGCGGACGCATCTCGCCACGCGAAATGGTCGCCCTCAAGGCTGCCCTGCTCGCCGTGGAACCCATCAANCAACTGTGCGTCCAGGCCGATAGCGACGTGGTGCACGCCATGGGTGACCAGCTCAACCCCTGCGAACGCATCCGCGACCGCATCGCCCGCGAAATCGTCCCCGACGCACCCATCGCCATTGGCCGCGGACCCGTCATCAACCACGGCGTNGACCCGCAACTCGACGAACTGCGCGACATCTCCAGCTCGAGCAAGGACTACCTGATGCACATGCAGCAGCAAGAGAGCGAGCGCACCGGCATCAGCAGCCTCAAAATCGCNTACAACAACGTGTTTGGCTACTACATCGAGGTTCGCAACACCCACCGCGACAAGGTGCCGCCCGAGTGGATTCGCAAGCAGACGCTCGTCAACGCCGAGCGCTACATCACGCAAGAACTCAAGGAATATGAGGAGAAAATCCTGGGCGCCGAGGACAAAATCCAGGTCATCGAGAACCGACTCTTCAACGAACTGGTCACAGCCGCACTCGAGTTCATCCCAGCCATCCGCGCCAACTGCGACCTCATCGCCCAACTCGACTGCCTGTGCTCGTTCACGCTCGCCTCGATTGAGCACCACTACAACCGGCCCAAGGTCAACGAGGGCTACGACATCGACATCACCGACGGGCGTCACCCCGTCATCGAGAGCCGCCTGCCCGCCGGCGAGGCATACGTGCCCAACAGCATCCACCTGGGNAACGACGACCAGCAAATNATGATNATCACGGGACCCAACATGGCNGGTAAATCGGCNCTGCTGCGACAAACCGCCCTCATCGTGCTCATGGCNCAAATGGGCTGTTTCGTCCCCGCCACCAGCGCCAGCATCGGNCTCGTCGATAAGGTCTTCACCCGCGTGGGCGCCAGCGACAACATNTCGCAGGGCGAATCCACCTTTATGGTCGAAATGACCGAGGCGGCCTCAATCATGAACAACCTGAGNCGCCGCAGCCTCATCCTGTTCGACGAGTTGGGCCGCGGCACGAGCACCTACGACGGCATCTCCATCGCCTGGTCCATCGTGGAATACATCCACGAGCACCCCGCGCACGCCAANACGCTGTTTGCCACCCACTANCACGAGCTCAACGAGATGGAACGCTCGTTCAAGCGCATCGTCAACTACAACGTCACCGTCAAGGANGTCGACGGCAAGGTGGTGTTTGTGCGCCACCTCGAGAAGGGCGGCACGGCACACAGCTTCGGCATCCACGTGGCAAAGATTGCCGGCATGCCTCCCTCGATTGTGAAACGCGCTGGCGAGGTGCTCAAGCAACTCGAGGACGCTAACCGCAACGACGGNGCCATCACACGCGACCTGAGCGANGTCGCCAGCAACCGCAGCGGCTACCAACTCTCGATTTTCCAACTCGACGACCCCGTCCTCTCACAAATCCGCGACGAAATCCTCGACCTCGATATCGACCACCTCACTCCCATGGATGCCATCAACAAACTCTATGACATCAAGGGCATCCTCACTGGCAAAAAACAACGATGAAACGAAAAGACTTTGAAATCATGGCCCCCGTGGGGTCGTGGGAATCCCTTGTCGCTGCCCACCAGGGCGGNGCCGACGCCATCTACTGCGGCGTCGAGGGGCTGAACATGCGTTCGCGCTCGAGCGTCAACTTCTCGCTCGACGACCTGCANACCATNGTGCAGTGGTGCCACGAGCACAAGATGAAATGCTACCTCACGGTCAACACCATCATCTACGACGAGGACATTGACTACATGCACCGCATCGTCGACGCNGCCGCCCANGTGGGTGTGAGCGCCATCATCGCCAGCGACATGGCCACCATCCTCTATGCCCGCAGCCGCGGCGTCGAGGTGCACATCAGCACGCAGGTCAACGTGAGCAACACCGAGGCCGTGCGCTANTACGCACAATATGCCGACGTCATGGTCCTCGCCCGCGAACTCAACCTCGACCAGGTCACCCGCATCCACCAAGCCATCACCGACGAGCACCTCACTGGCCCTAATGGGCGTCCCATCGGCCTCGAGATGTTCTGCCACGGCGCACTGTGTATGGCGGTTTCGGGAAAATGCTACATGAGTCTGCATCAAGCCGCGTCGAGCGCCAACCGCGGCGCCTGCCGCCAAATCTGCCGCCGCGGCTACATCCTCACCGACCGCATGAGCGGCGAGGAAATCGCCATCGACAACCANTACATCATGTCGCCCAANGACCTGAAAACCATCCACTTCCTCAACAAGATGGTCGACGCTGGTGTCACCGTGTTTAAAATCGAGGGTCGNGCNCGCTCGGCGGAATATGTACGCACCGTCGTCGAGTGCTACGACCAAGCCCTGCGTGCAATCATCGACGGCACCTACACCCCCGAGCGNATCGCCGAGTGGGACGAGCGNCTGGCACGCGTGTTCAACCGCGGCTTCTGGGACGGCTACTACCTGGGCCAACGCTTAGGNGAATGGACCTCGAAATACGGCTCCAGTGCCACCCACGTCAAGTCCTACGCCGCCAAAGCCATCCGCTACTACTCCCGCCTGCACGTCGCCGAGTTCCTCATGGAAGCCGGCGAACTCGCCGTTGGCGACGAAATCGTCATCATCGGTCCCACCACCGGCGCTCAACCCCTCACCATCAAAGAAATCCGCGTCGACCTAAAACCCGTCGACCGCACCGTCAAAGGCGAACACTTCTCCATCGCCACCGACTTCAAAGTCCGCCCCAGCGACCGATTATACCGCTACGACAAAGTCGACTCGGCTGGTGAATAGCCACGGCTGGTGTTTGGCCTCACGCAGACTACGCAGACTGCGCAGACCTTCTATCAGAGTGGAGAGTGAAGAGAAATTCGCGCAGACTCTTTTTTATAAGGGCCTGCGCAGTCGGTCTAAAAATCTCTTCACTCTCCACTCTTCACTCTCCACTCTGGCATTGGGCCTGCGCAGTCGGTGGTTTTATAGGGAAGGATGTTTAGTAGCTTTCGTTTTCGTTGGGGAAGGTGCCGTTTTTNACGTCGGTGATGTAGGAGCCTACGCTGTCGATGATTTGTTCACCGATGTTGTTGTAGACGCGCAGGAACTTGGGCTTGAAGCCGCGGTTTAGGCCCAGCATGTCGTGGGCCACGAGCACTTGGCCGTCGCAGCCGGCACCGCCGCCGATGCCGATGGTGGGCACGCTCAACTCGGCTGTCACGCGGTTGGCCAGCGTGGCGGGGATTTTCTCGAGCACCACAGCAAAGCAGCCAATCTCGTCGAGCACGCGGGCGTCGGCAAGCAGGCGGATNGCTTCGCGCTCGTCGGTAGCGCGGGTGGCGTAGGTGCCAAATTTGTTAATCGATTGGGGTGTCAAGCCCAGGTGTCCCATCACGGGGATGCCGGCTCGCAAAATCATCTCGATGGCGCCACGCATCTCGCGGCCACCCTCAAGTTTCACGCCGTCGGCGCCCGTTTCGCGCATGATGCGCACGGCGTTGCGCTGGGCCTCGATGGGGTCGCCCTGGTAGGAGCCAAAGGGCATGTCGATGATGACCATCGCACGCTTGGCAGCGCGGGCCACGGTGCGGCCATACACAATCATGTCGTCGACTGTGATGGGGATGGTGGTGGCGTTTCCTTGCATGACATTAGAGGCGCTGTCGCCCACAAGGATAATGTCGATACCGGCCTGGTCGACCAGCGTCGCCATNGTGTAGTCGTAAGACGTGAGCATCGCAATTTTTTCACCCGCCAGCATCATGTCCTTGATGCGCTTGGTTGTGACCTTGCGGGTATCCTGAACCGTATAAGTTGACATCTTTACTATCGATAAAGGTTAACGTTAAAACGCTGCAAAATTACACTTTTACTCGAACCTAACGCAAAAACCGTGCCTTTTTTTGGTGAAAAAAAGTTATTTAAGCACGCGCAACCAATTTATTTAGCTATTTTTGGCCCCAGTAAAAAACGAAATATAAACTAAAAATTGCACAATGATGAAAAAGTTCATGATTACACTCGCTGTTGCGTGCTTTGCCACCGCAACCCTCACAGCCCAAGTCGCTGTGCAACAACCCGAAGTGAAAGTCGCTAACGCACAAAAGGTAGAAAAGGCTCAATGCGTTAACGCACAAAAGGCCGAATGTGGCCAATATGTAGACGCCCAGTGCGCAAAGCCTGCCAACTCGCAGTGCGCTGCCGCTGCCAAGACCCAGTGCGCTACCCCCGCTAAGGCTGAATGTGCCGCCACGGGCAAGATTGCCTGCACCGACACTGCAAAGCCCGAATGCGCCAACGCCGCTAAGACCGAGTGCGATGCCGCCAAGGCTACTTGCGATGGCCACGACGCTGCCGAGTGCACCAAGCCCGCCAGCGAGCAATGCGCCAACTGCAAAAAAGCCGCTGCCGAGAAGGCTGCCAAGAAGAGCACCAGCGCCACAGCCGTAAGCGGCCCCACCTGCCGCATGCAGCCCTACAACGGCGTCAGCAAGGAATCAGCCATCAAGGAAGCCAAAGCCGCAAAGCAGAAGTAGGCATTAGGCTTTAGGTTTTAGGCTTTAGGCTTTAGGAGCCTTAGATATTAGAGGCTTGGCACCCAAAAGATGGGTGCCAAGCCTTTGTTATAAAAAGTCCGCGCTGGTCCGCGCGAGGAAAAAATAAAAGGTCTGCGTAGTCTGCGTGAGGCTATTTCAGGGACAGGCCGTCGTGGAAGGCGCGGCCGACGATGGGACCCAGCGAGCGGTAGACGTTGTGCACGGGGTCGAAGGTGATGGGCTGCAACTTGGCGGGGTCGATGAGGCCCTCGGCGTCGAGGATGCTCTCGTCGGCACTGATGTTGACGATGCGGCCCTTGAGGTGACCCGAGGCAGGGTCGTAGCTGATGAGCTCGCACTCGAGCGTCATCGGCAACTCATTGAAAATGGGTGCATTCACCGTGTTCGATGGCGTCACTGTGAAGCCAGCGCGCTCCACCTTGTCGGTCGTCTTGTTGCCACTCACCACGCCCACATAGTCGCACGCCACCAACTGTGGCACCGTTCCCATGCTCACGGTAAACGCATGCTGCCGCATGATGTTTTTCACCGTCTTGTGCGTGTGGCTCAAGCACATATTGATTTGCTCAGTATCATCGATGCCGCCCCATGCCGCATTCATTGCGCACGGCACGCCATCCTCGTCGTAAGTGCCTATAATCAGCACCGGTTCTGGAAATATCCAAGGCTTCGGCCCAAAATTCTTTCTCATCTTTCTTCCTTTTTGGTTTTAATTCAAGCTGCGCAGGCCCTAACAGTAAGAGTCTGCGCAGCCAGTGTAATTGTTATCCTGTGTTTCTCAATTAGTTGATGATTGAGAAGCCGGTGTAGGGTTGCAGGGCGGCGGGGATGGTGATGCCGTCGGGCGTTTGGTTGTTTTCGAGGAGGGCTGCCACGATGCGGGGCAGAGCCAGGGCGCTGCCGTTGAGGGTGTGGCACAAGTGGGTCTTACGGTCCTCGCCACGGTAGCGGCATTTCAGGCGATTGGCTTGGTAGGTCTCGAAGTTTGATACCGAGCTCACCTCGAGCCAACGTTGCTGTGCTGCCGACCATACCTCGAAGTCGAAGGTGATGGCGCTGGTGAAGCTCATGTCGCCACCACACAGGCGCAGGATGTGCCACGGCAACTCGAGTTTCTCGAGCAAACCTTGCACGTGGTCTTTCATCTCCTCGAGGGCCTTGTAGGAATCCTCGGGACGCTCGATGCGCACGATTTCCACCTTGTCGAACTGGTGCAGGCGGTTCAAGCCGCGCACGTCCTTGCCATAGCTGCCAGCCTCGCGGCGGAAGCAAGCCGAGTAAGCGCAATTCTTCTTGGGCAGTTCCTCGAGCGGGATAATCACGTCGCGATAGAGGTTGGTCACGGGCACCTCGGCGGTGGGAATCAGGTAGAAGTTATCGACCTGACAGTGATACATTTGTCCCTCCTTGTCGGGCAATTGACCGGTGCCCAGTCCCGATGCCTCGTTCACCACCAGCGGTGGCTCAATCTCGGTGTAGCCAGCCTTGCCAGCCTCGTCGAGGAAGAACTGGATGAGGGCGCGTTGCAGGCGTGCTCCCTTGCCCACATAGACGGGGAAGCCGGCGCCGGTAATCTTCACGCCCAGGTCAAAGTCGATGAGGTTATACTTGCGTGCCAGGTCCCAGTGGGGCAGCGCGTCGGCAGGGAGTTCGGGCATCTTGCCACCCGTTTTCTCGACCACGTTGTCGGCTGCGGTGCGGCCCTCGGGGACGCCTGCGTAAGGCACGTTGGGGACGCTGAGCAGTATTTCGGTGATGCGGCTCTCGCACGAGGCAACTTGCTCCTCGATTTGCTTGTTAGCAGCCTTGAGTTCAGCCACTTGCGCTTTAACGGCTTCGGCCTGGTCGCGTTCACCTTGTTTCATGAGGGCACCGATTTGCGATGCCATTTTGTTGAGTTGAGCAGCGTTGTCGTCGCGTTGCTTCTGAGCGGCGCGGCGTTCCTTGTCGAGGGCAACCACTTGCATGATGGGCTCGCGTCCGTCAAATTGCTTGACGGCAAGCCGGCGGATGACCTCCTCGGGATTTTCATTAATGAGTTGTAAAGTAAGCATATATGTTGTCGTTTATGAGTTCGTTAAGCACGATGCACTAAAAAATCATGCAAAATTCCACAAAATCTGCGAAATGTGCAAGCACCGCAGCGTTAAAAGCACATTAATAGTGCTGCTCGAGTTGCTCGAGCAGGGCATCGATGCGCTGCCCGTGGGCGTCGGTGTAGCCGGGGTTGTCGACGATGACGTCGGCAATGGCAGCGATTTGCTCGGCCAGGTCGGCAAACGCCTGCGGGTTGTTGTGGAAGTTGCTATCGGGGTCGGCGATTTCCTTGTCGCTGGGAATCATGTCCTCGATTTTTTGCATCAACTGGTTCATGGGGGTCGTGAGCAGCATCTCCATGGTTTGGTCGATGTAGTCGGTGGCATCGTTGCGCTCGTTGGTGACCTCGTCGGCACCCGTCCACTCGATGTCGTCGATGAGCCAAGCGCCATCTACCAGGTGCATGTGCAGCGTGTAAGGCACGTCATAGAGGCCTGGGTCGATGTAACGAATCAGCGCGTCGGCATCCTCGTCATCGTCGGGGTCGACCACCACGATGCGCACAATCACGGCATGCGGGTCGCCATCCTCGCTGGCGTCGAGCACGTTAGCGTCCCACGAGAAGCCCCAGTAGCCCTCCTCGAAGTCATAGAGGTCGATGGCGTCGTTGCTCAGCGCCAGCATGTCGGGCGTAAAGATTTTCTCGGGATGATTGTTGGCATCATAATCGGCATCAATCATGCGCTGCACGGCCTGGCGCACCGCCAGCGTGTCGGGCATGGCGTGGGCGGCAAGGGTGCTGACCAGCAAGAGGGCGATTGCGAGCAGTTTTTTCATCGTGACTCGATTTTTTGTTTTACACATATTTATAAATAGGTGAGCGAACTGCGGCACTGGGCGGTGATGAGTTCGGCGGCGGCACGCAGTTGCTCGGCAGTAACGCTCTGGATGCGCTCGATGGTTTGCCGCAGGGGTGTCACGGCGCCGTCGTAGAGCAGGCCGCGGCTGGCGCCCGTGAGCAGCCACTCGCTGTTGTCGGCAGCCACGGTGAGCTGGCCGCACAGCTGGGTGCGCGCCTCGTCGAGGCGGCGCGGCGTGAGCGGCGATGATGCCAACTGCTGGGTCACGCGGTCGATGACGCGGCGGCAAGCGTTGAGCCGTGCCGCATCGCAGCCCACATAGATTTCAATCATGCCACAGTCGGTAAACGTCGACAGCGACGACTCAATCGAGTAAGCCGCCCCACGGCGCTCGCGCAGTTCGACGTTGAGCAGCGAGTTCATGCCCGGCCCACCCAGCAGGTTGTTGAGCAGCATCAACGCGGGCAGGCGGTCATCGTCCTTGCCGGGCACGCGCGCTCCTGTCACCAGGTGTGCCTGATGCAGCCCCATCTCGATGGTTTGCTGCACAGGCTCGCGCATGACGGGCTCGCTGCGGTGCAACTGCGGCTCCCGCGCGGGCATCCCGCCCAGGTAGCGCTCGGCCAACTTAAAAATGCGCTCGCACGGCTCGGGACCGGTGGTAAAGAACACCATGTTTTGCGGCACATACAGGTCGCGCATGTACTGCAGGCAGTCGTCGCGCGTCACCTGATGCAGGTCGTGCTCGGTGCCCAGGATGTTGTGCCCCATCGCACCGCCGCCCATGAGCAGGTCCTCAAAGTCGTCGTAGACCGCATCGCTGGGCGTGTCACGGTAACCCGCAGCCTCCTCGAGCACCACATCGCGCTCCCGCTCAAGATGGTCGGGCGGGAACACCGAGTGACACACGATGTCGGCGAGCAACTCGATGGCGCGGGCGGCATATTGCGCGGGATAGACCGAATAGAGCATCGTGTTCTCGCGGGTGGTGTAGGCATTGAGTTCGCCACCCACGCGCTCCATGCGGTTAAGGATGTGCCACGCGCGCCGGTGCTCGGTCCCCTTGAAGAGCGTGTGCTCTACAAAGTGCGCCAACCCCAAGCGGTCGGCAGGGTCGTCGCGGCTGCCAGCGTTCACAGCCACACCGCACCACCCCACCGGACGTTGCGTGGTGATGTGCACCATGCGCAAGCCGTTTGACAGCGTTGCGCAGTGGTAGCGCGCCTCATCGTGATGGGCATTAAGCGATTGAGCAATGGTCATAACAGTGAATGATGGCGCGCTGTGCTACTGGTTTGAGGGTTAATGATTTACATTCGCGTCGAGAAATGGATGATGTGCTGCACCGGCATCAACTCGAGAATCTCGTCGCGGCGCACCTCCATGTCGTCGTAGTCCTTATTGGCGCTGCGCAGTATCACCATGTTGGGGTCGCTGTGGCGGCGCACATACTTAATCAGCCTAAAGTTCTCGAGCAGGACAACGTAGATTTGTCCCCAGAAGATTTGGCGATTGTTGGTCAACTCACGCACGGCCACATAGTCGCCATCGTGGATGATGGGCGTCATCGAGTCGCCACTGACCCTCACGACGCGGCACTGCGGATTGAGTTGCGGCAGGTTAATCCATCCCGTGATGCGCTCGTCGGCAAACATCTTGTCGCGGGCTACATCGCCAGCCGTCACGTCGACGTCGTAGACGGGTGCGCCGCGGCGTATCGTGCTGATACTGCCCTGGTTGATGTCGATCTGCGAGGGAGTCGACTCCTTGCCGAAGGGCAGGTCCTGCCCCGTGACAAGCCATCTCTTAGAAACACCGAGGTTTACAACAATCTTGTTAAGGAACGACTCACTGATAGGGATGCGGTTGTTCATGTACTTCGATAGGTTAGATGTGTCTACATCAATCATCTTCGCCATTTTGGTTTGGCGGATGTTCATTTCTTTCATCAAGAACTTGATGCGAGCGATGATTTCTTTTTCGTTTTGCATGTTGTGTGGTGTGTTAATCGTTAAAAAACGCAGCAAAGTTACGCAGAAATTGGCAAATTGCAAATCCCCCACTGCATTTTTTGGCATTTTGTAACCGATTTTTCCCATTTTTTCGATTTTTATCCACTACCACCCCCTCACTCACCCCCCCCTCTCCCCCACTCCCCTGCATTTTTTTGCACAATTTTTATTTTTTGCACAGTGGAGAAATATTACTATCTTTGTACATCATAATAACTTTTATTTCATCCACCCGTAAAAACCTTTTTGACGATACTTGCCTTAAAAAGGGTTAAAAATAATCGTTTTTTCTCTTTTGATGTCACGAGTTTCGCAAAATGGTATTACATTTGCCACCAAATAGCTAAAATATGGCTAAATTTAAATTCAAGGGCACTACGATTGATGACGTAGATGCTGAATTAGAAAGACTTAAAGAAATCAACACTACCGAGATACCTCTGAACCATATTCTCAAGCTCACCACAATACTTCACGTTGAGTATCTGCCGAGTGAGGGAAGAGGCTCTCAGATACGCTTTCGACATTCAGCATTAGAAAACTTGCCACAATATACCCATGGCTATTTTTCAGTTCATCGCTCTCACAAAGGAGGCGACCAAGTAGCGATAAGCAAAGTATTCTTTAAGCAGTATCTCTACAGGCCTCTTAAAGAGATTATTAGAATTTTAAAACAAGAAAATCAATAGAGCTATGTCAACTAATAAAAACTTAGATTACTATAAGTCATTAGACTACACCACTATCGTCAAAAAAGAATCTCTCGATGGCGAGTCGTGGTATGTCGCTTACTGCAACGAGTTCGGTCTCAATGCCTGCCACGGCATTGGAAGCACCTCGCAAGAAGCTCTTGAAAGTTTTCAAGAAGAAAAGGACATCTTTATCGAGCAACTCTTTGAGAGAGGCGAAACCATCCCCGAGCCCATCACCATTGACGAGTCCTTTAGCGGCACCTTCACAGTGCGCACTTCGCCACAAGTGCACGCACGGTTGATGCAAGCTGCTCGCGCTAACAACGTTTCCCTTAACGCTTATATCAATCAAGCTCTGACATCATACTTAGGAGGTGACAGCGCAAATCAATTTGCATATAACAAGTTGAATGATCTTTTAGAAACCATTGACGATCGTATCGGTGACATGTTCTTGACATTGAAACAAATAGCCTACGTGATGCCCAACACCGAAAGCAAAGAATACAAGTTGGGAATTGAACAATATACATTTAATAACGCCGAGATAACAGTATGTTGACACCTAAAATTTCTCCTCAAGCATATAACGAATTCATCTCTGCCTTGTCGCTCAAAAACGTGCGATTAAAAGACGCTACCGTCAAATGTGATGGCGACAACATTGGCTCAGGTCAAATTATGCTTAAACCTGGCAAACCACGCTCATCGTTTAAGCAAGACAAACGCAAAGTCGATGTGTCTATAACCTATAAAATCGAAGGTTTTAACTATGACACACAAGCTACCGTACTTTCCATCACAGCAACCTTTTTAGTTACATACGATTTAAAGGAAGAACTCGAAATTACAAAAGATTTCTTCGACATCTTTAAAGCTGGCAACATCCACGTGATTACTTGGCCCTACTTTAGAGAGTTTGCCCAAAGCACGTCGACACGCATGGGATTTCCACCCCTCACTTTGCCACCAATAGTTTTTAAAAAATAGCAACATTAAGCCCCCTTCCATCGCTACCATGGTTGAGTTTTAGAGAAAAAGGGGGCTGAATTTTTGCACAGCGAAAAATTAATCGTATATTTGCAGGCTGAAAATGACTTCGCACCTGGGTGCGATGCCGCTTGAGCCTTGTGGCCGTGCGGGATGGCGGGTTGTCGACCCCTCGTCGCGCAACGGTTGCTGGGGCTCATCAATTGGTGTCATAATCTGGGCCGCGGTGCCGATTTAAGTCGAAAAAACATCAAAATTATTAATAATTTCAACAAATGCAAACTAAAGGTTTTATCAAAGTCATTACCATTGCACTGATTTTGATTTGCGCTTTCTACCTGTCGTTCACTTTCGTGTCGACACACTACCAGAACAAGGCAGAGCAGAAAGCCATGGCTGTTGCCGGCATTAATACCCCCGACATGGCCAACGAGAAATACAAAACAGCGCTCAATGAGTATCTCGACTCTATCGGTAAAGAGAAGGTGTACCTCGGATACTACACCTTCCAGAAAGTGCGTGAAAAAGAGCTCGGCCTCGGCCTTGACTTGAAGGGTGGTATGAACGTGACACTGCAAATCTCGGTGCCCGACATCCTACGCGCGCTCGCCAACAACAATCAAGATCCCAAGTTCAACCAAGCCATCGCCAACGTTGAGAAGGACCGTGCCGCTCAGGAAAACTTCGTCGCTTCGTTCTGCAAGGAATACAAGAAGCTGGCACCCGAGGGCAACCTGGCTCAAATCTTCCGCAACGTGGAGAAAATCAAGGAGAAACCCGATGCTAACGATGCACAGGTACAAAGCATCCTCGAGGACGAAGTCGATGGTATGGTCGACAATTCTTATAAGGTGCTGCGCAACCGTATCGACCGCTTCGGCGTCGTTTCGCCCAACATCCAGAAGCTGCAGAGCACGGGCCGCATCCTGCTCGAGTTGCCTGGTGTGAAAGAGCCCGAGCGTGTGCGCAAGCTCCTCCAGGGCGCCGCTAACCTTGAGTTCTACGAGACCTACACGCTGGCCGACGTCGCTGGTGCACTGCGCAACCTGAGCAACCAAGCACACACGGGCGCTCAGCCCGCACAGGCCGCCGCTGCCGACACCACGGCTGCTGCCGCCGATAGCACCGCTAAGGCTGCCGCACCCGCCGCTAAGCCCGCCGCTAACCAGGCCTCGCTGGTCGAAATGCTCAACATGGACCAGATGAACCCCAGCTCGCCCGTCGTGGGTATGGCTACCGCTGGCGATACCGCCGCAATCAACGCCATCATCCACTCGCAACTCGCCCGCACCAACCTCCCCGCCGACCTCAAGCTGTGCTGGAGTGTGAAGGGCGATGAGCGTACCAACACCTTTGAACTCGTGGCACTGCGCACCGTCAACGGACAACCCGTCCTCAATGGCGATGTCGTTACCTCGGCCAGCAGCGAGTTTGACAACATGCGTGGCCAGACGGTCAACATGCGCATGAACGACGAGGGCGCCCGTCAATGGTCGCGCGTAACTGGTCAAAACATCGGCAAGGCTATCGCCATTGTCCTCGATGACCAAGTTTACTCGTTCCCCAACGTCAACGCTCAAATCGATGGCGGTAGCAGCGAAATCACTGGTAACTTCACCGTCGAGGAAGCTGGTGACCTTGCCAACGTGCTCGAGTCGGGTAAGATGGTGGCCAAGGTTAACGTGGCCAGCGAAAGCGTGATTGGCCCGTCGCTGGGTCAAGAATCCATCCGCAAGGGTATCATCTCGTTTATCGTTGCCCTGGTTCTGCTCGTCATCTTCATGATTTGCACCTACGGCTGGCAGGCTGGTAACATCGCCAACTTGGGTCTCGTGCTCAACCTGTTCTTCACCATCGGTATCCTCGCCTCGTTCCAGAGCGTGCTCACCCTGCCGGGTATCGCCGGTATCGTGCTTGCGCTGGGTATGGCCGTCGATGCCAACGTGCTCATCTTCGAGCGTTGTAAGGAAGAGCTCCGTGCCGGCAAGGGTCTCAAGGCCGCTGTTGCCGATGGTTACAAGAACGCCTTCAGCGCCATCTTCGACTCCAACTTGACGTCAATCATCACCGGCGTTATCCTCATCATGCTCGGCTCGGGTCCCATCAAGGGCTTCGCCGTAACGCTGGTTGTGGGTATCCTCTGCTCGTTCTTCACGGCAGTGTTTGCAACCCGCATCGTCATGGAATACTTCGTCAACAAGGGCACCTTCGACAAGATGACCTTCACCACGCCGCTCACCCGCCACTTGATGGAGAACGTGAAGTTCGACTTCATGGGCAAGGCTCGCACCACGTGGATGGTTGTCGCCGCCGTTATCCTGCTGTTCGCTGCCCTGTTCGCTATCCGCGGCCTGAGCCGTGGTATCGACTTCTCGGGTGGTCGCAACTACGTCATCCAATTTGCCCACGAGGTTAGCCCCGAGGCTATCCAGCAAGAGCTCGAGCCGCTGTTCGACGGTGCTAACGTTTCGGTCATCAGCATCGATAACGACACCAAGGTGCGCCTGTCGACCAACTACAAGATCGACAGCAACGACGACAACGTCGATGCCGAAATCATGGACAAGCTCTACACGGGCATGAAGAAAGAGCTCGGCTCGATGTCGAAGGAAGACTTCAGCGTGTCGAACGAGCAAATCGGCGTCGTTTCGAGCGAGGTCGTTGGTCCTAGCATCGCAAGCGACATGACGCGCGAAGCCATTTGGGCCGTCTTCTTCTCACTGCTCGCCATGGCACTCTACATCCTGTTCCGCTTCCGCAACGTGGCCTTCTCGCTGGGCGCTCTCGCTGCCGTAGCATTCACCTCGTTTGTGGTAATCGGCTTCTTCACCTTGCACGGCCTGCTGCCCTTCTCGATGGAAATTGACCAAACGTTCATCGCCGCCATCCTTACTGTGATTGGTTATCAGGTGAACGATACCGTGGTTGTGTTCGACCGCGTGCGTGAGTACAAGCGCTTGTATCCCAAGCAGCCGCTCTACACAACGTTCAACAACGCCCTGTGCAGCACCCTGTCGCGTACGACGATGACCTCTATCACCACCTTGCTGGTGCTGTTGGTTATCTTCTTCCTCGGCGGTGAGTCGATTCGCAGCTTCACCTTCGCCATGATTCTGGGTGTCATTGTCGGTACGCTCGCTTCACTGTTTGTCGCCTCGCCGGTGGCTTACCTCGTGAGCAAGCGCCAGGGCCGCAAGGACGCACAGACCACTGGTGAAAAGAAAAAATAAACCATCATCGCCCACCGGGCAATGACAACCGCACCGAGCGGGATGCTCCACACCATCGTGTGGCAAGCATCCCGCTCCTGCTTTACCCCGCCCCCACTCATAGGAGCAAGCCCTCGCAGCGACCGAAGCGAGGTGTTAAGGAAAACCACTTCGAGCGAGCCGGACAACCCCGCAGGGGTTAACTTAACCTACCCACAGGCCGAGTGACGAGCGTAGCGAGGAGCGAGTCCTGGGGCAGGGACTACCATCTAACTCGTTCCCCGAAGGGGCACACCATAACCATTAAACGCCTAATTTACAGGAAAGTGGCCATCTCCGAGCCACCATCATGTGGAAGCGTCGCATCTAGCGAGGCTCGAAGAGGCGAACCTGCGCTCTCCCCGCCCCATTGCTCCACAAAATGGTTAAAATCAGTGGAAAGAGTGAGGTTTTTGTTGAAAAAAGCGCGGGCGGCTCTTTCTATTCTCAAAATTATATGTAACTTTGCACCAATTATGCGATGGTGTGTCAGCACAACCACGATGGCACACAACTGACCCTCTCCTGCAACAAGGACCATTTGACACAAACTGTGTATATTATTCAAACAATCAATAACTTAACTTATTAGTACTAATGAGAAAATTTTTATCTCTTTTGATGATGACCTTGTTTGCCACCACTATGTGGGCAGCAACCGAGGTAACTTTCAACCCCGCAAGTGACAAGGGTAATGGCTCTGCTACCGTTGCTGCAGAGTACACCATCACCAAGGATGGCGTAACCGTTACAGTAAGCAATGGTATGGTACCCGACGAACACTATCGCGTTTACAAGGGCTCAACGATGGCTATTTCGGCCACGTCGAACATCATTGGCGTTACCTTCAACTGCACTGCCGAGGGTACCGAAAAGTATGGTCCTGGCAACTTCACCGCATCGACCGGCACCTACACCAACAGTGGCAAAGTGGGCACCTGGAGTGGCGACGCTACTTCCATCACTTTCACCGCTTCGACCGCACAAGTGCGCATCACCTCGTTCACCGTTACCCTCGGTGAATCGGGCGAAGTCGTTGTCAGCGCTCCCACCTTCAGCCCCGCTGCAGGTACCTACTACAGCGCTTTCGACGTAGCCATCACCAGCTCGACCAGCGGTGCTAGCATCTACTACACCAGCGATGGTACCGACCCCACCACCTCGTCGACCCTTTACGAGGATGTTATCAACATCAGCAAGAACACCACGCTCAAGGCTATCGCCGTTAAGGATGGCGTGAGCAGCAACATCTCCACTGCCGAGTATGTCATGGGTACCGCTACCCAAGTGGCTAACATCGCTGAGTATCAGAAGCAAGCCGACAACACGATGGTTCAGTTCACTGGCACCGTCACCGTGCTGGCTCAAAACGGCAAGTACCTCTATGTGAAGGACAACACCGGTTACATGCTCGTCTATGGTAGCATCGGCAAGACCTACACCAACGGCGACGTAATCCCCGCTGGCTTCACCGGCACCAAGACCACCTACAGTGGCGAGCCCGAGCTCAAATGCGATGCCACGAGCAACTTCAGCGACCCGTCGAGCAACAGCCCCGTTGACCCCGAGGTTATCCAAGCCAGCGACGTTGCTAGCGACCTCTTCGGCCACTACGTGCTCATCAACGGCGCTACCCTGCAAGTGAACAACAAGAAGATTGTCGACAACAGCGGCTCGGCCAACATGCACACCAGCATGGGCGGCTACAGCAGCTCGACCGACACCACCAAGACCTACAACGTCTATGCCATCATCGGTTCTTACGGCTCGACCAACACCATTTACCAAGTGCTCCCCACCAAGATTGTTGACGTCAACGGCGGCTCGGGCAGCGAGGTTACTAACATCGCCGCCTTCAAGGCCCTGGGCGATGGCAACTCGGGAACCATCACTGGCACCACCGTTGCTCTGGCTCAATATGGCCAGCGTCTCTACATCAAGGACAACAGCGGTTACATGCTCGTTTACGGTAACACCGGTCAAACCTACAACCGCGGTAGCGTAATCCCCGGTGGCATCACTGGTACCGCTAAGCAATACGACGGCGTAATCCAAATGTCGAGCCCCAGCGAGTTCCAGGCTTCGACCAGCAGCGTTACCGTTACTCCCGAAAGCATCAGCCCCAGCGACGTTGCCGAGTCGATCTACGGCCACCTCGTTAANCTGAGCAGCGTCCTCATCACCTCAACCGATGGCAAGTCTGGCACCCTTACCGACGCCAGCAGCAACTCGTGCGCCTTCTACAACAACATGGGCGCAAATCTCCCCAGCGACCTCACCAAGCGTTACGACATTGTCGGTATCGTTGGCTCGTATGGCAAGACCAACACCACTTGGCAAGTCCTCCCCATCGAGATTACCGAGGAAGGCGGCGGCGAGGTTGAACTCCCCACCGTGGCTACCATCAGCGACCTCTATGCCCTCAGCAAGGGCGTGAACGCTAAGTTCACCAGCGACATGAAGGCCATCTACCAAAATGGCAAGAACCTCTACGTGAAGGTTGGCAATGAGTACGGCCTCGTTTACGGCACGCTCAGCAACAGCTTCACCAACGGCAACGTTATCGAGAACGCTGTAGCTAACTGGACCGAGTACAACGGCATCAAGGAGCTCATCCCCGTGGATTCCACCTTCACCGTTGCTCGCACCGAGTCGGCTGTTCAACCCGAAGAGATTCCTTGCGAGGAGATTTCGCAGGATATGGTTCACACCTACATCCAAATCACCGACGCTACCCTCACCAACGACTCGACCAACTTCTACACCGCTACCGACGAGACCGAGGTAGGCATCATGGTCTACAACAAGTTCAACAAGACCGTTACCATGCCCACCGACCTCAGCGGCAAGACGTTCGACATCCGCGGCTTCATCACCGTCTACAAGAGCGTGATTGAGGTTTATCCCATCGAAGTTGTTGAGCACGGCACATCGACCGACCTCAATGGCGACGTGAACCTCGACGGCAAGGTTGACTCGGGCGACATCGCTTGCATCGTCAACATCATCACCGGTAAGGATGCCGCTGGTACCTATGGTACCCGCGACGACGTCAACGGCGACGGTAAAGTCGACTCGGGTGACATCGCAGCCGTTGTTGCCATCATCACCGGCACCAACTAATCCACACCATCTACCCCCACCCCGGGGATAGACCCACACAAGCCTCCCGCCCACCCAGTGGCACGGGAGGCTTTTTTCATGGGCAAGAACGTCGCAATCATAATAGAGTTGCGGGCAAGGCGGACAACCCCGCAGGGGTTGACTTAACCTACCCCCAGGCTGAGCCATGAGCGCCAG